>Ga0164243_10013783_pt1 | contig 11337 bp, 12 predicted proteins | sample OricompcompostOP_FD_108781 | JGI IMG/M metagenome (GOLD analysis project Ga0164243, IMG submission 108781) | Organic Plus compost microbial communities from Emeryville, California, USA - Original compost - Organic plus compost (OP) | ecosystem: Engineered > Solid waste > Mixed feedstock >... | reverse complement strand
TCGCGAACAAGATCCGCGCCTACCGTCTGCAGGGCGAGGGCTACGACACCTACGATGCCGATGCGATGCTGGGCTTCGGGCTGGATCAGCGGCGCTTCGATTTCGCCGCCGAGATGCTGCGGCTGCTCGGCATCAGCCGCGTCCGGCTGCTCACCAACAACCCCGACAAGATCGCGGCGCTTGGCGCCGCGGGCCTCGAAGTCGTCGCCGTCGAACGCGTCTTCGGCCGTCCCACCCGGGAAAACATGCGCTATCTCGCAGCCAAGCGCGACCGCGCCGGACATCATATCGAGCCGGCGGCGCTGTATCGGCCCGCTGCCGAGTGACGCGCACGCGTACCCCGTAAGCGAGGTTCGGCGGCGCACCTATCGAGGCGAATCATCCATTCCGGTCGGGAGCGCGCTTATTGGCGCCATGTCACCGCCGTCTGGAACGCATAGCCGCAAGAATCGCACGCCCACAGGTGCCGCACCTCTTTGGCATCGACGTGGTGCTCCGACCGCTCCGGCGCGACCTGCAGGTCGCCGCAGGCAGGGCAGGCGGTGAGTCCGTAAATGCGGTGGCGGAAGTTGTCGCTCGCGAGCGCAAAATTCTGCTGCATGGCAATCCTCCGGAGGGCACCCTGCCGAAACGCACCCTAGTGCCGCGACATGGCAGGCGAACGAACCTTTTGCGACAATGATGCGGAAAGGGGCCGGGGAAGCAGCCGGACGCAACAATAGGCGACTCTACCCCGTCCCGATGGGATTCAACGGATTCGGTGCCCGTCCGTTCCCTGGCCGGCGGAAATTCGCTCGAAGGCGTTTCGGGGGGCAGCCGCATGCCCTTTCGGCAGGGCGGATTGCGCTGTTCCGGAGCACCTTTCCCACTGTGCGATGACGGCGATCGGACCACCGGTCCTCCCGCATTGCAGCTTTGCGTGGGAAATGGCGCGCCCTACGGGACTCGAACCCGTGTTTCAGCCGTGAAAGGGCCGCGTCCTAGACCGCTAGACGAAGGGCGCTCGCGCGCGGCGACATATAAAAGCCTTTCCCGGCCCGGGCAAGCGATCCTTGGTCTGCCCGGGCGGCCTTGGTTACGATCCTGTGGACGCGCGTCCAGTCAGGGCCGGGCTTACCAGTGGCCCGTATTCGGCATCGACACCCACGGCTCCTTCGGCGGCAGCGGATCGCCTTTCTGGAGCAGCTCGACCGAATGCCGGTCCGGCGAGCGGATGAAGGCCATGTTGCCGTCGCGCGGCGGCCGGTTGATGGTCACGCCGGCCTTCATCAGCCGCTCGCAGACGGCGTAGATGTCGTCGACCTCGAAGGCGAGGTGGCCGAAGTAGCGGGCTTCGCCGTAGTCCTCAGGATCCCAATTGTAGGTGAGCTCGACCAGCGGGCCCGGCCGGCCGTGCTTCTGCTTGCTTTCGGCCACCAGGGCCTCGTCTTCGGGGGCGGCGAGGAACACCAGCGTGAACCGGGCCTTCGCGTCCTCGCGCCGATAGGACTCCTTCAGGCCGAGCTTGTTGCAGTAGAAATCGAGTGCGGCGTCGAGATCGCGCACCCGCAGCATGGTGTGGAGATAGCGCATCGGGTCCTCCAATGAAGGCGGCGACCAGAGAAGATCGCCACCGCAACGTCAAGCCCATTTCGCCGGCCGCCGCTGCCTCGCGCGCCCTTGCTGGGAACCTCGGCCGCCGCCATCATTTTGCGGAAGAGAGGGCGAAGGTCACGATGATTGCGAGCGGATCCGACGCGCGGGCGCGCCCTTCGACACTGATCGACGAGGCCTCGGCGGTGGTGCCATTCACCGGCGCGGGCATTTCCACTGAATGCGGGATCCCGGATTTCCGTTCCCCCGGCGGCCTGTGGTCGCAAAACCGGCCGATCCCGTTCGACGCGTTCCTGGCCAGCGCCGCTATGCGCGACGAAGCGTGGCGGCGCCGCCTGGCCATGCAGGAGCAATTCGCGGCGGCGCAGCCGGGGCGCGGCCATCGCGCCCTCGCCAGTCTCCATCGCCGCGGCAAGGTCCGTGTGGTGGTGACGCAGAATATCGACAATCTGCATCAGGCGTCCGGCATCCCGGCGGGCCAGGTCATCGAATTGCACGGCAACACGATGTTTGCCGTCTGCCTCGACTGCAATCGCCGCTATGAGATCGATTGGGTCGCCGCGCGTTTCGCCGCGAACGGCCGTGCGCCCGTTTGCGAAGACTGCGCGGGCTTCATCAAGACGGCCACTGTTTCGTTCGGTCAGCCGATGCCTGAAGCGGCGATGCAGCAGGCCACCGAGGCCGCGCAGGATTGCGATCTGTTTCTCGCCATCGGTTCTTCGCTGGTGGTCTGGCCGGCGGCCGGCTTCCCGCTGATGGCCAAGCGCAACGGGGCGCGCCTCGTCATCATCAATCGCGAGCCGACGGAATTCGACGATCTCGCCGATCTCGTCATCCGCGACGACATCGGGGATGTCCTGGCGCCGTTCATCACAAGCCATTGACGACCGCGCGGTTCACAGCTGAAAGCGTGTTCTGTGGGCCACGCTTCCGCCGAGAGTTGCGTGCCATGCATTTTCCGCTTTTCGCATGCAGCCGCCGCGCATATCCTCAGAACACTGAAGATTCGGTGAAGCGCTCATAAGAGGCGCCAAGAAGCGGCGGCGTGCGGCGTCATGGGGTCGGACGGATTGGGACCGAAGGGTCCCGCAGCAGACTTCGTGCTTGGACTCGACGCGATGGGGGACATCGCCGAAGAGTCTGGCGTGAAGCTGGTCGAAGTCACCGGTACCATCAAATGGTTCGATGTATCGAAGGGCTACGGCTTCATCGTGCCGGATAACGGCTTGCCGGACGTACTTCTGCACGTGACCTGTTTGCGTCGGGACGGCTTCCTCACAGCCTACGAGGGCGCGCGCATCGTTTGCGAGGCGCTCGAGCGGCCAAAGGGGCTGCAGGCCTTCCGCATCGTGTCGATGGATGAGTCCACCGCCATCCATCCGGCGCAATTGCCGCCGGCCCGCACGCATGTGACGATCACGCCCACGAGCGGGCTCGAGCGGGCGCAGGTGAAGTGGTTCAACCGGCTGCGCGGTTTCGGTTTCCTCACTCAGGGCGAAGGTGGCCCCGACATCTTCGTGCACATGGAGACCCTTCGCCGTTACGGCCTCACCGAGCTTCGGCCCGGACAGACGGTTCTGGTGCGTTACGGGCCCGGACCGAAGGGCATGATGGCGACCGAGGTCCATCCGGATGGCGGGTCGCATGGGCCGGCCTCGCATTGAGCGCGGCCACGGCTCACCCGCGCACATGCCGCTTCGCGGCCTCTTTCATCGGCTCCTGATCCATAGCCGTGCCGCTTGCGGCCGCGGCGCCTTGATCGCGACGATCGCATTGCTCGTCGCCGGCCTTGTTGCGCTGCAGCGGCCGGCATCCGCGGCCGATCTGCAGACGCTCGAGATCGTGACCCGCTCCGGCGTCCACGTTTTCGATGTCGAACTCGCCACCACCGACGAGGAGCGGACCCGCGGGCTGATGTTCCGAAAGGAACTGCCCGAGGGGCGCGGCATGTTGTTCGATTTCAAGCGCGACCAGGTCATCGCGATGTGGATGAAGAACACGTATGTGTCGCTCGACATGCTGTTCATCCGCGCCGATGGCCGGATCCAGCACATCGCCGAGAACACCGAGCCTCTCTCGACGCGGACGATCCTGTCCGGCGGTCCGGCGCGGCCGGTGCTCGAGGTCGTGGCCGGCACGACGCGCAAGCTCGGCATCGCCGTCGGCGACCGCGTGGCGCATCCGATCTTCACTGGGCGGTGACAGCGGCACTGCGCCAACGCTGGAACGGCGCTTGAAGCGCCGATCGAAAGCGCCGAGAGAACACGGCATGCCGCCTTATCTGTCCCGCTTCTCGCTCGAACGCCAGGTCGCGCTCGTCACCGGCGCCGGTCGCGGCCTCGGCCTCGAAATCGCCTCCGCTCTCGCCTTGTCCGGTGCCCATGTGGTGCTGAACGGTCGCGATACCGCGCGCCTGAACGCGGCGGCCGACAAGATCGCGGGGCAGGGCGGTCGCGTCTCCGTCGCGCCGTTCGATATCGCCGACTTTGCTGCCGTCGCACGTGAACTGGCCGCGATCGCGGAACGCCATGGGCCGCTCGATATCCTCGTGCACAATGCCAGCCTGCGAAACCGGAAGGCCCTCGCCACCTTCTCCGACGCCGAAATCCGCTCGCTGCTCGACACCGATCTCACCGCGGGACTCGTTCTGGCGCGCGAGGCGGCGCGACAGATGGTCCCGCGCGGGCGCGGCCGGCTGATCACCATGACCTCCATCGCCGGGCAGGTGGCGCGGGCCAACGATGCGGTCTATGCGGCCGCCAAGGCCGGCCTGACCGGCATGATGCGCGCGCTTGCCGCCGAATACGGCCCGCACGGCATCACCAGCAATGCGATCGCTCCCGGCTTCTTCGCCACCGAAGCCAATGCGGCGCTGACGGGAGATCCGGAGCGGGCCGCGGAGTTCGCGCGGCGCACGCCGCTGGGCCGCTGGGGCCGGCCCGAAGAGATCGCCGGGGCGGCGGTCTTTCTGGCTTCCGACGCCGCATCCTTCGTCAACGGCCATGTGCTCGTCGTCGACGGAGGCACCACGGTCCTCATGTGATCTGCCGTGACCGCGCGCCGCGGCGTTGCGGCCACGCGTAACGCCTCGCGGGGGCGGCCGGGTGAAGCTTTCTTCAGAGTCTCCACCGAGACTGCCGCGACCATCGGGACCGCAGCCAGGTCCGAGGCAGGGGGCGTTCGATGAGCAACGACGGTTCTCTCGACGAGCGGGGCATGCAGGGCTTCTCCCGCCGCGTCGTCATGATGGCCGCAGCCGCGGCTGGATGGTTCGGCTGGCCGGCAGCGGGAGCCGGCGCGTCGGCCGCCGCGACGCCGACGCGCAGCATCCCGGCGCGCGATCTGCCGGTGCCGGCGACCGTCAGTCCCGAATTGCAGGCCTTCATCGCCGCGCCCTATCCGCCGGGCTGGGACACGATCCCGGCCGATGCGCAGGCCTGGCGCCAGCTGCAGGCCAAGAGTGCCGCTGACGTGGCGCCGTTCCTGCCGCCGATCCGCGAGCGCCTGAAGGTGGAGGTCGCGCGCGGTACGATCGCGGGCGTGCCGGTCTTCTTCGTCACGCCGGACGATCTTCCGCCCGAGAACCGCGGCCGGCTGCTGGTGCACGTTCATGGCGGCGGCTACGTGCTCTATCCGGGCGAGGCCGGCGCCGGCGAGGCGATGCTGATGGCCGGCTACGGCCGCTTCAAGGTGGTGTCCATCGACTATCGCATGGCCCCGGACTTTCCGTTCCCGGCGGCGCTCGACGATGCCATCGCCGTCTGGCGCGCGCTCGTGGCCGAACGCGATCCGGCCCGCATGGCGATCTTCGGCAGTTCCGCCGGCGGCGGCCTGACCCTCGCCATGATCCATCGCGCCAAGGCCGAAGGCCTGCCGCTTCCCGCCGCGATCGCCGCCGGCACGCCCTGGGCGGACCTGACCGCCTCCGGCGACACGATCCAGGCCAATGCCTATGTCGACAACGTGCTGGTCTCGACCGCCGGCTGGATCGGCGCCGCCGCCGCGCTCTATGCCGCCGGCCGCCGGCTCGACGACCCGCTGCTCTCGCCGCTGTTCGGCGACTTCCGGGGCTTCCCGCCGGCCATCCTGACGTCGGGAACGCGCGACCTCCTGTTGAGCGACACGGTGCGGGTCCACCGCAAGCTGCGCCAGGCCGGGGTGGAAGCGGCGCTGCACGTATTCGAGGGCCAGAGCCACGCACAGTACCTGTTCCCGTTCGTCCCGGAGACGGAACAAGCCTTTTCCGAGATTTCCGGCTTCTTCTTCCGCCACCTAACAAGCTGAAACAACGGGGGGAATGCGGCCTCGGTCTGCCTCTCACGGCAACCGCCGGGCTTGCCTTCTCGGGGCAAAAACCATAAGCAAACAAGCACTTTGGTTCGTCGGGGTGTAGCGCAGCCTGGTAGCGCATCTGCTTTGGGAGCAGAGGGTCGCAGGTTCAAATCCTGCCGCCCCGACCACCGCATTCGTACGGCCGGCTCATGCCGGAACGAGCAAGGACGAGGTGTGCCGAATGGTGGCACGGATTTACAAGCCCGCGCGTAACGCGATGCAGTCAGGATCGGCGCGGACCAAGAAGTGGCAGCTCGACTTTGAACCGGAGCAGCCCCGTGCGATCGAGCCGCTGATGGGCTGGACCAGCTCCGGCGACACCAAGCAGCAATTGCGGCTGAGCTTCCCGACGAAGGAAGAGGCCATCGCCTATTGCGAGCGTCATGGCATTCCCTACCAGGTCTTCGAGGCCAAGGAACCGCGGCGCCAGACGATCGCCTACGCCGACAATTTCGCTCACAATCGCCGCATTCCCTGGACTCACTGACGGCTGCGACCCGCGCTTTTCTGCTGCGCCGCCCGCTCGCGCAGCAGCGCGAACAACTGCGCCTCCGGCATTGGCTGGCCGAACAGATAGCCTTGGCCGATGTCGCAGCCCATCTCATTCAGCGCGAGGACGTCGGCGCCCTTCTCGCAGCCGATCGCGACCGCCGCGCTGCCGAAATTGTGCGCCAGGTCGATCACCGACTTGCAAATTGCCGCGTGGCTCGCATCGGTGGCACAGTCGCGCACGAACGTCCGATCGAGCTTCAGCTCGGCGAATGAAAGCCCCTTGAGACGCCCGAGCGACAGCTGGCCACGGCCGAAATCGTCTATCGCGAGCTTCACGCCGAGCGGTTCCAGTTCGCCCATGATGTCCTGCACCAGTTTGGGATCCGTCGCGATCTGGTCCTCGGTCACGTCGAAGATGAGACCGGCCCAGCGCTGACCCTCGGGACGGAATTCGCGAATGATGTTGGCGATCGGCAGAGTCTGCAGCGCTGCCATCGACACGTTGATCGCGAGCCGTAGATTGGCACCCAGCTTCGACAAGTTGGCGCTGGCGGTTAGGGCACTGACCAAGACACATTCGTTCAGCCGCGTGAGGCTGCCTTCTGACGCGCCAGGAATGAAGGCGCCCGGCGCCAGCACGCCATGTACCGGGTGACGCACGCGCGCGAAGCTCTCCACCCCCACCACCTGCTTGCGCCGCAGGTTGATCTTCGGCTGCAGCCAGAATTCGACCCAGCCCTCGTCGAGCGCTTCGTTAAGATCGATCGACGTGGCCGGCCGCGCCGCCTCAAGCTTGTGCTCGCGCACCAGCTTGCGCAGCGCCGGCTCATCCAGTGGCTTCTTCAGCACCGGCAGCATTTTCAGCGCTTGCCGCTCGCCAATGTGGCGGACGCTCTCCGCGAGCGGCAGCCCATGGCTGCTGATCAGTTGCACGGGGCCGCGATAACATTGTTCGCCGAGGGCGAACATGGCGTCGATCGCTTCCTTGGTGTCCGGTGTAACGTCAAAGAAGATGACGTCCGGGGTGCGCTGCGCCAGTCCCTCGAAGAACGATGGCGTATTGGGAAATAGCCCGGTTTCCACGCCCGCGGACTGCATCACCGAGGCGATCAGGCGGTTGGTCGCCGGCTCGTCGTTCACAACGAAACAGAGCGGCAGGCTGGGACCCGGCTCTCCGGGCATTGCGCTGGGGCGAGACATCCAGTTGCGCAGAGGGATCATCGAAAGACGATAACTATCCTGGCGGGAGAACCCACAATATTACCTACCTCGAATAAATTAATCGGGTCTTTCATCAAATGCAGACAGGCCGAGCCATTTTTATTCAAGTTATTCTTATGGGTCGGCGGATCGCCTGCCCGGTTGCGCCAAAGCCTCCAGTCCGCACACAATCCGCGTGCGGCGCGGGGTGGAAGGGCACAGGGAATGAAGGCGATCATCGTAGGCGGCGGCATTGGCGGGCTGACCACGGCCCTGATGTTGAACGCACGGGGCATCGATTGCGAGATCTACGAGCAGGCGGATGCCGTGCGAGAACTCGGCGTTGGCATCAATACCTTGCCGCACGCGATCAAGGAACTCGCCGATCTCGGCCTGCTTGAGCGTCTCGACGCGGTCGCCATCCGAACCCATGAGCTCATCTACACGAACCGTTTTGGTCAGGAGATCTGGCGCGAGCCGCGTGGCACGGATGCCGGCTACCCGGTGCCGCAATTCTCGATCCACCGGGGCCGTCTGCAGAGCGTGATCTATCAGGCCGTGCGGGCACGACTTGGGGAATCTCGGATCCACACGGGTCACCGTCTCGGCTCGTTCACACAGGACGACAGCGGCGTCACGGCGTACTTCTTCGATCGCACGGGATTGCACCGCGCGACGGCCCGCGGCGATGTGCTCATCGGAGCCGACGGCATTCACTCGCGGGTGCGCGAAGCACTCTTCCCGAATGAAGGCCCGGCGCGGTGGAACGGGATCATGCTCTGGCGCGGGGCAACCGAATGGCCGGTTTTCCTGACCGGGCGCTCAATGATCGTGGCGGGCGGAATGGCGGCAAAGATGGTGATTTATCCCATCGCCGAAGGCTCCCGGCCGGATCGTCAGCTGACCAACTGGGCGGTTGCGGCCAAGATTGGCGATGGCACGACGCCGCCGCCGCGGAAGGAGGATTGGTCGCGGCCGGGACGTTTAGAAGACCTCATGCCGCACGTCCAACGCTTCAACATCCCCTATGTCGATGTGCGACACCTGATCGAGTCGACCCAGGAATTCTGGGAATATCCCATGTGCGATCGTGATCCGCTGCCGCGCTGGTCGCACGGACGCGTCACGCTGCTCGGCGATGCCGCGCATCCGATGTATCCGGTGGGGTCCAATGGCGCCTCGCAGGCGATCCTCGATGCGCGCGCGCTGGCCGACCGGCTGTCCGGCGCAGAGCATCCGGCCCATGCCCTGTGGGCCTACGAACGCGACCGGCTGCCGCCGACGGCGCAGATCGTGACGATGAACCGAAAGGGCGGCCCCGAGGGTGTGATTGACGCTGTGGAGGCAAGGGCGCCGGACGGGTTCACAGACATCGACGCGGTCCTTTCGTTCGAGGAACGGAAGGCAATCGTCCGCGGCTACGCCTCAACCGCCGGTTTTGCCCGGGAACAGGTCGGCAAGGCTGCGTGAGTTACGCTGGGCCGCAGCGCAGGACCGAAGAAGGGGCGGGGAGCGGAAGGCGACCCGCCCCTTGGTTCTAGGCTTCTTCGGGCGGGAGGAACACGATCTCGTGCTTGGCTGCCAGGGCGACCACGTCCTGCGGATTCTGCTCCTTGAGTGAATGGATTCCCCAAAACAGATCGTAGAGTTTGCGCGTCGGCGCCACCCAGAAGAAGCACTTCACCGGCTGGTCCGACTTATTGAAGATCCCATGCGCGATTCCCATCGGCAACCGAATGAGATCTCCGGGCGTCGCGACGAATTCCTTGCCGTCCACGAGCAGGTCGAAGCGCCCCTCGAGCATGTAGATGAACTCGTCCTGCGTCGGATGGATGTGCGGCGGCACGAACGTCCCGGGCGGGAAGGTCGCGTGCCAGGAAAACGAACTCTCGCAAACCTGCTTGGGCACGTAGGTTTGCCCGAGAATATTCCAGCTGATCCCGTCCAGGCCGGTGCCGGCCTTGGTGACCCCTGGCGTGAGCTGCTGCATCGATCAAGACTCCCGTTGTGCCTGAGCGCCCTGGCGCTCGCCCGTCCTCCCTGACGGGCCTCGAACGATCCCGGTCGGCAGCCACAGCCCCCACGCGCGGCATCGCAGGCCGGCACGATAGGGCAGTGCGAAGCTTGCCAACAGGGGCTTCACAAGCCTGATATTTTAAACCTAAAATTTTCACTGGCGCATCGCCGGAATTGGCTGCCCCCCGGCGGTCGCCTCGGGGCTTCGGCGGGCTGAGAACAAACTTCTGGTGGGAGAGCGGAAATGAACAGGTTCACGTCAATCCTGATCGGGGCCGCGGCCCTAGCAGCCATGACCTCGGCGGCCGTGGCTCAGGAGAAGCTGAAGATCGGCGTGGTCGCGACCCTCTCCGGCCCGCCGGCCGTGCTGGGGCAGCAGTTGCGCAACGGTTTTCAGCTGGCGGTGAAGAATCTCGGCAACAAGCTCGGCGGCCGCGAGGTCGAGGTTATCGTGGCCGACGACGAGTTAAAGCCGGACGTGGCCGTCAGCAAGGTGAAGGCCCTGGTCGAGCGCGACAAAGTTGATTTCGTTGTCGGCCCGGTTTTCTCGAACATCCTGCAGGCGATCATGAAGCCCGCAACTGACGGCGGCGCGATCCTGATCAGCCCGAACGCGGGCACTTCCAATTTCGCCGGCAAGGAGTGCAATCCGAACTTCTTTGTGACCTCCTACCAGAACGATCAGGTGCACGAGGTCCTCGGCAAGCACGCCCAGGATTCCGGCATCAAGAAGGTCTTCCTCATGGCGCCCAACTACCAGGCCGGCAAGGACTCGCTGGCCGGTTTCAAGCGCTATTACGAGGGAGAGATCCTCGATGAAGTTTATGTTCCGCTGAACCAGCTCGATTATTCCGCCGAGCTGTCGCGCATTGCCGCGGCGAAGCCCGACGCCATTTTCGTGTTCCTGCCCGGCGGCATGGGCGTCAATTTTGTCAAGCAGTTCCGCCAGGCAGGGCTGGCCGACAGCATCAAGTTCTTGTCGGCCTTCACCGTGGATGAGTCGACCCTGCCGGCGCAGCAGGACGCCGCCATTGGGTTCTTCGGTGGTGCGAACTGGGCTCCGAACTTGGATAACGAGCAGAATAAGAAGTTCGTCGCCGACTACGAAAAAGAATACAACGCCGTCCCGGGCAGCTACGCCTTCCAGGCCTATGACGCGGCCCTTCTGATCGACGGAGCGCTGAAGCAGACCAAGGGCGATACGAGCAATCGCGAAGCCCTGCGCGCGGCACTCAAGAAGGCGGATTTCACTTCTTTGCGCGGCGATTTCAAGTTCGCCAATAACAACTATCCCATCCAGAACTTCTACCTGGTGAAGGTCGCGAAGCGCCCCGACGGCAAGTTCCAGACGGAGATCGTCCAGAAGGTCTTCGAGAACTACACCGATCAGCACGCCAAGGATTGCTCGATGAAGTGAGCGTGGAGCACCATCGACGCCGGCCTCGTGCCATCACTGTGACGCGGGCGGGCGAGCGCGGATCGTGGCTCGTCTGGCCTGCGGCTCAGCCAACTGTGGCGAGAGCCTGATATGTCGACCACGCTGTTTGTCGTCCAGACCCTGAACGGGCTCCAGCTTGGGGTGCTGTTGTTCCTGATCGCGGCAGGCCTGACTTTGGTCTTCGGCGTGATGGACTTCATCAATCTTGCGCATGGCGTGCAGTACATGCTGGGCGCCTATTTCGCCGTAATGTTCTACGGCCTAAC
>Ga0164243_10013782_pt1 | contig 11338 bp, 10 predicted proteins | sample OricompcompostOP_FD_108781 | JGI IMG/M metagenome (GOLD analysis project Ga0164243, IMG submission 108781) | Organic Plus compost microbial communities from Emeryville, California, USA - Original compost - Organic plus compost (OP) | ecosystem: Engineered > Solid waste > Mixed feedstock >... | reverse complement strand
TTGCGCGCCGTGTCGGCGTCCGCTTCGACCTTGAGCGACGGCACGAACTCGACGTCGGCGGACTCGTAGTCGAGGCCCGCCTCTTGAAGCGCCGAGCGCACCGTGACCAGGTCGGACGCTTCCGTGGTCACCTCGAAGCCTTCGGGATGCGGCTCGATCTCCTCCGCACCGGCCTCCAGCGCGGCCATCATGACGTCGTCCTCGGTGGTCCCTTCGCCGGAGACGACGATCACGCCCTTGCGGGTGAAGTTGTACGCGACGCTGCCGGGGTCGGCGAGCGTGCCGCCGTTGCGGCTGAGCGCGGTGCGGACTTCGGCGGCGGCACGATTCTTGTTGTCCGTGAGGCACTCGATCAGCAGCGCGATCCCGCCGGGCGCGTACCCCTCGTACATGATCGTCTGGTAGTCGACGGACTCGCCGGAGATGCCGGCGCCGCGCTTGATCGCGCGGTCGATGTTGTCGTTGGGGACCGACGTCTTCTTCGCCTTCTGCACGGCGTCGTACAGCGTCGGGTTGCCTGCGAGGTCGGGCCCGCCGATCTTCGCGGCGACTTCGATGTTCTTGATGAGCTTGGCGAACGACTTGGCACGACGCGCATCGATGACGGCCTTCTTGTGCTTGGTCGTCGCCCACTTGGAGTGGCCGGACATGACGACAAGTTTACGGGGTCACCGTCGCGGCCCGCCTCGCCGCATCGTCCCTGTTGTCTCCGTCGCCCCGACCCGGCACACTCGGGACATGGACGAACGCACACGCGCCCTTGCGGCGGCGCAGCGGGCCGCCCTCGGGTTCTTCGCCACGCTCGAGGACCGCCCCGTATGGCCGCGGGCGCGCCTCGACGACATGCTCGAGGCGTTCGCCGGCGAGCTCCCGGAGTCGCGAACGGATGCCGCGGAGGTCGTCGAGGAGCTCTCGGAGCGCGCTTCCGAGGGCCTCGTGGGCATCCCGGGCGGACGCTTCTTCGGGTTCGTGATCGGAGGCACGCTGCCGGCCGCGCTGGCGGCGGACTGGCTCGTGTCGGCATGGGATCAGAACTCGGGGACCAGTGCCATGACGACTGCGACCGTCGCGGTGGAGCGCGTGGCCGGCCGGTGGATGTGCGAACTGCTCGGCCTTCCCGCCTCCAGCGCGGTGGGGTTCGTGACCGGGGCGCAAATGTCGAACTTCGTGTGCCTGGCCTCGGCGCAGCACGCGCTCCTGCGACGAAGCGGCTGGGACCTCGGTCGACGCGGCCTTCGGGGCGCGCCCGCCGTGCGCCTGATCGTCGGCTCCGACCGGCACGGCTCGGTCGATCGCGCGGCCCGGTTCTGCGGCATCGGCACGGATGAGCTCGTCGTGGTCGAGACCGACGATCAGGGACGCATGCTCCCTGATGTCCTGGACTCGACGCTTCGCAGCGCAGACGGCGTCCCCACGGTCGTGTGCCTGCAGGCCGGCGAGGTGCACACCGGGGCATTCGACGCGTTCGCGCGCCTTGTCCCGCTCGCCAAGTCACACGGCGCCTGGGTCCATGTCGACGGCGCCTTCGGGCTGTGGGCCGCGGCATCCCCGTCGCTGCGCCACCTGACCGACGGGATCTCGGGCGCGGATTCCTGGACGACGGATGCCCACAAGACCCTGAACGTCCCCTACGACTGCGGGATGGCCATCGTCCGCGATCCCGCAGACGCCATCGCGGCGTTCCGCACAGGCGGGGACTACCTCATGTACACAGGCCTCGACCCGTGGGATGTCGGACCCGAGCTCTCCCGTCGAGCCCGAGGGGTGCCCGCGTGGGCCGCACTGCGAAGCCTCGGCCGGTCGGGCGTGGCCGAGCTGGTCGACCGCCTCCATGCGAACGCCGTGCGATTGGAGGCGGGGCTCCGGCGCATTCCCGGTGTCGAGGTCGTCAGTGATGTGCCCTTCACACAGGTCATGTTCCGGCTGGCCGACGACGCGTCGACCCGGGCGCTCGGTGCGGCGATCCTCGAAGACGGCACGGCGGCGCTGACCGGCGCCGAATGGCGGGGGCGGGCGACGCTGCGGTGCTCGATGTCGTCCTGGGCTACGACCGAGGCCGACATCGACGCGACACTGGAGGCGATCCGGCGACTGGCCGACGACGTCAGGTCGAGAGCCTGAGGAGCGTGCGCAGGTTGCGGGTCGTCGTCGTGGAACGGTACGCAGGACGAGCGAGGATCTTCGCGAACGGCGTCGTGGTCGACGCGCCTCGGGCCGGATTCCAATACAGGACGCCGTGGCCTGCGTGCACCGGGTCGACCTCCCGGCCGAGGCCGTTCGCGGCGGCGGCGGCGAGCTCGTCGATCACGGCCTGACCGGACGCGAACACGACGTAAGGCTGCCGATCCGCGGCGGAAGCGTCGAACGGGAACGCGTCGAGCGCGCGGCGCAGCTCCTCCAGCGTGATCAGCACTATCCACGCGTCGTACCCGAACCGCTCCCGCAACGCGGCTTCGATGCGCCCCTTCACTGTCGCGCGCGCCGACACGTCGGCCGCGTCCTCGAACCGCACGTTGCCGCTGGCCAGGACGGTCCGCCCCGCGTCGAAGCCCAGCGTCTCGCGGAACAGGGCCGCCAGATCGGCCGAGCGGACTGTGATCCCGTTGACGTTCACGCCCCGCAGCAGGGCGACCCAGGCCGTCGATTCTCCCGAATCAGGCATGCCCCGAGGGTACCGGCAGGACCTCAGAGGTCGCGCACGGCCTCCAGGAGAAGCCGGTGGAAGCGTGTCTCCCCCGTCATCTCGGGATGGAAGGATGTGCCCAGGACGAGCCCCTGCCGCACGGCGACCACTGTCCCGTCCGGCAAGGTCGCAAGCGGCTCGACCGCCGGGCCGGCCTGCTCCACGAGCGGCGCCCGGATGAACACGGCATGCACGGGCGTCTCCCCCACGACCGGCACCGCGAGGTCGATCTCGAACGATTCCGCCTGACGCCCGAACGCGTTGCGGCGCACTGTGACATCCAGCCCGCCGAGGGTCTGCTGTCCGTCGATGGCGTCCACGACGCGGTCGGCGAGCATGATCAGCCCGGCGCAGGTCCCGTACACCGGCATCCCGTCCGCGATCGCGTCACGCACAGGCCCCTGCAGCCCGAAGGCGCGCGACAGCTTGTCCATCACGGTGGACTCCCCGCCCGGGATGACCAGGCCCCGCACACGACCCAGGTCGTCCGGCCTTCGCACCAGGACCGGCTCGGCACCCAGGTCGGTGAGGATCCGCGCGTGCTCGCGCACATCGCCCTGAAGCGCGAGCACCCCGATCGGCGTGGTGCCGGCCATCACCAGCCGCGCTCGGCGAGCCGGTGCGGAGCGGGAAGGTCGGCCACGTTGATACCGACCATCGCCTCGCCCAGGCCCCGTGACACGTCCGCGACCACTTTCGCATCGTCGTAGAACGTCGTGGCCTTCACGATCGCGGCGGCGCGGGCCGCCGGGTCTCCGGACTTGAAGATCCCGGAGCCGACGAACACCCCGTCCGCCCCCAGCTGCATCATCATGGCGGCATCCGCCGGCGTCGCCACTCCCCCCGCGACGAACAGCACCACGGGGAGCTTCCCGGTCGCCGCCACCTCGGCGACGAGGTCGTACGGCGCCTGCAGCTCCTTGGCCGCGACGTACAGCTCGTCAGGGGTCATCGACCGCAGCACGTTGATCTCGGACGTGATCTTGCGGATGTGCTTCGTCGCCTCCGAGACATCCCCGGTTCCGGCCTCGCCCTTCGAGCGGATCATGGCCGCGCCCTCGGTGATGCGTCGCAGCGCTTCGCCGAGGTTGGTCGCTCCACACACGAACGGCACCGTGAACCGCCACTTGTCGATGTGGTTCAGGTAGTCGGCCGGGGACAGCACCTCGGACTCGTCGATGTAGTCGACGCCGAGCTCTTGCAGGACCTGCGCCTCGACGAAGTGCCCGATCCGGGCCTTGGCCATGACCGGTATGGACACGGCCTCGATGATCGCATCGATCAGGTCGGGATCGCTCATGCGCGCGACACCGCCCTGCGCACGGATGTCGGCGGGCACCCGCTCCAGCGCCATGACCGCGACGGCGCCCGCGTCCTCGGCGATCTTGGCCTGCTCGGCGGTCACGACGTCCATGATCACGCCGCCCTTGAGCATCTCGGCCAGCCCGCGCTTCACGCGTGCGGTGCCTGCGGTGCGGGTCTCGTCTGCCATTGCGGTCCCTTCCTCCACGCCAATCCCGAACATTGGCCTATGCCAAAACCTAGCATGTCCCCCGTACAGTTTTCCGTGGAGGTGCGATGGACAGCCCCATCATCGGACGAACGGCCGCAGAGATCGTCGACAGCGTGCGGATGCTCCGCGACCGCGGCCAGCTGCACGGCGGCGATCCCCTGCCCCCCGTGCGGACGCTCGCCGAGAGCCTGGGCCTGAACCGCAACACGGTCGTGGCCGCGTACCGGGAGCTCACGCGCGCCGGCCTCATCGTCACGCAGGGCCGCAGCGGCACGCGCATGGCGGACGACGTCCCCGTCGCACAAGAGGGGTATGCGCCGGGGACGGCGCTGCACGACGTGGGCACGGGCAACCCCGATCCTCGATGGATCCCGGATCCGGCGACCGCGTTCGCCGCGGTGGCGGGCCGTCCCGTGCTCTACGGGGAACCGGTCATCGATGCGGGCCTGGAGGAATGGGCGTACGCATGGATGACGCAGGACCTCGCACCGCGTGACGTCCGGCTCACCGTGACCTCCGGCGCCGTCGACGCCGTCGAGCGGCTGCTCGCTCAGGCGCTGACGCGGGACGACGCCGTCGCGCTGGAGGACCCGTGCTGGCTCGCCGGCATCCAGACGGTGCGTCTGGGCGGCTATCGGGCAGTGCCGGTCGCAACCGACGAGGAGGGGATGACGGTCCAGGGCCTGAGTGCCGCCCTCGATCAGGGCGTGCGTGCCATCATCTGCACACCCCGAGCGCAGAACCCCACGGGGGCGAGCCTTTCCGCCGCGCGGGCGCTGGCCCTGCGCGAGGTGCTGGCGGAGCATCCGTACGTCCTCGTGATCGAGGACGACCACTTCTCGCTCCTGTCACGACGACCCTTCCACAGCATCGTCGGGGCAGGGCACAAGCGCTTCGCGCTCGTGCGATCGGTCTCGAAGTTCCTGGGCCCGGACATGTGCCTGGCCGTCACCGCCTCCGATCCCGCGACCGCGGACCGGCTCGCGCTTCGATTGAGTCCCGGCACCACGTGGGTCAGTCACCTCCTGCAGCGACTCGCGCACGCCCTCCTGACCGACACGGCGGTGCGCGACCGGATCGAGGCGGCGGGCGCCCATTACTCGGATCGGAACGCCGCGTTCGCCCAGCGGCTCACGGACGCGGGGCTGGCCACGGTCGCCGGTGACGGGCTCAATCTCTGGGTCGCGCTCCCCGTCTCCGCTCGGGGCGCTTCCGAACAGCTCATGCGACGCGGCTGGCTCGCCCGCAGCGGTGACGAGTTCGGGCTGGACGAGCACGCCTCTGGCCACTTGCGGCTCACCGTGCACGACCTCGACGAGGGCCTGGCCGGCAAGCTCGCAGCCGACCTCGCGGCCTCCGTGCGCGCTGCAGCGCGCGAGATGGGATGATCGACCGGTGAAGATCCTCTCCATCCAGTCCGCCGTCGCCTACGGCCATGTGGGCAACTCGGCGGCCGTCTTTCCGTTGCAGCGCATAGGCGTCGAGGTGCTTCCGGTCTACACCGTAGCGTTCTCGAACCACACGGGGTACGGGTCTTGGCGAGGACCCATGATCAGCCCCGATGACGTCCGAGAGGTCATCGCCGGAGTCGAGGATCGGGGCGTGCTTCCCGAGATCGACGTGGTCCTGTCGGGGTATCAGGGCAGCGAGGGCATCGGCGACGTCATCATCGACACGGTGGCGCGTGTGAAGGCTGCCAATCCGTCTGCCGTGTACGCGTGCGACCCCGTGATGGGGAATGCGAAGTCGGGATGCTTCGTCGCGCCCGCCATCCCGGTGCTCCTGCGCGAGAGGGTCGTGCCGGTCGCCGACATCATCACCCCCAATCAGTTCGAGCTAGGCTTCCTCACCGGGACGGAGCCGGACACGCTCGACTCGACGCTCGCCTCGGTCGACGCGGCGCGGGCCCTGGGCCCCTCGACAGTGCTCGTGACCAGCGTCGAGCGCCCGGATCGTCCCGACGGCACGATCGAGATGCTGGCGGCGGACGACAAAGGGGCCTGGATCGTCCAGACGCCCCGGCTGCCTATGAAGGCAAACGGCTCCGGCGATGTCACGGCGGCCCTGTTCACGGCGCACTACCGCGCGACGGGCGATGCCGCCGAAGCGCTCGGCAGGACCGTCTCGAGCGTCTTCGACCTGCTGGAGCGCACCCTGCGTTCGGGTCAGCGCGAGCTGCAGCTCGTCGAGTCGCAGGAGGCCTACGCGCACCCGCGAATGCAGTTCGAGGTCTCTCGGGTCCGCTGACGTCCGCTGCTCGCCCGGTTCACCACGCCTCGGCGACCGTGCGGCGCACGTCGCCGAGCAGCTGCGGGAGCGCCTTCGTCTTGGCGATGATCGGGAAGAAGTTCGCGTCGGTCTCCCACCGCGGCACGATGTGCTGGTGCAGGTGCTCGTCGACACCGGCACCAGCCACGCGTCCCTGGTTCATGCCGATGTTGAAGCCGTCGCAGCGAGAGACGGCGCGCAGAACGCGCATCGCACGCTGCGTGAGAGCCCCTATCTCCGCGATCTCCTCGGCGGTGGCCTCGTCGTAAGTGGCGACGTGACGGTACGGGCACACCAGCAGATGCCCTGAGTTGTACGGGAAGAGGTTCAGCACCACGAACGCGCTCTGCCCGCGGTGCACGATGAGCCCGTCCTCGTCGCTCTTGTGCGGCGCCGCACAGAAAGGACACGAGGCGCGCATCGCGTCGGCCCCGGCCTGGATGTAGGCCATGCGGTGCGGCGTCCACAGACGCTGGAACTCGTCGGGAACGCCCGGCAGCTCGCTCGTGGCGACAAGCCCGGGGATGTCGTCACCGTCGGCATCCGTCATGACAAGTCCTCCGCGCTGTTCACGAGCGTCCGGCGGCTGATCGCCGACCTGATCAGTTCGACGGCGTCCGCGACCGGCACGCCGTTGCGCTGCGAGCCGTCGCGGAATCGGAAGGAGACCGTGCCGGCGGCCCGGTCCTGTTCACCGGCGATCAGCAGGAACGGCACTTTCTGCGTCGTGTGGGTGCGGATCTTCTTCTGCATCCGGTCGTCACCCCGGTCCAGCTCCGCCCGCACTCCTTCGGCAGCGAGTCGCGCGATGACGTCCTCGAGGTAGGCCTCGTACTCCGCGGCCACCGGGATGCCGACGGCCTGGACGGGCGAGAGCCACACCGGGAAGGCGCCGGCGTAGTGCTCGAGGAGGATGGCGAAGAACCGCTCGATCGATCCGAACAGCGCCCTGTGGATCATGATCGGCCGATGCTTCTCGCCGTCCGGTCCCGTGTACTCCAAGTCGAAGCGCTCCGGAAGGTTGGGGTCGACTTGGACTGTGGACAGCTGCCAGACCCGGCCTATCGCGTCCGTGGTCTTCAGATCGATCTTGGGACCGTAGAACGCGGCTTCGCCGGGCACTTCGGTCAGCTTCAGACCACTGGCCAGTGCCACATTGCGCAGCGCGTTCGTGGAGTACTCCCAGAACTCGTCCGACCCGATCCACTTCGATTTCTCGTCGTCGCGCATCGAGAGCTCGAGCTCGAAATCGGTCAGGCCGAAGTCGCGCAGCATCGAGATGACGAACTCGAGCACGTTCGTCGCCTCGGACTCGAGCTGATCGGGAGTGACGAACAGGTGCGAGTCGTCCTGGGTGAATCCCCGCACCCGCGTGAGGCCGTGGAGGGCGCCGGAGAGCTCGTTGCGGTAGACGGTGCCGTTCTCGGCCAGCCGCATCGGCAGGTCTCGGTAGCTGCGGGCGCGCTCCTTGTAGATCAGGATGTGCATCGGGCAGTTCATCGGCTTGAGGTAGTAGTCATGCCCCGGTTTGACGATCTCGCCGTTCTCGTCGCGCTCCTCGTCCATACGGATCGGCGGGAACATGCCCTCTCGATACGTCACGAGATGGTTCGACTGCAGGAACAGGTCCTCTTTCGCGATGTGCGGCGTGTAGACATAGGTGTAGCCGGCAGCGACGTGCCGGCGCCGTGCGTGCTGCTCCATCTCCATGCGCACGACGCCGCCTCTCGGATGCCACACCGACAGCCCGGACCCGATCTCGTCGGGGAACGAGAAGAGGTCCAGTTCGCGTCCGAGACGGCGGTGATCGCGCCGGGCGGCCTCCTCCAGGCGCTGCTGGTATGCGCGCAGTTCGTCCTTGGTGGGCCAGGCGGTCCCGTAGATGCGCTGCAACTGGGGGTTCTTCTCGCTCCCGCGCCAATACGCGCCAGCCACGCGCGACAGCGCCCATCCGTTGCCGATGAGCCTGGTGTTCGGCAGGTGAGGGCCACGGCACAGGTCCTTCCACACGGTCCGGCCGTCGCGGTCGACGTTGTCGTAGATCGTCAGCTCACCGGCGCCCACTTCGACGCTCGCGCCCTCGGTCTTGGCCGCGCCGCCCTTGAGTCCGATGAGCTCGAGCTTGAACGGCTCGTCGGCCAGCTCCGCCCGCGCCTGGTCGTCGGTGACGACTCGGCGCACGAAACGCTGACCCTCACGGACGATGCGCTGCATCTCCTTCTCGATGGCCTTGAGATCCTCAGGAGTGAACGGCTCGGCGGTGCCGAAGTCGTAGTAGAAGCCATCGGTGATCGGGGGGCCGATGCCCAGGTTCGTCTGCGGTCGGATGCGCTGGACAGCCTGGGCGAGGACGTGCGCCGTCGAGTGGCGCAGGATCGCCAGTCCGTCCGGGCTGTCGACCGTGACCGGCTCGACGGCGTCGTTCTCGGTCACGACGGTGGCGAGGTCCTTCAGCTCGCCGCCTACGCGCAAAGCGATCACGCGTCGGTCGGGGAAGAGGGCGAAGCCGTCGGCGGGAAGGGTCGCGTCGGACGGGATGACGGGGTCGGTCACGGGGAAGCTCCAGGTGAGGAAATGCTCGGATGTCTCGGCGGCGTGGGCGCAGAGGCGCGAAGCGCTCTCGCGCCTAGAGCGTTCGGCGACGGCATGTCGCGACGGGGACGGTCCGGATCCACACGCGAAGCTCCATGGTCCGAGTCTAGTGGTGCGGCACCTGCCGCCCCTCGCGCCCGGCCGTCACCCGCCGGCCGTCCGTGCGATCGAGGCGGGTGGCCGCGGCATCCCCGGGCCGCCGGCCGGCATCACCCCTTCGAGTCATCGGGCCAGGAGAGGTCCACCTGGATCTCGGCGGCGAGCTGCTCGAGCTCGGCGACCGCCGCGGAGATGTCGGCGCCGGATGCCGCGTGCGCCGTCACGCTCGCCTCGAACAGCTCCCCGCCGGCCATCGGCGCCCCGCCCGTGCGGCTCGTGAACCGATCGATCGTGAGCCCGCGCCCCAGCAGCACGTGCGTGATGTCACGGACGATCCCCGGCCGGTCGTTTCCCAGGACCGTGAACGTCACCCGCTTGCCCGTCGCATCCGTCGCAGGCGCGACGTCCTGGCCGGGGTAAGGGGTCACCGTCATGAGGTCCGTCAGGTCGCCCAGCGCACTCGTCAGCTGGGTGCTGCGCGCGTCCGGCACGCTCACCAGCACGACTCCTGCGAACGTGCCCGCGAGCTCTGCGAGCTCGCTGCGCTCCCAATTGCCGCCGTGCGCGGCGATCACGTCCGCGAGCGCCTGGACCAGGCCCGCGCGATCCGAGCCGGCCACGGTCAGAACGAGATGCGCCATGGCGTGAGCCTACTGCGCGGCATCCCGTGACGACAGGCGCGGCCTCACGGGGCGGCCGAGCGCACGGCCTCGCGTTCGCCCGTGCGGTCGTCGTCGCCGGGTCCGGCATCCAGCTCCCGGTTCTCCGTCGCCGAGCTGCCGTGCTCGTCCGCGGTCGGCCATACGGCCTTCGCTCGCACGGTGCGCGCCAGCTGGTGGGCGGGCCGCTCGACGATGAGCCAGAAGACCCAGGCGACGAACACCGCCAGCGGCACGGCTGTGACGACGGTCCACACCGCGGCATCCGTGATGTTGGCCATGAGGATGACGAGCGGCTCGTGGATCAGGTAGAGGCTGAAGGAGACGGCACCCAGCCACGCCACGGGCCGCCATGTGAGCACGCGTTGCAGCGTCGTGCAGTGCACGGCGGCGATCACGAGGATGCCCGCGCCGATCACGATCGGTGCCTGCGAGATCGCGGCGGACGCATCGTGCCCGAGCGGTGCCAGCAGCTCCCAGCGGGCACTGAGCATCACGGCGGCCAGGACCAGCAGTCCGGCCCACACGAGCGCGCCGGCGCGCCGAGTCATCCTGCCCACCACGCGACCGATCCGGTCCCACTCGCCTTCGATGGCGACCCCCACGCCGAAGATCGGCAGGTACTGGAGCGCCGCCACACCGCGGCTCGCCCCGACTGCGGACACGACGACGCACGCCAATCCCAGCGCCCATGCCGGGATGAGACGGACGGCATAGGCGGCGACAGGCAGTAGCAGCGAGAAGATGATCTCCCACCGCAGCGTCCACAAGGGCGACACCACGCCTGACGTGCCGCCCAGCAGCGTGAGGTCTTGCAGGATGTCGTGCACGGGATAGCCGTGGTCACGGTGGATCAGCCACGGGCTCGAGGTCGCCCCGTCGTGAGGCAGCAGCAGGATCGCGTACGCGAACGCGATCGCGCCGATTACCGGGACGTACAGCCGCAGGACCCGTGACGGAAAGTAGGAGAACCAGTCGAACGAGCGCGAGCGGACGGCGCGGGCCAGCACGAAACCCGACAGGACGAAGAACACCACGACAGCCTCGGCGCCGCCCCACACCAGATGAAGCGGCGTGTAGACCAACGCGATACGCAGCGGGTTCTCCGGCACGTCGCCGCCGTAGTATGCGGCGGCCAGCGACGGGGAGACGAGAAGCGCATGATGGACGACCACGACGAGCGCCGCAATGCCGCGGAGCCCATCGAGAGCGGACAATCGCGAAGCTGCTGGCATCCCTTTGACGTTACAAACCCGTTATGAGCGATTCCTGGGAATCCCACGCCGTGTGAGAGGACTCTCACGGCGCGCGGACGCCTCCTCAATGACAAGAAGCCCAGTTCACTCCGAGTTCTGCAGACCCGGACACCAAATGGAGAATTGGCCTTCATGAGCTTCCACGCAGGCTGGGCTGTGACTCAATCCCTTCCGTAGCGTCGATTGCCCTGCTGCCGGGTGTCGGCCTCGGGGGCCGGAAGTTGCGCCCGCTTCTGGCGTACTTCTCGTCGCCGGAGTTCAGTTCTTG
>Ga0164243_10013781_pt1 | contig 11338 bp, 13 predicted proteins | sample OricompcompostOP_FD_108781 | JGI IMG/M metagenome (GOLD analysis project Ga0164243, IMG submission 108781) | Organic Plus compost microbial communities from Emeryville, California, USA - Original compost - Organic plus compost (OP) | ecosystem: Engineered > Solid waste > Mixed feedstock >... | reverse complement strand
GGAAGCGGCAAGTTGTTCGGCCTTTTTGAGGATCATGCGCAGGCGATTGCTTTCGAGCGGTATCCCCGCTCGTGCAAGCAGCGATAGCGGATCATCGAGCGCTTCCGTCAGAAGCCGGCTGACAGCTGCCTCGATCTCCAGCGCTGGTATTCGTAGGCCGTCGGTCGACCTTGCGTCTGGATCATGCTGGAGCAACCGACTCACATAGTAGCGATAGCGGACCTTCCCCTTGCAGGCATGCGCGGCGACCAGCGGCTCGCCGTGCTGATCAAAGATGCGGCCCGCAAGCAGGCTGGGTGATTGTGCCCTGCTGCCTGACCTCTCGCCTTGCAGATTGGCGGCAAGCATCTGCTGGACGCTGTCCCACGTCGCACGATCGATGATCGGCTCATGCTTCCCCACATGGGCTTGCCCCTTATGGTGGATTTCACCGATGTAGATGGGGTTGGAGAGCAGCCTGTAAATCTGCCCGCGGGTGAATGGACTACCACCTGTTGTCCTCCCGGTCGTCGCGGTGCGCTCAGGCGCAATGATGCCTTCGCGGGCCAGCTCGCCGGCAACCAGCCGGACATTCCCGAGACCAAGATAGCGCGCGAAGATGTGCCGCACGATGTCAGCATGCTCATGGACGATCGCAAGGGTCCTGCCGTCGGGCCTGTAGCCGAGCGGGGGGTTACCGCCCATCCACATGCCACGAGCCTTGGAAGCGGCGATCTTATCGCGGATGCGCTCGGCGGTGACCTCGCGTTCGAACTGGGCAAAGGAGAGCAGCATGTTGAGCGTGAGCCGGCCCATGCTGTTGGTGGTGTTGAACGACTGGGTCACCGACACGAAGGATATGTTCGCCTTGTCGAACGCCTCGACCAGCTTGGCAAAGTCGAGCAGCGAGCGGCTCAGCCTGTCGACCTTGTAAACGACCACGATATCGATCCTGCCGGCTTCGATATCCTGCATCAGCCGCTGGAGCGCCGGCCGCTCCAGGGTCCCACCCGATAGCCCGCCGTCATCATATTCGTCAAGGTGCAGCGTCCAGCCTTCGGAGGCCTGGCTGAGGATATAGGCAGCGCAGGCCTCGCGCTGGGCATGGAGCGAGTTGAAGTCCTGCTCGAGGCCTTCCTCACTCGATTTACGCGTGTAGATCGCGCAGCGGACCTTCTTCATGCTGCTTTCCTTCGTTGCCTAAGGCCGAAGAAGGCCGGGCCCGACCAGCGCGTGCCGGTGATGGCGCGGGCCACTTCGCTGAGGCTTTTCCAGCGCCGCCCGTTCCAGTGGATCGCCCCGGTCTCATCGACAATGACGATGTGCACCGTGCCCTGCCATTCGCGCACCAGCCGCAGGCCGGGCGCGAGGGGCATCGCGCGCGTGCGAGCATCACCCGATCCGTCCAGTTGCTGCCGGGCAGTGCGCGACAGGCCGCCCTTTGCTCTGGCCTGCAGCTCGTAGCTCAGCGCGAGGCGCAACATAGCTATACTGAGTCTGGGCACCGGGCGACCGGTGAGCTTTGCCCACCGGTCCTGAAGCTCGGGGCGGGGCATACTCGCAATTTCCCGTAGCGTATGATCGAGACCGGCCACGATCATGCTTCCGCCGCGATGCGGTAAAAGGTCGTTTCCCCGCGCTTGTCCTTCGCGATGACATGGCCCTTTTTCCGGAGGCCGGTCAGCGCGGCACGGGTAGTGTGCGGCAGCCAGCCAGTGGCCGCAACCATCTCGTCAAGGGTTGCGCCTTCCTCGCGCTGTAGCAGTGACAGCACCGTGCCGATCTTGCTGGCCGGGCGGGATGAAGGTCCAGACTCGGGACGAGACTTCTTCTCGGGCTCTTCGGGTGACCGATTCCCTTCTCCTTCGTCCTGACCTGCGCCAATGGCGGCCCGGCCAGCGGCAGTGATCCGCACACCGATCAGTGGATCGCTGATATCCGACGCATCGGGTTTCGCCGCCAAGCCGCGCCGGAGAAGGGATTTGATAGCCTTATCGACTGCGGGCGTGCGTTCGCTGATGCTGTCCGGTGGCGGCAGCAGGCTACCGTCGTCGCGCTGCGAGGCGGTCGAGAGAAGGACGAGCTGAAGGTCATTGAGGCGTAGGGTCCTGATCATGGATGGTGCTCCTGGCTTCGGAGCGGCACCGCGCCGCTCCCACCACCCGAAGCCCCGCCGGTCACGCCGGTCGGGGTGGCGACCGATCAGGTGGCCGCGATTCAGTGACGACAGCAATGCTTGCGTCGCCAGCGAAGTCGAATGGAATGTGCGATTAAGCTCCAAAAGCTGGGTCTGGACTTGGTCGAGCCTCTGCGGCTTCGTCGGACCATGTCCGAAGACGCTGAAGCCCGCCGCGAACTTATCTGCCGATTATTCTATCTCATTACCATCGCTGCCGAGGATGCGGCGGCGGGGGCGGTCGAGGGGCAGTCGGGAAGGTTGTCGCCCGATTGCGCGAGGGCTTCCGCAGCCAGTCTCCGGGAACTGGGCATGAGGGTCGAGATCCTCGCGTCGGCAATCACGGAATTGCTCGAGAGGATCAAAGAGGGTGATGAGACGTCCTGATCACCGCCGCTGTCGGCTTGTAGGGACGGTCCGGTATGGCGGCTTTTAGAAACGTAGATTGGGAGAGCGGACGTTCCCGGTGGAGAACAGGTATATCAGGTTATGCAAGTCTGGAATGTTCCTGGGAGCAGACGCGGTCAGTTCTCTGTACCTCCAGAATGAAATGGTTGTTCGAATCCCTCCCGACCCGCCACCGGCCGCCGTGCGCCGCCGTGTACTGCCCACGAGCCGCAGCGGCCACGCCAGCGTAGCATAAGCGACGGAACGCCGTGCAGGCGTCCGCCGCCACCTCAGTCCAACCCTTCCTTGGGATGCCAGCTTCGCACACCCGTAAGCTTTCGCGGTGGTGGGCCGGCGATGAGCGCCAAGCCGTCGCGGAACAGGGCATAGTCATAGTCGCCGCGTCCGACCTCATCGCGCGCAGATGCGAAGCGATCGGCCCGGCTGTCGCTGCTCGCGACCCCAGCGAGATCACCGGTCGGCAGCTCGATCGCGTCGGGTAACCGGCGCGTTCCGGAGCGGATCAGACCGGTGAGCGTGTCGAGAAAGGCTGTCGCGGCGCTTTCTTCCATCGCGAACGCGAAGAACGGGGCGAAGGGGCCAGCGACATATTGCTCCCATTGCTCGCGCCAGAACGGATGGCCGTGCAGCGCCTCGAACCACAGATAGGGTGATTTGAAGGGCATCAATGCCTGCGCCGGCGCAAGAAATGGACGGCCGGCATAGTTGAACCGCAGGAAGGTGATCGGCCCTGTGTCTTCAGGCACATCGCGTTTGCCGCCGACCCAGTCGATCCACTTCGCGATCGGCAGCGCGTCCATCAGCGCGAAGTTCGACCGGTGGCTCGCCAACGCCATGCCGGTCGGGACAGAGCTCGCCGGTGTCTCGGAGCCCGCTGGCGGTGTTGGGCCTTTCGGCGTGCCGGGATTGGGCTTGGGCTTCCTGCGGCGCGTCTGCGACAGCCTCAGAAGCGAGCCGGGCGTCCCAGGCTGCGATCCGAACGCGATCGAATAGCCATGAATGACGGGCCCATGCGGCGAGGTCGCCCCGATATAGGGACGGACCTGCCGGAGATATTTGCGTTCCGCTATCGCAGCCATCCCGGCGTCACTCACCTTGGCGGCGAACGACCCGCGCGCTTCAGCTAGCACCATCCCGTGTCCCACAGCATTGCCGCCATAATAGAGGAAGTCGGCGTGTGGCTTGAGTGCGGTCGAGAGGCATGCGGCATTGTCTCGCCACGTATAGCCGAGCGCGTTCATATAGAGATCGGTGATACCGGCACCCATCCGCGAGGCGAAATGGGTACGCTCGCTGTCCGCAAGGTCGCCAAGCAGCGGGGACAGTTCGAATCCGGCTCCCTCGGCGAGCAGGATGCGCGCCTCGCTGAGCGCGCTGTCGCGGATATGCGTCAACAGCTCTGGCGGTCCGTCGCGCAAGGTGGCGGTGCGCGCCATCGCCGCGGCCAGGGCCGTGGGCGAGAACTGAATCTGCGGCGCGAGCGGCGGTGCGCTGAATGCCGGCGCGATCAGCGCGCCCTTGTGCAGGTGACGGCGCTCGCCGCCGAGCAGCACCGTCTTTTCCATCGTCCACAGCGCGAGCGGGCTCATAGATCGTACCAGTCGAAGCAGCCGGCCCCTGCAATGAAGCGCGCGAGGATCTTATCCGAAGCGGTGACCAGCTCGTAATCCCGAAACGCCTGCGGCGACTTCTCGCCATGGAAGAGGTTGCACCGCACCTGGTAGATGGTGCGCAGCAGCTGTTCCCAGCTCGGCACGGCACCTGCCACCCACGCCTGCGGCAGTTGTTTGACGTTGTTGGCCGCGCACAGCGCCAGCAACGTCGGTCGGTCGTGCTCGCGGAATGCCGCATAGCCGAGCTTCGCGCGCACGCTTTTGACATTGAGCACCGGCCACATCGCAGCAAAGGCGCTGATCATACCGGCAAAGGCGGCGTCACCCGCCATCAGCTGATCGTAGGCGTCGACAAGCCGGGGCGCTGCGGCAAGCGCGTCGATCATCTCGCGATCGCTATCCCCCAAGGTCACCGCCGACATCCAGCCGTTGAACGCCATCCAGCGATAGATGAACGCCATGAAGGAGGGCGGCTGCCCGTCCGCATTGGCGAGCAGCTCGATCGCGACGTCACGCGCCGCCGGATCGAGCCGGTGGAAGTTGCTGAAGCTGACCATTATCTTTCCTCTCCTGACGTTTCATCGGCTCCGGCTGGCGCTGCGTCGCCGGGGCTGACCGGACAAGATCACGATGGTGACGGAGCGAGCGCACTCTTACGAAACACCGCGAATATGAGCGCCTGGCCACTTTGCTGATGAACGGCGGTGACGATGTAGTGCTCAGCCCGGTGTTGGGCGCATGGTGGCGGCCAGCCTCATCGATCCAGTAAAAGGCGACAGCAGCCTTGGCCCGGTCACGCACGGCGCCAGCCACCTCGGCATCATCAGTATAAATATTGCCATGGGGAATGATGTTGAGCGCAGAAAAATCTCCGCCGAGATAAACCTGATTTTTGGAGTTGTCGTTGGGTGCCAGCTTTTTGGCATAGATACGCGACGCGCCATGATGACGCATTAGATCCAGTAACTGCCCAAGCGAAGCGACCAACTATTCCCCCCTGATCGTGATCGTCTGTTCGCCCGACCCTATCCAGGTGATCAGACGTTGCATAGCGTCGGCGAAGTTCAGTCTGGTCCGACCTTTCAGCGCGCACTCCCAGACAAGCGCGACGCGCCAGCCACTTTCGAGCAAGACCCGGACGGCACGCTCATCATTCACGACATTGCGGCCGATCTTCTCGCGCCAGAAATCGGTCCGCGTCGTCGGCCATTTGAACAGATGGCAATCATGCTCATGCCAGAAACAGCCATGTACGAAGATTACTGCCCTGTGGCGGGGAAAGACGAGATCGGGTTTACCGGGCAGATGCTTTGCGTGAAGGCGATAGCGCAGACCGGCAGCATGCAGTGCCTTGCGGATCAGCAATTCGGGTTTTGTATGGCGGCCTTTGATGGCAGCCATATTCCGGCTGCGGGTCGCGGTATCGTGAACGTCGGCCACACCTCAGGCAGCTTCGCGCCGGCGCGAAGGCTCAGTCAGTGCCTGAATATGCGGCTGCATGAGCCGGGCGACCGCCTCAAAGACAGGCACGGCCACTGAATTGCCGAACTGCTTATAGGCCTGCGTGTCCGACACCGGGATACGGAAGTCATCACCATAGCCCATCAGACGCGCGCATTCGCGGGGCGTCAGGCGACGGGGATTACGCTTTTTGCCCTGGCTGACGAGGATTTCTGATCCGTCCTTATAGTAGCGGGCAGACAATGTGCGGGCGACGTCATTAGGCGTGACCAGACCGAAGCCAAACCCGTTGCCGGCGGCCTTATGCTTGTCGGCATAGCCTTGAAGATATTGCCAGAGCTTGTCCGTCAGTGTGTACTTGCCATTCACAATGGCATCGGGGCCGAGCGTGTAAGGCGCCTCCGCCTTCTCAGATCCGTTTTCGGAATGCAGGATGCTTTTGAGCCGTACGCTGCCTTTGGCGGGGAGTTTCAAATCATCCCAGCTGAACGGCACATTCTCACGAAACCCGACGATGACAATCCGCTCACGGTGCTGCGGCACGAAATGCTGCGCGTCGATCACTTTGTGCCAGACCTTGTAGCCAAGCTCTTCGGTCAGGGTTTTCAATATGATCTGAAAAGTGTGCCCCTTGTCGTGGCTGGTGAGGTTTTTGACGTTCTCCAGCAGAAAAGCCGCCGGCCGCTTCGCTTTCAGGATGCGTGCGACATCAAAGAACAACGTTCCCTGGGTCTCGTCCAGGAAGCCATGCTTGCGTCCCAGCGAGTTCTTTTTGGACACGCCCGCGATTGAGAAGGGCTGGCAGGGGAAACCAGCCAACAGGACATCATGATCCGGAATCTCATTTATGCCGATGGTCGTGATATCGCCGTGCGGCGGATGATTGTCGCGGAAATTGGCCGCATAGGTCTGCTGGGCAAATTTATTCCACTCAGAGGTGAAGACGCAGTGCCCGCCAATCGCATCGAAACCTTTGCGAATGCCTCCGATGCCGGCGAACAGATCGATGAAATTGAAGCGCCCGCCTGTCTCCCCGGGAGCGGCATTGGCCATCGACCGGAGTAATGCGACAGCGGCTTCCCGCGGAGCACCGTGGCCAGCTTCCCAGCGCTGCACCTGCCGGAGACTATAGCCGGTCATCAGCGCCAGATCCTCTGTGGACAGGCCGGCGCGAACACGAAGAGCAGCAAATTCGTTGAGCATATACCCTCTGGGACAATTTACGACATGGTGTCGCTTTTTGTCCCTTATGGCAAGGGCTCATCTGGATGTAGTTCACATTTTGTTCGCAGTCGAGTCCCGACGGCCTCTCTATCGGCGCACAACCGGAGTTCCTGGGTTCAATCCAGCAATTCGCCCAGCTTTACGTCCAGTGCCGTCGCCAGCCTGTCAACGACGGTGATCGTGGGATTGCGCGCACCACGTTCCAGATCGCTGACATAGGTGCGATGAATATCCGCGCGGAACGCAAACTCTTCCTGCGACCAGCCTTTCTGCTGGCGCAGGCGACGAAGATTATGGGCAAGGCGCTGCGTGACATCCACGGCGGAACGGTGCCGTTCATGTCGACGATCAATCTACAGACGATCAGTGACATTCGTGCTTGACTTCGCCGGGGTGAACAAGCGTCAGTCGCTGTCACTGTTCGTCGACACGAGGCAAATATGGCAGCACATGATGATAACGCGACCGTCGTATCCCCGGTCGGGGTCCCCCGGACCATTCGCACCGACATAATCGGGAAGCACACCCTCCGGCTGGTCGCCGTCGGCAAGGCGTTCGCTGGCCTGCTGATAACGGCGGGCAAGCAGAAGGCGCGTATCGATGGCGAGGATTCCGATGCGGTATGGCGAGAGCTGAAAGCGCTCGTCGGCAAGAACAGTGACGCCTATTTCGGGTTTGAGGGCGCGCTGACTCGCTTCCGGAGCTTCTTCCCGGATGGTTTCCAGTCCGCGCATTTCGAGAAGAGCGAACGCGATTACAAGCTTGAGGCCAAGCGAAGGCTCAATGAACAGGCGCCGCTGGACGAGGCGGTGTCCGGAACCGGATATGGCGAGGTGGTACTCGCGGTTTTCCGGGCCGCCAACCTGCTGTCTCCCTATGAGAAGACCAGGCTGCAACCGCTGCTGCGTGGGCCCGACGCCGATATATTTGTGCAGGCTGCGGCGCGGTTCGCAAAAGGTGACATCAAGCAAGCTCTGGCAACGATGAACGCCGTGCTGGCCCGGTATGACTGCGCCAAATGGACGGTGGTGACCTATCTCCCGTTCCTGTGGCGCCCGGAACACCACATGTTCCTGAAACCGGTTGTCACCGGTGATTTCGCCGAGCGCGTCGGGCATCCGTTCGCCTATGACTATCAGCCGACGCTTAATCCTGCCGTCTATTCGAGCCTGCTCGATCTCACGGGGACAACCCGCGAAAACGCCCTGACACTGAATCCTCGGGACAATATCGATCTGCAAAGCTTCATCTGGGTCGTCGGCGAATATCGTGAGGAATGGAGGCAGGCAGAATGATGCCTAGCTCCCTCTACATGGTCGGCGCCGATGGCGAGCTCCAGCGCATGCGGCTATCCGCGCCGGACAACGAAGATCATATGCAGATGCTGGTCGCGCGATATCCTGAGCTGATCAGCGATGGCGACGGTGAACTGCTTCTGATCCGGCGCGAACAGGCTATCATGGACAGTGATATGGGGGCCGGCCGTTGGTCACTGGATCACCTCTTCGTCACTCGCGACGCCGTGCCGGTTCTCGTCGAACTCAAGCGCGCGGTCGACACGCGACTGCGGCGGGAGGTCATAGGTCAGATGCTGGATTATGCCGCCAACGCCACTGCCTATTGGCAAACCGGCAGGATCGCCGACAGCTTTGCGCAAACGGCCCTGCAGGCGGAGCAGGAGCCGGAAGAACTTTTGCGGGCATTTCTGGGTGACGAGGATCCCGATCGGTTCTGGGAACAGGTCGATGCCAATTTCAAGGCGGGGCGCATCAGGCTGGTGTTCGTTGCCGACCAGATACCCCGGGAGCTTGCCCGGATCGTCGAGTTCCTGAACGATCAGATGCGCGCCGATGTTCGAGCCGTTGAATTGCGATGGTTCGCGGCCGGTAACGGCGCCATAACGCTCAGCCCGAGGGTTATTGGCGAAACGGAACGCGCCGCGGCTGCCAAACGCCCTTCGGCAACACTGGAACCTGTCTCTCCGCGGGAATGGCTGGAGAGGAATCTGGCGGGGATGGGCGCCGATGTTATTCCGGGCGCAAATGTCTACATGTCCATGATCGAGCAACTTGGGGGGGAAGTGGGCATCCATTCCTCACAAGGGTCGGTTTATGCAAGATTCGTGGGCGAGGATGGGAAGATCCTCTATCCTTTCCACCTCTGGAAAGATGCCCATCTCTCGTTCACGCTGCGCTTCATCCACGCGCGTGAAAGGCTGCAGGATGAGGATGTCCGCATACGCCTACTGGACGAGCTTGTCGGAATCGTCGGCCCGCTCAAGACGATGAACACGAAAGGCTATCCGGCATTTCCCGTCGCCCTGTTGACCCAGCCATCCATTGCCGCGGCGGTGGAGCAATGGATGAAACGGGTGCTGGATCATATCCGATAATGACCCGCCGAGGTATCAGCGCCGTCGGGCCTGATCAGCAAGCTGCAGCAACCGACCTGTATCGAGAGCGGCCAGGAACTGGACGGCGCTGTCTACCTGATCATCGTGTTTGCTGTGCGGGAAGCTGACAAGCTCATCCTCGAAAGTTTGTAGCCAGGAGGCCTCGCGAGGTACCCAGATTTCCCCGCGCTCGAACTTTGGTGATTGCTGGGATGCCCTGTCTTCCTTGGAACCTTCAGGCTTTTTCAGAACAATCCATCGGTGCCCGCCATGGTTGCGAATGTTCTGATAAAGACTGATGCCTGATCCTGCTTTTTCAACGATCACGAGGTCAGCTTTCCATTTCTCCCGCTGGGCATGGACAGCCTTTTCAAGAGCATAAAATTCCAGGCGCTCCCGATAGACGTCCAGAAGATAGCAATTTTTCCCGGACAGCGCCCATGTGGTACACACGCTGTAGTCGTGGTTTTCTTCGATATCGTAAGCGGTATCCCAGGACTGAAAAATGCCCTGCACCTTGTGCGGCGGCGGAGGCTTATCATAACGTGAAAGCCACTGCAGCTTGAACAGGGCGCCACCCGGCGGAAGCGGACGCTGATTATACTGCGCTTCAAAATCCTGCTCTCCCATCGCCGCACGCAGACTGGCGATTTCCTGCTCGTCGAAACGGTCCTCATGCAGAATATGGCCTGCCGGACGCTCGATCGTCGTGCCGGAGATCAGGGGAATACTTTGATCCCGGTCGGCGATGAGCGGTAGCCGTAATTCATGCCATCCACCTTGTGCGAGAAGCTGGCCAGGCAGATCTTCCATGTGCAGCCGCTGCGCGATGACGACGATCCTGCCTTCTTTGGGATTGTTCAGTCGGCTCAGGACCGTGCTCTTGAACCAGGCGACACCATTTTCGCGAGCCGTTTCGGAATGTGCATCAGCTGCTTTGAGAGGGTCATCGATAATGATGAAGGCACCGCCCCGGCCAGTGAGGGTGCCGCCGGTGGAAGTGGAGTATCGGTAGCCACCACGGGTTGTGGTCAGCCTGTCACGACTCGCCCGCTTTGGATCAATGCGGGTTTGGGGAAAGACGCGCTGATACCACACAGATTCCATTAGTTTGCGCGTGAGAAATGCAAAATCACCGGACAGTTCATGCCCGTAGGAAACGCAGATGATCTTCTCGCCAGGATTTCGGCCCAGAAGCCAGGCTGGGTAGCAGACACTCCCGATGAAGCTCTTCAGTGTTCTCGGCGGTACGGTGATAATAAGCCGTCGGATATCGCCGTTGGCGAGCCGGGTCAGTTCGCTGGCGATTGCATCGATATGCCAGTTCCGCAGGAATTTATCGCTATACAGAATGCGAAAAGCGCATTGCACGAATACGCAGAAATCCTCGCGAGCCAGTGCGCGGAGGGTTGCCGCCAGACGACGTGGATCGAGATCGGGCAGGAAAGCCTGATCATTCATCGTCGGCTACCCCCTGCATCATGAAATAATGTCGCAATGTCTCGAGATCGTGGGCGGTCTCCTCCTCCGGGATGGGGCCGTCGTTCTCTTGGGAGCAATGGCGCTCATAGAGCGGGATGACCTGGGCGATCGCCTTTAGATTACCCTTGCTGGCGAGGTTGGCCAACTGGTGCAGGCCGAGCTCGATCTTCGAGACTTTGCGCGGCTTTCCTCCAACGCTGGCGGTGACTTTGGCTTCCAGGGCCTCTCTCACATATGTTGCCACATTCCGGGAACCGCGGGGCCGCCCTTTCCCATGCTTGTTACCTTTTTTGAATTGGCTGTGCTTAGGGGGCTTTTTGTAACCTACGTCGTAGGATGGCTCCTGGTCTTCGGTGTCGGACGGAAATTCATCGTCAGTCATCGCCCGCCTCCGACTGCTGATTGGCGGCGTTCTGCTCCCGGACTTCACTCACCTGCGCGAATGTCTCACCGGTCTCGGGGAGAATGGCCTCCTGGCCGGTCAGCTGTTCCCAGCGACGAATGACAACGTCCACGAAGCGCGGCTCGATCTCTATGCCGCAGCAGGCACGGCCTGTCTTTTCTGCGGCGATCAGCGTCGTTCCGCTGCCAAGGAAGATATCG
>Ga0164243_10013780_pt1 | contig 11338 bp, 10 predicted proteins | sample OricompcompostOP_FD_108781 | JGI IMG/M metagenome (GOLD analysis project Ga0164243, IMG submission 108781) | Organic Plus compost microbial communities from Emeryville, California, USA - Original compost - Organic plus compost (OP) | ecosystem: Engineered > Solid waste > Mixed feedstock >... | reverse complement strand
GGCGGTGCGCCCCCGCGGGCCCGGGCCGGCCGTCCGGCCGAGTGTCACGGACAAGCCTTCACCGCCTCGTCACGGTCGAAGGTGAACCCGGCACCGATCGCCGCCGCCTCCGGGACGGCCGGAAGGTCGTCGAAGAGCGCCGGCTCGGCCGACATGATGCCGAGGATCGGCTCGGGCGCGAAGTACCTGCTCACGTCGAAGCCGGGCTGTACCACCTCCTGCTCGGCGAGGAGCCGGCTGATCGTGTCGAGCGCCAGGTAGTTGCACGCGCTGAAACGCGGGTCGAGCTGCTTGGTGTTGTACTGCATCGCCTTCCTGGCCACCTCCGGCTTGGTGCCGGGCAGCCACCGGGTCGCCGACTCACCGGCCTCGTCCGGGTTCTTGCGCATCCACTGGTCCACCGCCGCCCGTGCGGTGAGGAACTTCTCGACGACCTCGGGGTTGCCCTCGACGAACTGGCGGGTGGCGACGATGTATCCGACGAACGGGATGTGCCCGCCGCCGCGCAGGATCTCCCGCGCGCCCTGCACCTGCTCGGTGACGACGATCGGCCACGGGTCCCAGATGACCGCCGCGTCCACGCCGCCGGTCTGCAGGGCGACGCCCATGTCCGGCGGCGCGGTGTTGACGATCTTCACGTCGTTCGTCGACAGGCCCACCGAGTCGAGCAGGCCCAGCAGGTAGAGGTGGTTGATCGAGGCCACCGACACGCCGATCCGCTTGCCGCGCAGCGTCTTCAGGTCGGCCGGGTCGATGTCGGCGCCGGGCGCGGCCACCACGGCCATCGTCTCGTCGATGCTGCGCTGGCTGGCCGAACCGGTGTAGTTGCCGAGCAGCACGAGGTCGATGCCCTTCTGGGCGGCGGCGATGAGGGGCGTGCCGACCTGGATGATGTCGACGGTGCCGGCCTGCAACGCGTTGAGGGCGTCGACGCCGGTCGGGAACGGCTGGGCGAGCTCGACGTCGAGCCCCTCCTCCTCGAAGTAGCCGCCCTCCAGGCCGACCGGCAGCCCGATCTGGTCGATGGCCGACACGTAGCCGGCGCGGACCTTGGTGAGCGCCGCCCCGCCGGCGCCGTCGTCGTCGTCGACCGTGGAGCCACCGCCGCAGGCGGCGGCCAGCAGGACCACCGCTGTGCCGACGGCGGCGAGTCGCAGACGTCTCGCAACGGGCATGGTTATCGCCTCCGCTGGTGAATCGTGATCGGGTCCTTCCGCAGGGCGGAGCGGATCGCCGCGTCCCGCGGTATCGGGTGGACGGCGCCGTCGCCCTGAGTGGTGAGGGCACCGGCGACCGCGGCGTAGCGGGCGGCGTCGGACGGCGTGTCCCCCTGGACCAGCCGGGCGACGAACGCCCCGTCGAACGCGTCACCGGCCCCGGTGCTGTCCACCGGGACCACCGGGTGCGGCGGGATCTCGCTGACGCGGCCGTCGTCCCAGAGCAGGACGCCCCGGTCGCCCATCTTCAGCGCCACGATGCGCGGGCCGCGCGCGGCGAACCACGCGAGGACGGCCTCGGGGTCGTCCAGCTCGGTGAGCTGCCGCCCCTCCTCCACGTTGGGCAGCGCCACGTCGCACAACTCGACGCTGCGGGCCACGACGGCCCGGGCCCGCTCCAGCGGCCACAGCGCCGGCCGGTAGTTCGGGTCGTAGCTGACCAGCGTCTGGTGGCGGCGGGCCAGCCGCATGGCGTGGAAGGCGGCGTCGCAGGCGGACACGCTGATCGCCTGGGTGATCCCCGAGACGTGCAGGGCCCGGGCCCGGGCGACCGCCTCACCCGGCACGTCCGCGGGGCTCAGCCGGCTGGCCGGCGAGCCGGCGCGGTAGTACGTGAAGGAGCTGTGCGCGGCGTCGCGTGAGATGAAGTAGATGCCGGTCCGGCCGCCGGGCTCGCGGACGACGTGCGCGGTGTCCACGCCCTCGGCCTGCCACAGTCGCAGCAGCGCCGTGCCGAAGCCGTCGTCGCCGATGCGGGTGATGTAGCCGGTGGCGGCGCCGCACCGGCTGGCCGAGATGAGGACGTTGGAGGTGTCGCCGCCGTACCCCACGGCGAAGGTCCGCGCCGCCTCCAACGGGCGGTCGTCGCCGGCGGTGAACTCCAGCAGCGGCTCGCCGAGAGCGAGGATGTCCACGGCCTCAGACCCGGTTGTGCTTGGCGAGGCCGGTGAGCAGGGACCCCGACTCGTGGATCAGCTGCGTCTGCTCGCGCTCGGCCTTCTCGATGCCCTGCGCGATCTCGAGGATCTCGACGATCCGGTCGGCCGGCACCCGCACCACGCCGTCGCTGTCGGCGACGATCAGGTCCCCCGGCGACACCATGACACCACCGAGTTCGACCGGCTCGTTGAGGCTCACCGTCCGGTAGCGGCCGACCGTCGTCGAGGGGACGCCGCCCCGCGCGTAGATCGCCAGCTGGGGGTAGTCGCGCCGGATCTCCTCGATGTCGCGCACCCGGGCGTCCAGCACGGCGCCGGCGATCCCGTTCACCACCGCGCCGGCGGCCATCAGCCCGCCGAACACGGCGACGTCCGCGCCGCCGGCGGCGATGCACAGGACACTGCCGGCCGGCGACTCGTCGATCGCCCGCAGCGCGAGGGTCGGCGGCTCGGCCCAGTCGCACGGCTCCTCGAGCACGGTCACCGCCGGACCGACCAGCTTGCCGGGCAGGACCGGGCCGATGGCACCGGTCAGGTACCCGCGCTCACCGGTCTTCTCCACGGCGTCGGCCACCGAGGCGGTCGCCAGGCCGCGGTAGGCCTCGACGATGTCGTGCGTCGGTACGGAAGTCACGTGCTCCCGCTCCTTTCGAGGTTGTCGGCGAAGCGTCAACGGCAGAGCCAGCCGCCGTCGACGACGAGGATGTGTCCGTGGACGTAGTCCGCGGCCGCGGACGCGAGGAAGACGGCCGGCCCGACGATGTCCTGCGGCGTGGCCCACCGGCCCGCCGGGATGCGGGCGGTGATCTCGGCCCGGCGTTCCCGGTCCTCGCGCAGCCCTTCGGTGACGGCGGTCTCGACGTAGCCGGGCGCGATGGCGTTGACGTTCACACCCCGGCCGGCCCACTCGTTGGCGAGGGCCCGGGTGAGGCCGGCGATCGCGTGCTTGCTCGCGGCGTAGGACGGGACGAAGACGCCGCCCTGGAAGCTCAGCACCGAGGCGATGTTGATGATCTTCCCGCCGTCGCGGGCGAGCATGCGGCGGCCGGCCGCGCGGGCGAGGTGGAACGCCGCGTGGGTGTTGACCTCGATGACGTCGTACCAGTCGTGGTCGGGGAACGTCTCGCTGGGCGCGCGGCGGATGACGCCGGCGTTGTTCACCAGGACGTCCACCTCGTGCTCGTCGAGGAGGGCCTCGACGAACCCGGCGCGGCCGGCCACGTCGGCCAGGTCGAACCGGACACAGGTGGCCGTCGCGCCGTGCGCCCGCACCGCCTCCGCCACCTCGTCGAGGTTGTCCCGCTCGGAGAGCAGCACGAGGTCGGCGCCGGCCGCCGCGTACGCGACGGCGATGGCCCGGCCGATGCCGCTTCCGGCCCCGGTCACGAGGGCCCGCCGTCCGGTGAGGAGGAAGGTCGGAGACGGTTCCTGTGGCGTACGCACCGTGTCCTCCCTCCCCGTCGAGCCGTTCCGGCGGTTGCGTGCGGATGACACTAGGCGAGTTGTTGCAGGGCGTTAACAACGGAAACGGAATGGACCTATCCGCACAACGGATGCACCGAGGTGGCACGTCAGCGCGCCATCGCGGGGGCCTCCGGCACCGCGCCGGGGGGCTGCGTGCCGGGCGGCCGGGGCGCCTGCACGATGCGTTCGAGCAGGCTGCGGGCGGCCGGGTTCATGGGCCGCGACATGTCCCGGTAGACGGCGACCCGGCGACCGCAGTCGCCCTCGATCCGGCGGATCCGCACCCCCTCGGTGTCGGCGATGCGTACGGCCAGCCAGTTCGTGACGCCGACGCCGAGCCCCGCCCGGATCATCTCGACGAGGGTCTGCGGCTGGTTGGTCGCCTGCACCGGTTCCAGCTCGCGGCTGTGCTCCCGGAAGAGCCGGTAGACCTCGAACTCCGAGGACTGGGCGTCGTCGAGGCGTCCGATGGAGACCAGCGGGTACGTCGCCACGTCGGCGACGGCCAACGGTTCCGGGAGCTCGGACAGCGGGTGGTCGATCGGGTGCAGCACCACCAGCGGCTCCCGCCACAGAGGATGGCCGACGACCGACGGGGTCGTCGGGGGCGGTGACATCGGACGCAGGCAGACGTCCACCTCGCCCGTCGTGAGGGCGTGGTCGAGTTCCAGGGTCGCGCGCTCGATGAGCACCACCTTGACGTCCGGGACGGTCCGGGCGAACTCGCGCAGCAGCGCCGGAACGAACGCCGCACTGGCGCTCGGGTAGCAGCCGAGTGTGACGACCCCACGCGCGCCGCCCCGCCAGGGCGCCATCGCCGCCTCGGCGGCCTCCAGTTCGCGCAGGACGGCGCGTGCGTGCACGGCGAGGACGGCGCCCGCCTCGGTCAGCTCGACGGGCCGCTTGCGGCGGTCGAACAGGGGCAGCCCCACCTCCCGCTCCAGTGCCGCCACGTGCATGCTCACCCGCGGCTGCGACCGGTGCGTGGCCTCCGCGGCGGCCACGAAGCTCCCGGTGTCCACCACGCCGAGAAACGAGACGAACCACTCCAGCCGGGTATCCGTCCTGAGCACCGAGAACCCCCTGCCGCCAGGCACGCCGCCGATCGGTGGGTGTGCGTCACCGGATCAGCGTCGACAACGAGTAATCAAGGATGCGGATGGCATCATTCGTAACTCGTTCTTAACAACCGACGAGGGTCGAGGCTAGCGTCTGCCAACACGAACCCGGGTTCTTCGTTACTGCGTTGTTATGGGGACCGTCGATCCCTTCACGGTTGGTCCCGCTGTGTCGACTGTGTCCATTCGACCTCGCCGGGAGGCGCCGTGGCACGAGATCCGACATCCTGAGCGCGCGGTGTCCCCGCAGGTGGCGGGCCACCGACCCGGCGGGGCGGGCCACGCCCGAAATCGGCAGGGCGCGCCCGGTCGACACATTTCCGCCCACCCGGACGAGCCGAAAGCCCCACCCTCACCGGGCGCCGGCGGCGATTTCGCACGCCCAATCGCGGCGCCGCCACATCGTCCTACCGCAGTGCCGGAAAACGCATCACGGCGCGGTAACAGACAGTTTCGGCCGTGTCGGCGTCGATTACGCACCCCCCGCACCGCCACCCGTACCGACGAACGAGAGGTAGCGCATCATGGCGCAATCCCGCCGGGACGTCCTGAGGCAGGGCGCATCGCTGGCGGCCGTGTCGGCCGCCGGTCTGACCATCGCGGGCAGCGGCGGGCCGGCCGCCGCCGAGGCGAGCGAGGCGGGTACGGCCGGGTCGAGCGGCCTGCCGTACCCGTACCTGAAGTGGCCCGAGCAGGTGAAGGAGAGCGCGAACACGCCGCGGCTGTGCCAGTGGTTCTCGCGCAACCCGAGCCAGGCGACGGTCCGCCGCTGGCGCCAGGCCGGTGTCACCGGCGCCCTCATCACCAACCCGCCGCCCCTGCCCTGGACGGCGGCCACGCTCATCGCCGACCGGCAGCGGCTGGAGGCGGCCGGGCTGCACATCACCGCCTACCTCATCAACATCACCGACAGCATCGTGCGCGGGCAGGAGGGCCGCGACCAGCAGATCGAGTACATCAGGCAGTCGCTGGTCGCCGCCGGTCAGGCCGGCATCCGCGTGGTCGAGTACAACTTCTACGTCCACCGGCTCACCGAGGGCTACTACGAGCTGATCGACGACGAGGACCGGCTCGGCGCCGGCTACACGGCCTTCGACTACCACCGCGAGGTGGACGGCGTCCCGGTGAAGGACCTGCCGCCGCGCCCGGGCACCCCCCTGCTGACGTACGAGCAGATCTGGGACAACTACAAGTACTTCCTCGACCGGGTGGTGCCCGTCGCCGAGGCGGCCGGCGTCCGGCTGGCGGTGCACCCCAACGACCCGCCCGCCGTCATCAGCCGGGGCAACCCGCAGGTGCTCGCGTCGGTGGCCGACTGGAAGCGCCTCATCGACACGTACGACAGCCCGGCCAACGGGCTGACCGTCCACGCCGGGGTGACGCCCGAGGTGGGCCACGACGCCGTCGAGTTCCTGCGCTACGTGGGCGCCAAGGATCGCGTGAACCACATCCACTACCGCAACGTCACGGTGGACAAGCCGCGGGAGCGGTACGCGGAGGTGTTCCCCGACAACGGCGAGACCGACATGTTCGCCTTCATGCGGGAGCTGGTCCGGCAGGGCTACGACCGCGGGGTGCTCGCCGAACACCCCCGCGCGCTGGACTTCGACCGGGAGAACGGCTCCATCGGCGGCCAGTACGCCGGGGTCGGCGGCGGCGGGCACGGCGGGGAGCTCTACGACACCGGCTACGCCCGCGCCATGCTCCAGGCCGCGCTGATCATGGAGCGGGGGCGCAGGCCGGTGCTCGACGACGCCGAGGCGCTGGTGAACCGCTTCTACGCGGCCGGGGCGGTCAAGCTCGCCGACCGTGCGCGGATGCGGGCCAGCCTCGAGGCGGCCGACCGGCTGGCCGAGCAGAGCGAGGCGGCCATCGACCGGTTCGCCGACGTGGCCGAGGGGGTCGACGACGCGGAGGCCCGCGCGTCGCTGACGTCGATGGCCGCGTACCTCAAGGCGCAGCTGCCCACCTGAGCCGCGACGGGAGCCGGAGGCGCCCGCGCACCCCCGCTCCCCCGACCGGAAGGACGCGCCCGCCATGCCCGAGATCCTGTTCGCGGAGTCCGCACGTCGCCGGCTCCGGGCGGGTGTCGACGCGCTCGCCGAGGCCGCCGCGGTGACCCTCGGCCCGCGCGGCCGGACGGTCGTGCTGGCCCGCCCCGCCGGCCCGCCCCGGGTGACCTCCGACGGCGCCGAGGTCGCCGCCGCCCTGACCCTCGACGACCCGTACGCCGACCTGGGACGGCGGCTGGTCCGGGAGGCCGCCGAGGTCACGCGGCGGGAGGCCGGCGGGGGCGGCACCACGGCGGTCGTCCTCGTCCAGGCGATGGCCCGGCACGGTCTGCGGGCGGTCGCCGCCGGTGCCTCCCCCGTCGCGGTCCGGCGCGGGATGGACGCCGCCGTCGACGCGGTCCGCGCGCACCTGCGCCGCGAGGCGCGGCCCGTCGCCGGCTTCGCCGACCTCGCCGCCGTCGCCACCACCGCCGCCGGCGACCGGGAGGTGGGCGAGCTGGTGGCCGCCGCGTGGGAGAAGGTGGGACCGGACGGCGTGGTGACCGTCGAGGAGTGGGACGCGACCGGCACGGAGGCGGACCTGCTCGACGGGATGCGGCTGCCCGGGGGCTACCTGAGCCCGTACATGGTCACCGACCCGCAGCGGACGGTCGCCGTCCTCGACGACCCGTACGTCCTGGCGCACGACGGCCGCATCGGCGCGGTCGCCGAGTTCCTGCCGCTGCTGCGGCAGGTGGTGGCGACCGGACGTCCCCTGCTCGTCATCGCCGAGGACGTGGTCGACGACGCCCTGGCCACGCTGCTGCTGAACAACGTGGAGGACTCGTTCCGCAGCGTCGCCGTGCGGGCGACCGAGCTGGGCGAGACCCGCCGGGAGACGTTGCGGGACGTGGCCGCCCTCACCGGCGGTGAGCTGGTCACGCCCGAGGCGGGTCTGCGGCTGGCCGACGTGGGGCTCGGGATGCTCGGCGAGGCCCGCCGCGTCGTCGTCACCCGTACCGACACCACCATCGTCGGCGGCGCCGGGACCGAGGCGGCGCGGCACCGGCGGGTCGCCGGGATCCGCGCCCAGCTGGCCGCCGCCACCTCCGACTGGGAGCGGGAGCGGCACCGGCTGCGGATCGCCCGGCTGTCCGGAGGGGTCTGCGTCCTGCGCGTCGGTGGCCACACCGAGGTGGAGCGGCGGGCGCGCGGGCAGCGGGTGGCGGAGGCCGTGGCCGCCGCCCGCGGGGCGGCCCGCGACGGCGTGGTGGCCGGCGGCGGCAGCGCCCTGGTGAAGGCCCGCGCGGTCCTCGCCGCGCTGCCGGCCTCCGGTGACGAGCGCGCGGGCGTGGAGGTGGTCCGCCACGCGCTCGGCGAACCGCTGCGCCGGATCGCGGCGAACGGCGGCGCGGACGGGGCCTCGGTGGCCGAGCGCGTCGCGGACCTGCCCGGGCACGTCGGGTACGACGCGCGCACGGGCGACTACCGGGACCTGCTGGGTGAGGGCGTCGGCGACCCCGTCGGCGTGGTGCTGCGCGCCCTGGAGGCCGCGGCGTCGGTGACCGGGATGCTGCTCACCACCGAGGCGGCGGTGACCGGCACGGTGAGCAGCCGCGTCGTCGACTTCCACGTGGGGCACCGGCACGGCGAGGACGGCCACCACCACCCGCACTGACCGGCGGGCCCGAGGGGTCGCCGCCCGCCACACGTCCGGCACCACCGTCAAGGAGGATCATGGAGAACGTCCAGCCCGTCTCGGACTCGCTGGTCCGGGCCCGGGACCTGCCCTGGATCCCGCAGGGGTCCGCCAACGTCTGGTTCAAGCCGTTGCGGATCAACCTGCGCGCCGGCAGCTGGGTCAACCTGCTCAAGGTCGCCCGCAGCGGCGTCGTCAACCGGCACCGCCACCTGTCCGAGGTCGAGGGCTGGGTCGTGCAGGGCCGCTGGCACTACCTGGAGCACGACTGGCAGGCCGAACCCGGCGCGTACGTCTACGAGCCGCCGGGCGACGTCCACACGCTGGTCGCCGACGTCACCGACGCGGAGCCGATGCTGACGCTGTTCGCCATCCACGGCCCGATCGAGTACGTGACGGAGACCGGCGACCTCGCGTACGTCGAGACGGCGGAGACGAAGCTCAAACGGTACGAGGACCACTGCCGGGAACACGGCATCCCGCTGCAACCGATCGTGTTCTGACGATGGACGCGCCCACTCCGATCCGCTCCGCGGCCGACCTCGTCCGGCTCGGTCCGGTCATCCCGGTCGTCGTCCTGGACGACGCCGCGGACGCCGTACCGCTGGCCCGGGCGCTGCTGCGCGGCGGCGTACGGACCATGGAGATCACCCTGCGCACCCCCGCCGCGCTGCCCGCGCTGCGGGAGGTCGCCACGCGGGTGCCGGAGATGGTGGTCGGCGCCGGCACGGTGCTGACCGCCGCGCAGGTGGACGAGGCCGCGGCGGCCGGCGCCCGGTTCCTCGTGAGCCCCGGCGCGACCGCCCGGCTCACCCGGGCCGCCCTGGACACCGGCCTGCCGTACCTGCCCGGGGCCGGCACCGTCGGCGAGATGATGGCCCTGGCCGAGGCCGGCCTCACCACGGTCAAGTTCTTCCCCGCGGCGGCCGCCGGCGGCCCCGCCTACCTGGCGGCGCTGTCCCAGCCGCTGCCCGACCTGACGTTCTGCCCCACCGGCGGCGTCAGCGCCGACACCGCCCCGCGATGGCTCGCGCTGCCCAACGTCGCGTGCGTGGGCGGCTCCTGGCTGACCCCGGCCGCGGCGGTCCGATCGCGGGACGAGGCGACGCTGACGGCGCTGGCCCGCAGGGCCGCGGCGCTCGGGTCGGACGGCGGCAGCGGCTGAGGCGAGGTCCGCGCGCGGACCGGCCGAGCCGCGCGCCGGCGGTCAGCGTGCTCCCGGGCGCCGGCCGGGATGGGCGGCCAGCCCGCCGACGGCCGGGGTGAGGTCGTGCGGCGGCGTCAGCGCACCGCCGCCGGCTCCGGCCGCGCCGGGGCGGCCGCGGCGCCGAGCATCCCCCGGCGGTGGGCCCAGCGCTCGTACGCGAGCGTCGCGAACGGGGGCACGGCGCAGGCGAGGGCCACCCCGGTGGCCAGCAGGCTCCACCGGTGCCGGCGGGCGACGAGGAGGACGAGCAGCAGGTACGCGACGAACAGCCCGCCGTGGATCGGCCCGAAGACCTTCACACCCAGCTCGTTCCCGGGCGGGCCGTACTTGACCGCCATCCCCACCAGCAGGCCGAGCCAGGAACACGCCTCGGCGATCGCCGCTCCGATGAAGAGCCGCGTCACCGTGTCTCGCTTCGCCACCGCCACCACCTCTCGGCGGGCCATGCTAGCGGTGGTGGCGTTCCGGACCGGGCACGACCGGCCGGACGCGACAGGGATCACCCGGGCCGGGGATGGGTACGGAGAAGTCCTCGTGGTCTTCCCCCGCCCGCCGTTCGCGTGCGAGGTTAGGAGGACCGGCGGTGACTGGGTGGTGACCATGGGCGAAGAAGTCGGCGTGCGGAGCTTCAGCCGGGAGGATCGGGCGCGGTACCGCGACAAGGTCCGCCGCTGCCTGGACGTCTTCGCCGAGATGCTGCGGGAGTTCCGCTTCGACGTCGACCGCCCGATGACCGGGCTGGAGATCGAGCTGAACCTCGTCGACGACGACGCGCAGCCGACCATGCGCAACGCCGACGTGCTGGCGGCCGTCGCCGACCCGCACTTCCAGACCGAGCTCGGCCAGTTCAACGTCGAGATCAACGTCCCGCCGCGACGCCTGTCGGGCACCGGCACCGCCGAGTTCGAGGAGCACGTGCGGGCCAGCCTGAACGCCGCCGAGGAGAAGGCCCGGACGGTCGGCGCCCACATGGTCATGATCGGCATCCTGCCGACCCTGCGTCCCGACCACCTCACCGCCCGGACGCTCTCGGCCAACCCCCGCTACGAGCTGCTCAACGAGCAGATCTTCGCCACCCGCGGCGAGGATCTGCGGATCGCCATCAACGGCGTGGAGCGGCTGGCGGTCACGGCCGACACCATCACCCCGGAGGCGGCCTGCACCAGCACGCAGTTCCATCTCCAGGTCAGCCCGCCGCAGTTCGCCGACTACTGGAACGCCGCCCAGGTCGTGGCCGGCGTCCAGGTGGCGGTCGGCGCCAACTCGCCGCTCTTCTTCGGGCGGGAGCTGTGGCGGGAGACGCGGATCCCGCTGTTCCAGCAGGCCACCGACACCCGGCCCGAGGAGATCAAGGCGCAGGGCGTACGCCCCCGGGTGTGGTTCGGCGAACGCTGGATCACGAGCGTGTTCGACCTGTTCGAGGAGAACGTGCGCTACTTCCCGGCGCTGCTGCCGGTCTGCGATCCGGAGGACCCGGCCGAGGCGCTGGCGGCCGGCGGCGTGCCGAAGCTCGCCGAGCTGCGGCTGCACAACGGCACGATCTACCGGTGGAACCGGCCGGTGTACGACGTGCTGCGCGGCCGGCCGCACCTGCGCGTCGAGAACCGGGTGCTGCCCGCCGGGCCGACCGTCGTCGACACGGTCGCCAACGGCGCCTTCTACTTCGGGCTGGTGCGGGCCCTGGCCGAGGCCGACCGGCCGCTG
>Ga0164243_10013777_pt1 | contig 11339 bp, 9 predicted proteins | sample OricompcompostOP_FD_108781 | JGI IMG/M metagenome (GOLD analysis project Ga0164243, IMG submission 108781) | Organic Plus compost microbial communities from Emeryville, California, USA - Original compost - Organic plus compost (OP) | ecosystem: Engineered > Solid waste > Mixed feedstock >... | reverse complement strand
CCAAGGAGTACATCGCCTGCCGGCAGGCCGACGACGGTGCACTGGTGCTGAGCGAGTTCGCCGGCGCGGCGCGGGAGTTGCGCCAGGCGTACATGATCAATCCGTACGACATCAACCAGATGAAGGCGCGGATGCTCGAGGCGGCCACCGACTCACCGCGCAACAAGGCGCGCCGGATGCGGATCCTGCGCCGGCAGGTCTTCGACCACGACATCGATCGGTGGGCGACCAACTTCCTGGACGATCTCAACGACTTCGCGCGGTCCAGGTAGGCCCCGGTGGGGATCTTCGCGGGCCTGCGCCGGGGACCCGATCGCGGTGTTCGCAGCGAGTGGCAGGCGTCGGTGCGGGCCGCCGGACTCGTACCGGGAGCCCTGCTGGGCTGGGAGCGAACCGTCGATGACGACTACTGCATCGCCTCCACCGGTCTGCTGTCGATCAGTATCGGTACGCCCGGTGCGTTGACCTGGCGTCACATCGGCTGGCACCTGATCGAACGGGGCGGCTACGACCGCGACACGGCGACCCTGCACTGGCAGCTGTACGACGAGGGCAACGGTCCGGAGTCCGGAGCCGTACGGCTGAAGGATCCGGGCCGGCTGCCGGGAATCTTCCGGGATCGGGTGGCGGCCTCGATAGCCTTCGAGCAGTTCATCGGGCTGGACGGCGCGCGGCAGGTCAAGGGAGTCGAGGCGGGAGTCATCGTCAGCGGGCGTCGGGACCTCTCCCGGCCGGACTCGGACATCAGTTGGCACGCCTCCGTGCCACGCGGAATCGACTGGAACGTTCCCGGCCTCCGCGAGCTCGCTGATACTGCCATCATCCGGCTGAAGAGTGAGTACGACCCGAACTCCTGAGGCCTCGTCGGGCACCGTCCGCCGATTCGCGTTCGGCGCCGGTCGCCTGCTAATGTTCATTCCCGCGCCACCGAACGAGACGCTGATCCTCGGTAGCTCAATTGGCAGAGCAGACGGCTGTTAACCGTCAGGTTACTGGTTCGAGTCCAGTCCGGGGAGCGCGAGGATCGCCCGTCGAAATCGGGCGGCCCGAGCAGACGGCCCCATCGTCTAGCGGCCTAGGACATCGCCCTCTCACGGCGGTAACGCGGGTTCAAATCCCGCTGGGGTCACCAACCGGAAGCCGGATCCTCCTCCCGAGGATCCGGCTTTTGTGTGCAACCGGCTCGATTCACAGGTGCACGCGCGCCTGCTGGGGACACACGGCGCGTAACTCGTCGAGAGCGCGGAGCTCGGCCCGCCGAACGGTGGACACCGGCAGGTCGAGCTCCCCGGCGATCTCCCGCAGACTGTGTTCCCGGCCATCGACGAACCCGTACCTGAGCTCGATCACCCGGCGGTGCAGACCATGCAGGCCGTCCAACAGTTCCCGTCCGGGTATCGCTTCCCGGAAGATCAGCTCGAACTCTTCGGCCGCCGCCTCGTCGGCAAGTCCGAGACCGAGCAGCTCCTCGGTGTCCATCAGCCGGGTCGGTCCGGACGCCAGCAGGCGGGCCACCCAGTCGGCCTGCCTGCCGATCTCGGAGGCAAGCTCCTCGGTGGTGATGTCCCGGCCGAACTGTTGGGCCAACCGGGCCCGGACACCGCGCAGCTCGCGGAGCCGACCGGCTCGGCTGGCGGGCAGGTTCAGCTCCCCCGCCCGGTTGGCGGACAGAGCGCCGACGTAGGCGCGGATCCAGTACAGCGCGTACGTGGCGAACCGCAGCCCGCGTCGGTGATCGAACCGACGAACCGCCTCGATCAGCCCGAGGCACCCCTCCTGGAACAGTTCGCCCTCCGCCATCCGGCTGCGCGCGGCCTCCTTGCGCACCACCATGGCCACCAGCCGCAGATTGCTCTCGACGAACTGGTGCGCCGCGCGCCGCCCCAGCCGCTCCAGCATGATCAACTCGGCGTCGCTGGCACCCACCTGCCGATCATTGCTCCGGGCGTCGGCAGCAAGCACACCTGCCTCGATCGCGGTCGCCAGCTCCGCCTCGTCCGCGGCGCTGAGCTCGGCCGGCGGCAGGCGGAAACCGATCCTCTCCATGCCCGGAGAGCTGATGATCGACCTCATGGTCAGGATCATCGCCGCCCAGCCCCAGCCTTGGCGATGGGTGGAATGTTGGCGATTCCTGCCTGTTGTTGTCAGTTCAGCCGGGATTGTTGTCCGGCTCGTCCGGCTCGTACCCGCGGACCGACCGGATCCGAGCTGCCTTGGGGTAACCGGCGGGATCGATCTCCTCGCCCGATCGGAACTCGAAGAGGTCGATCATCAGCTGCAGCGGATAGTCCAACACCTGCGGCACTTCCCGGAGAAGCTGATCATCGACCAGGATCCTGATCCCCTCGGCGTCCCAGCGGGCGGAGTAGCTGTGGAAGTCGGCGATGTCGATCGGCAGCTCGGTGTCGCGCATGTCGGTGACCAGTCGGGGGTCATGATGGGCTTTCACGCCGGACCGCACGGTCGACCGGTCCCGTCCTCGGAAGTCACCGAACAGCTCGGCGATGCAGATCTCACCCGACTCGTCGGGTCGGTCCTCGAAGCCGACCAACCAGATGCCGAGCATGCACGACGGGTCGGAACTGGCCGCCGGAGTCACCTCGACCGCCCCCGCGTGCGGTGCCCACAGCCGTCGCTCCGGCACCGCCGTCCGGACCCGCAGACCATCGGTGTGGCGGTGCTGGCCGTCCGCGGAACCGACCGATCCGATGTGGTCCACTGCGGCAGATACCCGTCGACCCACTTCCGGTCGTCCAACCGACCGGATACGAAGTCATCGCTGAAGGTCAGCTGCAAACCTGCCAGGTCCATGGCCCCAGGCTAGGCCAGGCCGAGGCTCCGGTTCTGCAGCTCCTTGCGCTGTGCCTCCAGCACGACCAACTCCGAGAACGTCTTGTTGTACGTCGTCGGATCCTCCACCGGATTGGTCCGCTGCAACCGCGATTTGATCTTGGCGATCTGTCGGCTGACGGTCAGCAGCCGCAGCTTCGCGGTGTAGGCGACGACGTAGGTCGGCGTCGGCTTCTCGGTGAGCAGCGGGTCAACGGCCAACGAGATGACCAGCGAATTCACCCACGGGTTGTCCTCCGCGGTCGCCACCCGGCGCGGCCAGTCGTGGAACGGATCGCCGCCGATCGGCTGGTTCGCCAACGCCTTCTGCGCATACCGGAGCACGGCGGCGTACGCCGGATGGGTGAAGTCGTCGGGGACGAGTGCGGTCAGCTCCTCGCCCATCAGCTCCGGTGCCTGGATGATCAACTTGGCGGTTTCCCGCTCGGTCAGCAGATTCCGGTCGTTGGGATCGGGCAGAACCTCGGCGGCCGATTTCCTCCGCGCCGGCGAACCCGGACTGCTCGGTGTCGCCTCCGGCGCGCGTCTGGAGGACCGGGACGCCGCCCGGTTGATCTCCTGGCGCACCTCGTCAGGATCCATTCCGAGCCAGCCGGCCAGCTCGCGGATGTAGCCACTGACCTTGCCGGCATCACGCACACTGGCCACCAACGGCGCCGCCTCCCGCAGCGCGTCCACCCGGGCGTCGGCCCGATCCAGGTCGTGCCGGGACAGGATGTTGGTCATCACGAAGCGGTACAGCGGCACCCGGCGGCCGACCAGCTCGCGCACCGCGGCGTCGCCGTGTTGCAGCCGCAGATCGCACGGGTCGAGCCCGGTGGGTTCGATCGCGACATAGGTCTGGGTGATGAACGCCGAATCCAGCGAGAACACCTTGAGCGCCGCGGCCTGCCCGGCAGCGTCGCCGTCGAAGGTGAAGATCACCTCGCCGTTCCCCTGGTCCCCCATCAGGCGCTGCAACACCCTGGCGTGGTCGTTCCCGAAGGCGGTGCCACAGGACGCGACCGCGGTCCGCACACCGGACAGGTGCGCCGCCATCACATCGGTGTAGCCCTCGACCACCACTGCCTGGCCGCTGCGACCGATCTCGGTCCGGGCCAGGTCGAGGCCGTACAGGACCTGGGACTTCTTGTAGAGCGGGGTCTCGGGAGTGTTGATGTACTTGGCCGGCAGCCGGTCGTCGTCGAAGATCCGCCGGGCGCCGAAACCGACCACTGATTTGCCCGCATCCCGGATCGGCCAGAGCAGCCGCCCGGTGAAGAAGTCGTAGCCGCCCCGCCGCAGCAAACCGCCGGTGATGAGCTCCTGCTCGTCGAAGCCGCGGGACAGCAGGTGCTGGGCCAGCCGGCGGCCGCCGCGCGGGGCGAAGCCGACGCCGAACTGCTCGGCCGCCGCCCGGTCGAAACCGCGCTCGGCCAGGAAGCGGCGCGCCGTCAGCGCATCCGGGGTGGCCAGCTGCTCGGCGAAGAACTCGGCGGCCGTCTTGTGGGCGTCCATCAGCCGCACCCGAAGCCCGGCCGGAAGTCGCGGCCCGCCGTCGTCGGAGATCCGCAGCTGGATCCCGACCCGGTCGGCGAGCTTCTGCACCGCCTCGGTGAAGCTGAGGTTCTCGATCTTCTGCATGAAGGCGATGACGTCGCCGCCCTCTCCGCACGCGCCGAAGCAGTACCACAGCCCGCGGGAGGGGGTGACATTGAAGCTCGGGGTGGACTCGTCGTGGAAGGGACAGAGTCCTTTCATCGATCCACCGCCGGCATTCCGGAGCATCACATAGGAGCCGACGACGTCGTCGATCCGCGCGCGCTCACGGACGGCCGCGATGTCTTCGTCGTTGATCCGGCCGGCCACGGTGTGAGTGTAATGCGCTGTCAGTCGGGCTCGAATTCCGTACTCTGACCCCATGGAATCTCCGGCACAACCCCGGACAACGATGGCCGTTGAACTGAACGGGATCAACACGATCGCCGAGGAGGAGCGCCACGGCACTCCGCGGAGTCTGTTCTGGCCGTGGTTCGCCGCCAACGTCTCGGTGCTGGGCATCAGCTACGGCTCGTTCGTGCTCGGCTTCGGGTTGTCCGCAGTCCAGGCGATCGTCGTCGGCGTCATCGGTACGGTGCTCTCCTTCGTGCTCTGCGGGGTCGTCTCGCTGATCGGCAAACGCGGTTCGGCGCCGACCATGGTGCTGGCCCGGCCGGCCTTCGGTGTCCGGGGCAGCCGGTTGCCGGCGGTGGTGTCCTGGTTGATCACCGTCGGCTGGGAGACCGCGCTGACCGCACTCGCCGTTTTGGCCACCAGCACCGTCATCCGGGAGCTCGGCTGGAACGCCGGCACCCCGACGAAGCTGGTAGCCCTGATCGTGGTCGCGGTGCTGATCGTCGGCAGCGGCATCATCGGCTTCTCGCTGATCATGAAACTGCAGGTCTGGATCACGATCATCACCGGCGTGCTGACCATCGTGTACGCGATCCTGGTCGCCGGGAACATCGACGGCGCCGCATTGTCGGAGCTGCCGTCCGGCGGCATCGCGGCGATGATCGGCGCGTTGATCTTCATGATGACCGCCTTCGGACTGAGCTGGGCGAACATGGCCGGTGACTTCTCCCGCTATCTGCCGCGGTCGGTGAGCAGTGCCGGGGTGGTCGCCTGGACGACGTTCGGCGCCGCGCTGGCACCGGTGCTGCTGCTGGTCTTCGGCATTCTCCTCGCCGGGTCGTCGAAGACGCTGAACGACAAGGTCGCCGCCGACCCGATCGGCGCCCTGACCACGCTGTTGCCGACCTGGTTCCTCGTACCGTTCGCGGTGGTCGCGGTGCTCGGTCTGGTCGGTGGCGCGGTGTTGGACATCTACTCCTCCGGCCTGGCGCTGCTCACCGCCGGGCTGCCGGTGCCGCGCTGGCTTGCGGCCGGTATCGACGGCACGATCATGATCATCGGTTCGGTCTACATCGTCTTCTTCGCCACCGATTTCCTCGGTCCGTTCCAGGGCTTCCTGATCACCCTGGGCGTGCCGATCGCCGCGTGGGCGGGAGTGATGATCGCCGACGTGGTGCTGCGACGCGCCGACTACGACGCGGTCGATCTGCAGGACCGGGCCGGCAGGTACGGCGACATCAACTGGCTCTCGATCATCCTGATGTTGCTGGGCACCGCCGTCGGCTGGGGTCTGGTCACCAACACCTATGCCGGCTGGTTGGACTGGCAGGGATATCTGCTCGGCCCGTTGGGCGGCCGGGACGGCTCCTGGGCGTACGCGAATCTCGGCGTGCTGGCGGCGATGATCATCGGCTTCCTCGGTCACCTGCTGCTCGGCCGGTCGACCGTGCGTCGGCAGGACGCGCCGGTCCGGTGAGGCGTGGTCGGGTGAGCCGGGTCAGGTGACGGTCGCTTCGGTCTCCATGTGCCGGCGAATGGCCACCGCGGCCGCTCCCCGGGCCCAGTCGTAGAAGTCGGTACGCAAGATCCGCAGGTCGTCGGTCATCGACCGGGTCGAGCGGTGCCTGGCCAGCGAGTCCCGCAGCCGCTGCTCTGCATGGATCGCCAGGTCGATACCGTCGCCGGTGAGCAGGATCCGGTCCGGCGCAATGACGTCGGCGACGCGCGCGATCAGCAGGCCGAGGTGCTCCGCGGCGTTCTGCACGGTCTGTCCGGCGACCGGGTCACCGGCCGCCGCCAGGCCGAGGACCTGCTCGAAATCCACCGGGTGGTCCAGCCCGGCACCGACCTGCTCGGCGATCGAGGCCGACGTCAGCAGGACGTCGGCGCACCCGCGGTGCCCGCGCGGACAGGGCGGACCGGTGGGGTCGAGGGTCCAGTGGTCGACCTTGGCCGCCAGCCCGAGGCGCCCCTCGTAGAGCCGGTCGTCGACCACGATGGCACAGCCGATCCCGACGCCGATGGTGATCATCACCAGGGATGAACAGTTCCGTCCTTCGCCGAACCAGAGCTCGGCCTGGGTCAGCGCCCGGACGTCGTTGTCGACGTTGATCGGCAGCTCGACCATCTCTCCCAGCCGGGCCGCGAGGTCCACCTCGGTGGTCCAGCCCAGTGCCGGAACCCGCTGCACGACTCGGTGCCGCTGCACGGTGCCGCCCACGCCGATCCCGATCCCGGCGATCCGCGACCGGTTCCGACGCTCCCGGTCGATGATCGCCGAGGTCTGCGCGATGATCGCCTCCGGCGAGGTGTCGGTGACCGGCGAACGGTCGGCTGCGATCACCCGGCCCTTGAGGTCACAAACCACGGCCCAGAGCGCGTCCCAGGTGATCTTGATTCCCAGGAAGTACGCGTGATCGGCGTGGATGTCCAACGGGCGCGACGGTCGGCCCGCCCGGTTGCCGATCTCCGGCCGGTGTTCGACCAGCAGGCCGCTGTCGATCATCGGCCGGGTCAACCGGGTCAGGCTGGCCATGGACAGGCCGAGCCGGCGGGCGAGGTCGGCGCGTGACATCGGTCCCGAGCGCAGCACCGCCAGCGCCACGGATCGCGCACTCGCGTCGGGCGGGGCGGCGCTGCGCTCGGTTCCGATCGTCATTCGTCTCCCGCTAGCCGAACTGGAACAGCCGGTTCACCTGTTGGTTGAGATCGGTCAGGTACGACACCGGTTGCTCTCCGATGAAGATCGCCTGCAGTCCCGGCGTCATGATCGCACTGATGTCGGCCCCGAAACTGCTGATCGGCAGGAAGAAGGTCTCGTTGTTGTCCACCATGTCGGCGAACGGTGTGGCATCAACACCGGCTGCCTTCCGCGTCTGCAGGGACAGCTGGGTCGCCTGCGGCCGGGCCGGGAAGACCACCCCTGCCTTGGCGATGATGTCCTGGCAGGCCTCGGAACTGAGGAACTTGACCCACTCCGCGGCTGCCTCCGGGTTCTTGGCGTTCGTGGTGATCGAGTCGGCCAGGCTGCCCAACGGTCCGGCCCGGTGTCCGGTCGGCCCGATCGGCATCGGCGCGATCCCCCACTTCACATCCTTGATCGTCTGATAGGAGGAGATCATCCAGGCGCCGTCCTCGACGATCGCGGCCTTGCCGGCGGCGAACTGGTTGTAGCCGCCGAAGCTGTCGCTGAAGGCGCCGTACTTGGGCGCGTACCCCTTCTGGGCAAGGCCGAAGTACCACTTCAGCGTTTCCTGCAGCTTGGGGTCGCCGTAGTTGTAGTGCGTGCCCCAGGGGTTCTTGTCCATGAACTGCCAGCCGTTGCTGACCGCGAAACTCGACCAGCTGGTCTGGGCCATGTTGTCGCCGGCGCTCAACCCACCCAGGCCGTAGACGGCGATGTGGTTCTTGTCGAAGCCGGGCTGGTCACCGCGCCGGCCGTGGGTATCGACCGTGAGATGAGCGATGGTCTTCTCGAAGGACCCGCCGTCCTGCGGATTCCACTTCAGTTGGTTGACCCGGTCGGCGCTGACGCCGGCCTTGGCCAACATGTCCTTGTTGTAGAACAGGCCGACGGTGTCCCAGTCCTTCGGGGAGCCGTACCGGTGCCCGTCCCGACCGGTCCACAGTTTGCCCAGGCCGGGCTGGAACTCGTCGTCGCTGATGTCCTTGGTGGCCGGCAACTCGTCGAGCGGCCGGAGCACCTTGAGATCGACGAACTGCGGGTACTTGGTCAGGTGGTTGGTGAAAACGTCCGGTGCGGTACCGGCGATGAAGCCGGCGGTCAGCTTCGTCCAGTAGTCGTTCCAGCCGTACTGGGTGATCTTGACCGAGAGCTTCGGGTTCTCCTTGTGGAACAGGTTCGCACACTGCTGGTAGCCCGGCTGTTGCGCCGAGTCCCACAGCCAGTAGCTGATCACGTTGTTCGGTTGGGCAGCACCTCCGCCGCTGCACGCCGAGACCCCGGCGACCAGGGTCGCCGTGACGCCGACGGCGACCGCCTTCACCCGGAACCGCGCGGAGCTGATCACTGATTTGATCTTGCCAATTCGTTTCATGGGATGGACCTCACTTGAGTCCGGAGAAGCCGATGGAGTTGACGATCCGGCGGGCGAACACCAGGAACAGCACCAGCATCGGCAGCGCGGCGACCAGTGTTGCGGCCATCAGACCGGCCCAGTCGGGACCGGTCTGCGGGGTCTGGGACTTGAACACCGCCAGTGCCACGGTGAGCACCCGGGAGCTGTCGGTGTAGGAGACCATCAACGGCCAGAAGTAGTCGTTCCAGCTGGTGATGTAGGTGAGCACGCCGAGTGTGGTCAGCGGGGCGACCGACATCGGCAGGATCAGCCGGAAGAAGATGCCGACCTTGCTGGCACCGTCGATCAGCGCCGCCTCCTCGACCTCGGTGGAGATGGTCATGAAGAACTGTCGCAGGAAGAAGATCGCGAACGGCGAGATCAACATCCCCGGCAGGGCGATCCCGAGCAGCGTGTCGATCAGATGCAACTCCTTGATCAACACGAAGTTCGGCAGGAAGGTGAAGATGGCCGGCACCATCAGACCGGCGAGGAAGATCGCGAACACCGGTCCGCGGAGCCGCCACTTGAGCCGGGAGAACGCGTAGGCGGCCATCGCGGAGAAGAGCAGCTGTCCTGCGGTGACCAAGCAGGCGACGACGATCGAGTTCCGCAGATAGAGCCAGAAGTTGATCGACTGACCGGATCCGCCGGCAGCGATCGCGGCGTCGCCGGTCTGCCAGCCGAAGACCCGCTTGAAGGAGTCGACCGAGAAGCCGACGGGATACGGCGTCGACGGGTGGGCCAGCAGGTCGGAGTTGGACGACAGTGCGGTACGGATGATCCAGTAGAACGGCGCCAGCGTGACCACCATGATCAACGCCATCACGATCCAGGCGATCACCCGGCCGATGCTGGTGCGCTTGTGTCCCGGTGCCGGGGTCACGGCGGGCGGATTGCTGGTGGGCACCTCGGCGGGCGCAAGAGTTGTCATCGAAGTCCCCTCTCAGGCCAGGTCCGTCTGACCGGCACGGGTCAACCGGTACTGGATGAAGCTGACGATCACCAGCACGATCAACAGTGCGACGGCCAACGCCGAGGCGTAACCGAACTGGAAGCGGCCGAAGGCCATGTCATAGATGTAGAACTGCAGCACCCGGGATGCGTTCACCGGACCGCCGGCGGTGGTCACCGAGACAGTGTCGAAGACCTGGAACGATCCGATGATCGAGATGATCAGTACCAGCGCAAGGATCGGCCGGAGCAGCGGCATGGTGATCCGGAAGAACATCTGGACCTCGCTGGAGCCGTCCACCTTTGCGGCCTCGTACAGTTCGCCGGGAATGGTCTGCAGGCCGGCGAAGATCAGCAGCGAGGTGTAGCCGACGTACCGCCAGACGTTGACCAGCGCGATGGTCGGGATCACCCACGGGCCGTCGGAGAAGAAGCCGATCGGCCCGATGCCGATCAGTTTCAGCAGTTGGTTGCCGATGCCGAGGCTGGTGTCGAGGATCCACAGGCCGACCAGCGCCGCGACCACGTTCGAGACGAGGTAGGGGGTCAGGATGATTCCGCGGACCACCATCGACCGGGTCAGCCGTTGCATCAACACCGCGATGACCAACGCAACGATGGTCTGCACGCCGATGTTGATGATCACGTACTCGACGGTCACCTTGAGCGCGTTCCAGAAGACCGGGTCGAGCAGCATCCGGCGATAGTTGTCCAGGCCGTTGAACTGGGCCGGGGTCAACAGGTTGAAGGAGGTGAAGCTGAGGTAGATGCCGCGGGTCAGCGGCCAGATCAGGAATACCAGGAATCCGACGGCGGCCGGTGCGATGAAGATCAACGCGAGCCGGGTGTCGTCCCGGCGCCGCCGGTTGCCGGACGGGGTCCTGCTCGCAGTGTCGGTCGGTCTGCCGGCCGGCGAGACCACATGAGACGCCATTGGTGTGTGCTCCTCTTCGGACAGCGCTGTGTTCAGCGGGCGTACTCGGATTTGTTCAGTTGACGGGATCCACCCGGAGAACCAGTGCGTGCTCGGGAGGAAGGGTGGGTGGCTGGATGCCGATCGAGGCCAGAGCGGCACCGGTGAGATCGACGTACGGTCGGTCCTCGCTCCACCAGGACGGTGCGACTCGCTCGATCGGCAGCCCGAACCCCAGGACGGCGACCCGGTAGCGGCGCGCCGGATCGAGGCCGGGCAACCGGAGCAGGCCGGTGTTGTTGACGTCGGACCTGGCCACCGAGGCGAACGCGTAGATGCCCCGGCTGCGGTCGGGTGCCACCACGCCGTGGGCGTACACGGACGGGTCGGGGTAGTCGATCCGGACCAGGTCGCCGCGCAGCAGCAGTCCACGCTCGGCCTTGAAGAATTCGATCCAGGCGGCCAACTCGGTGAGCTCGGCATCGGTCGCCTGGGTCAGATCCCATTCGATCCCCAGGTGGCCGAAGACCGCGGTGGCGGCCCGGAACGAGAGGTCGTGGAACCGGGTGGTCGTGTGCGACCGACCGGATGCGATGTGGGATCCCATCAGTTCCGGCGGGATGAGCTGGGTGGTCCAGCGGTTCATCTGCTGCCGGTCCAGCGGGTCGATG
>Ga0164243_10013776_pt1 | contig 11340 bp, 10 predicted proteins | sample OricompcompostOP_FD_108781 | JGI IMG/M metagenome (GOLD analysis project Ga0164243, IMG submission 108781) | Organic Plus compost microbial communities from Emeryville, California, USA - Original compost - Organic plus compost (OP) | ecosystem: Engineered > Solid waste > Mixed feedstock >... | reverse complement strand
GAGATAGGCGGCAATGACGTCCGGATGGCGCTTGATCTCGTCCGGTGTGCCCTCCGTGATCTTGCAGCCGAAGTCGAGCACCGCGATGCGCTGCGCGATACGCGTGACCAGCGCCATGTCGTGTTCGATCAGCAGCACGGTCGTTCCTCTGCGATTGAGCTCCTGGATGACGGCGGCAAGCGCTTCGGTCTCATGTGCGTTGAGCCCGGCCGCCGGCTCGTCGAGCAGCAGCAGGCGGGGTTTTGCTGCGAGCGCGCGGGCGACTTCCAAGAGTCGCTGCTGGCCGTAGGGAAGCAATTCGGCGTCCTGGCCGGCCTGGTTGGCAAGTCCGACAAAAGCGAGCAGGTCGCGCGCCCTGGCGTGCACCTCGGCTTCCTGACGTCTGAACCACGAGAGCCGTGAGAGCGCTGCCGCCACGCCGCCTTTTGTCGCGAGGTGAAACCCGACCTCGACGTTCTCGGCGACGGTCATGTTCCTGAAAAGCTGCACAAGCTGGAAGGTGCGCACCAATCCTTTCGCGGCGATCTTATCCTGCCGCAGATGGGTGATGTCCTCGCCGGCGAACTCGATGGTTCCTTCCGTCGGCGGGAGGAAGCCCGACACCATGTTGAAGAAGGTCGTCTTGCCAGCGCCGTTCGGGCCAATCACGGCAAACAGGCAGCCTTCGGGGATTTCCAGACTGATGTTGCTATTGGCTGTCAGTCCGGCGAACCGCTTGGTCAAATTCCGCACAACGAGAAGCGCCATCTACTCGGCTCCCACCGCTGTTTTCGACGTAGAAGGTTGTATCGGACGATGGACGACCTTTCGATCCGCGGAGTTTGTGTTCGGCTCTGCGGGGCGCGATCGTCCGATACCGGACAGCGCAGATAATCCTTTCGGCACGTAGATAAGCAGCAGCAGCAGGATCGACGCATAAGCGATGTCCTGGAAGCGGCCGGAGCTGCGTAGAATCTGCGGCAGCAGCGATGCAATGATGGCCCCGATCGCCGGACCAAGGACCGTGCCGATGCCGCCGACATAGAGCATGGTGAACGTGACGACGACCATTTGCAGGCCGAACACTTCGGGACTGATGAAGCCCACGACATGCGCAAACAGCGAGCCCGCGGCGGAAGCGTAAAGCGCGGCGATCACGAAGGCCGCGAGCTTGTAATGCGAAATGCGGATGCCGAGCGCAGCCGCGCCCTGTTCGCTGGTCGAGATGGCGCGCAGCGCGCGACCGAAGCGGGAGTTGCGCAGCCGGCCGGAAACCCACAGGCCGATGAGCAGAATCACCATCAGGCAAACGAGCTTCGCGCGTTCGTCTTCGACCGTGAACGCGCCAAGACCCAGCGGCGGGATGCCGGAATAGCCCATATAGCCTTGCGTCAGGCTCGTCCATTGTACCGACAGATCGTAGGTGATGAGACCCAGCGCAAACGTCGCCATGGCGAGATAGTGGCCGCGCAGGCGCAGGGTTGGATAGCCGACGACGACCGAGGCAATCCCGGCAATCGCCATGGACACAACCAGCGCCAGCAGCGGCTCCCAGCCATATTCGACGCAGAGGATCGCGGTGCCGTAGCCGCCGATGGCGGCAAAAGCGTTCTGTCCGAACGAAGCCTGTCCGGTATAGCCCATGAAGAAATTCAGCCCGACGCAAAACAGGCCGTAGATCATCGCAAGCTGCATCACCGTGAGAAGGTAGCCGCCTTGAATGAAGACGAATGCGAACAGCAATGCGATGAAAGCTGCGCCGCCGACCGTGAAGTAGCCGTGGTTGCTCAACCTAGTGAAAATAGAAGCGTGCGAGGTCATGGTGCGACTTTATTTCATGCGCGGGCAATTCGGCACGGACGCTGCCCGACGAAAGAACGTAAACGCGGCGCGCCAGCTTGAGCGCGAGCGGCGCCTTCTGTTCGACGAGAAGAATGCCGAGGCCATTGCGGTTGAGTTCGCCGAGCGTATTGAGAATGCCCGCCGCGACCTTGGGGGCGAGCCCCAGGGATGGCTCGTCGAGCATCAGCAGTTTGGGCCCGGCCATCAGCGCGCGTCCCACCGCCAGCATCTGTTGCTCGCCGCCGGACATCGAAGCGGCAACCTGGCCGGCGCGCTCGCGCAAATTCGGAAACAGCCTGAAGACCTGCTCGAAGCGGCGTTCGGTTTCGTGGCCTGAGCTGCCGAGACCATAGGCTCCGAGCAGCAGGTTTTCCCGCACGGTCATATCGCCGAACAAACCGCGACCTTCCTGCACCATGATGATGCCCAGTTTGGCAAGATGGTGAGTGGGAAGCCCGGAGATATCCTGTCCCTTGAACTTGACCTTGCCAGTGCTGGCAATGAGCCGGGACATGGCGCGCAGAAGCGTCGTTTTCCCGGCGCCGTTCGGTCCGAGAACGGTGACGAATTCGCCTTCCTCGACGCGAAGGTCGACGGGCTTCAGCGCGGCGATATGGCCGTAGCTGGCCGAAAGCCCGTTGACTTCGATCAGGGCGGGCAACGGGCTACCGCCGGCCGTCATATTTGATAGCCAGTTTGCCGTCTTTCACATAGGCGATCACGTAGGGGTTCCTGGTGATGCCGACGTGCTGTATGGCCGAGAACTCGTAAGGGGCGCCGGCGCCGACATAAGGACCAAGCTTCTCGAAAGCGTCACGCACGGCAGTGCCCTCGGTCGTCTTGGCCGCCTCCATCGCTTTCGCCATCATCAAGAGCGAGTCCCAGGCCCGGGAAGTCTGCGAACTGTCGACCTTGTTGCCGAATTTCGCTTTCAGCGGAGTGATGAAGGCTTCCGCCGCCGCGCGTGCCTTCGCGTCAGAGATCATGCCCAGGTCATCAATCGCCACCTGGATCATGGGCGAGGGGAACAGATACTGCTCGCCGAGCACATGGCCGGCCTCGATCAGCAGTTCGCGCTCATTGATGCTGCCGAGCAGCAGCATCTTGTTCAGACCGAGATTCTTGATGTTGTTCGAGACGGTGATCACCGCGTTGCCCTGGCCGATCATGATGATTGCGCCTGCACCGGCGGCATTGATGCGGCCGATCTGGACGCTGAAATCGGCGTCGTCCTGCTGGTAGGATTCGTTGGCGGCGACTTCGAGCCCGTAATTTTTGGCCTCTTCGACGGCGATGTTGCGCATGAGCGTGCCATAGGGGCTTGGATCGCCGAGAATGCCGACTTTGCGGATGTCGGTCTTGTTCTTCAGGTATTCATAGCGCGAGTCGACTTCGAATTTGGGTGGCGGCAGGAAGCTGAAGGCCCACTTCTGCTCGTCGGGCAGCCGAGGCAGGATCGAGCAGAGGAACATCGGCAGCTTGGCCTTGGTGACAAAACTCGCAGCCGCAAAATTGCCGGCGGAAATGCAGCCGCTATCGAAAGCCACGACCTTGTCCTCCGACATCATCTTCCGATAGACGACTACTGCCTCCTGCGGCACTGATTTATTGTCCTCGTAGACGAGTTGGAGTTTCTTGCCGAGCACGCCGCCTTTAGCATTGACCGCGGCGATTGCAAGCTCCAGTCCATCGCGCCAATGGCCGTCGGTAAGCGAGCCATAGCCGGTAAGGCCGAGCGAGGATCCGATCTTGATCGTCTCCTGCGCCGAGGCGGGGAGCGTGGACGTGACCGCGAGCAGCGCTGCGATCACAAGGGTACTGCGTGATTTCATCGTTATCCTCCCTTTTTCTGTGTCTGCTTTCGATAAAGCATGGTCTCTTCGGACCTTGGTCCCGGCTTCTTCGGCCGAGATTCGATTTCAGTTTTACGTCGGGGCGCCGCCGATCTTGCCGCGCACGTCGGCGAGGCCGGCGAGCGCGCCCTGGCGCAGGAAGCCCTGATCCGACGACAGCACGAACGTGCTGGCGCCCAGCGTCTTCAGCCAGGATGCCTCAGCGCTGTTGCCGACATAGACGCTGATCGGCTTGCCGGCTTGCTGCGCAGCGGCGGAGATGCGCTCGACCGCTTTACGCACGGCCGGTGGGTCCTTGATTTCATCGCCAAAGGCGGCAGTGAGATCGCCGCGGCCGATGAAAAGGGAATCGACGCCGTCCACGGCGGCGATGGCGTCAATCTCATCGAGCGCTTCGGGATCTTCGATCTGCGCCACGACAACCGTGCTGGCGTCCGAGTCCGCAATATGTTTCCACATCGGCACCGCCGTGTAACGGCCGGCGCGCGTGCTGGTGGCGTAGCCGCGTTTGCCGCCGTGATAGCGACAGAGCGCCGCGACTTTGCGCGCATAGTCGACGCTCGATACATGCGGGATCAGAACGCCTGTGGCGCCGCAGTCGAGCACCGATAGGATCGCATCCGGTCCCGGCACGCGCACCAGAGCCGGCATGTTCGCAGCGCGTGCCGCCAGCAATGCGATATCAGACGTGGTGCGGTCGAACGCCGCGTGTTCCTGGTCGATGACGACAAAATCAAAGCCGGCATCGCCGATGATCTCAGTCGCGTGGCTGGTCGGCGTCTTGAGAAAGGTGCCGATCAGAGGCTCGCGCGCAAGCATACGCTGACGGAATGTGGAAGCGGACGAATTCATGACAAACTTTCGATGTGCGTACCGGTTACGGCAATGGATAATCGTCGGCGTTCAACACCCAGCCGGGTTTCTGCGAAAAGTCCATTCGCGGCGGGCAGAAAATGTCGACGAGCTGATTCAGGTTACGGCCGACCGCCTCTGTCGTGTGGATCGAAGGCGGCGGAATGACCGCAATCGAGGGGCTGGCGCATATTTCGTGATCGTCGCCGCGCCAGAAGTTCTTGTTGACGGTCCACGGCCAGCGCAAGTGATGGACGAATTCTCCTTCGAGCGCGAGCGAGCACTGTTCGAAATCGTCGTGATGATGCGGCGAAAGCTTGGTCGCATCGCGCGGTCCTTGATAGGAGTCGAGGAAATTGACCATGAAGGTGGTGCAACGCCAGATGCGGCCGAAGCGGCCTTTCTCCGATGCGACATCGAGGCTGTAAACACGCAGCTTGTAGCCGCCTTTGGGGGCGGGCCAGGGCACGTCCGGCGCGACATAGGGCTTTGCCGTGGCGTAGGCGGCAGCGTTGCTGCACTTGGCCGCGAGGTCGGTGGCTCGTGTGGTGAACATGCGGATAATACGGCCTGGCGTGATCACGCGCAGGCTCGATTGTCCCGGCGGTACGAAAGCGAGCGAGCGGCCGCCCACGCGCTCTGTGCCGTCCTTCGTGGTGATCTCGATTTCGGTCTGTTTGTCGGGCATCAGCACGACATATTCGTCGGCTTGCGCTTCACGCGGGAACACGCCGTCTTTCGCTGGTTCGGTGTAGGCGATGATGAAGTTCTGGCCGCGCCCATACCAGGTCTTGCCGGCGGGTTCGTCTTCCTGCGGCGGCTCGGCGTAAAAGCGCACGTATTCGGCGCCGCCAAAAGGGCCGCCGGGCGCCTGCTTCACAGCCGCCACCGGAGCCAAGGCCGCGCGGGGATCGCTGACATCGTACATACAAGACCTCCCAATTAGTTCATTGCCCGAAGTTGACCGCGAGAATTCATTGCAGCGTCGGCAGATCAGCTTCAATTCCAAGCGCGCGAGCGGTATTCAGCGACACCATCTTGCGGATCTGTTCGTCGTCGTAGCCGAGATCGATGCAGAGCTTGATGCCTTGCCGAAACCCCTCGAGCGGACTCATCATGCCGACCTGGCCGAGATCCGAGCAGAATATGGTCTGTTCGATGCTGGCCGCCTCAATGTGGCGACGCAGATCATCGCCATTGGCAACCTGGAACTTCGAACCTTCGAGGAACATGCAGAGCGAGTGTTCGACGAAGGCGCCCATGGCGGCGATGCCTTTCACGTCGTTCATGCTGGCCCCGACGATTTCCTCTGGATGGGTAAGGATCATGCGGTTTACGCCGCGCCGCTTGGCTTCCTCGAAAACGACCCAGGTTTCGCTGATGTGCAGGTGGCCGCTCGCAAGTACCATGTCGTTCCTGGCGATGATGTCGAGCACTTCCTTGACGTCGTCGCGGACTTTCTTGTCGCCGGTAAGCACGGGAATGCCAACCGCTGGCCGGATTTTGTCGGTCGAGGCGGGGTGAGCCCATTTCGCCTGGGCCTGCCAGCGCAGATGATTTTCCGCAGCGAGTGTTGGTAACCAGACGATCTTGCCGCCCATCGCAGCGGTGTGTTCGACCGCATAAGGATTGAAGCCGCCAATGACGTTGTTGAGTACGATACTGGCGTAGATCCTGGTCTTCATCTCCGGAAAGTTCTTGCGGATCAGTGCCGCCGTCATCGCGCTGCTGTAGTCATGATCCTTGGTCACCACAGCGGCGAAGCCGGCGGCGGACGCTTGCCGCAGTAATTCGACATGATCGAGCGCTCGCGGCGCAATCGATGGACCGCTGTGTACGTGCGGGTCGATGGCGCCGTGCAGCAGCTTGTCTATTCGCAGCTCGATATTTTCAGTCGGGTTCATTGTCGAGGCCCTGCTTCCTCACTTTCATCGACGCTTGCCGGTCATGATATCGGCAAGACGTGGAACGATCGCTGAAATCTGCCCGAAAAAGACCAAAGGCTTGTTTGCGATCGCGAAACATCGTTTTCTTTTTTATTAGCGTAGTCGGCGGAAGCGCGCGCTGTCAACAAGCCTTTGAAGGAGTATCGAGGCGCGTGAGGTAAGCTTTCATCCGCTTGATCGTGTTCTGTAACTGCGTATATTGTCTTGTAATCGCGAACGATCGGGTGATGAAGATGCGGGACGATAGCGCGGCGGGAATGGTGCGCTCGGTCCAACTCGCGATCGACGTTCTCGAGACCGTCAGTTTTGCTGATGAAGAAATGGGCGTGACGCAGGTTGCCGAGCGGCTTAGCGTCACAAAAGGATCGGTCTATCGTCATTTGCATACGCTGGTCGAGCGTGGCTACCTGGCGCAGAACCCGGCGACGAGCCGCTATACGATCGGGCCGAAGGGGCGTCTGCTGGCGCGGCTGGCGCCGGCAACGGATCTTGTGCAGCTCGCCGAAGGTCCGATGCGCGAACTGCGCGACGCACTCGGCCACACAGTTGTCTTGTCGGAAATGACGCCGCGGGGCGCACTGGTGCTGACCAAACTTAACAGTACCTCGCCGATCGAGATTGGCGTGCGCTCGGGAAGCGAACTGTCGTTTCATGCCTCGGCGCAAGGGAAGGTCATGCTCGCCTTCGCGCCGCGTCCGTTCCAGGAACGGATCCTTTCCCGCCGGTTTCAGGCTTACACCGAAAAAACAATCACCTCGGCGGAGCGCATAGAGAAGATATTGCGCGAGGTCGCGAAACGCGGTTACGCGTCGGCGCCGGAGGAAGCCATGCTTGGGCTCAATGCCATCGCGGCGCCGATTTTCGACAGCCGCGACGCGTGCATCGCGACCTTGGCCGTCGTCGGCTCCATTCAGTTCCTTCCCGACAGGCCAAAACAGTCGGACATCGATGCGTTGATCAAGGCCTGCCAGCACATTTCGCGAAAGCTCGGGCATGGCCAGCAACAGCAAAGCCACTTTACGAAAGTGCGATCGCGCGCAATGTGATGCGTTGTGCATTGCTGCATCCGCGCTAGAATTTGATATTGGCCGCCTTGATAATCGGGGACCATTTTTGCACTTCCGAAGCCATGAACTGCTTCAAATCCTGCGGCGTTCCACCCGCAGGCTGTATTCCCAGGTCATCGAACAATTTTTTCGCTTTATCCGATTTCAGATAGTCGTTTGTGGCCGCGTTCAACCTAGTCACGATATCTGCGGACGTGCCCGTCGGGGCTAAAAACGCGTACCAGACGGTGGCTTCAAAACCGGGAAGGCCCGACTCCGACACCGTCGCGATGTTGGGAAGTTTTGACCAGCGCTGCGCACCGGCCATGGCCAGCGCCTTGACCTGTCCGCCCTGGATGGTGGTGACGTAGGCCCCCATCGAGTCCATGGCGATGTCGATGTTCTTGCCGATCAGGTCAGTGATGATGGCGGCGGCGCCACGATACTGAACCGCACCGAATTTAATTCCGGCCGTACTTTGCAATAATATACCGGTAATGTGCCCAAGCGTTCCGTTACCCGGAAAACCGCCGTTGATCTTGTCCGGGTGCGCCCGTGCATATTCGATGAACTCCTTGAGCGTCGAAAACGGGGCGTCTGCGCGCGCGGTGATCAGAACCGGCGACTTGCCGACGAGCGCAATTGGCGCGAAATCCTTTTCGGGATCGAACGGCATATTTTGATACATGAGCTTGTTGGTGGCCGCCTGTCCGGTCGTCGCAAACAGCAGCATGTAACCGTCTTGCGGTGCGCGCGCGACGGAAGCCGCGCCGACATTGCCGCCCGCGCCGGCGCGGTTTTCAATCACGAAGGGCTGGCCGAGCATGTCGGTCAGGTGTTGCGCGAGCGCGCGCGCGAGAATGTCCGATGTGGTGCCGGCGGAGAACGGCACGATCATCGTCACAGAGTGGGCAGGCCACGGCTGTGCCATGGCCGTTTGGTGGGTATAGCTCAGGATCGCCGCAACGACAGTGGTCAAAGCTCCAAGCGATCGAAACATTCTCTGCATGCGTCCCTCCCATAAAAACTTATTTGTCTTGTCATCAAACTTGAATGCCGGTCAAAAGCCCACCCTGTCAGCGCCTTTCAACGCCAGCATGTTCCGCGCTTCGTCAGGAGATGCGATCTCAAGGCCAAGGCTTTCAACGATGCTGCGAACGGTCTTCACTTGCGCGGCGTTGGAAGGCGCGAGCTTGCCCGGCCCAAGCCACAGCGAGTCTTCGAGCCCGACCCGAACGTTGCCGCCCATGGCCGCGGCCATCGCCGCAATCGGCATCTGGTTTCTGCCCGCTCCAAGCACCGACCAATGATAGTTCTCGCGGCCGAAGAGCCGGTCCGCCGTGCGGCGCTGATGCATGACGTCGTCGGGATGAGCGCCGATCCCGCCAAGGATGCCGAACACCGTTTGGACGAACAGCGGAGGCTTCACCAGTCCGCGGTCGAGAAAGTGCGCGAGATTGTAAAGATGGCCGGTGTCGTAGCACTCGAATTCGAAACGAGTGTCGTTATCCGCACAGGCTTCGAGGATGAATTCGATATCCTTGAAGGTATTGCGGAAGATGCGGTCCTTGCTGCCTTCGAGATAGGGCTTTTCCCAGTCGTACTTGAACTGTTTGAAGCGGTCGAGCATCGGGTAAAGGCCAAAATTCATCGACCCCATGTTGAGGCTGGCGACCTCTGGCTTGAGCGCGCTTGCCGGGCTGAGGCGCTCGGCCACCGACATTGTGGCGGCGCCTCCGCTCGTGAGATTGATCACCACGTTCGATTGCTGCTTGATGCGCGGCAGAAATCTTAAAAAAGCTTCCGGCGCCTGGACGGGCTCCCCCGTCCTGGAGTCGCGCGCATGCAAATGCACGATCGCTGCACCCGCTTCGGCCGCTCCAATGGCTGCATCCGCGATCTCGTCCGGGGTGACGGGCAAGTGCGGAGACATCGACGGCGTATGGATCGAACCCGTAACGGCGCACGTAATGATGACTTTATTCGGCTTCGCCATATTCCTCCCCGATTGCTGGCGTGATCGCCTTTTGGCGTCACGCCGCGTCACCCCTCAGGTAGCGACATATTTCTTCCAGTTGTCGGTCTTGAGCGGTCTCGCCGGAAAGGCGACGCGGCGATCAGCGGCCACGCCGATCAATTCGGCAGCATTAAGTTTCTTGCGCTTCAGATAAGCTTCGAACTCCGCCAGTGCGTCCGAAAGCGTCTGCGTGCCCCGGATCATGACTGCCGACGACATCTCAACGGCGGATGCGCCCGCAAGCATCATGCGCGCAATGTCGAGACCGGTTTGCGCGCCGTTGGTCGCGATCAGAGGCCTGCCGGCGCCCACCTTGGCGCGCGACAACGCGAGCCACTGACAGGTCAAGGGCAGATTCCAGAAGCCACCGACACCGAGCGTCGTACCGAGTATCGGCTCAAGCGTTTCAACATCGGGGATCAGTCCCAGGGATCGTCCCGCCATCACAACCGCGTCGCCGCCGGCTGCAAACGCCGCGGAGGCCAGCTCCGGAACACGTTCGCTTTGTCCCGTGATTTTCACCCAGAGCGGCAGTGAGATTGCCTTGCGTATCGTCGAGACAATCATCGATACGTTATTGGGATCGAGTTCAGTCGAAACCGCGCCTCTGGCCTGGCTCGCGTAGGGCGTGCCGATATTGAACTCCAGGATGCGAAGGCCGGCCTGCTCGATCTGTTTGACCATCTGCACGCTGGTATCGAGATCGGCGAGAATGACGCTTGGAATGGCGTAGGAGTCGCAGGTGCGCGCTTCCCGGTCTACCTGCACCGTTTGTTCGAGCCATTGCTCAAACGACTGTGGGGTCAAACCCGAGCGGCATGCGATGAAGGCTGACGCTGGCGCGTTGGGTCCCCACTCAACGGGGTTCCAGCGTTCGTCAAAAAGCATGTATTCGGCGCGCTGCAATTGATCGCGCGCGGCATTGCTTTCGTTCACGGATTTGACGACCACGGCGCCGACTCCGGCTTTCAGCGCGCGGCGGATTCCATCTGCCTCGATGAAATGTTCCGCCGAACCCGCGATAAGCGGATTCTTCAAGGTCACGGGACCGAGACTCGTGGTGAGAGACGTCATTTTCTACATGCCTTTTTATAGCGCCGCGTGTTGCCCGCAGCCGCGATCCGTCCCGAGCCTCCACTCTCCCCCGTTTGAGAGCTCGAGTCACTGCCTGATCTGTCCGGCCTGGGCCGTATCCAGATTCAGAAGACCCGCCGCATTGATGCTGATGAGCTGCCGGATTTCCGCAGTCGAGAATTGCAGATCGAGCAGCATCCGGACGATCTGGCGAAATCCTTCCACAGGCCTGGGATTGTCGAGCAGGCCAAGGTCGGAGGATAGAACGGTGCGGTCGACGCCGGCGACCTTGATAAGGTGGGCGAGATCGTCGGCACTGAACTTGTGGGCCTTGCCGTCAGCAAACATGCAGATCGAGTGTTCCATGTAAACGCCGGCCGAGACCATCGAGCGGATGTCCTCGTCATTGCAGCCCACGACATAAGTGGGATGGTTGACGAGCATCTTCTTCACGCCGCGGCGCTTGGCTTCGTCAAACACCAGATGCAGCTCACTGGCAGGTAGATGGCCGCCGGCAAGAATGATGTCGGCCTCGGCGATGATGTCGAGGCACGCCTTGGTGTCGTCGGAAACCTTGCCGCTGGCATCGAGCGCGCTGAGCGGAATAGGGTCGAGCATTTTGCGGGTGGTCTTCGGAAATGTTTTCGCCTGTCCGCTCGACTTGGCGATGTGGTTTTCTGCCGAGATGGTCGGCATCCAGATGATCTTGGCCCCGAGACGCAGCGCGTGAT
>Ga0164243_10013775_pt1 | contig 11340 bp, 12 predicted proteins | sample OricompcompostOP_FD_108781 | JGI IMG/M metagenome (GOLD analysis project Ga0164243, IMG submission 108781) | Organic Plus compost microbial communities from Emeryville, California, USA - Original compost - Organic plus compost (OP) | ecosystem: Engineered > Solid waste > Mixed feedstock >... | reverse complement strand
GGTCGAGCCCGATCCGCACGACCTCTCCCAGGCAACGGTGCCTGCAGTCGGAAGGACAGTGCGTCATGAAGGTCGGCGTTCCACGCGAGGTCAAGAACAACGAGTTCCGGGTCGCGATCACCCCGGCCGGGGTGCACGAACTGGTGACGCACGGGCACGAGGTGGTCATCGAGCGCGGCGCGGGCGTCGGCTCGTCCATCCCGGACGACGAGTTCCTGCACGCCGGCGCCAAGATCGGCGACACCGCCGACGCGGTGTGGGCCGAGGCGGACCTGGTGCTCAAGGTCAAGGAGCCGGTCGCCGAGGAGTACCACCGGATGCGCGAGGGCCAGGTGCTCTTCACCTATCTCCACCTCGCCGCCGACAAGGCCCTCACCGAGGAGCTCCTCGCCCGTCGGGTGACCGCGATCGCCTACGAGACGGTCCAGCTGCCGTCCGGCGCGCTGCCCCTGCTCTACCCGATGTCGGAGGTCGCCGGCTGCCTCGCCCCGCAGGTCGGCGCCTACGCCCTGATGCGCGCCCAGGGCGGACGGGGCGTGCTGATGGGCGGCGTCGGGGGCGTCGCGAACGCCAAGGTCGTGGTGATCGGCGCCGGGGTCGCGGGCCAGAACGCCGCCAACATCGCCCTGGGCATGGGCGCCGACGTCACGCTGCTCGACACCGACCTCGACAAGCTGCGGATGTCCTTTTGGCGCTACAACAACCGCGTCCACGGGCTGGCGTCGTCGAAGCTCGCGATCGAGCAGGAGGTCACCCAGGCCGACCTGGTCATCGGCGCGGTGCTCATCCCGGGCGCCGCCGCGCCCAAGCTGGTCTCCAACGACCTGGTGTCCCGGATGAAGCCGGGCTCGGTGCTCGTCGACATCGCCGTCGACCAGGGCGGATGCTTCGAGGACACCCGGCCCACCACCCACGCCGACCCGACCTACCAGGTGCACGGCTCGACGTTCTACTGCGTGGCCAACATGCCCGGCGCGGTGCCGAACACCTCCACCTACGCGCTCACCAACGCCACCTTGCCCTACGTCGCCGCACTGGCCGACAAGGGCTGGCGCGAGGCGTGCCGCCACGATCCGAGCCTGGCGCTGGGCCTCAACACCCACGCGGGCCTGCTCACCAACGCGCCGGTCGGCGAGGCGACGGGCATCACCGCGACGCCCCTGGCGGAGGCGCTGGCCTGAGCCGGCGGACCGAGCGGCTAGCCTGACCGCGTGAGTGGCACAGGCGCGGTCGACCGGGCGGTCCGCACCTATCTGGACCACCTCACGGTCGAGAAGGGGCTGGCCGACAACACGCTGTCGTCCTACCGCCGCGACCTGCGCCGCTACCGGGCGCACCTCGCCGCCGCCGGGATCGACTCGCTCGACGCCGTCTCGGAGTCGACCGTGACCGAGTTCCTCGTCCGGCTCCGCGAGGGCGACGCCGACCATCCGCCGCTCAGCGCGTCCAGCGCGGCCCGGACCGTCGTCGCGGTGCGCGGCTTCCACCGCTTCGCCGTGGCCGACGGCCTGGCCCGCACCGACCCCGCCGCGGCGGTGAAGCCGCCGAGCCCCGCCAAGCGACTGCCCAAGGCGCTGCCGCTCGCCGACGTCGAGGCCATCCTCGAGGCGGCCGGCGCCCCGGACACACCACTGGCCCTGCGCGACCGCGCCCTGCTGGAGGTGCTCTACGGCACCGGTGCCCGCATCTCGGAGGCGGTCGGCCTCGACGTCGACGACGTGAGCCACCTCGCCGAGACCGACGTGCGCGAGGAGGACGCCACCGTGCTGCTGCGCGGCAAGGGCGGCAAGGAGCGGCTGGTCCCCGTCGGGTCCTACGCGCGGGCGGCCCTGTCGGCGTACCTCGTGCGGGGGAGGCCCGCGCTGGCCGCCGCGGCCACCCCGGCGCTCTTCCTCAACTCCCGCGGCGGGCGGCTCTCCCGCCAGTCGGCATGGGCGGTGCTGGTGAAGGCCGCCGAGCGCGCCGGCGTCACCCGCGACGTCTCCCCGCACACCCTGCGCCACTCCTTCGCCACGCACCTGCTCGACGGGGGCGCCGACGTGCGCGTCGTCCAGGAGCTGCTCGGTCACGCCTCGGTGACCACGACGCAGGTCTACACGCTCGTCACCGTCGACAACCTGCGCGAGGTCTTCGCCACCGCGCACCCGCGAGCGCGCCATGGCTGACCCCGACGAGAGCGCCTACGACCGGATCCTGGACTACGCCGAGCAGCGCGGCCTGGACCTCTACCCGCACCAGGAGGAGGCGATCCTCTCCCTCCTGGCGGGGGAGAACCTCGTGCTCGCCACCCCGACCGGCTCGGGGAAGTCGCTGGTGGCCATGGCGGCGGCGATGACCGCCCTGGCCGAGGACCGGGTCACGTTCTACACCGCGCCGATCAAGGCCCTGGTCAGCGAGAAGTTCTTCGACCTCGTCGAGGTGTTCGGCGCGGCCGACGTCGGCATGCTCACCGGCGACGTCGCGGTGAACGCCGACGCGCCCGTCATCTGCTGCACCGCGGAGGTGCTCGCCAACATCGCCCTGCGCGAGGGCGCCCGGGCCGACGTCGGCATGGTCGTCATGGACGAGTTCCACTTCTACGGCGAGCCCGGCCGCGGCTGGGCCTGGCAGGTCCCCCTCCTGGAGCTGCCCCAGGCGCAGTTCCTGCTGATGTCGGCCACCCTCGGCGACACCACCGAGCTCGCCGCCGACCTGACCCGCCGCAACGGGCGCGAGACCGCCATCGTCGACGAGGCCGAACGTCCCGTGCCGCTCGACTTCTCGTGGTCCCTCGACCCGCTGGGGGACAAGCTCGAGGAGCTGGTCACGACGGGCCAGGGGCCCGTCTACGTCGTCCACTTCACCCAGGCCGCGGCCGTCGAGCACGCCGTGTCGCTGCTGAGCGGGCCCGGCCGGCTCGACACGGCCGTCGAGCGCAAGGAGCTCATCGCCGAGCGGATCGGCGGCGTCCGGTTCGCCGCCGGCTTCGGCAAGACCCTCAGCAAGCTGCTGCGGCAGGGGATCGGCGTGCACCACGCCGGCATGCTGCCGCGCTACCGCCGGCTGGTCGAGCAGCTCGCCCAGGCCGGCCTGCTGACCGTCATCTGCGGCACCGACACCCTCGGCGTCGGCATCAACGTGCCCATCCGCACCGTGCTGTTCACCGGCCTGGCGAAGTACGACGGCAGCCGCCAGCGCGTGCTGCGCACCCGCGAGTTCCTCCAGATCGCCGGCCGGGCCGGCCGGGCCGGCTTCGACACGGCCGGGTACGTCGTGGTCCAGGCGCCCGAGCATGTCATCGAGAACGAGCGGGCCAAGGCCAAGGCGGAGGCACGCAACGCCGCGCTCAGCGACGCGAAGCGGGCCAAGCGAGCCAGCAAGCCGAACCTGCGCAAGCCGCCGGCCGGGACCGTCGTGTGGAGCGAGCAGACCTTCGCGAAGCTGGTCGAGGGCCGGCCCGAGCCGCTGAAGTCCCAGATGCGCGTCGACAACGCGATGCTCGTCAACGTGATCTCCCGGGAGGAGGACGCCTTCCCCGTGCTGCGCCGCCTGCTCATGGACAACCACGAGGACCGGCGCAGCCAGCTCCGGCTCGCCAAGCGCGCCGTCCGACTGGCGCGCAGCCTGGTCGCCTCGGGCGTGCTGACGCGGCTCGACGAGGTCGACCGCTTCGGCCGGCGCTACGTGCTCACCGAGGCGCTGCCCGACGACTTCGCCCTCAACCAGCCGCTCTCGCACTTCGCCCTCGCCGTCCTCGACGTCCTCGACCCGGACAGCCCCACCTTCACCCTCGACGTCGTGTCGGTGATCGAGGCGACGCTCGAGGCCCCGCGCCCGTTGCTGATGGCGCAGCGGCACGCCGCCCGCGGCGAGGCGATCGCCGCGCTCAAGGCCGACGGCGTCGAGTACGACGAGCGGATGGCCCTCGTCGAGGAGATCAGCTGGCCCGAGCCGCTCGCCGACCTGCTCGAGCCGCTCTTCGAGACCTACCGCGAGCGGCACCCGTGGCTGGCGCCGGACGCTCTTGCGCCGAAGTCCGTCGTGCGCGAGATGTGGGAGCAGGGGATGGGCTTCACCGACCTGGTCTCCCGCTACCAGATCGCCCGCTCCGAGGGCCTGGTCCTGCGCTATCTCACCGACGCCTACCGGGCGCTGCGACAGACCGTGCCGGCGGCGTACCGCACCGAGGAGCTCGACCTCCTCGCCGACTGGCTGGGGGAGACCGTCCGGCAGGTCGACTCCTCGCTGCTCGACGAGTGGGAGGCGCTCAACGACCCCGAGCACGCGCCGAGCGCCGTCAGCGCGCACGAGCCTCCGCCGCCGCCGCGGCCGCTGTCGCGCCAGGGCCGGGTCTTCGACGTGATGGTGCGCAACGCGCTGTGGCGCCGCGTCGAGCTGGTCGCGCGCGACGACGTGCCCGCGCTGGCGGCGCTCGAGCCCGAAGGGTCGGAGATGACCTCGAACCGTTGGGACGAGGCACTCGACGGGTACTACGACGAGCATGAACGACTGCTCACCGACGCCGACGCCCGCGGGCCGGCGCTCCTCCGGGTCGACAAGGACGACCGCGCCGGACAGTGGCGCGTCGTCCAGACCCTGCACGATCCCGAGGGACACCACGACTGGGTCATCGAGGCGACCGTCGACCTCGCCGCCTCAGACGAGGCGGGAGAGGCGGTTGTCCGCACGGAGGCGATGCGGCGCCTGGGCGGATAGCGCACCGGTCCTCGCCGCGACGCTGGCGGCGATGCTCGCCCTCGCCGGCTGCGCGGGCGACTCCGGCCGCGACCGCGCGGTGTCGGACGTGGTCACGCAGTTCTACGGCGCGCTCGAGGCCGGCGACGGCCCGGGCGCCTGCCGGCTCCTCGCGCCGGCCGCGCGGGACGCGCTGGAGCGCGACGCCCAGGCGCCCTGCCCGGAGGCACTGCTCGACGAGGACCTGCCGCCCGGGAGCGCAGCGAGGGACACCGCGGTCTACGGCACGGCTGCGCAGGTGCGCACGGCCACGGACACCGTGTTCCTCGGCCGCTTCGACGGCGGCTGGCGGGTGACCGCCGCCGGATGCACCGGCGCCGGCGACGACGCGCCGTACGACTGCACGGTGGAAGGAGGCTGAGATGCGCGCGGTGTTCATCGGCTACCTGGTGGTGATCGCGGTCGGGCTCGCCCTGCTGCTCGCGGCGGGGGTGCGACACGCATGAGGCGCTTCCTCACCCTCAACGCCCTGGGCCTCGGCTTCGGTGCGCTCTTCCTCCTCACCCTCTGCGCCCAGGCCGTGGCCGGCTGGCAGTCCTTCAACGACGAGCAGGTCGCCGCCCAGGTGGGCACCATCGGCCTGCTCGACTACGTGACGTCCACGGACTTCGCCGTCGCCGTCGCCGAGAACTGGCAGAGCGAGTTCCTGCAGTTCCTGGTCTACCTCGTCGCCACGATCTGGCTGCTCCAGCAGGGCTCCCCGGAGTCCAAGCAGCTCGACAAGGCGGGCCTGGAGAGCGACGAGGACCAGATGGTCGGCGCGTACGCCGACGCCGACTCGCCCGCCTGGGCGCGCGCCGGAGGCTGGCGGCGCGCGATCTACGGCACCTCGCTCGCCCTGGTCATGGGGGCCATCTTCCTCGCCTCCTGGCTGGTCCAGTCGGTCGCCGGCTGGGCGGCGTACGACGAGCAGCGGCTGCAGGACCACCGCGACCCGGTCGACTGGACGTCCTATGTCGCCTCCGCCGACTTCTGGGAGCGCACGCTGCAGAACTGGCAGTCGGAGTTCCTCGCCGTCGGGGCGATGGCCGTGCTGTCGATCTACCTGCGCCAGCGCGGCTCCTCGCAGAGCAAGCCGCTGGGCGCCGCGCACGCCGCGACGGGGATCGAGGGCTGACTCCGGCGCGCCTCCCGAATGTCGCCGTGTCGACATTGTTGGATGGAAGGGTCCCGGGCTCAGGGGTAGGAGCCCGCAACCACTCCAGCAGACAAGGTGAGGGCGATGGTCGGCTTCTCAGGATCCAGTGCACCCGACATGCCGCCACGGGCGCCGATCCCGGCTCCCAGCGGCGAGATCCCGCTCGGGACGGAGGACGCGATGACGCTGCAGTTCCCAGCGCCCGAGCGGGCGCCGGCACCCACCCCGGAGCAGACACCCACCCCCGCGCCCGCGCCGCCGCCGGCGAGCGTCGAGATCGGCCCGACGGGCCGGCCGATGCCCGTCCTGCCCGACCCCCGGCCGGTGACCGAGCACGGCGGCGCGCGGGTCATCTCGATGTGCAACCAGAAGGGCGGCGTCGGCAAGACCACCACGACGATCAACCTGGGCGCCGCGCTGGCCGAGTTCGGCCGCAAGGTGCTCCTCGTCGACTTCGACCCCCAGGGATCGCTGTCGGTCGGCCTGGGGCTCAACCCGCACGAGATGGAGAGCACGGTCTACAACCTGCTCATGGACCCCGAGGCCACGCTCGACGAGGTCGTCGTGCCCTCCGGGGTGCCCGGAATGGACCTGCTGCCGTCCAACATCGACCTGTCGGCCGCCGAGGTGCAGCTCGTCCACGAGGTCGCGCGCGAGCAGACCCTGCAGCGGGTCCTCGCACCGGCCATCGAGCGCTACGACGTCATCCTCATCGACTGCCAGCCCTCGCTGGGCCTGCTCACCGTCAACGCGCTCACCGCCTCCGACGGCGTGATCGTGCCGCTGGAGTGCGAGTACTTCGCGCTGCGCGGGGTGGCACTGCTCAAGGCCACGATCGACAAGGTCAAGCAGCGGCTCAACCCCGGCCTCGAGGTCGACGGCGTCCTCGGCACGATGTACGACGGACGCACCCTGCACGGGCGCGAGGTGCTCGAGCGCCTGGTCCAGGCGTGGGGAGACAAGGTCTTCCACACCGTCATCCGCCGCACGGTGAAGTTCTCCGACTCCACCGTCGCCGGTGAGCCGATCACCTCCTACGCCTCCGGCTCGAGCGGAGCCGAGGCCTACCGGCAGCTCGCGAAGGAGGTGGCGCTGCGGTGCCTCGACGTGTGAGCATGCCCGCCGCGGACGACCTCTTCCGGCCGACCGCCGAATCGCCGGGGCCGGCCGTCCGCGCCGTGCCCGACCCGCCCGCCGAGCCCCCCGCGAAGGAGCAGAAGGGCCCCAGCGGCCGGGTGCGGCACGACGAGAAGATCACCGTCTACGTCACCTCCGCGGAGCTGATGGAGCTGGAGCAGGCCCGGCTGCGGCTGCGCGGCGAGCTCGGACTGACCGTCGACCGCGGCCGCCTGGTCCGCGAGGCCCTGCACCTGGTCCTGGGCGAGCTGGAGGCCGAGGGGGAGGACTCCGCGCTGGTCAGGCGCCTGCGTGAGTCATGATGCAGGGGTGAGCAGCCAGGGCCCCGTCGACGTACCCGTCGGGGAGGAGCAGGCCGAGAGCCACGGCGGGTTCGCCGTCCGGCTGGCGAACTTCGAGGGCCCCTTCGACCTGCTGCTGAGCCTGATCTCCAAGCACAAGCTCGACGTCACCGAGATCGCCCTCTCCCAGGTCACCGACGAGTTCATCGCCCACACCAAGCAGCTCGCCGAGCTCGGCGACACGGGCCTGGAGGAGACCACCTCCTTCCTGCTCGTCGCGGCCACCCTGCTCGACCTCAAGGCGGCCCGGCTGCTGCCGGCCGGCGACGTGGAGGACGAGGAGGACCTCGCGCTGCTCGAGGCGCGCGACCTGCTCTTCGCGCGGCTGCTGCAGTACAAGGCCTACAAGCAGGTGGCTGCCGTCTTCGAGCGGCGCCTCGAGGAGGAGGCACGGCGGTTCCCGCGGGCCGTGGGCCTCGAGGAGCGCTACGCCGGGCTGCTGCCCGAGGTCCTCATCGGCATCGGTCTGGAGCAGTTCGCCGCCCTGGCCGCGAAGGCGATGGCGCCCAAGCCGGAGCTGCAGCTCACCTTGCACCACATCCACGCGCCGACGGTGAGTGTGCGCGAGCAGGCGGCGGTCGTCGCCGACCGGCTCCGCCGGGCGGGCACGATGACCTTCCGGGCGCTCTGCGGCGACTCGCCGGACACGCTGACGACGGTCGCTCGCTTCCTGTCCCTGCTGGAGCTCTTCCGCGAGGGCGCCGTCGCCTTCGACCAGGTGACGCCGCTCGGGGAGCTCACGGTCCGCTGGACCGGCGACGAGGCGGTCGACGTCGACGACCTCATCACCGACGAGTTCGACGGCGCGCCCGCCACACCCACCCCCGAGGAGGGACCAGATGACTGAGCAGACCCAGGAGGCGCTCGCCGTGCCGGTCACCGCGCTACGCCCCGCGCTGGAGGCGGTGCTCATGGTCGCCGACCAGCCCCTCGACGAGGTGACGCTGGCGACGGCGGTGGGCTACCCCGCGCCCGAGGTCGCCGAGGCGCTGACCGCGCTGGCCGCGGAGTACGACGAGCAGGGGCGCGGCTTCGAGCTGCGTCACGTCGCCGGCGGCTGGCGCTACTACACCCGCGAGGACTACGCGCCCGTCGTCGAGGCCTTCGTGCTCGAGGGCCAGCAGGCCCGGCTCACCCAGGCCGCCCTCGAGACGCTGGCGGTCGTCGCCTACCAGCAGCCGGTCTCCCGCGCTCGGGTGTCGGCGGTGCGCGGTGTCAACGTCGACGGCGTCATGCGGACCCTGATCAACCGCGGCCTGGTCGAGGAGGCCGGTCAGGACGGCGAGCACGGAGCCACGCTCTACCGCACCACCTCCTACTTCCTGGAGCGGATCGGGATCCTCTCCCTCGACGAGCTGCCGGACCTCGCCCCGCACCTGCCCGACCTGGCGGAGGTCGAGGAGGAGCTGGCCCCGCCCGCGGAGCCCGAGACCACCGAGACCCGCCAGGAGGAGCAGACCGGTGACGCGTGAGATCGCCGTCGACGACGACGGCCTGATCCGGCTGCAGAAGCTGCTCGCGCAGTCGGGCGTGGCCTCCCGCCGCCGCTGCGAGGAGCTGATGCTCGAGGGCGAGGTCGAGGTCGACGGCGAGGTCGTCACCCGGCTCGGCACCAAGGTCGACCCCCGGACCGCCGTCATCAAGGTCTCCGGCAAGCGGCTGCCGCCCGTCTCCGACCACCTCTACCTCGTCCTCAACAAGCCCCGCGGTGTGGTGTCGACGATGTCCGACCCCCAGGGCCGGCGTACCCTCGCCGACCTCCTCGCCGACCGGCCCGACCCACTGCCGCGGCTCTTCCACGTCGGCCGGCTGGACACCGACACCTCGGGGCTGCTGCTGCTCACCAACGACGGCGAGTTCGCCCACCGCATGGCCCATCCGTCGTTCGAGGTGGAGAAGACCTACGTCGCCGAGGTGGCCGGCCGGCTCACCAGGGCGACCGTCGCCGACCTGCTCGCCGGCGTCACCCTCGACGACGGCCCGGTGCAGGTGCGCCGGGCCCGGATCATCGACACCGCCGGCGACCGGTCCATCCTCGAGCTCGTCATCCACGAGGGACGCAACCGGATCGTGCGGCGCCTGCTCGACCAGGTCGGACACCCGGTGCGCCAGCTGAGCCGCACCCGCTTCGGCCCGATCGAGCTCGGCACCCTGCGCGCCGGGCGCCTGCGCGAGCTCACCGACGACGAGCTCGGGCAGTTGCTGGAGCTCGTCGGCCTCTAGACCTACCGTGGTCGGGTGATCCCCGTCCCGCCCGTGCCGCCCGCCCTGCGGCCCTACGTCGCCGCGCGGATCCCCTACGACGTGGACTTCGGTGCGCCCGGCGTGCACCGCGGACTGCCCTCGACCACGCTCACCCTGGTCCTGCCGCTCGACGACCCGCTGCGGGTGTCCTGGGACCGGCGACCGGCCAGCATGCACGCCGCGTGGGGCTCGCTCTCCGGGCTGCACACCGCTCCGGCGGCCATCCACCACGACGGGAGCCAGCGCGGCATCCAGCTGGCGCTCACGCTGCGCGGCGCCCGCGCCCTGCTCGGCCGTCCGGCGGCCGATCTCGCCGACGAGCTGACCGACGTCGACGCCGCGGCCGCGCCAGTCGCACTGCGAGAGCTGCCCGAGCGGCTGCACGCCGTGCCCACCTGGCCCGCCCGCGTGGCGCTCGTCGACCGCACGCTCGCGGCGCTCGCCGCACGCGCCGGAGACACCGCCCCGCAGGCGGAGGTCGCGCACGCCCTCGCCCTGCTGACCGGCGGCCTCCGGGTCGAGTCCGCGGCCGCCGAGGTCGGCTACAGCCGGCGGCGGCTGACCAGCCTGGTCCGCGCCGAGTGCGGCCTGCCGCCCAAGGCGTTCCAGCGGCTCGCCCGATTCGAGAGCGCACGCCGCCTCCTCGGACGGCGCCCGCTGGCGGAGGTCGCCGCGACCTGCGGCTACGCCGACCAGGCCCACCTCGCCCGCGAGTGGACCGCGCTGGCCGGCTGCACGCCCACCACCTGGCTGCGCGAGGAGTTCCCGTTCGTTCAAGACGGCGACGGGCGCGAGCGGGCAGGCTCGGAGCATGACTGAGACCACCAACACGGCGGCAGCGACCGTCAAGCTCTGGCCCGCGATGCAGTTCCGCGACATCGACGCGATGACCGCCTGGCTGCGGGCGATCGGCTTCGTCGAGCACGCCACCCACCGCGACGACGCCGGCACCGTCGTCCACGCCGAGTGGCTGTGGCCCGAGGGCGGCGGGGTGATGTTCGGCTCCGTCCGCCCCGACGCGCCGCTCCAGCCCCCGGGCTCGGCGGCGGTCTACCTCGTCACCGACGACCCCGACGCGGTCTTCGACGCCGCGGTCGCCGCCGGAGCGAGCGTCGAGCGGGCGATGGTCGACCAGGACTACGGCGGCCGGGGCGGGAGCGTGCGCGACCCGGAGGGCAACCACTGGTCCTTCGGGTCCTACCAGCCCGGCCTGGGCTGAGCGGGCATGCCCTAACCTGTCCCGCGTGTCGGACACGAGTGTGCTCACGGGCCCTGTCGAGATCGTCGGCACCGGCCTGATCGGCACCTCGATCGCCCTCGCCTGCCGGCGGGCCGGTCTCGACGTGCTGCTCACCGACCGCACGCCCGACCACGTCCGCACCGCGACCGGCCTCGGCGCCGGCCGGGCCCGGACCGCGGCCGACGTGCCACAGCTCGTCGTGGTCGCCGTACCCCCCGACGCGCTCGGCACGGTCATCGCCGACGCACTCGACGGCGCCGGTGCGGAGACGGTCGTCACCGACGTCGGCAGCGTGAAGGCGGGACCGCTGGAGGCGGTGGCCGGGCACCCGGCCGTGAGCAGGTACGTCGGCGGGCACCCGATGGCCGGCACCGAGCACTCCGGTCCGCTCACGGCCAGCGCGGAGCTCTTCGACGGCCGGCCCTGGGCCGTGACGCCCGGTCCGGACGCGACACCGGCCGCCGTGCGGGTGGTCGAGTCCCTCGCCGTGGTCTGCGGCGCGGTCC
>Ga0164243_10013774_pt1 | contig 11340 bp, 12 predicted proteins | sample OricompcompostOP_FD_108781 | JGI IMG/M metagenome (GOLD analysis project Ga0164243, IMG submission 108781) | Organic Plus compost microbial communities from Emeryville, California, USA - Original compost - Organic plus compost (OP) | ecosystem: Engineered > Solid waste > Mixed feedstock >... | reverse complement strand
CCGCGCCTCCCCGATCGTGTCGATATAGGCGGCGGCGCCGTTGCCGTTCTGCGCCAGCACCTGCATCAGCGCGTCGTTGTAATTGCCCATGCCGAAGCCGAACACCGACAGGAAGATGCCCTTGCCGCGCTCGCGCTCGACAAAGCCCTTCAGCTCGTCGGGGCTGGTGATGCCGACATTGAAGTCGCCGTCGGTCGCCAGGATGACGCGGTTGACTCCTTGCGGGTTCAGATTCTGCTGGGCGAGCGCATAGGCCTGGCGGATGCCTTCGGCCCCCGCGGTGCTGCCGCCCGCCCCCAGCCGGTCCATCGCCCCCAATATCTCGGCCTTGCGGCTGGCGGGGGTCGGCGCGAGCACGGTGCCCGCGCTGCCCGCATAGGCGACGATCGAGACTTTGTCGTTGGCGTCCAGTTGATCGAGCAGCATCGCCAGCGACTGCTTGACCAGGGGCAGCTTGTTGGGCGCGTTCATCGATCCAGAGGTATCGATCAGGAACACCAGGTTGGCGCGCGGGCGGGTGACGTGCGGGATGGCGTAGCCGCGGATGCCGATGCGCACCAGCTTGCGCCCCGCGGTGAACGGGCTCGGCATCACCGCGATGTTGGAGCTGAACGGCTGATCGGCCGAGCGCGGCGCGGCATAGGCATAGGGGAAATAGTTGACCATCTCCTCGGTCCTCACCGCCGCCGGCTGGGGCAGGACATTCTGGTTCAATGAGGCGCGGACGAACGAATAGGAGGCCGTGTCGACATCGATCGAGAAGGTCGAGACCGGCTCTTCCTGCACCACCTTGAACGGATTCTGCGTGACACTGGTGAACTTGTCGCGGCCGGTGTCGCGATAATAGGGCCGCGGCATCGGCTCGGGCCGGGGCATATAGCCATAGGATTGCTGCGCCATCCGCGCGGATTCATAGGCGATTGACGGCGCCGCCGGCGGCGGAGGCGGCGGTGGAGGCGGCGGCACATTCATGTCCGCGCGCGAATGGATGGCGCTTCCGGTGACGACGACCTGGTCGTTGGAGGCGGTCTTGGCGGCCTCGTCGGCGCTGGTGCCGGCGCACGACGCTAGCATCAGCGCGCCGATGCCCGTGGCGATGGCGAAACGGAATTGGGTCATGGGAACACTCCCCTTGGCAAAGCGGCGCATGATTGCCCGCATGACACTGGGACGCGCCCCCGCCGGAAATCCTTGGGACGGATTTGAAAAATTTCGGGCTTCATTCTCCTCCCCGGCACGGGGAGGCGGAAAACATCCTCACACGAAGACACGAAGACACCAACAAGGCGGTTGCACCCTCCCCGATCTTCTCTTCGTGCCTTTGTGTCTTCGTGTGAGGAAATTGGTTCGCGCGGAGACGCGGAGGGAGCACATCGCACAGGCCGGCATGGATCGCTCCGGCCGCGCAGCAGCCCGGCCTCGCTCTCTGGCGCGCGAGCGCGCCTCTCTCCGCGCCTCCGCGTCTCCGCGTGAACCCAAAGCGGCCCCGCTCAGCCCTCCCCTTCGGGCGCCATCATCCGCCGCACCTCGTGCATCCGCCACGAGACCGTCGATTCGGATATGCCCAGGATCGCCGCCGCCTCGGCGTGGCTCAATTGCTGGCCGACGACCAGCACCACCGCGTCGCGATAGGCGGGCTTCAGCCGCGCGATCGCGCTCCGCACCCACATCGCATCGTGCAGGTCGCGCCCGTCGGGCCCGCGCGCCAATCCCGCGACCACCGCGAGCCGCTCGGTCAGGCCGCGGAACGAGCGCCGCCGCCGCTGGAGGTCACGGCAGGCGTTGACCGTGATGCCGCACAGCCAAGTGGTGAACTTCGCCTCGCCGCGAAAGCCTGCGATCTTCTCGACCAGCGCGCAGCACACGTCCTGCGCCACGTCCTCCGCATCGGCGCGCGAGCCGGTGAGCTGCCAGGCGAGCCCGTGGATGCGGTCGTAATGCCGGCCGAGCAGCGCGGCGAACGCGTCGCGATCCCCCGCGACCGCCGCGGCGACCAGATCGCCGTCGGGATCGGCGCCGTCCGCCGCCACGGCTCAGCCCGCGTCCCAGGGACGGACGCGATCACCCCGGATAGTCCCCGCCATCGCCACGAACCGATATGTGCATCATTCGGCGGTGCGGCGCCATCGGGGAGTGGCGCGGCGCCGTCCCTCAACGAACCATGAAGGCGGTGCGCGCGATCCCGGCATTGTTGGTCGATCCCATCCAGGCGCGGATCTCGACCTCGTAGAGCCCGGGCCGCACGTCGGGGATGTCCGCGCCGAACTGCGCGGTCTTGGGATCGAAGACCAGGTCGATCCGCCGGGTTTCGGTGCCGTCGTGGGTGACATGGGCCTCGACCGCGGCATCGCCCAGCCGCCACGGCCCTTTTTCAGAAAGCGGGCAGCCACACAGCATCGTCACCCCCGCGCGCAGCGGCACGGCGGTGCCCGCCGTCACCGGCTGATAGGCGAGCGGGGTCGCCAGATCGACGATCAGCCCGGGCATTTCCACCAGCCAGCCGTCGCCCGCCACGAGATCGCGGCCCGGCAGGATCCATTGGGTGCTCGTCACCGTGGTCGCCGCCTGGGGCTGGCTGAGCGGGCCGGTCGCGCTCAGCGTGACGCGGCGCGGGCGATCGAGATCGAGCGTCGCGCGGAACACCGCCGAATCCGGGGTCGACATCGTGCCGCCGCTCTCCGCGCCCTTGCTCAGGATCCGCCGGGTGTCGCCGGTGGTGCCCGCGGTCTGGCCGCGCGCCAGCACCTCGCCGGTATCGGCGTCGGTCAGCTCGATGCGCACCGCCGCCCGATAGCCGCCCATGAACTTGGCCCCGCGCGAGAGGACGCGCACCTCGACCTTGGTCGGATCGGCCTGCGCGGCGGTCGCGGCGCACATCGCCGGCAAAGCCGCCAGCAGCAGGAGACGATGCCCAAAGCCCATGACGAATCCTCCTTCCAACCGATCGGGGTCCAGATCCTCTGCCCCTGGATCATTTGCCCCTAGATCATTTGCCCCTAGATCATTTCAACGCGGGGGGCGAACCGGCAAGTCCGGCGCCCGCGCCCCTCAGATGCCGCCGGTCGCGGCCGGCAGCGGCTTCTGGGATTTGGCCTCGCGCATCACGACCAGCGTCTGAAAGCTCCGGATGCGCTCGTCGTCCGAAAGCAGGTTGGTAACCAGCCCGTCATAATCCTCCATGTCGCGCGCCACCATGTGCACGACGAAGGTGAATTCGCCGGTCACGTGCCAGAGCGCGAGCACCTGCGGCGAGCCGGTCAATTTGCGCATCAGATCGTCGACGGTCTGCCGCCCCTCGCGCTCCAGCACGACGAGCACGATCATCGACACGCCCCAGCCCAGCGTCCGCGGACGCACTACCGCGACCTCCCGCTCGATCGCGCCGCTCTCCCGCAGCCGCCGGATCCGCCGGTAGCAGGCGGGGGCGGAGAGCCCCACCGCATCGGCCAGCGCCGGCACCGGTATCCGCGCATCGGCCTGGAGAAGCTCCAGCAGGCGCAGGTCGAATTCGTCCATGCGAGAATTTGTCGACATATGTCCAATTGACGATAAAGATTATTATAGATTCGGCAAGTTCGATCGCAACGCGCATGCGCGCCTCCTAAATTCCGGGCCGATACCCCGCCTTCGGAAAGCCGCGCCGCCATGACCAATTTCGCCCTGCCCCGCCCCTCGCCGCGCGTGTCGCCGACGGCGCTTGCGGTCGGCGCGCTGGCGCTCTCGCTGGTCTCGATCAGCACCGGCGCCTCGCTGGCCAAGGGGCTGTTCCCGGCGATCGGCGCCGAGGGGGCGACCGCGCTGCGCCTGATCCTGGCCGCCGCCATTCTCGCCGCGATGTTCCGCCCATGGCGCCTGCGGATCGGCCGCGAGTGGCGATCGCTCGCGCTCTACGGCGCTGCGCTCGGCGCGATGAACCTGCTGTTCTACATGGCGCTGACCTATATCCCGCTCGGCGTCGCGCTCGCGGTGGAGTTCACCGGGCCGCTGGCGGTCGCGGTGTTCACCTCGCGCCGATATGCCGACTTCGTCTGGATCGGCCTGGCGATCTGCGGGCTCGCGCTCATTCTGCCGATCGGCGGGATCGCATCGGGGCTGGACTGGCGCGGCATCGCGCTGGCGCTGGGGGCCGGGGTCGGCTGGGCCACCTATATATTGGCGGGCCGGCGCGCGGGCGCCGAGCATGGCCCCGCGGCGGTATCGGCGGGCATGATCGTCGCCGCATTGCTCGTCGCGCCGATCGGCATCGCGCATGCCGGCGCCGCGCTGCTCCAGCCGCAGGTCCTCGCCCTCGGCCTGATCGTCGCGATCGTATCGAGCGCGATTCCCTATGCGCTGGAGATGATCGCGCTGCAGCGGCTGGCGCCCAACACCTTCGGCACGCTGCTCAGCGCCGAACCCGCGGCCGGCGCGCTCATGGGCCTGTTGCTGCTCGGCGAGCGGCTTCCGCCCGCGCACTGGCTGGCGATCGGCATCATCGTGATCGCCTCGGTCGGCGCGGCGATGACCGCGCGGAGCCAGCCGGCCGCGGATTGCCCGCCGCCCACCGGCGCGCTCTGAACGCCCTTGGGGCAAGCCGCCTCCAGCGATGCCGAGATTGCGGCGGCTTGCCAGCCGGACGACGCGCGGTTACACCCTGCGCACCCCCAATGCGAGGAAAGGAGGGCGTAGATGACGACGATGACCACACGCTCTCCCGGCGGGTTCCGCAGCATCGGGCGCCTCCGCCATTAGGTCCTGAGGCCGCCCTGATCCGGGCTTCCTGCCCGTATCGCCCCGACTGACATCGCATTGGAGACGGCGCCCCGGCGCCGGTTCACGACATGACAATAGCAAACGGCAAGGGCCGCACGGATCCGATCCGTCGCGTCCTCATCTTCACCTTCCGCCATTGGGCCGCGCAGCGCGCCCGCGCGGCGTTCATCGCGCTGTTCATCACCGCAGCGACGCTGACCGAGGTCTTCGTGCCGCTGTTCGCCGGCCGGCTGATCGACGCGCTGGCGGCGGGCGAGCGCGGCGGCGCGCTGGCGCTGTTCGCGGCGATGGCGGCGCTCGGCCTGACGATGGTGGTGCTCCGCCACTTCGCCTGGGCGGGAATCGTGCCCTTCACCCTGCGCATGATGCGCGACGTGACCCAGGACGGTTTTCATCGCGTCCAGCGCTTCTCGACCGACTGGCACGCCAACAGCTTCGCCGGCTCCACCGTCCGCAAGATCACGCGCGGCATGTGGGCGTTCGATACGCTGAACGACGTGCTGCTGCTCCAGTTGCTGCCGTCGACGGTGGTGCTCCTTGGCACGATGCTCCTGCTCGGCTGGCATTGGCCGGTGCTCGGGCTGGTGATGGCGATCGGCACCATCGCCTATATCGCGATGACGGTGCTGCTCGCGACGCGCTGGGCCGCCCCCGCCGCGACGCTTTCCAACGCCTGGGACACCAAACTAGGTGGTCTGCTCTCCGACGCGATCGGCTCCAACGCCGTGGTCAAGGCGTTCGGCGCGGAGGACCGCGAGGAAGAGCGCGTCGGCCGGCTGCTCGACAAATGGGGCCGGCGCACGCGGCGGACCTGGATGCGCTACACCTGGTCGGGCAGCGCGCAGATCCTGGTGCTCTGGGGCATCCGCAGCGCGATCACCGGTGCGGCCCTGTGGCTGTGGTGGCGCGGGGCGGCGACGCCGGGCGACGTCACCTATGTGCTGACCAGCTATTTCGTCGTCCACGGCTATCTGTTCGACATCGGCTTTCACATCCATCACCTGCAGCGCTCGGTGAACGAGATGGAGGAGCTGGTCGACCTGCACGATCAGCCGCTCGGCATCGAGGACCGCGAGGATGCCGTGCCGATCCGGATCGGCGCGGGGGAGGTGCGCTTCGACGACGTCACCTTCCGCTATGGCGGGCATCAGACGCCGCTCTACGAGCATCTCGACATCGTCATCCGCGGCGGCGAGCGCGTCGGGCTGGTCGGCCATTCGGGTTCGGGCAAGACGAGCTTCGTCAAGCTCGTCCAGCGCCTCTATGACGTGAGCGGGGGCCGCGTGACGATCGACGGGCAGGATGTGGCGCACGCGACCCAGCAGTCGCTGCGCGGCCAGATCGCGATCGTCCAGCAGGAGCCGATCCTGTTCCACCGCAGCCTGGCCGACAATATCGCCTATGCCCGCCCCGGCGCGAGCCGGGCGGAGGTGGAGGCCGCCGCGCGGCTCGCCAACGCGCACGACTTCATCGTGAAGCTGCCGCGCGGCTATGCCACCCTGGTCGGCGAACGCGGCGTCAAGCTGTCGGGCGGCGAGCGCCAGCGCGTCGCGCTCGCCCGCGCCTTTCTGGCCGACGCGCCGATCCTCATCCTCGACGAGGCGACCTCCAGCCTCGATTCGGAGAGCGAGGCGCTGATCCAGCAGGCGATGGACCGGCTGATGAACGGCCGCACCGCGATCGTCATCGCCCACCGCCTGTCGACGGTGCGCACGCTCGACCGCATCCTGGTGTTCGACCAGGGCCGGATCGTCGAGGACGGCGATCACGAAGCGCTGCTCGCCGACCCCGACGGCCGCTATCGCCGGCTGTTCGACCGGCAATCGGGCAACATCGTCGATGCGGAGCCCCTGCTCGCCGATTGAGCGCGGACCAGACCGGTCGAGATTCGGTTCAGGGTGCGCCGAAGATGGTGGTGTTTCGTGACCCGGAGCGCAGCGGACCTAAAGGTACGTGAGCCCCGGAAGCGCGAAACACCGCCATTTGCAGGCCGCCCTCGGCCGAAGATCGGCCGGTCTAGCGGGCCTCGTCGGGCCGCAGCGTCAGCACGCGCGCACCGTCGCGGGTCACCGCGACGGTGTGCTCGAACTGGGCGGAGAGCTTGCCGTCCACCGTGACCACGGTCCATCCGTCGTCCTCGGTGCGCACCGCGCGTCGCCCCTGGTTCAGCATCGGCTCGATGGTGAAGACCATGCCTTCCTTCAGCATCAGGCCGGTGCCGGGCTTTCCGAAATGGAGGATCTGGGGCTCCTCGTGCATCTCGCGGCCGATGCCGTGCCCGCAATAGTCGCGCACGATCGAATAGCCGGCCTGCTTGGCATGGCGCTCGATGGCATGGCCGATATCGCCCAGCCGCGCGCCGGGGCGCACCGCGCGGATGCCCTTCCACATCGCCTCATAGGTCGTGCGCACCAGCCGCCGCGCGGCGGGGGCGACCTCCCCGATCATGTAGGTCTTGCTGGAATCGGCGATATAGCCGTTCTTCTCCAGCGTGATGTCGAAATTGACGATGTCGCCGTCCTGCAGCACCTCAGCGGTCGAGGGGACGCCGTGGCACACCACGGCGTTGCGCGAGCAGTTGAGCACGAAGCCATAGCCATATTGGCCCTTGCTCGCGGGCCGCGAGCCGAGCCGGCCGACGATCAGATCCTCGACCAGGTCGTTGATCTCCATCGTCGTGCGACCGGCGAGCGGCTGAGCGTCGAGATGGGTGAAGACCGACGCCAGCAGCCGGCCCGATTCGGCCATCAGCTCGACCTCGGCGGGCGACTTGATCATTCGGCGGCGATCCCGGCATCGGCCATGCCGGCCTGGACCGGCCGGGTGTCCGCATCGCCGGGATCGACCCCGGCCTCCCTCAGCTCGCGCGCGACGATCTGCTGAAAGCTGAGCTGCGGGTTGAGTTCGCAAAGCATGCCGATCCTGATCCAGAACGCCGCCTGGGCGTTGATCGACCGGTACGACGCCTTGCTGGCCCGGCGGAGCTGCTCGTGCAGCTCATCCTCGATGTTGACGATGCCCATAAATCATCCCGCATATACGAATCATATATGCCACATATGGTCAGCGTGACCATCGGGCAAGCCCGCGGTCAGGGCGCGGCGGCGTAGCGCGCCTCGAGCAGGTCGAGCTCGCGGATGAGCTTGCGGGCGAGCTCGCTCCCCAGCTCGCGCTTGCGGACCATCCGGAAGATCTGCGTGCGCTCGGCCCTGAGCGCCGCGATGCGCAGGTTGCGCTCGATCTCCTCCGACCGCCGCCCCAGCGCATTGGTTTCGGCGGTGCCCGCGCGGCTTTCGATGCGGTCGCGATAATGGTCCATGATCCGTGCGGCGGCGGACACGTAGAGGTCGGCGTCGCTCCGCCCCTCGGCCAGGCTGTGCTGGACCTTCTCGATCTCGGCGATCGCGGCCTCCGCGGCGATGATCCGCGCGGCGTCCTCGGCCGCCTGCTGGTCGTGCTCGGCGGGCATCTCCAGCCCCTTGAGCAGCCAGGGCAGCCCGATGCTGGCGACGATCAGCGAGGTGATGATCACCCCCATCGCCAGCAGGATCGCCAGGTCGCGCGCCGGAAAGGGCGTTCCGTCGCTCATCGCCAGCGGCAGGGTGAGCACGCCCGCCAGCGTGATCGCGCCGCGCACGCCGGCGAACGACATCGCCGCGACGATGCGCCAGTCGGGGGAGGCGCGCCACTGGCCCGCGCGGAACAGGGTCATGCGGAACGACAGCCACACCCACAGGAAGCGCAGCCCCGCAAGCCCGAGATTGATCGCGACCACATAGACCGCCAGCCACCAGGGCTCGCGATGGCCGGTGAGTTGCACGGTCTCCGCCGCGCTGGCGAGGATGGCGGGCAGTTGCTCCCCCAGCAGCACGAAGATGATGCCGTTCGCAGTAAACTGGATCACGTCCCACACGGTGTTGCGCCGGATCCGCGTCGTCGCCTCCAGCTCGCCGCGCGCCTCGACGAAGCCCATGGTGAGGCCGGCCGAAACCGCCGCCAGGATGCCCGAGCAATGGAGATGCTCGGCGACCAGATAGGCGCCGAAGGGGATGAGCAGGCTGATCAGGATCTGCGATCCGCCCTCCTCGCCATAGCGGCGCGAGACCCAGGCCTTGGCGCGGCCGACCAGCCAGGTGAGCCCCGCGCCGATGGCGATGCCGCCGAACGCAACCCACAGGAAATTGAGCGCGGCATTCTGGATCGAGAAGGTGCCGGTGAGCGCGGCGGCGATGGCGAAGCGCAGGCAGACCAGGCCCGATGCGTCGTTGAGCAGCGATTCACCCTCGAGGATGTGCATCATCCGCTTGGGGATCGGCACGCGCTTGGCGATCGCCGCGACCGCGATCGGATCGGTCGGCGAAACCACCGCGGCGAGCGCGAACGCCACCGCGAGCGGCATCGACGGGATCATCCAGTTGATGAACAGCCCCATGCCCAGCACGGTGAAGACCACCAGGCCGAGCGCCAGCTCGACGATGGTCTTGCCGTCCTTGAACAGCTCCTCGCGCGGGATGCGCCAGCCGTCGAGGAACAGCAGGGGTGGCAGGAAGAGCAGGAAGAAGATCTCCGGATCCAGCGTCACCCGCCAATCGGCGATCAGCCCGATCACCGCGCCCAGCGCGATCTGGAACAGCGGCCGCGGCAGCGGCAGCGGAACCATCCGCGAGAATATGCCGCTCAGAATGACCGCGAGCAGCAGCAGCAGGACGATGGTGATGGTCTCCAACAGTCTTCCTTCTATCGGTGCGGAGCGGGGCGGCGGGACGGGCGGTGTGCGGCGCCCGTTCGTGCGGTCAGCGCTTTCTCACGAACTCCGCGCGCAGCACCAGCCCCTTGATGCCTTCGTAGCGGCAGTCGATCTCCTGGGCGTCTCCGGTCAGCCGGATCGACTTGATCACCGTGCCGCGCTTCAGTGTCTGGTTCGCACCCTTGACGACGAGATCCTTGATCAGCGTCACGCTGTCGCCGTCGGCGAGCAGGTTGCCGACCGAATCGCGGACCTCGACCTGCCCGCCGGCGGCGGCGAGTTCGGCCGCCTGGGCGGCGGTTATCCACTCGCCGCTGGCTTCGTCATACACATAGTCGTCGTCGCTGTCGGTCATCGTCCTGCCTTCCTGAAAATCATTTCGTCGCGTCTTGCGCCATCTCGCCGCCGTTGGCGGGCGCCGCCTGGTCGAACAGGACCGAAGGCACATGCCTGCGCGCCTCCGCGCCCGCCCCTTCCTTCAGTCGGACGCCGCGGCCGGCGCCCATGCTCGGCGCATTCTCCCCGATCAGCTCGATCCCCGCCGCCTCGAGCGCGGAGATCACCTTGACCAGCGTGTCGACCACGCCGCGCACCTGCCCCTCGGACGCCTCCATGCGCTGGATGGTCGGCAGCGACAGGCCCGCCAGTTCGGCCAGCCGCCGCTGGTCGATGCCGAGAAGGGCGCGGGCGGCGCGCATCTGCTGCGAGGTGATCACGCCGTCCTCATGATATATGAAACATCAGATTACAATCATACCAATCAGAAATAATTTCTGATACGGGCCTGCGGACCGGATTCGTGAAGGGCCGCCGTCGTGGCGCGCAGGAGATTGAGGGTGCCGTCAGATATCGATCCGCGCGTGCCGGGGGCGCCCGCCAATGCCAGCCGAACGCTCTTGGCGGCGATGGCGCGCGGTGCGCGCGGGCGTTGCCCGTCCTGCGGGACCGGCGGATTCTTCGCGAAATTCCTCAAGCCGGTTTCGGCATGCGCGGCCTGCGGGCAGGACTGGAGCCACCAGCAGGCCGACGATTTTCCCGCCTATCTGGTGATCTTCGTCATCGGCCATCTGCTCGCGCCAGTCATCATCGCGGTTCAGCTCGCCTTCGCGCCGCCGGTCTGGGTGCAGATGCTGCTCTGGGTGCCGTTGGCCGCGATCCTGATGATCGCGCTGCTCCAGCCCGCCAAGGGCGCGGTGATCGCGGTGCAATGGTGGTTCGGCATGCACGGCTTCGACCGCCCCCAACGCGCCGAGAGCGAGCGATAGGCCGGAGGGGCGCAAGAAAATCGATTCACGCGAAGACGCGAAGATCAGCTCCTCCCCGTTCCGGGGAGGAATGGCACCGCCTCTTCTCCGCGTCTCCGCGCCAACCGACCCCGCCGCCCATTCGCCGCCCATTGCGCGCTCGCCGCTTGCCCCGCCCTGCCCTCCGGTGCCATCTTGCCGGCCCCCGCTCCAATGATGAGGCCGTAATGAATCCCGTGACCATCCGTTTGAAGCCGCTGCCCGGCGGCACCACGATCTCGCTCGAAATCGTCGAGGACGATCGGCCGATCGGGCACGCCAATCTGGAAGCGCCCGAGCTCGACGCGCTGATCGCCGCGCTCGCCGTCGGACGCGCCGGGCTGGCCGAGCAGGTGCCGACCGAACTCGACGACAATGCGCGGCTCAAGACGGTGCACGAGCCCTTTTGCCGGATCGGCGTGCTGCCCGACGGATCGGAAAAGCTGCTCAGCATCCGCCACCCGGGGCTCGGCTGGCTCGCCTTCTCGTTCGACGCCGAACGCGCGAAGCTGGTGGGGGAGGAACTCGCTCAATTCCAGGGCTAGACTCGATCCTGTT
>Ga0164243_10013772_pt1 | contig 11340 bp, 11 predicted proteins | sample OricompcompostOP_FD_108781 | JGI IMG/M metagenome (GOLD analysis project Ga0164243, IMG submission 108781) | Organic Plus compost microbial communities from Emeryville, California, USA - Original compost - Organic plus compost (OP) | ecosystem: Engineered > Solid waste > Mixed feedstock >... | reverse complement strand
GGGCGTGCGCACGCTGGCCTCGGGCCAGGCGGCCTACCATCCGCTCTCCTACCACCGGGGTTCGGTCTGGCCGCACGACAACGCGCTGATCGCCCTGGGCCTGGCCCGCTACGGGCTGCACGACGAGGCCCGCACGGTCGCGCACGGACTCGTCGACGCGGCGACGGCGACCGGGCACCGGCTGCCGGAGGTCATCGCGGGCTACGGCCGCGACACGCATCCGGCGGGCCCGGTGCCGTACCCGCACGCGTGTCTCCGTGAATCGCGTTCCGCGGCGGCCCCGTTGGCGCTCCTGACGGCGGTCGGGGGCGCCTGACACCGGAACCACCGGAGCCGGCCGAGTGTTTGCGCGCTGTTTGCCGGGTCCGGGCCCGGCCGCCTGAACGCACCCGGTCACCCGCCCGTACGGAACGGCGGCGGACCCGGACCCCCACGCCGGGTCCGCCTCCCCACCGGGTTTCGTACGGGAAGGACCTCCGGGTGCCTGTCTTCACACGCCTCAGCCGACGCCGTCCCGACGACGACTCCACCAAAGCGGCGGCCTCGGCGGAGAGCGAAGGCGCGGACGGGACCGTGGGGGCTCCCGAGGGGGACCCGCCCGCCTCCGGGTCCCGTCTCGCCCGCCTCCGTGCCTGGCGCACCCGGTACCCCGCGGCCGCCCGGGCCTTGAGCCTGTCGGTCACTGCGCTCGCCGCGCTGCTCGTGATCGGCGCGCTGCTCCTGCCGAACACGTTCCCCGGGTTGCGGCCGGACCGGTTCACCCGGATCCCGGCGGAGGCGATCCTCGGCGTGGCCGTGACGGTCGTGCTGCCGCGGCGGCCACGGCTGGTGGCGGCGGTGCTGTACGGGGTGGGGCTCGCCGTGGTGACCCTGCTGAACCTGCTCGACATGGGGTTCCACGAATACCTGGGCCGCGGCTTCAACGCCGCGCTGGACTGGAGCCTGCTGCCCGACGCCAAGTCGTACGTCGCCGACACGCTCGGCGGTGCCGTGGCGACCGGGGCGGCGGTCGGCCTCGTCGTGCTGGCGCTGCTGCTGGTCGCCGTGCTGGCGGCGGCGACGGTCCGGCTGGCGAACGTGCTGGCCCGGCACCGGGTCCGGGCCGGCCGGGGCGCGCTCGCCGCCGGGGTGGTCTGGGTCGTCTGCGCCGCGCTCGGGTTGCAGTGGGCGGGGCTGCCGGTGGCGTCCGACCGCGCGGCCGGCGTCCTCAAGGCGCACGCGGTGCGGACGGTGGAGTCGCTGCGGGACGAGGCCGCGTTCGCCGAGACGGCCAAGGCGGACACGTTCGGGAGCACGCCGCCGGACCAGCTGCTGCGCGATCTGCGCGGCAAGGACGTGATCTTCACGTTCATCGAGAGCTACGGCCGCAGCGCCCTGGAGGACCCGGTCATGGCGCCCGGGGTGGGCCGTACCCTCGACGCGGGCACGCAGGCGCTGAAGGCGGCGGGCTATCAGGCGCGCAGCGGGTGGCTGACGTCGGCGACGTACGGCGGGAGCAGCTGGCTCGGGCACTCCACGACCATGTCGGGCCTGTGGATCGACAACCAGCGGCGCTACCGGACCGTCACCGCGGGCGACCACCTCACGCTGACCCGCGCCTTCCAGAAGAGCGGCGCCTGGGACACGGTCGGGGTGATGCCGGGGGTGCAGAAGGGCTGGCCGGAGTCGGAGTGGTACGGCCTGGACCGCGTGTACGACGCCCATCGACTCGGGTACGAGGGGCCGAAGTTCAGCTGGTCGACGATGCCGGACCAGTACGCCCTTGAGGCGTTCCAGCGGCAGGTGCACGGCCGCCCGCACGACCGGCCGCTGATGTCGTTCGTGATCCTGACGTCCAGCCACCAGCCGTGGGCGCCGATCCCGGAGATGGTCGACTGGGCGGACATCGGCGACGGCTCGGTGTTCGGGCCGGTCGAGAAGGCGGGGCGCAGGCCGTCGGAGATCCTCACCGACTCGACCGAGTCCCGGAAGGAGTACGGCCGGTCCATCCAGTACTCGGTCACCAGTCTCACGCAGTGGCTGGAGCGCTACGGGACGAAGGACACCGTGCTCGTCTTCCTCGGCGACCATCAGCCGATCGCGCGGGTCAGCGGCGAGCACGCGAGCCGGGACGTCCCGGTCACGGTCGTGGCGAAGGACCCGAAGGTGCTGGAGAAGATCGCCGGCTGGCACTGGACGGAGGGCCTGAAGCCCGCGAAGGACGCCCCGGTGTGGCGGATGGACGCGTTCCGGGACCGGTTCCTGACGGCGTTCGGCTCGACCCCGCACCCGTCGAAGGGCTGACCCCGGGGGCGGCCGGTCAGCCGCCGGAGGTGTCCAGCTCGGCGTCCTCGCCGACGCCCGCGCAGTCGTACGGGTCCTTCAGCCAGCCGTCCGGCAGGACGACCCGGTTGTTGCCCGAGGTACGGCCGCGGGGGCCGTCGGCGCCGGTGGGCCAGGGCTGGTCGAGGTCCAGCTCGTCCAGGCCGGCGCGCAGCTCCTCGAGCGAGGACGTGATCGCGAGCCGCTTGCGCATCTCGGAGCCGACGGCGAAGCCCTTGAGGTACCAGGCGACGTGCTTGCGGAAGTCGATGACGCCGCGGGCCTCGTCGCCGATCCACTCGCCGAGCAGGGTGGCGTGCCGGACCATGACGTCGGCGACCTCGCGCAGCGACGGGCGGGCGATGTCCTCGGTGCGCCCCTCGAAGGCGGCGACCAGCTCGGCGAACAGCCACGGCCGCCCCAGGCAGCCGCGTCCGACGACGACCCCGTCGCAGCCGGTCTCGCGCACCATGCGCACGGCGTCCTCGGCGGACCAGATGTCGCCGTTGCCGAGGACGGGGATCTCGGGGACGTGCTCCTTGAGGCGGGCGATGGCGTCCCAGTCGGCGGTGCCGCCGTAGTGCTGGGCGGCGGTGCGGCCGTGCAGGGCGATGGCGGTGACGCCCTCCTCGACGGCGATCCGGCCGGCGTCGAGGAAGGTGATGTGGTCGTCGTCGATGCCCTTGCGCATCTTCATCGTGACGGGCAGGTCGCCGGCGCCGCTGACGGCCTCGCGCAGGATGGCGCGCAGCAGGTTCCGCTTGTACGGCAGCGCGGAGCCCCCGCCCTTGCGGGTCACCTTGGGGACCGGGCAGCCGAAGTTCAGGTCGATGTGGTCGGCGAGGTCCTCTTCCGCGATCATGCGGACGGCCTTGCCGACGGTGGCGGGGTCGACGCCGTACAGCTGGATCGACCGCGGCTTCTCCGTCTCGTCGAAGTGGATGAGCTGCATGGTCTTCTCGTTGCGCTCGACCAGGGCCCGGGTGGTGATCATCTCGCTGACGAACAGCCCCTTGCCGCCGGAGAACTCCCTGCACAGGGTGCGGAAGGGCGCGTTGGTGATCCCGGCCATGGGGGCCAGGACGACGGGCGGCCGGACGGTGTGCGGGCCGATCTGCACGGGCGGGACGGTCGTGGGCATCCACCCATTGTCGCGTACGGCGGGCAGTGCGAATGGATGGCCTGGTCATTAGTTAGACGCACTATCGAGATCGGCGTACGCTGGGCCGCATGCCCGAGCTGTCCCACCGCCGACGCCTGCTGGTCCTGGCGATCTGCTGCATGAGCCTGCTGATCGTGAGCCTCGACAACACCGTGCTCAACGTCGCCCTGCCCGCGCTCCAGCGCGACCTGCACGCGAGCACGTCGGGCCTTCAGTGGACGATCGACGCGTACACCCTCGTCCTCGCCTCCCTGCTGATGCTGGCGGGCTCGACGGCGGACCGGGTCGGCCGCAAGCGCGTGTTCATGGCGGGCCTGGTCGTCTTCACGATCGGCTCGGCCCTGTGCTCCCTCGCCCCGGACCTGAACGCGCTGATCGCCTTCCGCATGGTGCAGGCCGTCGGCGGGTCGATGCTCAACCCGGTCGCCATGTCGATCATCACCAACACCTTCACGGACCCGCGTGAACGGGCACGGGCGATCGGGGTGTGGGGCGCGGTGGTCGGCATCTCCATGGCGGCCGGACCGCTGATCGGCGGCCTGCTCGTGGAGACGGTCGGCTGGCGGTCGATCTTCTGGGTCAACCTGCCGGTGGGCCTCGCGGCCCTGGTGCTGACCTTGCGCTTCGTCCCGGAGTCCCGGGCCGCGAAGCCGCGCCGCCCCGACCCGGTCGGGCAGGTGCTGGTCATGGTGCTCTTCGGCGCGCTGACCTACGCGATCATCGAGGCCCCGACCGCCCCGACCGCCGAGGTCGTGACGTTCGGCGGCATCGCCCTGGCCGCCCTGGTGGCCCTCCTCCTCCACGAACCCCGCCGCGCCGAGCCCTTGATCGACCTGCGCTTCTTCCGCTCGGCGCCGTTCAGCGGGGCGACGGTGATAGCGGTCAGCGCGTTCGCGGCGCTCGGCGGGTTCCTGTTCCTGTCGACGCTGTACCTCCAGAACGTGCGCGGCCTCGACGCCCTGCACGCGGGCCTGTGGATGCTCCCGATGGCCGCGCTGTGCTTCGTGTGCGCACCGGTGGCGGGCCGCGTGGTCGGCAACCGCGGCCCCCGCCTCCCCCTCCTCATAGCGGGCGTGTCGATGACGGTCTCGGGAGTGCTGTTCGCCGCCTTCGAGGCGGAGACGTCCAACGTCACCCTCGTCCTCGGCTACGTCGTGTTCGGCCTCGGCTTCGGCTTCGTGAACGCCCCGATCACCAACACGGCCGTCTCCGGCATGCCGCGCGCCCAGGCGGGCGTCGCCGCCGCCGTCGCCTCCACCAGCCGCCAGCTCGGCCAGGCCCTCGGCGTCGCCGTCGTCGGCGCGGTCCTCGCCTCCGGCGTCGGCACGGCCGCCTACCGCACCGCCTTCGTCACCGCGGCCCGCCCCGCCTGGTGGATCGTCGCCACCTGCGGCCTCCTCGTCCTCCTGGTGGGCCTCCTCACCACGGGCCCCTGGGCCCGCACGACAGCGGCCCGCACGGCGGAGTCCCTGGAGGCGCCGGAGGTATCGGAGGGGGTGCGGGCGGGGGCGTAGCGGCGCCCGCGCGGGTCCGGCCGGTCGGGTGCATGCTGTTCGCAGGGGGTGACCCCAGGCGAAGGGTGGCCGATCGCGATGGGACACACGACCACTGGCCTCGCCCTGACGGCCGTTCTCCTCATCGGCGGCGCGGCGGCGTGCAGCGACGGGGACGAGGGCGGCGGCACTCGTGCGGAAGCCACCGTGCCGGCGTCGCCGGAGGACGTATCGCACGAAGCCACACCGGCCGAACACACGCCCCGCCGACTGGAGGAGGGGCAGACGATCACCGTCACCACTGACGACGGACCCGCCGAGGTCACGCTGCTGGCCGTCGACCGCCGTACGGCGGTGGGTGACACACGGGCGGACGCCGGGAAGCAGTACGTGATCTATTCGATGCGGGTCAAGAACGTCGGCACGACCGGTGAGTGGGACACCTCCTGGCTGGGGAGCCCGCGATGGTCCGGCAGTGACGGAGAGGCCGACAGCCCTGTCTTCGTGGTGGGCCCGGAGGATCCTCGGCTGATCCCCTTCGACCCGTTCTCCAGCACCCCCGAGCCGCGTCCTGGTGAGCACATCCGGGCGACCGAGGTTCTGGGCGTCCCCCACTCCTCGGGAACCCTTCAGTTCGAGGACGCCTCCGGCAGCGCCCAGTTCGACATCACCGTCGAGTAACCCGCCGAAGTCCGGGGCGCCCCAAGGGGATCTGCGCCCCGCTGCCACCCGAAGGGCTATCGCCGCTCCCCGCCCCTGCTGCACACTCCTTGCTGCGCGGCCCCGCCCCACGGGCCGTTGTCCCCGGACGCTGGAGGCGTCATGCTGGAGATCAACACGAGCAAGGTGAGCCGCTGGGATCAGCACGGGCGGGTGCATGTCGTGCGGGTCGTGCGCAAGGGGCCGCAGCGCACGCTGAGATGCGAGACCTGCGGGTGGCGCAGAGCGGCGCAGTTCCTGCCGTGGCTGAAGGCCGAGGAGCACCTGGCGGAGGCCCACCAGGCCACCGTGGACCCGACGGAGACGCAACGCGAATGACGAGTCATGTCCGCCCGTACGAGCCCGGTGACCGCGCGGCGGTCGAGGACATCTGTGTGCGCACGGCGCATGAGGGAGGGGACAGCCGGCCGCACTACGCGGACCCCGGTGTCTTCCCGGCGGCCTTCGCACTGCCGTACGTCGTCCTGGAGCCGGAGCTGGCGTTCGTGCTGGACGACGGCCGGGGGCGGGCCGTCGGCTATGTCGTGGGGACGGCGGACACCGCGCGGTTCGTGAAGGACTACCGGGCCGAGTGGCTGCCGCGGATCGCCGGCCGCTACCCGGACCCGGTCGAACCCCGCACGCCGGACGAGGAGATCGCCCGGCTGCTGCACACCCCGGAGCGCATGCTGGTGCCGGAGGCGGCCGCCTATCCGGCGCATCTGCACATCGACCTGCTGCCCGGCTGGCAGGGCCGTGGGTACGGGCGGACGCTGATGCACACGCTGTTCGGGGCGCTGCGGGAGCGGGGTGTTCCGGGCGTCCATCTGTGCATGGTGACCGCCAACACCGGTGCGCGGGCGTTCTACGACCGGCTGGGCTTCCACGAGATACCGGTGCCGGACGCCGGTCCGGTGACCTATCTCGGGCGGACCACGGAGGTGTCCGCCACCGGGTGACGGCTCAGGGGCGGGCCCGCAGCCCCCGGATCAGCAGGTCCACGAGGGCGTCGAAGTCGTCCCGCACGCCGGGCAGTTCCCACTCGCGGGAGTAGTGCGGGTCGTGGAAGCGGTCGGTGGCGCGGAAGAGGGCACGGGCGGCGACGGCAGGGTCCGCGGCGGTGAAGGCGCCGGAGGCGACGCCGTCCCGCACGATCGCGGTGAGCTGCCCGGTGAGGTCGGCGATGTGCTCGCTCACGACCGTCTCGGCGGCCTCGGTGGCCAGCACCGAGTACGTGGCGAACAGCTCGGGGTCGTCGAACGCCTTGCGGCGCTTGGCGGCGAACAGCGCCGCGAGCCATTCCCGCAGCCGCGTCTCCGCGTCGACGCCGGGCGCGCCCGCGATCTCCGCCAGCAGCCCTGTCGTCCGGTCCAGCCAGCGCTTGGTCACGGCCTCCCGCAGCGCCGCCTTGGTGCGGAAGTGCCGGTAGACGCTGCCATGGCTGACGCCGAGCGCGCGGGCCACGTCGACCACGGTGGCCTTGGCCGGGCCGTGGCGGCGCAGCACCTCCTCGGTCGCTTCGAGGATGCGCTCGGCGGTCAGGGTCGCAGACGTCGGTGGCATGTCCTAGACGGTACCCGGCGTGTCGGGTGGCGCCGCGGGCACTACTCGGTCCCCAGGTGCGCCATCTGCGGGGCCGGGTAGCGGTCGCCGGCCGCGGCGCCCGGGGGCACCGCCTCCTCGATCGCCGTCAGGTCCGTCTCGTCCAGCGTGACGTCGAGGGCGCCCAGCGATTCGGTGAGCCGCTCGCGGGTGCGGGCGCCGACGAGCGGCACGATGTCCTCGCCCCGCGACAGCACCCAGGCGATGGCGATCTGGGCGACGGAGACGCCCTTGCGCTCGGCGATCTTCCGCAGCGCGTCGACGAGGTCCAGGTTGTGCCGGAGGTTGTCGCCCTGGAAGCGGGGCGAGTGGGCCCGGAAGTCGTGCGCGGCGAGCTGCCGGTCGCGGGTGAAGTGCCCGGAGATCAGGCCGCGGGAGAGCACGCCGTAGGCGGTGACGGAGATGCCCAGCTCGCGTGTGGTGGGCAGGATCTCCGCCTCGATGCCGCGGGAGATCAGGGAGTACTCGATCTGGAGGTCGGTGACGGGCGCGGTGGCGGCGGCGCGGCGGATCGTGTCGGCGCCGACCTCGCTGAGGCCGACGTGCCGGACGTGGCCCTTCTCGATCAGTTCGGCGATGGCGCCGACCGTCTCCTCGATGGGGACGTCGGGGTCGAGCCGGGCGATGCGGTAGACGTCGATGCGGTCGACGCCCAGGCGTTGCAGGGAGTAGGCGGCGAAGTTCTTCACGGCGGCGGGCCGGCCGTCGTAGCCGTTCCATTCGCCGTCGGGGCCGCGCAGCGCGCCGAACTTCACGCTGACCTGCGCCTTCTCGCGCAGTTCTGCGGGTGCGGTGCGCAGGGCCTCGCCGATGAGGAGTTCGTTGTGGCCCATGCCGTAGAAGTCGCCGGTGTCGAGCAGGGTGACGCCCGCGTCCAGGGCGGCGTGGATCGTGGCGATCGACTCGGCCCGGTCCGCGTCGCCGTAGAGCGCCGACATGCCCATGCAGCCGAGGCCGAGGGCGGAGACCTGGGGGCCGGTGGTTCCGAGGGGTCGGGTTGGCATCGTCATGTCCTCCACCATGCCGTAACAGCTGACAGATTTCAATATCTGTCAGCTGTTACTTGTCAGTCGACTTGCAGAACACTGGTCCAGACCTCTTGACGAAAGGTCTGGACCACGAGCACTGTCATGCCTACGACACCTCACCGCACCCCCCACCGGGAGGCCCGTATGCTCCGCCGCGCCCTGCGCGTGCTCGCCGTCGCGCTGACGACGGCCGCTCTCGCCCAACTCCCCGTCGCCGCACCCGCGTCCGCCGACGACACCTGTGCCGTGAAGCCGAAACCGGCCGGCAAGGTGCTCCAGGGCTACTGGGAGAACTGGGACGGCGCCGCCAACGGCGTCCACCCGCCCTTCGGCTGGACCCCGATCACCGACTCCCGTATCGCGCGGCACGGCTACAACGTGATCAACGCGGCGTTCCCGGTGATCCGCTCCGACGGCACGGCGCTGTGGGAGGACGGCATGGACAGCGGGGTGAAGGTGGCCACGCCCGCGGAGATGTGCGCGGCGAAGGCGGCCGGCGCCACGATCCTGATGTCGATCGGCGGCGCCACCGCCGGGATCGACCTCACCTCGACGGCGGTGGCGGACCGGTTCGTCGACACGATCGTCCCGATCCTGAAGCGGTACAACTTCGACGGCATCGACATCGACATCGAGACGGGCCTGACCGGCAGCGGGAACATCGCGCAGCCGTCGGCGTCGCAGGCCAACCTCATCCGGATCATCGACGGCGTCCTGGCCCGGATGCCGTCCGGCTTCGGCCTGACGATGGCCCCGGAGACGGCGTACGTCACGGGCGGCAGCGTCGTCTACGGCTCGATCTGGGGCGCCTATCTGCCGGTCATCAAGAAGTACGCCGACAACGGGCGCCTGTGGTGGCTGAACATGCAGTACTACAACGGCAGCATGTACGGCTGCTCCGGGGACTCCTACCAGGCCGGCACCGTCCAGGGCTTCGTCGCCCAGACCGACTGTCTCGACAAGGGCCTTGTGGTGCAGGGCACCACGATCCGCGTCCCGTACGACAAGCAGGTGCCGGGCCTGCCCGCGCAGCAGGGCGCGGGCGGCGGCCACCTGGCTCCGGCCCAGGTCGGCGAGGCGTGGCGGCACTACGGCGGCGCCCTGAAGGGCCTGATGACCTGGTCGCTCAACTGGGACGGCTCGAAGAACTGGACCTTCGGCGACAACGTCAAGGCGTTGCAGGGCCGTTGATCACGGCAGCTCCCTGACGTACCGGTCGAAGAGCGTCCCGTCGTCCGCGAACCGCTGCCCGCCGGGCGTGAACCCCGCCCGGCGGGCCACGGCGACGGACGCCGCGTTGCCCGGCTCGACCTGGATGACGGCCGCCCGCGCGCCCTCGGCCGCCGCGTACGGGCAGACCAGGAGGACGGCCCGGGTGGCGAGGCCCCGCCCGCGCCAGGCCGGGTAGAGGCCGTAGGCGACGTTCACCTGGCCCCGCGTGAGGCCCTCCGCCGCGAAGCGCAGGTCGATCGTCCCCGCGAGCGTCCGGCCGCCGTCCACGCGGATACCGAAGGCCCGCAGGGAACCGCCGCCGGCCCACTGCCCGGCGCAGTGCCGCAGATAGGCCGCGACGCCCTCGGGGGTGCCGGGGCCGCCGCTGAGCCAGCGGATCAACTGCTCGTCCTCGCCCGCGAGATGGGCCGGGCCGTCGTCCGGGCCGAGCGGGGACAGGGTGACCGTCCCGTCGGTGAGGCGCGCGCCGGGCGGGGGCGTCTCCATACGGCCGTCAGTCCTGGCCGGTTCCGGCGTGCAGGGTGACGAAGAGGCCGTGGGCGCGGGTGCCGTCCGGCAGGCTCCAGACGCCGCCGACGTGCCCGAGGGCGCCGTCGGGCAGCTCGGGGGCGCCCTCGGGGGCCGGGCTCAGCACGCGGTGCAGCAGGAGCGAGCCGTCGGACGTGGCGACGCAGGTGCCGTGCGCCAGGTCCTCGGCGACCGGGAGGCCGGACGGTTCGCCCTTGAGCGCGGGGCCGGTGCGGGAGCGGGTGACGTCCCGGTCGACGGCGTCGGAGACGCTCTGCGCCTGCGCCTCGGCCCGCCCGTCGATCAGGGCGAGCAGCTCGGCGACCAGCACCGGGTCGTGGCAGCCGTCGTACACCCAGCGCCGGCCCAGGACGCCGTGCTCACTGGTGCCGATGAGGGCGTGCCCGGCCCCGTCGAGGGGGGCGCCGCGGTAGGTCATCGGGACGAGGTACCCGGCCGTCCCCGGGACCGACGCGTCGGTGATCACCATGAACTCGATGCCGACCTCGCCCTCGGGGTCGTCCAGCCGGAAGCCGCCGGCCTTCTCCGGCCGGGGCTCGCCGGAACCGGCGTACCAGGGGCGCGAGGGCAGCCAGGCGGCGAGCAGTTCCAGTTTCGTCGGCGTGAGGGTGGTGCGGTGGATGATGGCCATGCCGCAGATTCTCACGGACGGGCGGGGGCGGGATACGACGCGGGGTCCCCGCCGCCCAGGACGGACGACGGGGACCCCATGACGGTCTTCCGGGCGGTCAGGCGCCGATCAGGCGGCTCGCCAGGTAGCCCTCGATCTGGTCGAGGGAGACGCGCTCCTGCTTCATGGAGTCGCGCTCGCGGACGGTGACCGCGTTGTCCTCGAGCGTGTCGAAGTCGACGGTGACGCAGAAGGGCGTGCCGATCTCGTCCTGGCGGCGGTAGCGGCGGCCGATGGCGCCGGCGTCGTCGAACTCGATGTTCCAGTTCTGGCGCAGCGCCTGGGCGAGGCCCTTGGCCTTCGGGGACAGGTCGGCGTTGCGGGAGAGGGGCAGCACGGCGACCTTCACCGGCGCGAGGCGCGGGTCGAGCCGCAGCACGGTCCGCTTCTCCATCTTGCCCTTGGCGTTGGGCGCCTCGTCCTCGATGTAGGCGTCGAGGAGGAACGCCAGCATCGCGCGGCCGACACCGGCCGCGGGCTCGATGACGTACGGCGTCCAGCGCTCGCCGGCCTCCTGGTCAAAGTAGGAGAGGTCCTGGCCGGAGGCCTTGGCGTGGGCGGAGAGGTCGTAGTCGGTGCGGTTGGCCACACCCTCCAGCTCGCCCCACTCGTTGCCGCCGAACT
>Ga0164243_10013770_pt1 | contig 11341 bp, 12 predicted proteins | sample OricompcompostOP_FD_108781 | JGI IMG/M metagenome (GOLD analysis project Ga0164243, IMG submission 108781) | Organic Plus compost microbial communities from Emeryville, California, USA - Original compost - Organic plus compost (OP) | ecosystem: Engineered > Solid waste > Mixed feedstock >... | reverse complement strand
CCCCCGGCCTGTCGCTGACCGCCACCGGTGCGCTCGATCCCGACGTGCCGGGCTACGTCGTGGTTCCCGGCGCGTCCGGCCCGGTCGGCGGTGATCCGGACGAGGGCGCGGAGACGATCCCGGTGCTGCTGTCGCGGTTCGCCTCCGGTGCCGCCGCGCCACTGCTGCGCCGTGCCTTCGCCCACCCCGAGGTCACGGTGGTGGGCGTGTGCGGCGGGTCGCTGGCGATGGCGATGGCCGGGCTGCTGGAGGGCCGGAAGGCCACCACGCACGTGCTCGGGCAGGACCTGCTCGACGCGACCGGCACGACCGCGATCTCCGCGCGGGTCGTCGACGACGGCGACCTCATCACCGCCGGCGGCGTCACCTCGGGCCTCGACCTGGGCCTGTACCTGCTCGAACGCGACTTCGGCCCGCGCATCGCGCACGCCGTGGAGCGGCTGTTCGAGCACGAGCGCCGCGGCACCACCTGGCGCGACACCGGAAGCATCCCCGTCTGAAAAGGACACCCATGCACGAGATCACCGGAACCTGGCGGCTTCGGATGAAGACGCCCCTCGGCACCATCGACGCGGTCTACCGCTTCACCGACACCGGCGGCGGACTCACCGGCACCGCCACCGGCGCGGGCGAAGAGGTCCCGCTGCGCGAGATCACCAGCGAACCCGCCGCGGACGGCCGGCGCGTCACCTGGAAGCAGCGCATCACCAAGCCCATGCGGCTCGACCTCGACTACGACGTCACGGTCACCGGCGACCGGCTGTCCGGGCACTCGCGCGCCGGGCGCCTCCCGCGCACCGCGGTCACCGGGGAGCGCGCATGACCGGATTCCTGCTGTCCGCGCACGTGATCGCCGCGATCCTGGCCGTCGGCCCGGTCGCGGTCGCCGCCAGCATGTTCCCCGCGGCCGCCCGCGCCGCCGCGGCGTCCGAGAACCCCGGTGCGGTGCGAGTGCTGCACCGGATCACCCGCGTGTACGCGGCGGTGGGGATCGCGGTGCCGGTGTTCGGGGTGGCGACCGGGGCGAGCCTCGGCGTGCTCACCGACGGCTGGCTGCTCGCCTCGATCGTGCTGACCGCCGCGGCCGCGGCGCTGCTCATCGCCGGTGTCCTCCCTGGACAGTCGAGAACCCTTGCCGCGCTGGAGGAAGCGCGGCACGACGTGCTCGACCGGATCAGCCGGCGGGTGGCCGGGCACACCGGGGCGTTCAACCTGCTCTGGGCGATCGTGGTGGTGCTGATGATCTACCGGCCGGGGTCGACGACGGGAGTGGGCCTGTGAACACCGCGCTGCGCCGCATCGGACTCGTCGAGCTGGGCACGCTGGTGCTGCTGGTGTTGAACCTGCTCACAGTGCACCACCCGGCGATCTCCGGGGTGCTCGGCCCGGTGCACGGGCTGGCCTACACCGCGGCGGTCGTTGCCGCGGTTCTCGCGATGCGGGGGCGGCACCGGGTCTGGCTGCTGGTGCTCGTGCCCGGGATCGGCGGGTTGCTCGCCGCGCGGGCCGCGGGTCCGGCGACCGCCCGGGAAGGCGAACGCGCCTCGATCACCTGAGCAACCGCGCTGGGTGCCTCCGCGCGCAGTCCGGCGGAGGCGCCCGGTGCTCCTCAGCGCTTGCGGCCGACCGCGGCCCAGATCTTGGCCCGCTCCGGGTTCGCGACCCGCTCGCGCTCGTCCACGCGCCACTCCGGGGTCCACACCACGCCCGGCTCGACGATGTCGAACCCGGCGAACAGCTCGTCGGCCACGGCCATCCGCCGGTAGGTGACCGGCTCGGTCGTCTCGTCGAAGACGCCGCCGACCTGCTGCATCTGCTCCGGGCACGCCTCGTCGGTGAGGTGGCTGATCGCCAGGTAGCTGCCCGGGGCCAGCGCCCCGCTGTACGCGCGCAGCAGCTCGGTCACGTCGTCGTGCACCCAGTGCAGCACCGAGGCCATGATCAACCCGACCGGCCGGGAGAAGTCCAGCAGCCGCCGCGTCTCCTCCGCCTGCAGGATCCCCTCGACGTCGCGCATGTCCCGCTGCACGATCTCGGCGTTCGGCTGGTCGGCCAGCAGCCGCCGGGTCTGCGCGGCCGCGATCGGCTCGTTGTCCACGTAGACCACGTGCGCGCCCGGGTCCATCTCGTGCGCGGCCTGGTGCACGTTGCCCACGGTCGGGATGCCGGAGCCGAGGTCGAGGAACTGCCGCACGCCCTGCTCGACGCAGAACCGCACCGCGCGGCGCAGGAAGCCGCGGTTGCTCTGCACCACCAGCCGCGCGTCCGGGTCGATCTCCAGCAGCTTGTCGAACTGCTCGCGGTCGACCTGGAAGTTGTTGTACCCGCCGAGACCGCAGTCGTAGATCCGCGCCGGATTCGCAGTCGTCACGTCCACTCCGTCCGCCGGCTCGTCCATCAGCACACGTCCCCCACAGCGTTTGATCGCGATCAACCGTAGCCGGTCGCCGCCGCGGCCGATACCGCTTCGGCGCCGATCACCGGTGATCAGCGACACCGGTGCCGGCGGTCCCCGGAACCTGCGCTCCGCGGAACCGCCGGCACCGCCCCCGGCCCGGCGGCCCGCCGTCAGCGCCGGACGCGCTTGGCGGCCCGCAGGAGCTCCGGGACCGTGGCGAACTTGACCCGCGGGCGCCCGGCGCGCTGCCCGCGCTGCTGCTCGGCCCGGTCGATGGCCTCGGCCTCGCGGCGGCCCAGCGCGTCCGGGACGCGGGTGCGCACCAGCCGCGCGAACTCCTTGTCCCCACCGGCGGGTTCGGGCAGCCGACGGGCTTCGACGTCGTCGAGCAGCGCGTCGACGGTCTCGGCCGCGCACGCCCGGTTGGCACCGATGCCGCCGGTCGCGCCGCGCTTGGCCCAGCCCACGACGTAGGTGCCGGGGGCGACGCGGCCGCGCTCGTTGGGGATCACCCCGCGCTCGGCGTCGAACGGCACGCCCGGGACCGGCACACCGCGGCTGCCGATCGAGCGCACCAGCAGCCCGGCCGGGATCTCCGCACCGCCGGCGGTGCGCACCGCCCGGACCTGCTGATCGCCGAGGACCTCGGCCGGCTCGGACCGGAACCGCAGCACCAGCCGCCGGCCCGCGGGCGGCGGCAGCGCCCAGTCGACCTCGCGGACCGGCACGTCCTGCAGCAGCCCGGCGGTGGAACCCGGTGCCGCGGCGGCGATGTCACCGGCGGCTCCCCCGTGCTCGTCGACGACGACGTCGATGCCCGCGCGGTGGCGCAGGTCCAGGAACTCCGGCCGGGTGTAGGCGGCCTCGGCGGGCCCGCGCCTGCCGAGCAGCACGACCTCGCGGATCTTGCTGGCGCGCAGCGCCTCCAGCGCGTGCTCGGCGATGTCGGTGCCGGCCAGCTCCTCCGGGTCGGTCAGCAGCAGCCGCGCCACGTCGAGCGCGACGTTGCCGGTGCCGACCACCACGGCCCGCTCCCCGGACAGGTCCACCCGCGCGGCCGGCACGTCCGGGCGCGCGTTGCACCAGCCCACGAACTCGGTCGCGGGCAGGCTGCCGACCAGCTGCTCCCCCGGCACGCCCAGCTCGCGGTGCCCGGACGCGCCGACGGCGTAGAGCACCGCGTGGTGGTGCGCGGCCAGCTCCTCGTGCGTCACGTCGCGGCCGACCTCCACGTTGAGGTGCATCCGCACCCGCGCGTGCCGGAACGCGTTCGCGAAGCTGCGCCCGATGCCCTTCGTGGCACCGTGATCGGGCGCCACCCCGTAGCGCACCAGCCCGCCCGGCACCGGCACCCGGTCGATCAGCGTGATCTCCGCGTCGGTGCAGCGCAGCAGGTGCTGCACCGCGTACCCGGCGGCGGGTCCGGTGCCCACGACCGCGATCCGCGGCGCGGACAGCTCCGCGGGCAGCGAGCGCGGGAACCGCGGCGCGTCCCAGTCACCACCGCCCCCGGTACCGGCGAAGTACTGCCGGTTGAGCTCGGCGTGCGCCGCGTCCGCGCCGAAGAGCCGGTCGACCGGGAAGATCGCCTCGACCGGGCAGGCGTCCGCGCACGCCCCGCAGTCGATGCACGCCCGCGGGTCGATGTAGAGGCTCTCGGTGGTGCCGAAGTCCGGCTCCCCCGGCGTCGGGTGGATGCAGTTGACCGGGCAGGCCGCGACGCAGGACGCGTCGGTGCAGCAGGTCTGGGTGATCGCGTAGGCCATCGGCTCAGAGCATGTTCGCGCGGCGGTAGATCGCCGCGGCCGGCTTGGTCAGCAGCCCCGCGTCGGACAGGAACTCCATGAGCCCCGCGCAGGCGTTGCGCAGCATCGACTTGCGGTGCTCGTTGCCGGCCGCGGCCGCGACCGCCCGCTTCGGGTCGATCCCGGCGGCCTTGTAGACGGCGGGGTGCACCAGCGCCTGCACGATCACCAGTGCCGCACCGGCGATCAGCGTCGCGCTGGCGTGGCGGCGCACCGGGCCGACCCGGCTCATGTAGTCCTTGGTCTCCTGGCGGGCGAACTTCATGTGCCGGGACTCCTCGACCACGTGGATCTTGGAGCTGGTGCGCACGATCTCCAGCACGTTCTCCCCGCGCATCCAGTCGCGCTGCATCACGTCCAGGACCTCTTCGGCCACCAGCGTCCCGCCGTAGGCGATCTCGCCGCCCGCGGTGGACTTGAGCAGCCGGCCGAGCTCGGCGACGGCCCGCGGCGGCTCGAACTTCGGCGCCTCGAGCTTCTCGCAGATGCGGGCGAACATGATGGAGTGCCGGCACTCGTCGGCGATCTCGGTGAGCGCGAACCGGAACTCCGGGTCGGCGGGGTTCTTCAGGTACTGGTCGCGCAGGATCATCTGCTGCAGGATCAGCTCGAACCAGATCCCGGTGTGCATGATCGAGCAGACCTCGTAGCGGGTCAGCGCCACCCGCTGCGCCTCGCTGAGCTCGTCCCACAGGGCGGTGCCGTAGAGCGTGCTCCACTCCGGGTTGAGCCCGTACTGGCCGTCCGGCAGCGGAGCGGACCAGTCGATCTCGGTGGCGGGGTCGTAGGAGAGCGTCGCCGCGGAATCCAGCAGTCGCCGGGACACCTCGTCCGCGCTTTCGGGCCGTGCCTGCGCAGCACCGGTCGTCATGGTCCGCACCTCCTCGTGCAGCCGTACCGCAAGTAACAGGTACAGACTGTACCCAGTACTTGGTGCGACGTACAGCACAGGTTCCGCGCGGATACGATCGGCCGCGATGACCTCCTCCTCCGCACCCGGCTCCCCGGCGCCCGGCCGCACCGACGGCCGCAGCGCCCGCTGGGCCGGCCACCGCGAGCAGCGGCGGTCCGAGTTCGTCGACGCCGCGCTGCGCGCGATCGCCGAGGAGGGCCCCGAGGTGCCGGTGGAGCGCATCGCCGAGCACGCCGGCGTCGGCCGCACCCGGCTGTACAAGTACTTCGCCGACGCCACCGACCTGCACGGCGCCATCGCCGAGCGCGCCGCCACCCTGATCACCGCCGAGCTGGCGCCGGTGTGGTCGCCGCACGGCACCCCGATGCAGATGATCAGCACGGCGATCAGCACGCACGTCGGCTGGCTGGCCGAGCACGGGCACCTCTACCGGCACCTGACCATGCACGCGCTGTCCGCCCGGGTCGGCAGCAAGGACGCGATCACCGACGTCAAAGCCGCCATCGCCGGGCACCTCACCGAGCTGTTCCGGCAGGTGCTGCACGAGCTCGGCGGCAGCGAGCCGGTGGCCGAGCCGCTGGCGCACGGCATCGTCGGGCTCGTCGAGTCCACCACGGACCGCTGGCTGGACGCCCCGGAGCGGATGGACCGCGACCAGCTCACCGAGCTGCTGACGCGCTGGGTGTGGCGGCTGCTGGACGACGCGCTGCGCAGCGCGGGGGTCGAGCTGGACCCGGACGAGCCGCTGGAGCTTCCCGGGCTGCCGAGCTGACCGTCCACTGTGTCCTTTCCAGCGGAAGTCCGCTCACCGGCGGCGCTTCCGGTCCGGTTCCGTCCTACTAGGACTTTTGAGCAGGACCCGAAGACGTTGTCCTGACGACCTCGTCGGCGCGGGTGCTGAACGTCCTCGGGGCGTCCACGTCGTGCCCGAGAGGCCACGCGGAGTCCGCGGAATCGCTCGCACCGCGTCGCCGAACCGCTCAGGGGTGGCCGAGGCGCATCAGCAGGTGCGGGACCGCGTCCAGGCCGAGGTCCGAGCTGAGCCGGTCGCGCACCTCGGCCAGCCGCAGCGGCTGGGTCATCACCGAGGCCGCCAGCTCCCGGGCCACCGCCTCCAGCCACACCGCCTCCGCGGCCTCCCCGATCCGCACGTGGTCCAGCGGGTCGTCCCCGGAGCTGCACAGCACCAGCACCGACTCGCGCTCGGCGCGCGCGGCCAGCACCTCCTCGTCCGGCAGCCGGGTGCGGCCGGTGGCCAGCCCGACCGCCGACAGCCCGCGCTGCCCGAGCGACTCCTTCGGGATGCCCACCGGCACGCCCTCGTCGACCAGCCAGGTCGACAGCTCCCGCTGGTAGTCGAGGTCGTCGCGCATGACGCGGGCGGCGTAGGCCAGCGCGCGGCCCAGCACCGCCGCGTCCTCCGCGCCGGAGATCCAGCGCGACTCGTGCGGCTCCAGCTCCCCGGCGGAGCGCACCTGCTCCAGCGTCGTCGCCGGCACCGCCTCCGGCGCGAAGGCGCCGCGGTGCGTCCTGCGCCGCGCGATCGCCGAGTACCGGCGCTGCTCCTCCGGCAGCGCGTCGCCGAGCCGCTCGGCCTCCACCGTCGCCACCAGCCGCGCCGCGCCCGGCTCGATCTCGCGGCGCACGATCGGCAGCAGGCCCAGGTGCCGCACCGCCAGCAGCAGGTTCGCCAACGCCGCCCCGCAGGACATCCGCTGGTCCCGGCCGTGCGGATCGTGCTCGTCGAGCCCGGACACCGGGGTCTGGCGCAGCTCGACCAGCGGCCCATCCACCCGCAGCCGCCACGGCCGCGAGTTGTGCACCGAGGGCGCGGCGTCGACCGCCTCGGCCAGCACGTCCCGCTCGGCGCAGGACCAGCTGTGCGCGGTGCCGCGCACCGCGGGTCGCGGGTTGTCCACCATGAGCGCTCGCCTCCGCCCGCTGCCGGAACTCGGCCTGCATTCTGCGCAGGTCAGCAGGCCGAGGCATCCCGGGTGGAACCGCCCGCCCCAGCGGCCCCGCGCACCGCACCAGCACCGTCCGCAGTGGACTCGGCCGGGCTGCGGAGCGGCTGTGAACCGGTGCTCAACCCGCCTCGGCGGCCCGGGCCGCGGAGGCGGCCGCGCGCTGCGGGTCGTCGCCGAGGCCGATCAGCAGGTTGATCCCGGCCGGGCGGAACACCTGCGCCGGGCCGTCCAGCCGGTCGAAGTGCCCGGCCAGCTCCAGGGAGATGTAGCCGTGCAGCGCGCTCCACAATTGCGCGGCGACGTGCTCGGCATCGTCGCGCCGGAGGCGCCCGGCGTCGATCGCTCGCCCGGCCGCGGTGACCAGGTGCCCGTAAGCGGCCACCCCGGGCGAGCCGCCGCGGCTGTCCGGCCGGTGCCCGCCCGGGGCGGACAGGCCGAACATGAGGTCGTAGAGGTGCGGGTTCTCCCGGGCCGCGGAGCGGTAGATCGCGGCCAGCCGGGCCAGGTCGGCCACCGGGTCGTCGGACTCGGCCAGCTGCCCGAGCCGCTCGTCCAGCCGCCGGAAGCCGTCCTCGATCACCGCCGCCAGCAGCTGCGGCATCCCGCCGAAGTAGTGGTAGACCGCCATCGTGGACGCGTCGACCTCGCGGGCCAGCCGCCGCGCCTGCAATGCCGCCGGCCCTTCCTCGCCCAGCAGCCGCACCGCGGCGCGCACCAGGCGCTCCCGCATCCCTCCGGTGTCGTGCACTCCCGCCGCCTCTCGTCACGCCGTCGCGGAACTTCCTAACGACGCTCGAGGCTCGGGGCAAGGACGCCCGCCCCGGCGGTGCGAACCACCGGGACGGGGAACGGATCAGCCACCGGCGCCCGGGGTCTCCACCACGGCCACGTGGTTGCCGTCCGGGTCGCGCAGCATGAACAGCACCGGGGTGCCGGGCGAGCTCATCGGAGCCTCGTCCATCTCCACCCCGCCGATCTCGCGCAGCCGCCGGTGCTCGGCGTGCACGTCGGCGGTCTCCACGCCGATCGCCCCGCCGCCCGGGGAGCCGCCCATCGGCGGGTTCAGCGCCAGCCGCGCGGTCGAACCGGGAGGGGCCACCTCCAGCCAGCGCATCTCGCCGCGCTCGCCGAACGCCTGGTCGGCGCGGACCTCGAAGCCGAGCTTGTCGACGTAGAAGTTCTTGGCGGCGTCCTGATCGGACACGGTGAACATGACGACGCCGAGGTTGGTCACGGTCGTCGGAACTCGCGTTGTTTCAGTCATACCCGGGCAGACCGGTCCCGGCGGCGGAACTCATCGCGGACACCGCAGCGGATCGGCACGGCCGACCCTCCGATGTCGACAGCCGTCCGCGCGCCCGCGGGCGGCCGGACGGGCACGCGGCGATCAGCCCGCCGGAGGAGTCCCGCGAGCGCGCCCGTAGGCTGCCGAACACGCGGGCAACCCTTTCCGCGTCCCGGTGCGTCCCTGATCACACCCCGTGCGGCGAGGCGGCTCACCGCCCCGTGCGGCCGAACGGAGCATTGTCGGTCAGGCCGGGGAGGGACAGGATGGGGCGCCTGACGGCCTTGCCCCCTCGGCTCCGAAGGACCAATTCCGTGCCCCTGCACCCAGCCGTCCGCGGCCTCCGCCGCGCCGAACTGGTCAGCTCCGATCCGCAGGCCGCAGCCGTGTTCCTCCAGGACCTGCTGGGCTGGCGGATCTGGGAGGTCGACGGCGACTTCGACTGCTGGGTCGGCGACCGCCACTGCGCGGTGATCCGCCCGGACGGCCCGTGCCGGCTGCCCGGCTGGCGGTTGTTCTTCGCCGGCGCCCCGCAGGAGTGCGAACTGGTCGGCCCGGACGAGGTGGTCGCCCAGCTGGTCAGCGGCCGCGCCCAGCACGGCCCGTTCGCCCCGGGCCCGCGGGCCGGGGAACCGCGCTGGGCGGAGCTGTGCGCCGCGGACGCCGAGCGGGCCGACGAGTTCTGGATCCCCACGCTGGGCTGTTCGCTGCAGGAATCGCTGTACTGCGTGCGGGACCGGCCGCTGGCCAACCGCACCGCGAGCGCGGTGGACGGGCGCTGGGGCTGGGTGTGCCACTTCGCGGTCCCGGAGTTCGACGAGGCCGCCGACCGGGTCGTCGAGCTCGGCGGGAAGGTGCTGGAGCAGGGCGAGCACCCGGTTCTCGGGGAGGCGGTGTTCATCGCCGACCCCACCGGCGGGGTGTGCGCGCTGGCCCGCTCGACCGGGCAGTGGGGCTGAGCGCGCCTCCCGCTCGTGCGGCCGCTCCGCGCTCGCGCGTGGAGCACGCGCGGCGCGCTGTCGGGGTGATCTGGTTCCATCGGGGACGCAGTTGATCACTCGACGGGAGGGGTGCGCGCGGTGCCGCAGGCAGGTTCGGTTGCCGATCGGATCGAGGTCTACCTGGAGCACCTGCAGGCCAGGAAGCTGGCCGCGAACTCGCTGCGCGCCTACCGGCTGGACCTGGCCGCGGTCAGCGCGGAACTGGCCGAGCTGACCGGCCGCCCGGCCGCGGAACTGCCCGTCGCCGACCTCGGGGCGCAGGTGCTGCGCTCGGCGTTCGCCCGGTTCGCGGGCAAGCGGTCGGCCTCCTCGGTCACCCGCGCCTGGTCGACGTGGAACGGGTTCTTCGGGTTCCTCGTCGTCGAAGGCGCCGTGGACGGCAACCCGATGCAGGTCGTGCCGAAGCCGCGCACCGCCCCACCGGCGCCGAAACCGCTGCAGGGCGAGGACACCCCGGAGCGGCTGCTGCGGATGGTCGCCGAGGGCGCGCGGCGCGCCCGGAACCCGTGGCCGGAGCGGGACCTGGCCGTGCTGGCGGTGCTGCTGTGCACGGGCGTGCGATCGGCGGAACTGCTGGACCTGACGGTGTCCTCACTGGCCGGACGGCCGGGCGACCGGCGGCTGCAGGTGCGCGGCAAGGGCGGGAAGAACCGGTCGATCCCGATCGAGGCGGCGCTGGACGACGTCGTGCAGAACTACCTGCGCACCCGCACAGCCCGGTTCGGCTCGCGGTTGCCCGGCGCCGAGCCGCTGTTCGTCGACCACCGCGGAGAACCCCTGCGCCGCGGCGGACTGCAATACCTGGTGCGGCAGTCGCTGCGAGCCGCCGGCATCTCGGACCGCGTGCAGCGCGGTGCCATGGTCCACGCCCTGCGGCACACCTTCGCCACCCGGCTGGCCGAAGACGGCGCCAACGCCGCCGAAATCGCCAAACTCCTCGGCCACACCTCGATGAACTCCAGCCAGACCTACATCGACGTCACCGCCCGCGAACAGCGGCTGTCGGTGCGAGCCAACCGAACGCACCAGGTCCTCGGCCAACTCTCCGAGGGCTGAGGACTGGTGGGGGTGCCGGATCGCTGCGCGGCGGTGCCGGTGGAGTTCCGGACTGCGCGGTGCCCGAGTGGGCCTTTCCCGGCGGTGCGGGTAGCGGAACCTCAGCGGCTCCCTCGCTGCGGGATCTCCACCTTGAGCAGTTCACACGCGGTGGTGGAGCTGTCCTCACGAGGGAGCCGCTGAGAACCCGCGGCGGTGCCGGCTGCCGGCGTGGCGGACGCGGCTCCGCCGCTTGCGCGCCGGGGGTGCGTGGCCGCGTTAGGAGCGCGCGGTCCAGTCCTCCGGGGGAGGGAGAAGGAGCGAGAAGCTTTCTGGCCGGGGTGCCTGGTCGCGCCGGTGTGGACCGCCTCGGTCGGGCGGGCGGTGGGAGCGATTTCGGTTAGGCGTTGTCGACCTGACAGGGAAAACGCCCGCACACCAACGAATTCCGGCGACAGAGAACCCCTTCCTCCCGCGAGCCCCCATACCGCGTCCTCTGTGGACTCCCCGCCCCTGGCTTCGAACCGGCCGTACCACCCACCGTCGACGCAACCACGAAGCCCCCGCCCCAAGCGGCGGCAGCCGCTTCCACCACCCACGGCAGCCGAAACCGCCCCCACCAACCAACTACGCACTCACCAGCGCACAAGCGGCGCAAGCCGCTCCCCCAAGCACCCAACCGAAACCGCGGCCCGCAACCGGCCACGCACTCCCCGACGCACAAGCGGCGCCAGCCGCTACCACCACGCGCCCAAGCGAAACCGCGGCCCGCAACCGGCCACGCACTCCCCGGCGCACAAGCGGCGCCAGCCGCTTCCGCCACGCACGCAACCAGCACCGCCGCGGGTTCTCAGAGGCTTTCTCGCGAGGACAGCGTCAACGCCGCGTAGGGCTGCTACTCAAGTTGACGATCCCGCAGCGAGAAAGCCTCTGAGGT
>Ga0164243_10013767_pt1 | contig 11342 bp, 10 predicted proteins | sample OricompcompostOP_FD_108781 | JGI IMG/M metagenome (GOLD analysis project Ga0164243, IMG submission 108781) | Organic Plus compost microbial communities from Emeryville, California, USA - Original compost - Organic plus compost (OP) | ecosystem: Engineered > Solid waste > Mixed feedstock >... | reverse complement strand
GCCGACGATGAGGGCTGTCGCCTCGAGCACGGCGTCCGAGGTGTCCGGCCCGCGCAGCTGACGCAGCACCCGCATGATCCTGATACCGAACGTCCTCATCGCCCACCCCTCCGCTGACATCCTAGGAGCGCGGCCGCGGATCGCACCGCCCGACTACCCTGGGGGCATGACCCAGATCGTTCCCGCCCGCGCCGTGCTCCTCGACATGGACGGGACGCTGGTCGACTCCACCGCGGTCGTCGAGCGGCTGTGGCTGCAATGGGCGGAGCCGCACGGTCTCGAGCCGAGCCATGTGCTGAGCGTCATCCACGGGCGGCAGGGCCACCAGAGCATGGCGATCCTGCTCCCCGAACGCGATCACGCCGTCAACATCGCCGAGAACCGCGTGATGCTCGACACCGAGGCGAGCGATGTCGACGGAGTCGTGGCGATCAGCGGCGCAGAGCGGCTGCTCGCCGATCTGGCTCCCCACCCGCACGCGATCGTCACCTCCGCCGACATCCGGCTGATGAACGCTCGCATGACCGAGGCGAAGCTCACCGTGCCGGCGCTCGCCGTGACGGCCGAGCGGGTGTCGCGCTCGAAGCCCGACCCCGAGGGGTTCCTCCTCGGCGCAGAGCTGCTCGGCGTCGCCGCGGCCGACTGCGTGGTGTTCGAGGACTCGGGCGCCGGCATCCAGGCCGCCCACGCCGCGGGGATGCGCGTGATCGGCGTCGGGGAGCATGCGGTGGCGCACTCCCCCGAGTTCCACGTCGCCGACCTGACCGCCGTCTCGGTGGTCGCCGTCGACGGTGGCTTCGAGCTGCACGTCGCCTGAGGCGCCCGCCCCGCTGCCCCGGTTCCCCGTTCCGGTCGCAGTCGGTGCCGCGCAAGCCCGCGGCCGGCGGCGCGAACCGCTACCGGAACCGAAGAGGCACCATGCTCCGCGCGGTCAGGGCCGCGTGAAGTCCTCGAAGATCAGCGTCGTGCGGGTCGAGCGGATCGACGGGATGGCCTGGATGTCCTCGAGCACGATGCGCCGCAGATCTCGGGCGTCCCGTGCCCGCACGAGCAGGATGACGTCGACGTCGCCGCCGACCAGCGCCATGTGCTCGATCTCGGGGATGCGCCTCAGCCTGTCGCTGACCTCCTGCCACGTGGCCTGCTCGATCGCGAGCATCACGTAGGCGCTCGCATGATGCCCGAGCAGCACCGGGTCGGTGCGCACCGAATACCCCGTGATCACGCCCGCCTCGGTCAGCCTCTTGATGCGGGCGTGGGCACCGGCCCGAGAGATGTGCACGGCGTCTGCGATCGCCGTCATCGACGCGCGTGCATCGCGTCGGAGAGCCTCGAGAATGGCGCGGTCGACCTCATCGATCGTGATCATGGAACCCCTTCGATCCGTCACCGAACTCTGACACTTCGGCATTCGAGACCACCATAGTCGACCAATCGTTCAGTATTCGGTTGTCATCCTTGGACAACTGATCTGATCGGCGGATGCTGGGGTCATCGGGTTCGGCGAGGAGGGCGGACGGATGCAGCACGCGGACATGCTGCCGCGGGACACCGCGGTGCAGCTGATCGATCAGAACGGGCAGGTCACGCCCGACGAGCACTACGCCCTGCCGGACGCCGATACCCTGCTGCGCGCCTACCGCGGCCTCGTCGAAGGCCGCCGGATCAACGATCAGGCGAGCGCACTCGTGCGTCAGGGCCGGCTGGCGGTGTACCCGTCGTCGCACGGGCAGGAGGCGTGCCAGGTCGGAGCCGCCCTCGCCCTCGGCGATGCCGACTGGCTGTTCCCGACGTACCGTGACTCGGTCGCAGTGATCGGACGCGGTGTCTCCCCGGCTGACGCGCTCGTGCTGTTGAAGGGCGACTGGCACTCCGGGTACGACGTGAAGGCGCACCGCGTCGCCCCCCAGGCGACCCCGCTCGCCACGCAGCTGCTGCACGCCGTGGGGTTCGCCTACGCGGCCACGCGACGTGGCGACGACACCGTCGTGCTGGCGCTGTGCGGCGACGGTGCCACGAGCGAGGGCGACTTCCACGAGGCGATGAACTTCGCCGCGGTCTTCCACGTGCCCGTCGTGTTCTTCGTGCAGAACAACGGGTTCGCGATCTCGGTGCCGCTCTCACGGCAGACGGCGGCCCCCTCGCTCGCGCACAAGGCGATCGGATACGGCATGCCGGGGCAGCGCGTCGACGGCAACGACGTCGCCGCCGTGCTCGCGGTGCTCGGCGAGGCCGTGGAGCGGGCGCGCTCGGGCGGAGGACCGTCGCTCGTCGAGGCGCACACCTATCGCATGCAGGCCCACACGAACGCCGACGACGACACGCGCTACCGCGAACGCGACGAGGTGCAGGCCTGGGTGGCGCGCGATCCGCTCACGCGCCTGCGCGCCTACCTGACCGCCACCGGAGCGCTCGACGACGAGACCGACCAGGAGTACGCCGCCGGCGCCGAGCGGATCGCGGGCGACATGCGCGCTGCTCTCAACGCCGACGCAGACCTCGACCCCGAAGACCTGTTCCGCTTCGTCACCGCGACACGGTCGCCGCAGCTCGACGAGCAGTGGCGCATGCTGCGCGACGAGATCGACCGCACACCCGCAGACAGCATGGGAGGCCACCGATGACCATCGCGCACGACGACGTCCGGGTGGACTCGCCGCCCGCGGCGCCCGCGACCATGACCATGGCCGCCGCCCTGAACCTCGCTCTCGCCGATGCGATGGCCGACGACGACGCGGTCGCGGTGTTCGGAGAGGACGTCGGAGCGCTCGGCGGTGTCTTCCGCATCACCGACGGGCTCTCGGCACGCTTCGGAGAGGACCGCTGCGTCGACACGCCGCTCGCCGAGTCCGGCATCGTCGGCACGGCGGTCGGCATGGCGATGAACGGCATGCGCCCCGTGGTGGAGATGCAGTTCGACGCGTTCGCCCTTCCCGCGTTCGAGCAGATCGTCAGCCATGTCGCCAAGCTCGGGAATCGCACCCGCGGAGGGGTGCGGCTTCCCCTCGTGATCCGCATCCCGTTCGGCGGCGGCATCGGCGGCGTCGAGCACCACTGCGACTCGTCGGAGGCGTACTACGCCCACACCCCGGGGCTCACGGTCGTCAGTCCGTCGACGCCCCAGGACGCCTACTCGCTGCTGCGCGCCGCCATCGCCTCTCCGGATCCCGTGGTCTTCCTCGAACCGAAGAAGCTGTACTGGTCGAAGGGCGAGGTCGACACCTCGCTGACCGCCGATCTCGGCGTCGCGCGCGTGGTCCGCGAGGGCACCGACGTGACCCTGCTCGCCTACGGCGCCTCGGTAGCCCTCGCACGGGAGGCGGCGGAGGTCGCGGCATCCGAGGGGCGCAGCGTGCAGGTGATCGACGTGCGCTCGCTGTCTCCCTTCGATGACGAGACCGTCACCGCCGCCGTGCGCTCGACCGGTCGCGCCGTCGTGATCGCCGAGGCGCCGGGCTACGTGAGCGTGGCGTCGGAGATCCAGGCGCGCGTGTTCGAGCGGTGCTTCGAGTTCCTCGAGGCGCCGGTGCGCAAGGTCACCGGCTTCGACACCCCCTACGCTCCCCCCCAGCTCGAGCACTGGTACCTGCCCGACGTCGACCGCGTGCTCGACGCGATCGACACGCTGCACTGGGAGGACGAATCATGACGACCCGCCTCGCACGCGTGTTCCGACTGCCCGACCTGGGCGAGGGGCTCACCGAGGCCGGTCTCGTGCAGTGGCTCGTCGCGGTGGGCGACACGATCTCCACCGATCAGGCGATCGCCGAGGTCGAGACCGCCAAGAGCGTCGTCGAGCTGCCGTCGCCGTTCGCCGGCGTCGTCACCGCGCTGCACGGCGAGCCCGGCGACACGATCGACGTCGGCGCCCCCGCGCTCGAGGTCGCCGACCCCGCCGGTGCGACCATCGACCCGGCCGGTGCGACCCCTGATGCGCCCGTCGATCCGAAATTCGGAGACTCCTCGGATTCTCGGACGGATACCACCGAATCATCCGAGAAACGGCAGAACGCCCGAAAATCGGATGCCGCGTCTGCCGAGCACGAGACGTACCGCACGGAGGAACGCGCGGGTTCCGGCAACGTGCTGATCGGCTACGGCACATCCGCGGATCGCCCGCGAGGACGTCGGCGCCGCCCGCCATCTGCACCCCGCCCGGCATCCGCGCCCGGCCCAGCATCCGCGCCCGCCGCAGCATCCGCACCCCCGACCCCATCTGGCTCTCCGAACTTCGGACGATCGCCCGATTCTCGGATGATCGGCGCGGAAACGTCCGAGAAAGGCGCAATCGTCCGAAATTCGGATGCCGGAGCAGGCACGGATGCCGGAGGCGGCACGGATGCCGGAGGCCGACGGCCAGTGGCGGTGCGCTCGCCCGTGGTGCGCCGTCTGGCACGCGACCTCGGGATCGACGTCCGCACGATCGCGCCGACCGGGCCGGACGGCGCCGTCACGCGTGCCGACGTGCTCAGGGCCGCCGTCGACCACGCCGTCGACGGAGTGAGCGCACCGGTCCATGCCGTCGCCGGCATGAACTCCTCGGCTTCCACCGTCGACGGGTTGTCCGTGCGCAGCCGCACGCGCATGTCGCCGCTGCGCACGGCGGCCAACGCAACCCTCAGCCGCAGCCGCGCCGAGATCCCCGAGGCGACCGTGTGGGTCGACGTCGACGCCACCGCGCTCTGGGACGCCCGCACCGAGATGGCACCCGAAGGCGGGCGCGCGCCGTCGATCACCGCCCTCGTCGCGCGCTTCGCGCTCATCGCCCTCGCCGAGCATCCGCTGCTGGCTTCACGGCTCAGCGGCGACGCCGACGAGATCATCGAGTTCGACGGGGTGAACCTCGGCGTCGCCGCCGACACCCCGCGCGGGCTCATGGTCCCCGTGATCCCAGCGGCGCACACCCTCTCGGTCGCCGCACTCGACACGGCGCTGCGCGAGCTGGCGCAGACGGCGAGGTCGGGCGCCATGCCGCCCGACCGCCTGCGCGGCTCGACGTTCACGCTCAACAACTACGGCGGGTTCGGTGTCGACGGCTCCGCGGCGATCATCAACCACCCCGACGTCGCGATCCTCGGCATCGGCCGCATTCTGGAGCGCCCCTGGGTGGTGGACGGTGCGATCGTCCCGCGGAGGATCGCCCAGCTCTCCCTCGTCTTCGACCACAGGGTCTGCGACGGCGGATACGCGGCATCGTTCCTGCGGCGCGTGGGCGAGCTCGTCGAGCATCCGCTGCGTGCCTACGGCGAGGTCTGAGCAGACCTCTCAGGCGAGCACGGCGGATGCCGCGGCTCTGGCTTCGTCGGCCGTCGCCGCCGCGAGCACGGCGTCGGCGGCCGCACGGCACGTCTCGGGCGTGACCGTGGCGAGCGCCGCCGCGACACGACCGAGCGATCGCGGCGTCATCGACAGGGTCGTGACCCCGAGGCCGGCGAGCACGGGCGCGAGGGTCGCATCGCCCGCCGCTTCGCCGCAGACGCCGACGGCCTTGCCCGCGCGGCGCCCTGCCTCGCCGACCTCGCCGATCAGACGCAGCACCGCCGGCTGCCAGGGGTCGTTGAGGTCGCCGAGCTCGCTGAGCAGCCGATCGGCGGCGAGGGTGTACTGCGCGAGGTCGTTCGTGCCGAGGCTGACGAAGTCGACGACGTCGAAGAGCTCGGCCGCGAGCAGCGCCGCCGACGGGGTCTCGATCATCACGCCGACCCTGGCGAGCCCGGCCTGCCTCGCCCTGGCGGCGAAGTCCGCGGCCTCCTCGACGGTCGACACCATCGGCGCCATCACCTCGACCTGTGCCGACTCGGCGGCGGCGGCCTCGGCGAGCGCACGCAGCTGGTCGTCGAGCAGCTGCGGCGTGCGGCGGGCGATGCGCAGTCCGCGGACGCCGAGCGCGGGATTCTCCTCGTGGTCGGCGTTGGCGAACGGCAGCGGCTTGTCGCTGCCGGCGTCGAGGGTGCGCACGACGACCTTGCGTCCCGAGAACTCCGAGAGCACGGCGCGGTAGGCGTCGACCTGTTCGGGCACCCCGGGCGCGTCGGTCCTGTCGAGGAAGCAGAACTCGGTGCGGAAGAGCCCGACGCCCTCCGCGCCCGCGGCGGCCGCCGCCACGGCATCCGCGGCCCCGCCGACGTTGGCCAGGAGCGGCAGGGGCATGCCGTCGGACAGGCGTCCCGCACCGTCGAAGGGCACGACCACCGCGGCCTCGGCGGCGGCGGCGATGCGGTCCTGCGGCGGATCGACCTCGACCCTGCCCCTGTCGCCGTCGACGAGCACCGTGGCTCCGCTCACGATCCCGGTGGCTCCGGCGACGCCGACGACGGCGGGGAGCCCGAGGGAGCGGGCGATGATGGCCGTGTGCGAGGTGGGTCCGCCCTGCTCGGTGACGAGCGCCACGCATCGCCCTCCGGCGAGCGCCGCGGTGTCGGCGGGGGCGAGATCGACGGCGACGAGCACGAACGGCTCGTCGCGCTCCGGCACGCCGGGCACCGCGACGTCGAGCAACTCGGCCACGATGCGATCGCGCACGTCGCGCACGTCGGCGGCCCGCTCGGCCATACGTCCGCCGAGCGCCGACAGCGCGCGCTCGTGCTGCGCCGCGGTCTCCCACACCGCCCGTGCGGCGCTGAGCCCTTTCGCACGCACGAGCGCCGACGCCTCGGACACCAGTTCCGGATCGGAGGCGAGCAGCCGCGAGGCGTCGAGGATGGCGCGCGCCTCGCCCGTGGCCGATTCGGTTCGCGAGCGCAGATCCTCGGCGACCGCGGCGGCGGCCCAGTGGATGGCCGACACCTCGGCCTCGCGGTCGGCGGCGTCGATCACCGTCCCCGCGTCGGGCTCCGGCAGCGGCGGGGCGAGCTGCACCGCCGGCGCGGCGGCGATGCCTGCGCTCACACCGCGGCCCGTCAGCATGCTCCCCGGCGCGACGGCGGCGGCGGAGGGTTCCCCGGTCGGCGGCGCGGGCGTCGCCTCGCCCCCGTGCGCGGTGCGGCGGGGGCCTGTGGCCGGAGTTCCCGCCCGCTCGGTGCCTTCGCCGAACCCGTCGTGGAACAGCGCGGCGAGACGCGTGAGCACGCGCTCCGCGTCGGCGCCGGTCGCCGACAGCTCGACCTCGTCTCCCTGGCGCGCACCGAGCGTGAGCAGGCGGGAGAGGCTCGCGGCTGCGGCGTCCGGCCCCTCGGGCAGGCGACGCAGCCGCACGTCGGCACCGGCCGACGCCTCGGCGATCAGAGCGGCGGGGCGGGCGTGGATGCCGAGGGGATTGCGCACGCGCACGACCCGGCACACCCGCTCCGACTCCTCCGCGGCGTCGCCGGGAGCCGCGTCGATGCCGGCATCCGGCTCGCCGAGCTGCCCGGTCTTCGCCGCGAGCGCCGACTGCGCCTCGCGGGCGACGTCGTCGAGCGCGCCGCCGGCGGCCGCGGCGACCACCGCGGCCAGCAGCCCCTCGACGAACGGCGCGGGGGCGAGCCGCACCGGCACGTCGCTCGCGCGCAGCTCGAGGGCGAGCTCGGCGCTCATGACGGCCGACCCCAGGTCCATGAGCACGAGCACTCCGTCGCACTCCCCCGCGAGCTCGTCGATCGCCTGCGCGACGGCCGTGGCGTCGGTGCCGAGGATGGGCCGACCGTCGGCATCCGTCCCCGCACCGGCCGCCACCCGCACGCCGACAGCGCCGCCCTGCACCATCTGCAGGGCGAGCTCGAGCGCCGCCTCCCCGAGCGCTGCGCTGTGGGAGACGGCGACGACGCCGATCATCAGGAGGCGTCCGCGACGGCCGCGGCCAGGGTCTCGAACAGGATCGCGGTCGACGCGGCTCCGGGGTCGAGGTGACCGGCGCTGCGTTCGCCCAGGTAGCTCGCCCGCCCCTTCTTGGCGACCAGGGGCAGCGTGGCGTCACGGCCCGCGGCCGCGGCGTCGGAGGCGGCCGCGAGCGCCGCCGTGAGGTCGGCTCCCCCGGCCAGCGCGCCGTCGAGCGCGTCGACGGCCGGCGCCATGGCGTCGAACATGGTCTTGTCGCCGGCCTCGGGCTTGCCGCGGGCGACGATGCCGTCGAGCCCCGCGCGCAGTGCGGCCGCCAGCGCCGGGCCGTCGAGCGAGGCGTTCGCGCCGGCCGTCATACCCGTGCGGAGGAAGAACGTGCCGTACAGCGGGCCGCTCGCACCGCCGACCGAGCTGACGAGCGTCATGCCGACGCCCTTGAGCAGCTCGTCGATCGTGGCGGGTGTGTCGCCCTCGAGCTTCGCCACCACCGCGTCCATGCCGCGCGCCATGTTGGCGCCGTGGTCGGCGTCGCCGATGGCGGAGTCGAGTTCGGTGAGCCATTCGCGCTTGTCGGCGATCGCGTCGTGGAACCGGGTGATCCAGGCGGTGAGGGTCGCCGTGTCGACGGTCGAGGTCATGCGTTCTCCTTGTTCGGGATGACAGGTGGCGGATGCCGGATGCTCAGGCGCCCCAGCGCAGGCCGGGCGTCACGACCGGGGCGTCCCACAGCCGCAGGATCTCGTCGTCGGCCTTCAGCACGGTGACCGAGCAGCCGGCCATGTCGAGCGAGGTGATGTAGTTGCCGACGAGGTTGCGCACGATCTGCACTCCGGCCTTCTCGAGCAGCGCGGCGACCTCGCCGTACATGAGGTACAGCTCGATCAGCGGCGTCGCGCCCATGCCGTTGAGCATCACGATCGCGGGACCGGACAGATCGAGGTCGGCGAGGATGGGCTCGACGAGCTGACGGGCGATGTCGGATGCCGGGGCGAGCGGCTCGCGGTGTCTGCCCGGCTCGCCGTGGATGCCGATGCCGATCTCCATCTGGTCGTCGGGGAGGTCGAAGGTCGGCTTGCCCGCCGCGGGGACCGTGCAGCTGGTGAGCGCCATGCCCATCGAGCGGCCCTGCGCGTTGACCCTCTTGGCGAGCTCGACCACGGCGGCGAGGTCCTGTCCCTCTTCGGCCGCGGCGCCGACGATCTTCTCGAGGAGGACGGTGAGGCCGACCCCGCGGCGCCCCGCCGTGTAGAGCGAGTCCTGCACGGCGACGTCGTCGTCGACCACGACGGTGCCGACCTCGATGCCCTCCATCGAGGCGAGCTCCGCCGCCATCTCGAAGTTGAGCACGTCACCGGTGTAGTTCTTCACGATGTGCAGCACGCCGGCGCCGCGGTCGACGGCCTTGGTCGCTGCCTGCACCCGGTCGGGGGTCGGGGAGGTGAACACCTCTCCGGCGACGGCGGCGTCGAGCATCCCGACGCCGACGAAGCCGCCGTGCAGCGGCTCGTGGCCGGAGCCTCCGCCCGACACGACCGCGACCTTGCCCTCGGCCTTGGGCGTGGCGCGGGTGATGACGTGGGTCTCGAGGTCGACCGACAGCTCGGGGTGAGCCGCGGCCACGCCCTTCAGCGACTCGACGAGCACGTCGGACGGGTTGTTGATGAGCTTCTTCATCGTGCGATCTCCCTTGATCTGTCGGGTACGGCTCTCGCGACGCGACTTTCGCAAAAATTGGAAAGTTATTCGTCAATGTCGAATATGCTCGGACTCGGTCGGGTTGTCAAGATCGTTCCGGAGATCCGACGCGAACGCCGGCTCGACGACGAACCGGAGAGGAGGACGGCCCGTGATCCAGGCCATCGACCGCGCCGCCAAGGTGCTCGAACTGCTGCAGGGGGCCCGCCACCTCGGCATCACCGACCTGGCGCTCGCGCTGAACCTGCCGCCGTCGACCGTGCACGGCATCGTCAAGTCGCTGCGCGAGCACGGCCTCGTCGCGAAGGAGCGCGGCGGCCAGCGATACATGCTCGGCCCCACGCTGCTGCGGCTGAGCAACGTCTACCTCGACACTCTCGATGTCCGCGCCCGCGCCATGCGGTGGACGCAGGAGCTCGCCCGGCGCACCGGGCTCTCCGTGCGACTGGGAGCGCCGCACTTCACCGACGTCCTCGTCATCCACCACAACCTCCGCCCCGACGACAGCCAGCAGATGCTCGAGACCGGCGTCGCGATCCCCGCGCACGCCTCGGCGATGGGCAAGGTGCTGCTGGCCTATGACCTCGGGTTCCAGCGCAGCGTCTTCGAGCAGCCGCTGCGCAGCCTCACCGGCGACACCGTGACCGACGTCGCCCGGCTCACGCTCGATCTGCCCGCGATCGCCGAGCGCGCCACAGCGACCGAGGTCGACGAGGCCGTGCTGGGCGAATCGTCCGTGGCCGCCCCCGTGGCCGATGCCCGCGGCGACATCGTCGCGGCGATCGCCCTGGTGATGCCCACATCGGCCGGCCCTGCGACGGATGCCGACATCGACGCGCTGCGCGAGACGGCACGCAACATCTCACGAGAGCTCGGAGCGCCCACGTGGCCGCCCCGCGTCGCCCCCGACGAGGACTGAGCGCGACGGTCAGCGCGACTGCAGCCCGTCGAGGCTGACCCGCAGGATGTCCTCGCCGAGCTCGTCGGGGTCGACGGCACCGCCGGGCCGGTACCACTCGACGACGGAGTTGATCATGCCGAAGATGAGCCTGGTCGCGACCGCCGCATCGACGTCTCCGCGGATGAGCCCCTCGTGCTGCGCCTCGGCCACGATCGCGGTGACCCGCTGATCGAAGGCCCGCCTGCGCTCGAGCGCGCGCGTCTCGACGTCGCTGTTGCCGCGCACCCGGAGCAGCAGCGTCACGGCGGGGAGCTTCTCGGTCAGCACGTGCACGGCCCCGCGCACGATCGCACGCAGGCGGTCGGAGGCGAGCGGATGCCGCGACACCGCGTCGTCGACCACGCGCTCCAGCCCGTCGAGAGCCTCCCCGAGCGCCACGTCGAGGATGGCCGACTTGGAGTCGAAGTGGTGGTAGAGGGCGGATTTCGTCAGTCCCAGGGCGGCGGTCAGGTCGGCGACGCTGGTGGCATCGTAGCCGTGCTCGTTGAAGACCTTCACCGCCACCGCGAGCACCTGATCGCGGTCGTATCCGGGCCTGCCCCGCCTGGGCGCACGGCGCGGGGACTCGGGCTGCGACATAGCGTCCAGTCTGGCACCCGCGGCCTGTTGCCAAGCGCACCACGATCTGACATCGTATTACTGAACGATCGGTCTGCAATTCGCGCCGGTGCTCACGATCGAGAGGATGACGATGTCCGAGGCCTATCTCGTCGATGGCGTGCGCACCCCGGTCGGCCGCTACGGCGGCGCGCTCGCCGGCATCCGTCCCGACGACCTCGCCGCCCTCGTCGTGCGAGCGACCGTGGACCGCGCCGGCATCCCACCCGAGGAGATCGACGAGGTCATGCTCGGCGCCGCCAACCAGGCCGGAGAGGACAACCGCAACGTGGCCCGCATGGCGGTGCTGCTGGCCGGACTCCCCGACTCG
>Ga0164243_10013766_pt1 | contig 11343 bp, 6 predicted proteins | sample OricompcompostOP_FD_108781 | JGI IMG/M metagenome (GOLD analysis project Ga0164243, IMG submission 108781) | Organic Plus compost microbial communities from Emeryville, California, USA - Original compost - Organic plus compost (OP) | ecosystem: Engineered > Solid waste > Mixed feedstock >... | reverse complement strand
CTATTTGTTAAAAATACCTTCCGGCCGGATTTTGACCCTCAGACCCTATATGAAAATGAAAAAGTGGTCATTACCCAGGCACAGACCAATACCGACCTGTTTTACCAGTTTGATGATTTTATAACCTCAAAGAAAAAGAAAGTCTCCAAAAGCTTGTTAAATATTTTTAATGCGAGTAAAGAATGTATACTAGCCTATCAACACCACACCGGCACACCTATTACTTTTGATAGCTTTGATTTTGCTTCAGTGAAAGCTATATTGAATTTTTAACCTATGACTACGAGCAACGCAGAGGCAAAAAACAGCGTAAAAAGGGGCTGAAGGCCAACAGCATCAGGAACATGGTCAATTATCTACGCATGTTCCTGAAAAACCGGATTGACCGCAGAATTATTCCCCCTATTGACCTATCCCTTCTAAAAGCAGCCGGGGAAGAACCAGACGCCATTTATCTGAACCGGGAAGAAATAGACCGGATTTACCGGTTAGACCTTTCCGACCACTCCGATCTTGTGCCGTATCGGGATATGTTGGTATTAGGCTGTCTTACCGGCCTGCGGTATTCTGATTTTTCCATCATAAGCCCGGAAGATGTTCGCGGAGATATGCTTTACAAGAAGCAGGGTAAAACGGATAGTTGGGTGGTTATCCCCTTGCGGGATGAAGCCTATGAAATATTAGTAAACAGGTTTAAAGGTAGGGTGCCCCAAACAATCAATAGTGAATTTAATGAGCGTATCCGCGAAGTAGGTAAAGTGGCGGGTCTCACTACCCTGATCAAATTTTCCTATAAGAAGGGCAATCAGGATATTATACAGGTTAAGCCCAAATATGAGTGGATGAGTTCCCACACCTGCCGGCGTTCTTTCTGTACCAATGAATTTTTAGCCGGTACTCCTGTAGAATTGATCGTATTGCGCCGGAAGAAGCAGGGCAAAAGATGAAGGAACGCTGGATAGAAAGGGGGGAAATGAAGCCACCGGCTGTGGAAAAGTTTGTCCCTATGAATCAATTATACGAACAGGCGCCTTTACAGACAGTACCTGTAGCTGCTGTATTACCCTTACCCGTTAGGTCTGTGGCGAGTTAAACCCGGTTTAAAGGAATCAGGCTAAGGTGATGGCCTTAGCCTGATTGCATTATATTTTTTTGTAATTTCTAGGTGGTGTCTCAGTTTCAATTCAAGATTGATAAGGGGTTAGCTATAGATAAGGTTGAAAATTAAACTATTATGTCTGCAGATTTGGAGTAGGAGTAGTTCTTCCTTATATTTAAGAATAAGGGAAAGGATCAACACTCCTAGCAGACCCTAGTAAAATACATACCCGCTCTGGCCAATTAAATTGGCGACGCGCGGACAAATTATTTTAGCTTTAATCTTGGCCTTATTGATCCTTATGCTAAGTTGGTTTTGGCAACTTAGCTCCCTTTTTCAATGTTACCGATGAATGAATTACAAAACAAAATTTTCCCAACTTTTTTTGAAAATTTATTTTGCCTTCAGATTAAGGCAATTGGGCTATATCTTCAAATTTCATTATATACTTTGTCAGCTTCGCCTCCATGGCTGGGGGTACCCGTAATGAAGAATGGATTCTACAAAAGTTATAATAAACAAAGTGGAGTGCTAAAGTTCCAGCCAGGGATTCCGAAATAATGCCTAGGGCTATTTGAGTAATGCTGAATTAATGGCGGATAGGTTTGTTGAGCATGTCCTTATTCCACCATCTAATTTTTCCATTTTCGAATTGTATCGTCCCGGCAAAATACACGTCATGTCTATCTTCCCGGTTCTCCTCATTACCAAATATACTCTTTGCAATAACTTCTGCCAAGGAAGTATGACCTGGATCTTCTGGCGCATCCCTCATATTAAATCAATATATATTTGTTGGATCATATTTATGAATAATAAAGCAATACCAACCAGAGCCCACTGTTGTGGAAGATTAAAAATCTGGAGAAATGACTATTATGTTTCTCAACGCCAAAGTAGGCTCTGGTGCGAGGGACTTAATACATTATATTTTGAATTCACCTACCAGTAGAGAAATTGCGCCCATGCTATGCTAATTGTGATCCGTTACGAGTGGATAAATGCCTTTTGGAGGTAGTTGGAAAAAGTATTCCGGGCTACCTTTGCTCCGCTTAATATAATGCCATTTTTAATGGTCACAGTTTAATGAATACTCCAAAACTATACCTGCAATTGTTAACACTGCATTGCGTATTGGCCCTAAGAGGCTATAGCCAGGATGCTCCCAAAAGTGGTTCCCCGGTAGCACATAATTTCTTTTCACAGGTGATGTATAAATCGGAGAGATTCGAATCCCGTCTGAATAGAAGTACCACCAAAGTGTTAAACAGGATGCTCCGCCAGGAAAAGAAATTGTGCAAAAAACTTTCAAAGTCGGATACTGCAGCGGCCACACGCATCTTTGATCACAGCATTGATTCCCTGGGTGCCGTAAGAAATAACCTCCGCGGGAAAACCGGCAAATACACTTCCACTGTCTCAGGTGCCGCCTATTATGGTTACCTGGATACCTTACAGGGGACCTTAAAGTTCCTAGGAGCGACCAATGGCTCAGCAGCTACCGCCAGGCTGGCGGGCCAGTCACTGCAAAAGGTACAGCAGTTGCAGGCTCAGCTTGGATATGCGGACCAGGTAAAAAGCTACCTGCGCCAGAGACGACAGCAACTAAAACAGCAACTGTCTGCATACCCCGGTTTTAGCAAGGACCTGCAAGGCATTAGTAAAACGGCCTACTACTATAGCGCACAAATAAAGGGATACAAAAAAGCTTTCCAGGACCGCAAGAAGGCGGAAGCCCAAGCCATGGAAACGTTAAAGCAGATACCTGCATATAACGATTTTTTGAAAAAACATTCACAACTGGCTGGCCTGTTTAACCTCTCTGCTAATGGAAATCCAGCTCAAAGCCTGGAAGGATTGCAGACTCGTTCCCAGGTAGAGGAGTTGATCCAACAGCGGCTGGGCGGCGGTGACCCCAATGCGCAGGCAGCGGTGAGCCAGCAATTGTCGCAGGCGCGGGAACGCTTTAATGAGCTGAAGGATAAATTTCCTAACGCAGATAATGCTGCTGATATGCCGGACTTTACCCCCAATGAAATGAAAAGCAAAAGCTTCCTGCAACGGCTGGAGTTCGGCGGCAACCTGCAGTTCCAACGGTCTAGCCAGTATTTTCCCAGCACCAGCGACATCGCGGGGCAGGTAGCTTACCAATTCCACAAGAACGGTAGTGCGGGCATAGGTACGGCGTATAAGCTGGGCATGGGCACCGGCTTTAATAATATCTGTTTTTCTCACCAGGGAGTAGGGTTGCGCTCTTTCCTGGACTGGAAGTTGAAAGGCACATTCTATATCAATGGCGGTTTTGAGCAAAACTATAACAGCCAACTCCTGAACGAGGAGCAGTTGCGGAATTTCGACAACTGGCAGGGCAGTGCCTTGATAGGGATTAGCAAAAAGTACAAGGTGAACAGCAGGCTGAAAGGGAATATCATTTTACTGTATGATTTTCTACACAACCGACATTTTCCGAGAACGGACCCGATTAAGGTAAGGATAGGATACAATTTCAGATAAAATCGTTATTCCGCTATGCCCGAAATAATTTTCTCTTATAAAAGATGACGATAGACCTAGTAGAAGATAAAGTAACTGACATAGTACATCGGCGCAGAATATTATTTGATATAAATGACTACTTCTTTAGGATAAAGAAATGTACTTAAGAGATAAAAATTTAGCATGCTTGGGGGGAGGTTAGCATACCGGTATGTGTATGGATTATAAAAGAAAGCCAGAGGGTAAGTAGGAATGAATGCGGATAATCACATAAACTAAAAAAGCAATAAATCAGGAGATATGAAATATATGTTTTTACTACTCTTTGCTGCTCTATCACCTCTGGCTGGAATTTCACAGACATTACAAACAGTAACTGACAATGGTAACAGTACAACCAGAAATATGTGGATAGCCATGTCACCAATTGCGGGTGTAACAGAACAGGCGGCAAATATTGGAGGCAAAATAAAATTGCTTGGCGCCAACAGTGAATATACTACGGGGACAGATGCCAATCAACCCACTATTTACAGAAGCGGTATAAATACAGGAACCTATCCTTTCAATAATTATGACAATCTTATACTGCAAGCAGGAATGCAGTATAGAGACATCATCCTGGTAACCGGATGGACTCCAACCCCTAGATTGGTTGTTAACGGTGCAGGTAATGTAGGCATCGGCACTTCTAATCCTGGTGCTTATAAACTGGCTGTTAAAGGCACTATTGGTGCGCAAAAAGTGAAAGTTACCCAAAGCGGCTGGGCGGATTTCGTGTTTGAGCCGGACTACTCATTACCTTCCCTGGCTGAACTGGAAACCTTTATCCATACGAACAAACATTTACCGGATATGCCAACGGAAGAAGAGGTGGCCAGTGAAGGGCTGGACCTGGGAGAAATGAACAAGAAGCTGCTTCAGAAAATTGAGGAATTAACCTTATACCTCATAGAGGAGAATAAGAAGAACAAAGCCCAGCAGGAAATGATTGACGCTCTGAAAGCAGAGATGACGCAATTAAAGGCTACCATTCAATAATAAACGGACAATACAATTATAAGAATCATTTTTACTATGAGGAAAATATATCGCTTTCTTCCATTCGTTTTTGCAATGCAGTTGGTTACTGCTACTGTAGCGGCCCAGTCCCCCCGGAAATATTATACCAATCGGGCTATTGCCGGGCAGACAGAAGATACCAAAGGAGTTAATTATTTATTGTTGCATAAAATATATACCGGCACTTTAATGGCTGATCATCATGTGATGGGAAAGATAACCGCTATTAGAGGCAATGCCGGTAGCTGGAACCGTAAATGGACAGTAGAAGTCAATACGGCCAGTGCTTATAACTCAAACCGGGGCAGCATTATCACATATAATGAGCCCGCCTCGCTGGTGACGCTTACCTATAATGGTGCAAGTTATCTGGCTGTTTCCATTATAAACTCCTCTACCTTACTTTGTTTTTCCTTTACCGGGTATGCCCAAAATGAGTCTCTTAGCCTGGTATATGATAATAACGTCAGCAATGTAAAGCCTTTCACGGGCCTGGACCCGGTGACTATACAAGGGAATGTAGGCATAGGCACGCTTGGGCCTTCCGCCAAACTGGCTGTAACAGGCCCACAAGGGACAACCTTGGGAAAATTTACACAATCCGGTATAGCAGATGCCAATGCCTATTTAAAAATAGAGAATACTACCGGTGTAAGCGGGCATTTTATTCCCGGCATAATAGGACGAAGCAGTGCCAGTGGAAGGTCCTGGGGCATGCAGGTGGTAGGTGAAGTAGATGATATCGTCCCTCCTGCCAATGAAATTAGTGGGGGCGCAGTTGTGCTGGACGGCAGGAGTAAAAATGGAACCCCGCTGGTAAACAATAATGTCATGATGGTGAACAGCTACGGAAAAAACCTGGTGGCAGTGAAAGCCAATGGTAGCGTAGGGATCGGTACTACCACCACCGGTGTGCATAAACTGGCGGTAGAAGGCTCTATCGGCGCCCGGAAAGTAAAAGTAACACAGAGCGGCTGGGCAGATTTTGTGTTCGATCCTGCATACCAGCTCCCCCCCTTACATGAAATAGAAACCTACATACAGGCCAACCGACACCTGCCAGGTATTCCTACAGCAGCAGTAGTGGAGAAAGAAGGATTGGACCTGGGGGAGATGGATAAAAAGCTGCTGCAGAAGATAGAAGAGCTGACGCTGTATATTATTGAAATGAAAAAAGAGATCAACGAATTGAAACAAAAAACGGCAAAGGGACTATGAACAGATTGGTACGTTACAAAATATGTATTATCTCATCAATTTTACTGTTATCATCAGCTAAGCTGGCGGCCCAAAAATCTCCGGCTACCGAGCCGGGTAATTTTACGAAGCCGATAGAAGTGCTTCCTCCTTCACCTAATGCCGCATCCCTGGGGAGATACGGTGGCATGGACATCAGCCCGGCAAACGGTATGGTCCGCTTTTCCGTACCTATATTTAACCTGCAGTCCTCCAATCTGGCTTTACCACTTTCCCTGAATTATGCCGGCGGCGGCCTGAGAGTGGATGAACTGGCATCCCGGGTGGGCACTTCATGGAGTTTGAATGCCGGAGGAGTTATCACCCGGACAGTATTTGGCAGTATTGACGAACAGTCCCGGCGGCTTGCTCCTCCACCAGGGTTCCCAGCCCGCACGAAAGCCACACTGGATTACCTGAAATCACTTACGGGCTTTGAGGCGGGCAATTTCGATGCGGAGCCTGATCTGTTCTCCTTCAACTTCAATGGTAACGCAGGCCGGTTTATACTGGACGACAATCTGAACCCGGTGTTGCTGTCTCATTCAAACCTGAAGATCGAAAAGGATTTCAGTTCGGCCGACTGGAATTTTCGTGTTACTACCGCTGATGGTGTGCAATATTTTTTTGGTGGCGCCGGTGCAAGGGAAACAACTAATAAGTATGCGAGCGGGACAGGATGCGGTAAAAGTTATCCCAGTCCGGCCGTAACGGCCTGGTACCTTAATAAAATCATTCATCCCAACCGGGATACATTGTACTTTTCTTATAGCTCCCTGGGCCTGAACTATAAAACTGGCGTCAGCCAGAGCGCTGTCGCCAAGATGCCTTCGGTGTCTGAATGTAAGCACTGCCCCACGATTCCTGCCACCAACTGTTTCACCTGGTTAACAACACAGGTGGTCATGTTGCAGGAGATCACCTCGTCCGGTGGGAGCAAAATCAGGTTCCATTATATCAACCGCCTTGACCTGGATGATAAACTGTTGTCGAAAATTGAGATCTACAACAGCAGTAATAATATCGTACGTGTATTCGACCTGGAGTATAGGCAGGCTGAGTCCAGCGGCTTCACTAATATCTATACAGAACCTTCATTTAAATACCGGCCCTTCCTGGTACGATTTATTGAACGGTCTGCGGATTCAAAGCTGACCAGGTCGCATCAGTTCTATTATAACAAAGAAGACCAGTTAGCGCCCAGGTTATCTTTTGCACAGGACTACTACGGTTTTTTTAATGGAAAACGCAATGGATCACTGTTGACATGCGGCACTGAAACATGGCTTCAGTCGCGTTTCCCGCAGGCAAGAGCAAACAGGAACCCTGATCCGGAATATTCCACCCGTGGTATGCTGTCAAAGATCGTGTATCCTACCGGTGGAGAGGACACTATTCTGTACGAGGGGAATACGGTGTATGAACGGGTAGAAATATTGCCTCCCACCAAAACCGTTACAGCCCAGGCTATCAGTAATGATTTGCCCGGCGGACCCTCCAAAACTGTCCGCTCCGATACTGTCCTCATTTCCTACAAACAGGACGAAGTCATACTGTATGCCAGCGTTAGCGGAAACAATGACGACCCGATCCACAATAAAGGCATTATAAAAGTTTTTGAACTGCCCTCAAACAGAGCAGTTTTTAACGAAGTAATTAGCCAGGGGCACCCTATTCAGCGGCCGTTGTACCTGGCCAGGGGAGCCAGCTACTATATCGAAGTGTCGGCCGCCGGCAGAAAAACTGCTGCAGCAGCATCCTTCACGTGTAACGTAGGTGAAAGCACCTACGAGAACAGGAATGTGAATGCAGCCGGTGTGCGGGTAAAAAAGATCATTACCAGGAACCCACTTGGTCAGGAATCGGTGAGAAAGTACACCTACGCCAAACTGGCGACGCCGAACACATCATCTGCGGGATATATTTTCAGGCCCAGGTATTATAGGATGCTTACTGTAAAGATTCCCTGCTCGGATCCGAATGCCATCCCCGGCTGCGGTTATGCCAATTGCGATAACTATGTGCTTTATTCCAATCCGCAGAATAACATTTACGTTTACCCGGATGCACCTGTAGCTTACCGGCATGTGGTCGAAAGCTTTGGCAATGACTATGAAAGCGGTGGTATAGAATATGAGTATACCGTAGCGCCCGATATACCGGGTAATAACCTGATCGGCGCCATTGCAGGCGCTCCGCTCACCAGCAATGGCTGGAAGAACGGAAGGGAGGTGCACCGGCGTGTCTTCAAAAAGAAGAATGGCACATATATTCCGGTACAGGAAACCTTTACGCATTACAAGGATGACAGCCGGGTAGACAAAACCTTCAGTGCTTATATAGCCAGTAAAAAATTTGAGGCGATCTGTCAAGGCGATCCGCCGATGGAAGAGGAATTTGAGGCTTTTGATCTGACCTCATACGCCTACCTACGGAAATGGTCGTATGTTGACAGCGTAAGAACGCGGACCTATGACGATCAGGGACAGCGGTACCTGCAACAGTTGTCCGTCACTGAATATGTCAATCCTGCACATGTCCTGCCTACCAAAGTGACCACCACTTCGAGCGAGGGAAAAACTGAGACGGTCGCCAATTATTATGCTCCGGATCTCAGGCTTACAGGCACGGAGGAATCGGCCCGGCAAAAAATGGTAGCCACAAACATAATCGCACCAGTGCTTTTGCAACAGTTTGCTACAAATAATAAAAGCACCACTACGTTGAAAACAGGGTACTATATATCTCCGGAAGGTTTAGTCTTACCGCAATACCAGAGCATGCAGACCAACGGTGCCTCTATGGAAAAAAGGGTGGAATTCCATAAGTATAGTCCCAACGGTAACCTGATGGAACAATCCAAGGTAAATGATGCGCACGAAGTCTATCTCTGGGGGTATAACCACCAGTACCCGGTCGCACGGATAACCGGCAGCGACTATGCCACGGTCTCCGCGATGATCGACCCGTCCGTACAAGCGGTACTGGATCAGCCTGCCAGCGATGAACAGCTAAGGACCACATTGGATAAGCTCCGGACAAGACTGGCCGGCCAGGCGCTGGTAACCACCTATACCTACCAGCCCCTGGTGGGCATGACCAGTGAAACAGGCCCGGCAGGCAGGACCACTTACTATGAATATGACGGTTTCGGGCGGCTGAAGCTGATCCGGGACCAGCACAGCAAGGTACTGAAACTGTTCTGTTATAATTATGCCGGCCAGCGGGAAGACTGCGGGGGCCTGATATTTTATAACGCCCCCAAATCGCAGGTATTTACCCGGAACAACTGCCCTCCCGGTACATATGGAGGACAGGTCACTTATAGTGTGCCGGCACGTAAATACAGTGCCGGCACCCAGCCGGCAGCAGATGCGATGGCACAAGCTGACATTAACGCCAACGGGCAAAATTATGCCAACCAGCATGGCAGTTGCCTGTACGGAAATGTGGCCAAAAGCCAGGTATTTACCCGCAATAACTGCCCGGTGGGCGGGACCGGGGCTAAGGTGACCTACACCGTGCCGGCCGGTAAGTATAAGGCCACGACCCAGGAGGCCGCGAATGTGCTGGCACAAAATGATATCAATGCCAACGGGCAAAACTATGCCAACCAGCATGGCACCTGTACGTTCCGAAATGCTCCTAAAAGTCAGCCATTTACCAAAAATAACTGTACCGCTCCCTATAAAGGTAGCCAAGTAACTTACCTGGTGCAAGAAGGTAAGTACACATCTGTTATTTCCCTGGAAGATGCCAATCAGAAAGCACAAAATGACATCAATGCTAACGGGCAAAATTATGCCAACACGCACGGGACCTGCGTCATTGTTTACGCCAAGATTAGCTATCAGAACATCGTCAATAAGCCCAATATCGAAAGGCGGGCAGATGTGTATGTGAGCTTCTTTTCCGATATCAATTGTACCACCCCCTTTGCGGTAACGAATCTGCGTGTCAATTACAAGATAGAAAGTACCCGATGCGGGGACGAGGCCGGAAGCACTAAAGATTATTCCGTCGTTTGCAATGGCACCACATCCCTGGTGGCAAAGAATGCTCAACTTTATTGGAATGGAGGTGATTACTACCATTGCTGGCGGTACGAGTATGCGGTGACCATGGGTACGGGTTATCTGCCATGTGGGTTTGCTTACCGGAATGCTGCAATCAGCAAGACGTTTACCCGCAATAATTGCGGTGCCGGGTACCTGCCGGGATCTGCGACTTATACCGTAGCTGCCGGCAAGCATACTTCTCCATTAAGCCAGGAGGCAGCGAATGCGCTGGCGCAGGCAGACATGAACGCTAACGGGCAAAATTATGCCAATGTGCACGCTCCCTGCCACAAGATCTACTATAGTGAGGAGAAGAAAGAGACATTTATCCGCAATAACTGTCCCAGCGGGCACAAGCCAGGCAGTATTACCTATATAGTGGCTGCAAAAAAGTATACTTCTTTGATCAACCAGGACGATGCGAATGCCAAAGCACAGCAGGATATCAATACCAACGGGCAGGCCTATGCCAATTCACATGCATCTTGTACCCCCAGTCCTTTATTCCATAGTAAAAAAGATTCCGGAGATTTCATCCGTAATAACTGCGGGGCCGGGTACATCGGGACAAGCGTCAGGTATATTGTACCGGAAGGCAAGTATACCTCTACTATTGATCAGGAGGATGCCAACCGGAAAGCCAGGGCCGATGTCAATGCGAATGGTCAAAACTATGCCAATGCTCATGGAACCTGCAATAAGTTGGTTATTTACGCCAGAGTCAGCTACGAAAATATAAAGGCAGAAGGAAATACCCGAAAAACAGCAGATGTATATATCCGGTTTTACTCAAACGCAAGCTGTACTACCCCTTATTCGGTTGCCAACCTGAGAGTTAATTACCGCCTTGAGGAGAAACGATGTCATGAGGATGCCTGGAGAAATACCAATTATTCGATCCTATGCAATGGTACTGCAACCTTAGTAAAGAAAGGGGCGATCTTGTATCAGTACGGTGGAGATCAGTATCATTGTTGGATCTATGGATATGTTGTAGCGCCTGGCTCCGGTTACACTAACAAATAATGAATGATCAAATATTCAGGAATGAATTCAAAGGAAATAACATCATTGAATAATTTATATTGTAAGGCAGCTTTACTCTGTATTTTTACTACTGCTGCTGCCACCGTTCAATCCCAGAACATACCTGGCGGCGCTACCCGTCCTTCGGCTGCTCCGGTGACTCCTCCGGGTGCTTATACGAATACCGGTATTAACTATATCCGCACCTGGGAGCCCTCCATGCCCACTACGGACCCGGCAACAATTATCAACAATGCCAATAATGTTCGTGCTGTAAAGCAGACCACCGAATACCTTGACGGATTGGGCCGTCCCCTGCAAACAGTCACTAAAGGGATCTCGCCGGCCGGTAGAGACCTGGTGGCG
>Ga0164243_10013765_pt1 | contig 11343 bp, 11 predicted proteins | sample OricompcompostOP_FD_108781 | JGI IMG/M metagenome (GOLD analysis project Ga0164243, IMG submission 108781) | Organic Plus compost microbial communities from Emeryville, California, USA - Original compost - Organic plus compost (OP) | ecosystem: Engineered > Solid waste > Mixed feedstock >... | reverse complement strand
TGGCACTGCTGGCTCGAAGGGAAGAAGCGGCCCACCTTGATCAGGGTGCAGCCGTGCCACTTCGCCTTGTATTCAAGCTGCCGACGAACCTCACCCATGCAGGCATTGGCCACGCTGCGCCGGTTCCACAAGAAACGCTTCGCACCGAAGGGTCGCGCGAGCACCTTGGCCTGCTGACGCGTCGGATAGCAGCGTGCCTTGTAGGCACGCTCGAACGTGCCGGGCACCTTCTCGCGCTTGCGGGCGGATTTCTTGTTCTTCGGCTCTTCGGACATCAGCGAGTCTAGGTTGCCTGTTTATTCCTCGGCGCGCCGTGACTTGAACCGACGGGCTCTTCGGCGTCCTGCCTCATCGATCGCTACATTTGCCGAGGGCTAACTTCCGCCCGCCGCTCGCGCTGCAATCCTGCGGTATGACGAAGAGAAGTGGAGGACAACCATGTGCAAGCAACCTGTGAACTGCACAGGCCTCGCTTGGCAATGCGAGCACCACGCGGCACGCGCCGCGGAGCACGGCCCGCGAGGCCTGTAGGAGTCACAGTGCAATTCGAATCGAAACAGCAGGCCAAGAGACTTGTTTCTGGCCTTCGTCGGGAGATCCGCGCACTGGGGGCGACTGCGTCCAGCTTGGGGCACAACGCCACCTGTGACCTTCTGGCCCGAGCCTTGGGGTTCTCCAGCTGGTCGGCTTTCCTAGTCACTCAACCTTGGAATGATATGAAACCGGAAGCTTCAGTCAACAACCTCTGTTCGACACCAGATCTGATCTCCCAGAGAAAGGGGCCGGTGTTCTGCCGGTGTGATAACTGCGAGAAGCTTTGGCCTCTCGAGCAGCTGAAGCCTTCAAAGCGTCTGGGTGAACGTATGGATCTGCCGCCCGATCACCCGGATGCAATCGTGCCCGACGGAGATTGTCCGGACTGCGGTGCGTTCTGCTACAAGGTCGCTGAGTCGGAGGATGCAAAGCTAGAGGAGGCAAACCGCAGAATTCGCACACTTCAGCGGCTTCTGCTTGTCGAGACATGCACCTGTGGGGCGCCGCGTGAATACGTGGATCCTCAAAAGCATGATCGATTTTGCCGGTATGTGGAGCTCACTCGAACAAATTCGGAAGGCTAGTAAAGCCTGCCTTCTTCAGGCGCCAGCAACAATGCTGGCGCTTTAGTCGCTTTTTTGCCAAGGCTCTACCGCCCGCGGCGCCAAGCGCATCCCAGGCCTCTTCCATGTGCCTCGTGGCAGCTTGCGCACTTGAGAATCACGCCTCGCTGAAAGTCCCGGTGGCGTCGCCGAACTGCTCGATCTTGACGTTCGCGCGCTGGGCGATCGTCAGCAGCACGTTGGCGAGCGGGGTGTCCTTCGGGGCAGAGATATGCTGGTTCCCCTTGAGTTTGCCGCCCTTGCCCAACAACACCACGGGCAACTGCTTGCAGTTGTGCAGATCGGAATTTCCGAGGTTCGAACCGTAGAGGATGATCGTGTTGTCCAGCAGGTTGCCGTCGCCTTCCTTGATGCTGGCCAGGCGCTTGGCGAAGCGCGCAAAGCGCTCCATCTGATAGGTCTGCACGCGCGCCAGCTTTTCCTGCTTGCCCGGATCCTCGCCGTGATGCGAGAGCGGGTGGAAGGCTTCGTCCACCTGGATCGAGGGGAACGTGCACATCGAGGCTTCCTTGATCATGCGCATCGTGGCCACGCGCGTCTGGCCGGTCTGGAACGCCAGCGTCATCATCTCGAACTGCACGTCCACCAGTTCCGTGAAGTCATCCGGCGTCCCGACCGGGGCGTCCGGCAGGTTGCCCAGGGACTCGGCCTTGGCCATGAGCTTCGACACGCGGCCCTCGACCTCACGCACCGATTCGAGGTAGTCGCCGACGAGCGCGCGGTCCGCCGCGCCCAACTGCCGGTTCAGGCTCTGAACGGCTTCCATCGCGTAGTCGAGCAGGCTGTCGGTGGCCTGGAGGCGGGCGATGCGATCGGCGTTGGAGTCACCAGGACCGAACATGCCGTAGAACACTTTGCGCGGATTGCCTTCCATTGGAAGAGCCTGATTCAGGCCGCGGTAGGAGATAGCGCCGCCCGGCTCGCCACACAGCTCGAGCGAGGGGAGCGGCGTGTCCTTACCGATCTGCTTCGCGGCGATCTGGTCGATGGACACACCTGCCCCAGGGCCCCAGAGGCTCATCTGCGGGTCCTGGCAAGTGAGCCAGGTCTGTTCGGTGATGCCGTGCGGCGGGTTCTGCCGCTCGCCGGCCTTGTTGCGGATGTTGGTGATCACCGTGACGTAGTCACGCACCTCCTCGAGCGGCTTCAGGATGCGCGAGAACTCGAAATCCTTGCCCGTTCCCTTGGGTACCCAGAACTTCTCCACCGCGCCGTGCGGGATGTACACGAAGCCGAGGCGGGGCTGGATGGAGGCTGCGTTCTTGGCGAGGGCAGTGCCGGCTGGGATCATCGCGTCGAGCAGCGGCAGCGAAATGGCCACACCCGCACCCTTCAGGATCGTGCGACGGGAAAGATGCTTCTTCGTCAGATACATTGCGCTCACTCCGCATGCAGTCGGTACCGCCGTGCCAGGTGTCGTTCGCGCAAGCCGCAGCGACGAGAAGTGACGTCAGCTTCTGCGGCCTGTGCGACGTCGTGGTTGTCGACACATTCCGCCTTCGCGGTTACTTCTTGTAGACAGAAACATTTATACCGGGACCACCCCGTATCCCTTCCCTGCCAGCGCCTTCACCTGGCCACACATCCGGGCGAGCGCGGTCGAGTGGTGTGCAAAAGGCACCCGCAATGAGTATGCCCGTTGTGATAACATAGACTCTGGGAGATAAGAACAACACGAGGTGGCGCGGCCCTCATCTTCGTGGCTTGATCGCTCAGCGCCGATCGAGCATGCTTCAACCGCTGATTCCTGGTCCTCGACCGGCACTCAGTGCACGCTTTAAGGCACAAATTACAGCACCACGCCTAGCTGAACAGCAGTTGGTGGCTGAGCTCACCCCGGCCAACGCGACCAGCGTAACAAGGACGCCTTCACTTTCCCTTCGCATGCCGAAAGAAACTCTGCGCCCTGCGCAGGCCCTCGCGCCAGGATTGAGACAACTTCATTTCGTGCCGGTATGCTTCGCGGGCGGATAAGAACAACACGAGGAACCCACTGTGCATAGCATCTTGAAGACGTGTTCAGTTGCTGCGCTGGCCTTCAGCCTTCCCATGATGAGCTTTGGCACCGCCAAGATCTCACCTCACGCAGTCATCCCGATCACTCAGAAGGGCTACCCGAAAACTTATGCGGCGTGGGGCGCCGAGGGAGTGAAGCGGCTGAACGCATTGATGCCGCTGGCGGCACAGAAGGTGGCGAGGTCGACAGAGTGCGATACGGTGGATCTCGTGGAGCTCTCCGATCAACGCAGTAAGCCGCCTAAGCATGCGGTGTTCTTCGTCGATTGTGTGAACGGGAAGCGCTTCTACGTCGACGAATCAGAGCTGGGCGCACAAACACCCGTCCAATCACAAACGAAGAAGATGCAGGCATTGAGCGATATACAAGCGATTGCGACCTGTGAGAAAGCGATCAGGCCGAAGTTGATGGTGCCAGATAGCCACAAGCGCCATCTGACTGATACGTCGGTGTATCGCGCACCCGCCACGGGAAATGTGGTCGTTGAATATGCTTTGACCGCCAGCAACAAGGCGGGAGTGGCACTGACAAATCGTGCCAAATGCGTGTTCACGGACCAAGGGCTGGTCGAGGCAACTATCCTCGAACCGTAGATGGACTGATTCGGGATCAGAAGTGAACCCGGGACACGAGGTCCCGGGTGAATCGCGACGGACATGTATAGTGCGTATGCGCTTCCGCCGGGGAGGTTATTTCTTGCCCAGCGGTGCGTATTGAGCTCCGTCCCAGACTTCGATTCGATCGGCGGTCGCTTCTGGCCACGACCGACGCGCTTCCCGCAGCGCGTCGGCATCGTCTGCTGCGCCAATCATGATGAAGCCGTACCGACCGCGACATCGGTAGCTTTTCAAGCCGGCGACCGCCAGCGGTCGATCGCACAATCGGGAGGACTCACAAGGTCCTGTGAGCATTCGTTCCTCATGCACTACGGTTGATAGGCCTGACGCGTGTAGGCACAAGGAAAGGAGCCCTGGCGTGGAACCCTCCGGAAGGGATGCGGTTCGGGGGAACACGGTTGTGGATTGAGGGGGCACTCTGCCTTCTGCAGCTCCTCAGCTCGCTCCGCGAGAGCCGTGGCGCCCGGCAGCTGCAGGGTGTTTGGCTGAGGCTGGAAACGAAGCTGGGGAAGCACGAGGCTTCCCTAGTGAAACGTGACTGCAGCGTGTGCCGGCTGTCGAGCGGTCAGGCGGTTGCCTGATGTTCCTTCGCTCTTTCACGCAGCTTCTTCAGCTCAAGAAGCGCTGCAAGCAGCTCTCGCTGGTGCAGGGAAAGCGCAGACGGCTTGTCAACATAGGTGTACACGTAGGTACCGATCAGAACCTCGAGTGTCGCCGGCGTGCGTAATTCACGCCATGTCGGGCTGAGGTTTCAGGGCAAGCCGGGCCAGGATTTCACGAGCATGCCGGGCTGGATCATCTGATTTTCGTGGAGCGGGATAACCCCGTTACCGTCGCCGCCTTTTGGCACACGAAAGGCGTTCGGCGGTGGCTCAGAAGAGGTTGTCCATGCGGAAGATTCGAGAGATTTTGCGGCTGCGGGCCGCAGGGTTCACCGACCAGCAGGTCGCAGCGAGCGTCGGCTGTGCGCGCTCGACGGTGCAGGAGTGCCTCAGGCGGGCACAGGCGGCCGGGATCAGCTGGCCGCTACCCGAGGAGCTGGATGAGGCGGCGCTGCAGGAGCGCTTGTATCCGCGCGCCATACCGGTGCGGCCATCCAGCACGATCCCCGAGCCGGACTTTGCGTACATCGCGCGCGAGCTCACCCGCAAGCACCTCACGCGCCGGCAACTGTGGCGCGAGTATCACGCGCAGCATCCGCAGGGACTGAAGCACACCGCCTTTTTTGCGTGCGATTTCAGCGCTGGCGCGCCACCGTCGGCGCCGAGGTGACAATCGCCCAGGAGCACCAGCCCGGCGAGCAGCTGTTCGTCGATTACGGCGGTGATCCGGTCTGGCTCACCGATCGCCACACCAGCGAGAAGCGCCCGGTGTGGCTCTTCGTGGCCGCGTGGGGCTTCAGCCATCTGCTGTACGTGGAAGCCACCGCCACACAGAAGTCGCAGGATTGGCTCTCTGCCCACGTGAATGCGCTGGAAGCCTTCGGCTGCGCGCCGCATGCGATCGTGCCGGACAACACCACGACTGCGGTGCGCCGGGCGCTGCGTTACGAGCCGCAGCTTCATCCCGAGTACCGCGACTTCGCGGAAGCCTACTCGATCGCAGTCCTTCCGGCGCGCGTGAGGAAGCCGCGCGAGAAGGCCCAAGTCGAGTCGGCGGTCCTGATGGCACAACGGCGCGTACTCGGTGCGCTACGCGATGCGGTGTTCTTCTCGCTCACCGAGCTCAACGCCGCCATCCGCGCGATCGTCGCCGAGATCAACGCCGAGCCGTTCCAGAAGCGCGAGGGCACCCGCCGCGAGTTGTTCGAGCGCTATGAGCGGCCGGCTGCGCAAGCCCTTCCCGAGCATCGCTACGAGTACGCCCAGTGGCGTACCTCGCTCGTTCACCGCGACCATCACATCGAAGTGGCCCGCGGCTACTACTCGGTGCCTTACACGCTGGTCGGCCAGCGCGTCGATGTGCGGCTGGGCGCGCACCTGGTGGAGATCTTCCAGCACGGCGCACTCATCGCTGCCCACGTCCGCGTGGAGCGACCCTATCAGCGGCGCACGATCGCGGCGCCTCCAGCCGGCCGGCCCACAGCTTGGTCTCGAAGTACGGATACTTCGCGTTCACTTGCGGAATTCCTCAGCAGCCTCTTCGTCAACGAGCCATCGCGCCTCGGCGTACGCGCCGCCTTCCTCATTGAACGATTCTGGCAGGCGAAAACCACGACGATCAAGCTCCGCTTCGATGGCCGCGCGCTCGCTGAGCGTGAGCATCGGATTGGCGCCGCCGGTCAGCAGGTTCTCGAGCTCGGTACGAGACAGGGAGGGAAGTTCGGTGACGTCAATCATGGTACAGCCTCGGTTGGTTGCTTACTAGCTGTTCACATGTAAGCAGATTGAGTATTCATTCTACCAAAGACAGGCCGATTTCGCGAGAGGAAGCCGAGCGCCCGGACCGCATCCAGGCGCGGGCGCGTCGAATCAAGGGTGGCGACTCAGACCGATGTGGGCGCAGTCGGCGGCGCTGCAAAGTTGCAGTGGAGAGCCGGCCGCGGGGCAAACTCCCGCTCATTGAACGCCTCGAAGCAACACGGGCAACGCCAATCCTTCGAGAGGGCTTCGAGGAACTCAGCGGGCAGTCCTGCGAAATCTGGCGGCACCGGGTGACGAATGCGGCCACCGGGATCTGGCCGAAGGGGAACCAGCTCGCCACTCAACCGCGGGTGCTTTCAGGGAGATGCAACTGCCTTCAGATAGAAGCAAGTGCATTGCATAGGATGCACTCCAGGGCGAATCGAGAAGATTGCATCGTATGCGATGCGCGCGGTTACCAGGCTCCGCTCCTCTTCGGTCCGATCACGCCGGCGGGTTCAAGGCTCTTTCGCTACAGAGGACAGGACCGCCGACTGAGGAATAGGGCATGTTTCATTGGCTTCGTACGTGGATTGCTTCGATCCGTGCACGGCGCGCCGCTCAGCGGCTTGCTCGAGCGGAACTGGAGATCCGACGAGTTAAGGCGCGGGCCTGTGCTCGCCGCCGGCGCGAACGTGAAGCGCAGGCATTGATCGAGCGAGCGCGGGCCGCAACCCGCAGGTCTTTTGTGATCGCGGACCTTGAGACCACGGGCTTCTCGGCTTCCGACGAGATCATCAATCTCGCCGCCATTCGAGTAGATGAGAGCGGATGCGTGATCGATGAGTTGTCGGTGTTCGTGCGCATTCGCGCTCGAGTACCTCAGCACATCGTCGAGCTGACCGGCATCACCGATCAGCTGCTTGCGCGTCAAGGCATCAACCTGGCCGCAGCGCTGGATGAGTTCTTCGCCTTCTGCGCAGACGATCCAGTGTTCTTCCACAACGCATCGTTCGATACGAGGATGCTGGAAGCAGCTTGCGCCCGCGTCTCGATGCTGTTCACCAACGAGGTGCACTGCTCGCTGAAGCTGGCTCGGGCGGTGTGGCCGCGGCTACCTTCGCACAAACTCGAGGTGCTCGCACGACACGTCGGAGCGCCGGCACCGACCCACCTGGGGCTTGACGATGTGCATTCGCTGCGGTTCGTGTTGCAGGCAGCGTTGAAGAAGGAGCCGCTTTCGGCTGCCGCTTGATTCTCATTTCACCGGGGCACTTACGTGTCCCGGTTTCTTTTTGCGTGATCTCGCGATCCGTTTCTCGGAGCATGCAAAGCTCAGAGGCCTTCAGTCGCCGTTGCGCAGCTTCCCCGCTTCGGCCTTCAATTCACCCTTCGCTGTTTCGATGATCGAGCCGAGCAACGGCAGCTCAACGCTGCAGCTGCACGGTCTTGCTGACCGTCTGGCCGTTACGGTTGAGTACAAGCTCGAGCGGCTGCCCGGTGCCAGCGCGTCGATGTGCGGCTGGGCGCGCACCTGGTGGAGATCTTCCAGCACGGCGCACTCATCGCTGCCCACGTCCGCGTGGAGCGACCCTATCAGCGGCGCACGATCGCGGCGCATCGCCCGCGTTACCCCAGTCGTACTGCACGCCTGCTTGAAAAAGCCCAAGCGCCGGGTGGAACTGCAGCGGCTGGCACTTTTGTCGAACATCTTCAAAAAGCTCCCCCGGAATGGACAGGGAAGAGGCCCACTTTGCCGTGTGGATCGGACTTTCCTCTCGGGCGTGCGCGAGCTCGGTAAGCCGCTGGCTAAACTGCTCCATCGTACTCAAGCCCCAGTGGCTGATTCGAGGACCCAGAGAGAGGCACGATACGATCTCGAACTCCTGGTACGTCGCCCGGCGGTATGGCGCGTAAGGATTACCCGCTTCTGCCTTGAGCGCGGAATGGTGCCGTTCACCATAGGTGTGGTACAGGCAGAGCTCGCCGTCCTCATCGGGCATGAAGCACGCCGCGACATCCCCGGCTGGCGAATACCGGAAAGGAAAGACCTGCTGGAGTATGCCGGTGCGCCAGGCGCCGGGTTCCAGGTAGGCCGCCGCACACAGGCGCTTTGGTTCGCCCGGGCGAAGATAGGGCCGAAGCGCCATATCCTTCGTGCGCCCGTGCTCGAGCGCAACCAGGCTTCTGCGAGCCTGCTTCTCCGAAGCAGGAACCGCCAGGATGCGCGGGCGTGAGTCGATCTGGCGATATTCTTCTTCCTTCAGCACATCCGCCAGATCGTGACTGCCCATGCGCCAGGGATTTTCCGACCCATCCTCCTCAAACGACCGGTCCTCCTCAAATCCGGGCAGCCGAAACGCGGCACGAGAAGGATTTACCAACGCGCGAAAGTTCTTCCGAAGCAGGTGGACGTTCACACCCACAGGGAGAGCATTTCGATGCCGGCGCACCCGCCCTGCCAGCTGAATCAGCGAACGGACCGAAGACGGTTCCACTACCGCCCAGTCGTAATCGTGGTCGCGACCCACCTCCGTGACCGGAGAGCCGAGTACGATGAACAGGTGATTCTCCTCCGAGCCAGCCTCAAGCCCCTGTCGAATGCAGGCGTGCTCGAAGAGCTGCGCCGGGTTCTGCCGCTGCAACGTCGTATCGAGCATGCGCTCAATCGCATCCCGCAACAGCAGCGGGAAGCGCGAATGGTAGATCAGCAGGTGGAACCGATAGCCGGGCGGCGCTCCCTGCTCGAACAGCTTCAACCCAACCTGCACCATGCGGTTGATGTTGGCCATACGTACGAGGCCTACGCTCACATGTTTCCCCGAAACCGGATCTCTCTGGTGATTCGCGGCATGCAGCTCGATCGCACTGGCGACAATTCGACGAGCAAAAGCATCGGCCACTTCGTCGGAGCTTTCGAATTTCGCCGACTGAGGTACTGCCACCAGCTCGCCGATTCGCTTCGGAGGCTCCTGGGACAGCTGCTGCGCACGCTCCGAGGTAAACGCATTATGCGCCGCCAGAAACTCCTGCTGACCTTTGCAAGTGACCTCACGAGCCTGAAATTCATCGACCCAAAGGCAAGGTACCCCCGCGGCGGGATCCCCGATTCCGGTCGCCGCGGAGAAGTGACGGCGACCTGCCTGATAAGCATTGAAGAGACCCAGCGCCTGAGCGGGCAGAAGAGTTGCCGTAGACAGCAGAACCTTGCGCCCGAGCACCCCGGCCAGGTGCACGAGGCTCGTCAATGCGGGCAGATCCGCGATGTCAAAGTCATCCGGCTCATCCAGCACCAGGTCGCTGCCCAGCAGACGAAACCAGGGCGCAAGGAAAGGCTGCGTCCGCAAGGCCTGGGTAGAGGGCATCAGGTAATCGATCGTGCAGACCAGCACAGGGGAAGCAAGCAGCCGGACCACCTGAGGATCCGACTTCAGGCTCTCAGGCAGTTCCGCCTCTTCCTGGCCGTCGATCACGGTCTCGTTCTCAGGCAGTAACGGAGCGCGACTTGCCGAACCGGTCGCTTCGGCTGCCCTCTCCGCCTCTTCCTGAAGGGATGATGCACTTGCACCCCCGACGAGAACCGCCAGGGCACTCTCAGGAATCCTCAGATCTCGTAGGAGACTTTTCCCTGTCTGGTGGGTCAGAGTACGCAGGCCGAGCGCACAGGTGAGGCGTAGCCCCTGCGCCGGATCCGCCATCGCGTTCATGATCTTGACGTTCGCGATCGTCTTGCCGCGACCGGTAGAGGCCATGTTCACAACGAACGCTCCCTGCTCAGCTACTCGTGTGCGCATCGCGGCCGCGGCATCCATTGCCTGGTTTTGCCAGAGGAAACGAGTTTGGCTCGTACGCGCAAGCAAAGGCCGGTGATGCTGAAGTCCTGGCAACTGCGACAGGTGCCTCAATTCCCGCGCCAGATTGCGCGTGTGCAGCTCGACCCCGATGAGATGCTCTGTCAGAGTCTGGTTGAGAAGCCCGCCTCCGGATACGGTATTCGCGTACGCGCATCGTTCTTCATCGATGTCCACCTCTGTTTTTACCTTGATGCGTGTCCTTTTGTCCTGCTGTCGCGAATAGTGCCGATCTCCTGCGCACAAAGCGGAGCGAGCGGCCAGTGCCACGAACGGATTTTGCAGCCGATCCACGAGTAGATTCGGGCTTTCACGCTGAACAAGCTTCAGAAGCGCTGTGGCGGCTCGTCGAACACGCTTACGCCATGTAGCATCCTGAGCGGGGAAGCCTCGCGTAAACTGCCAATAGCTGGCGATTTCTTCCTTTGGCACGCTCTCCAATAGCGGTGTGGGCTCGAGCCAGTCTGACGTGATGCGATAAAAGCCCTTCTCGAAATTAGAAACACTGTCCTGATTGTTCGGCGCATGCCAGCCGTGTGGGCAGAATTGCTCGATACGATGCCTCCCTTTCTTCCCTCGATTGCCGGAAGCGATTTTGTCTTCTGGATTGCAACGAATCGGAAGCGTGGGCAGCCGGTGGTGACTCAGGATCAGCCACGTCACCAGTGACGCGAGCGGGCGGTCACTCAGATACCTGAAGAGCTCCCGGCGAGGGTCATTCCGGGTGAGATCTTCCAGACCATCTCGATACAGCCGTTCTGGAGAGAGCCAAAGCGCAATATTTGCTGTTTCACTCTCCGTCGCCAGCCGTTCCAGGATTTGTGCATCAGGGTCCTGCCCGCAGAACGCTTGAAACAGGCGTGCGGAGACCCATTCGTGTCTGTAGAGGTTGCGGCCCGGCTCCTTTTTGCCGCGGAGCATCAGTTGAAACGCTTCAATAGCTTTGCCCAAATCGTGGAATAGCGCGGACAGCGCAGCTGCGGAACCGATCAGGTCCTGTGATGGCCAGAATTGATCATCACGAACGACGACCATGTTCTGTGAGATCTTTGTAGGCACCGCTCCACTGGCATTGAAACGACGACGATCCCCGACTATCCTCGGTCTCTCATGCCGCCTCTCTCGCCAGATCCTGCGTCCTGCGGCCTGACGAGCGCACGCCGGCAAAGCCGGCTGTTGCATCAGTTCACGGTTCAACGTGCCCAGAGAAGGCGCTGAAGCACCTTCTGATCGGACATTCCCCGCGACCTGCGGGTACTCGTTGAGTGAGGCTATGCGCAGGGCTTCGCCCAGCACCGACCGCGCCGCATTCACGTCGCGATCGTGCACCGTGCCGCAGCCCCGGCAGGTCCAGGTGCG
>Ga0164243_10013764_pt1 | contig 11346 bp, 10 predicted proteins | sample OricompcompostOP_FD_108781 | JGI IMG/M metagenome (GOLD analysis project Ga0164243, IMG submission 108781) | Organic Plus compost microbial communities from Emeryville, California, USA - Original compost - Organic plus compost (OP) | ecosystem: Engineered > Solid waste > Mixed feedstock >... | reverse complement strand
GCCGGAGAGGGCGGTGTCGATGTCCTTGAGCCCGTGTCCGGTGACCGTGATCGTGATGGTCTGTCCAGTGTCGACCTGCCCGGCCGATGCCGCCGCCAGCAGGCCGGCCACGCGGCCCGCGGGGCCCGTTACCATGGCCGCCGCGAGGACCGCCAGGCCGGCCGCGACCACCGCCACGATGGCCGAGACCGGCAGCAGGTACATCAGGTAATAGCCGGCGAAGAAGGTGCCGGCGATCGAGCCGATCGCCCCCCAGAAGTAGACGTCCCCGATCGCGCTGCCGGCCTTCCGAGACTGCTCGACGGCCATCTTCGCCACGACGGGCCCGATCATCCCGAGCACCGTCCCGGGCAGGAGGAAGTCGAGGGTGACGACCAGGACGGTGCGCGCCGTCCAGGGCATGCTGTCGAGGCCGGGCGTGAACCCGACGACCGCGTTAACCCAGAGGCAGGCCAGCGTCAGGAACGCCCCCAGGGCGTACAGCGGCCCGACCGCCCGGCGCGGCTCGACCCGGTCGGCCAGCCGGCCCCCGAGCACGTTGCCCAGGCAGATCCCGCCCAGCATGATCCCGATGACGCTCGTCCAGACCGTCAACGACGCCCCGACGTGCCGGGCGACGAGCCGGCTCGCGACCAACTCCAGGATCATGATGCAAAAGCTGCTGAAGAACGCCAGCAGATAGGGTAACATCCGGACGGCGAGGCCGTTCATGCGGCGGGAACTCCCAGGGGCGTCGTCACTCCGACCATTGCACTCAAGCCGAGTCGAGAACACGATATCCGACCACCCGGGCGGCGACAACCGTCTACCGCGGCCCTCGCGCCGGCCGGTTTGACCCTGTCGCCCCCGTTGGCTAACATCCCCCGGGCCCGCCGGGGCCGGATCGGGAGGGACCGTCCGCGTGCAGGCCGACTACGCCCGACGCTACCGCACCCTCTGGGAACGCCACTGGTGGTGGCGCTCGCGCGAGGCCTACCTCCTCGGCTGGCTCGAACGCCTCCGCCTTTCGCCCTCGGGGTCGGACGGGGCCCCGCGCATCCTCGACGTCGGCTGCGGCGACGGCCTCTTCTTCGAACGGCTCGAACGGTTCGGCCGGGTCGAAGGGGTGGAACCCGACCCGGGCCTCGTCACCGACCCCCGCTGGCGCGACCGCATCACGATCGCCCCGCTCGATCCGGGTGTGTTACCGAGGGATACGTACGACCTCGTCCTGATGCTCGACGTCCTGGAGCACATCGCCGACGACCGCGCCGCGCTGGATGAGATCCGGTCGGCGCTCCGACCCGGCGGTCACCTGCTCCTGACCGTCCCGGCGCTCCGCATGCTCTGGAGCCGCCACGACGAGGTGAACGAGCATTTTCGCCGGTACGACCGCCGCGGGCTCACCCAGCTACTCGGGTCGGCCGGCTTCGAGGTCCGCGACGTCCGGTATTTCTTCGCCTGGACGGTCGGCCCGCTGCTCCTCCGCCGCTGGCTCTCGCCCCCCGGGGGCGACGGCCGTCGCCAACTCGCGGCCGACGCCGCCGCGACGGTCCCTCCCCCCCCCTTGAACCGATTCTTGACCGCCCTGAGCCTCGGCGACCACGCCCTCGGCCGCCTTGTGCGCTGGCCCGCCGGCAGTTCCCTGTTCGCCCTGGCCCGGGTGGGTCACAACGGCTAAAGGGACGCAGCCGAATTTTACCGCGTTTGACCGCCAACGGACGGTTGCCCAAACCGGCCGTTCTCGGAGAAAATAGGCCCGCGTTCGTCGCCCCCTCGCGCGGCCGTCTGTGACCGGAATCCGACACTCCCCAAGGCCAACGACCCTCTTATGATCCTCTGTGTTACGCTTAACCCTTGCCTCGACAAGACGTTAACCGTGCCGGCGTGGCGGCCCGGGGATTCGGTCCGGGGGACGGACGTCCGCGAAGTCGTCGGCGGCAAGGGGAACAACGTCGCCCGCGCGCTGACGCGGCTCGGCCGGACCGCCCGCCCCGTGACGTTCCTCGGCGGCCCCGTCGGTGAGCACTGTGCGGCGCTCCTCCGCGGCGACGACGGGCTCGACCCCCTGGTAACGTCCACCGCGTCTTCGACCCGCGTGATCCTCACGGTGCGTACCGGCGACACCGCGGAGCAGACCGCGTTCTTCGACCCCGACCCCGCTATTACCTCTGCCGAGGCCGAGGCCCTGTTGCACCGGGTCCAGGGGGCGTTGACCGAAGGCGGCGTCTCGGCCTTGACCCTCTCCGGGTCGAGCCCGTCCCCCGCCACCCACGGCCTCTATAGCGACCTGATCGCCCTGGCCCGCGCCCGGAAGGTCCCCGTTTTCCTCGACACCTACGGCCCGGCGCTCGACGCGATCTGGGGTTTTTGGCCCGAGGCGATCCAACTCAACCGCCGCGAGGCCGGGATCCACCTCCGCCGGCCTTCGCCGACGGAGGCCGACCTTTTCGGCCTGCTCGACCGCTGGGCGCGCCACGGCGTCGCCTGCGGCGTCGTGACCGACGGCCCCCACAACGTCTGGGTCCGCCTGCGCGGCCGCCTCTACCGCGTCATCCCCCCGGTCATTACGCCGGTCAACCCGATCGGCTCGGGCGACTCCCTCCTCGCCGGCCTCGCCGACGGCTGGCTCTCGGGCCTCGAACCCGAGGCCCTGATCCGCCACGCCTTCGGCTGCGCCGTCGCGAACGCCCTCGTCTGGGACGCCGGCTCCGTCGACCCCGACGAAGCCGCCCGCCAGGCCTCCGCCGTAACGGTTGAGCCCGTCGACCGTTGACGGCCGCTCGTCAGGCGTCCCCGAACCAACCCGTTCACGACGGGCCGGGGACGCCGGTAGATTTTCTGGGTGTTGCGGAGGGTTGAGCGGTTTCAAGACTTTTGAACAGATGTAGCCCGATCATGCAGGCCGTGGTCCCGTAAATTTACTGAAGTCGACCGCCTGGATTCGGCGGCTCGGCGATACCATGAAGTTGTTTGATTTCTTTCAGGTCTTTGAGCATTTCGATAAACGCCTTCCGCTCGGAAGGCGTCATTTCCCCCCGCTCGGCCCGTTCTTGCATGACCATGAACGGGCTCGGTGTCCTCATCGGCGGGGGTAAGGTGACATTTTCAGACTCGGCCGCCGTGATGTAGAGCATGCCGTCTTCGACATGGTAGCAGAGGCCGATCTGACTTAGGGCCAGATGAAGGGTCCGCTTTAGCGGCACGCCGTCCAGGTCGATGGTGACCGGCGTCGTCATCGTTTTTTCCGCCTCCTGGAGCCCGATCGGGTTGACATAGACGGGTATCCCCTTGGGGAATTCGGACGACTTCGTTGCCGATTTAACATATTTGAGCAGATCTTCAAGCGGTGTTTCATTCACGAAGTTCATGGCGATCGGCTCGTTGAGCTTCTTGAGGATGGCGCGCGACTGCGGGTCGTTTCCCGGCCCCAGGCCGTCGCCGGTCCCTCCGGCACCGATGCGGTCTGGAAAGGTAAGGCTCGTTTCTCGGGGGATGAGAGCGGCCTCGGTAGGAGACGAGGGGGCGTGTGGGGTTGAAAGGGAAGGGGCGGCCGAGGCCGTACGCTTGAGGTCGTCGAGAGAGCGCTGGGCATCCTGTTGGAAGTAGCGGGCGTTCAAAATCTCCAGCCCTTCGGGGTCTTTGGGGCCGGACTCCTGCCGTGCGACGGCCAACAGCTTGAGTTGGGCCATCCGTTTGAGATGGCCTTCGGCCGCCTGGATTCGGCTCCCGGCGTCGGTCACGTCGGCCTCCTGGTCCGCGAGGCGGCGGGACCACAATTGCACGACCCCCGCGTCGCCTCTCCCGGCCATGTAGGCCCTGAGGGCCGTCTGATAACCTTGGCGGGCGGTCCGCAGGGGGGAACCGTCGGGGAAATCAGGGGCCTCGGCTTTTCCGTTCGGTTCGGGGGAGGTTTTGGGTTGTGCGGACGGTTTGTCCGGGGCCGGCCGGTCTCCCGGAGTGGCCTCGGGCTGGCCGTTCTGGTCGGCGCTCGCCAACCGCGCGGCGACGTCCGGCGTCTTGATCGTGTCGGCGACCGGCGCGGAATCGTGCCGCAGACCGGGTCGCCCCTCGTGTCCGGCGATCGCCCCGGCGCCCGCGACGACGGCGGCGGTCGTGGCCAAAACCACGGCCGCAACTTTCCACTGGTGAAGAATCATGGAGGCGATTGTCCTTTCCACAAGGAACGCGACCGAGGCCGAGACCGCCCCGGCCGTCTTGCCGCCCGCCGCGAACCGGCCCGCGGCCTCGACCGTTGTCTGGACCAACCCTTCGGGCACCGCGGCCCGCGCCTCGCGTTCGAGCCAGACGGCGATTCCGACCGCCGGGGCCAAGCCGCGCCGGGTCAGGCGCGACCGCAACAACTCGCGGGCCCGGGAGAGGCGTCCCTTCACCGTGCCGACCGGCCAGCCGAGCCGGCGCGCGGCCTCCTCCTGGGTGTGCCCGTCGAGGTAGCAGAGCACGACCGCCGCGCGGTACGACGCGGGGAGCCGGCCGAGTTCCTCGTCGAGCACCGGCCGGAGGTCGGGCTCGGGCGCGGGGTCGCCGCCGACCGCGGCCGGGGTCGTTCCTTCGGCCTCGCCCGCGGGCCGTTCGCGCGAGCGGCGTCGCGCCGATTCCGAACGGACCCGCAGGGCCACGCGGCGCGCGACGCCGTACAGCCACGACCCCACGTCGTCGCACGGCCCGAGCGAGCCGGCCTTGCGGGCGAGCACGAGGAACGTCGCCTGGAACGCGTCTTCGGCGTCCTGCGAGCGGCCCAAAATGCGGCGGCAGACGCCCAGCACCATCGGGCCGTGCCGCACGACCAGGGCCGCGAACGCGTCCTCGTCGCGGCCGACGGCGTAACGGTGCAGCAGTTGCCATTCGGCCAGGCCCGCCACCGTCCCCGGGCCGCCGAAAAGCCGGCGGAGTTCGTCCCAAGCCGCCACGGACCGTCCCAGCGCCATCGCGCGGCCCCCCACGCCTCAAAAGGGTCTTATCACCCTAGGAATGCGCGGGCGACCGCCGGCGGATACATTTTTTTTCGAGGCCGGTCGGTTCAGAGCTGGGTCTGGGCGATCTCGATCGCCTTGAGCATCCCCTTCGCCTTGTTGACCGTCTCCTCGTACTCGTCGCCGGGGACGCTGTCGTAGACGACGCCGCCGCCGGCCTGGACGTAGGCGTTCTTGCCCTGGAGGACGAGGGTGCGGAGGGCGATGCAGGTGTCCATGTTGCCGGTGAAGTCGATGTAGCCGACCGCGCCGGCATACGGCCCGCGCTTCTGGGGCTCGACCTCGTCAATGATCTGCATCGCGCGGACTTTCGGCGCGCCGGAGACCGTCCCCGCCGGCAGGCCGGCGCGGAGGGCGTCGAACGCGGTCTTGCCGGGGCTGAGCCGGCCGGTCACGTTCGAGGTGATGTGCATGACGTGGGAATAACGCTCGACCTTCATCACGTCCGTCAGTTGCACCGAGGCGTAGTCGGAGACGCGGCCGACGTCGTTGCGGCCGAGGTCAACCAGCATGATGTGCTCGGCGCGCTCCTTCGGGTCGGCGACCAACTCCTCGGCCAGGGCGCGGTCTTCGGCCTCGTCCTTGCCGCGGCGGCGGGTGCCGGCCAGCGGGCGGATCGTCACGAGGCCGTCCTCCACGCGGACGAGGATCTCGGGCGAACTGCCGATCAGGCAGAAGTCGCCGAAGGGCAGGTAGAACAGGAACGGGCTCGGGTTGACCACCCGCAAGACCCGGTAGATGTCGAACGGCGCGGCGGTCGTCTCGACCCGGAACCGCTGGCTCGGCACGACCTGGAAGATGTCGCCGGCCTTGATGTACTCCTGGCAGTGGCGGACGACCTGCTCGTACCCCTCGCGGGTGAAGTTCGACTCGGGCGTGAGCCGGACCGGGCCGTCGGAGTCGATGTCGCTGAGGCCGAGCTCCGGCCCCGGCGCGGCGAGCCGCGCGACCAACTCGTCGACCCGTTCGCAGGCGTCCCGGTAGGCCGCCTTGGGGTCGACCCCGGGGCCGAGGTGGGCGTGGGAGACGGCCAGGACGGTCTTACGGATGTGGTCGAAGATCACCATCCGGTCGTAGAGCGCGAACGAGAGGTCGGGCAGGCCGCGGTCGTCGGGGGGGCCGTTGGGGAGTTTCTCGGTATAGCGGACGGCGTCGTACGCGGCGTAGCCGACCGCGCCGCCGGCGAACCGGGGGAGGCCCGGCACGGGGACCGCCCGGTACTTGTCGAGCAGCGCCTCCAGGTCGCGGAACGGGTCGGTCGAGGTCGACCGCGTGGCCGCGTTCGGGTCCGAGCCCGGGGTGACCACGACCTGGTCGCCCCGGGCCTCGAACCGGAGGAACGGTTCGGTGCCCAGGAATGAGAAGCGGCCGACCTTCTCGCCCCCGATCACGCTCTCGAAGAGGAACGACGGGGACGACCGCTCGATCTTTTTAAAGGCCGAGACGGGGGTTAGGGAGTCGCCCGTGAGTTGGCGGTAGACGGGGACGCACGGGGCCTTGTCGGCGTACCGCAGGAAGTCCTCGAACGACGGTCGGTAGGGGCTGGTCATGCGAGGCAGGTTCCCGCGGCCCGGTCCCGGGCGGAAATCGGCGCCGCGGCCGCTCCGGACCTCCGACGGGGCCGCGCGCCGCCGCGCGGCCCGGACGCGTCGCGGCCACGCCGCCGGGCCGGTCGATCTTACACCCCGGCACGACCCCCGGACAAGCCCGCCGGCCCCCGCGCCGCCCCCCGGCCGCCCCCCGCGCGAGCGACCAAAGCCCGCTAGGCGTCAAAACTTAACACGCCGCCGGCGCGGCCCTTCGGGGGGCCCGCGTTGGCACCCGGGTTGCTTGATTCCTCCGCGGCGGCGCATTACAATGAGTGACGCCCTCGATCCCAAACGCGACCGGACCGAAGCGCCTTGAGACGAGACGGACTTGGCCCGGCCGCCGCCGCGCCCCGGTCGCCGTCACAACGCCGGGACCGCCCCGCGCGACAGATCGGCCGGCGGAGACGTGCCATGAAGTGTCAGAAATGCGCCAAGCCGGCGACCTTTCACATCACCGACATCGAGCGCGGCAAGCCGCGCGAGTACCACTTCTGTGACGAGCACGCCCGCCAGCACCTGACCCCCGCCGACGAGCCGGCCGAGACGACCGCGATGGGCGAACTCGCCAAGAAGTTGGCCGTCAGCCCCGGGGCCGGCCGCGAGCCGTCGTCGGCCGACAAGCAGGTCTGCCCCAACTGCAACATCACGTTCCTGGAGTTCCGCAACTCGGGCCGCCTCGGCTGCCCGTACGACTACGAGGTGTTCCGCGACGAGCTGATGCCGCTGCTGGAGAACATCCACGACGAGACCCGGCATTCCGGCAAGGTCCCCAAGCGGGCCCCCCGGAACAGCCAGCAGCAGACCACGATGATCCAGCTCCGCAACGACCTGAAGCGGGCCGTCGCCGCGGAAGACTACGAGACGGCGGCGCGGATCCGCGACAAGATCCGATCGATCGAACACGAACAGCAGGGGCGGTGAGCGCGTGAACCCCCCCGAGCGGACGGCGGTCGGACCATGACGTGCCAGCGCTGCGAAGAACAGGCGACGGTCCACCTGACCGAGACGGTCGACGGCCGCCGCCGCGAGGTCCACCTTTGCGCCGACTGCGCCCGGAAGGCCGGCGTGCTCCCCCCCGAGTCGGCCGCCGCGGCCCCGGGGCTCGACGCCGTCGTCCAAGGGCTGATCGTCGCCCACGTCGGCGAACTCGTCGGCGAGCTTGCGGGCTTGACTTGTCCCGACTGCGGCTTGAAATTTATGGAGTACCGGGCCGGCGGGCGGCTGGGGTGTCCCAACGACTATCAGGTGTTCGCCCGCGGCCTGCTCCCGCTGGTCCAGCGGGCGCACGGCGCCACGCGGCACGTCGGCAAGGCGGCGCGGGTCCGCCCGGCCGCCGCCGACCGCCTCCGCCTCCGCTCCCGGCTCCGCCTGGCCGTCGCCCGCGAAGACTACGAAGAGGCGGCCCGTCTCCGCGACTCGCTCCGCCTCAAGGACGCCGACGCATGAATCTGGAAGACCTGACCCGATCCTCCGGCGAATGGCTCCGCGGCACCGGGCCCGAGAGCGACATCGTCATGTGCTCCCGGATCCGGCTGGCGCGCAACCTCGCCGACTTCCCCTTCACCAACCGGGCCAGCCGGGGTGAGAAGTCGGAGATCGAGTCCACCGTCAAGCAGGCGGTCGAACGCGCCGGGCTCGACCTGACCTTCTTCGACGTCAACTCCATGAACGCCCTCGACCGCCAGTTCCTGGTCGAGCGCCAGCTCATCTCCCGCGAGCTCGCCTCCGGGGAAGGGCCCCGCGGCGTCGTCATCGGCCCGCAGGAGAACATGGCCGTCATGGTCAACGAGGAGGACCACCTCCGCATCCAGGTCATGCACTCCGGCCTCTCGCTGCACGACGTCTGGGAGTCGATCAACCGCCTCGACGACCGACTCGAAGACCAACTCGCCTTCGCCTACAGCCCGCAGCTCGGCTACCTCACCGCCTGCCCCACCAACGTCGGGACCGGCATCCGCGTCGGGGTCATGCTCCACCTCCCCGCCCTCGTCCAGACGAAGCAGATCGACAAGGTCTTCCGCGCCCTCCAGAAGATCAACCTGGCGGTCCGCGGCCTCTACGGCGAAGGGACCCAGGCGTCCGGGGACTTCTACCAGATCTCCAACCAGCAGACCCTCGGCAAGAGCGAGCTCGAACTGATCCGGATCCTCACCGACGTCGTCCCCCAGGTCATCCAGTACGAGCGGACCGCGCGGACGGCCTTGATGAACGAGCGGCGTCAGCACCTCCACGACCAGGTCAGCCGCGCCTACGGCGTCCTCAAGACGGCCCACACCATCTCCAGCGAGGAGACGATGCTCCTGCTGTCGAGCGTCCGCATGGGGATCAACCTGGGCCTGATCGACGACCTGGAAATCGCCACCGTTAACGAACTGTTCATCCAGACCCAGCCCGCCTACCTCCAGAAGCTCCAGGGGACCGAACTCGGGGTCGAGGAGCGGAACGTCGCCCGCGCCTCTTATCTCCGGAGCCGCCTCTCCAACGCCAACGGCCGCCACCCGGCCGAGTCCGAATCCGATTGAGCCGACCGAACCCCGGAGCCACCGCGTGTCGATCGACTTCAGTTTCACCGTCGACCCGGCGGCCGTGCTGGGCGTGTCCCGCGAGGCCACGCTCCAGGAGATCCGCGACGCCTACCGGGCCAAGGCCAAGCGCTACCACCCCGACGCCGGCGGCGAGGAGTGGGCGTTCCGCGTCATTGCCCAGTCGTACGAGGTCATGAGCACGGCGCGGGTCGCCCGTGCGACCGCCCGCGAAGATTCCTACGTTCGGAGGCCGTCGCCGCCGCCCCCCCCGCCTCCACAAGAGCCCCCTCTCCGCCCCCGCTCCGCGGGGGACGACTGGACGAACGAGACGGTCCGGCCGGGCCCGCGGGACCAGGTGGACGACCCGTCCCGGCTGGTCGACGTGGAGCGCCTGACGATCCGCCACCAGGCCGATCAGGTCTGGCTGATTACCGACCGGTCGAGTTCGCAATATTTTTTGAGCTGTTGCCTGAACGTCACCTGGCCCGACCCCGACCTGAAGGTCGTGCCGTCGACGATCGACGGCGCCGAAGGCGTCCTCCGGGACCTCGACGGGATCCTTGAAACGCTCTGCCTCAAGTCGCGGGCGTTGTCGTCGCGGGCGACGGTGGTCGACGGCCGGTTCGCGGGCTGGGTCAGCTACCCCAACGTCGAGCGAGCGTCGGCGGCCTTCGCGCGCCTCCGCGACCTGCTCCACGCCAAGGGTTTGGGCGTCAAGCAGTGGTCCCGCGACCTGATCATCCCCCGCCAGTGGCGGTGAGCGGTCGCGGCCTCGTGTCCTTGCGCGGTTAGCGCCCTTCGGCCGTTGAGGCGGGTTCCTCCAGGTAGAGGCCGGGGTCGAACGCCGTGACGAGCGGGTTAATCGACCCGACGGCCGGCACGCTGGGGATCTGTTCCGCCGTGACGTGCCCGAACTCGGACACGGCCTTCGTCCGGGGGAACGGGGGCGGCTCCTCGACGTCGGTCGGCCGCTTGAGAAGCGCGTCGATCGAGAGCGGGTTGACCCCGGACGACGACGTCCAGATGACCGCGATCGCCAGCAAGAGGGTCGACAGCGCCTCCGGTCCGAAAAGCTCGGCCGGGGTGAGCTGCGCGGCCGCGGTCGGGGCGATCGGCACGACGCTGAGGGCGTAGACGATTTTGATCGTACGCAGGAACACGGGCCACAGGGCGGCGACCGTCGCGGCGGCCGTGGTGAAGAAGCCGATCGTGACCGCCACCCCGACCACGACCTCGACGTAGGGGAGTATTCGGGCGTAGCCGTCCCACCAGTCGGTCGCCGTCCCTATCGTGCGCGGGCCCGTGGCGGCGGGGGTTGTTCCGTTACGGGCCGTGCCCGCTTTGAGGTAGCCTGTGATCCCCGCGTCGAGCAGGGCGAGGCCCAGCGTGAGCCGAAAGATCAGGGCGATGGTTACGCGGGCGGCCGGGGTCGGTCCGTCGAACCGGAAGCGGGGTCGTTGCGCAGGGTGCTTCGTCATCGTGGCCTCTCCGGGAGGGGGTCGACGTTCGAAGACGACGGGTCGGCGCCCGAGTTCATCTTGCGCATGATCGGTTCGATCAACTCTTGGGGGACGAATCGGTTCAGCGCCGAGGCGCCCCCGAACCGGGCGACTTGCTTGATCAAGGTGCTGGAGACGTGAGAATACTCGCCGTCGGCCATGAGGAACACCGTCTCGATCGCCGGGTCGAGCCGGTGGTTGGTGAGGGTCATCCCGAACTCGTATTCCATGTCGGTCAGCGTGCGCAGTCCGCGGAGGATCACCCGCGCGCCGATCCGGCGGACGAACTGCACGGCGAGTTCCTCGAACGCCTCGACCGTGACGTTCGGGAACGGGGCGACGACACTCCGGGCGAGCCGCACCCGCTCCTCGATCGTGAACAGCGCGGCCTTGTTCGGGTTCACGCCGATCGCCACCACGACGTGCTCGAAGAGCTGCCGGCCCCTGCGGATCACGTCGAGGTGTCCGAGCGTCAGCGGGTCGAACGTTCCGGTGAAGACGGCCGTGCGGGCCGGGTCGGTGGTGATCGGCGTCATGGTTCACAGCTCCCGGACGCGTCGACCCAGACAGGTACCTTCACCCCGTGCGGGGAAGGGCCGGTCCGGGGGCCGCTCCGATTCGACCGGTCCCGCGGGGCCGCGCGTCAGAGTGACGCGAGGCCGTCGCGGAACCGGTCCATGTCTTCGTCGTTGTTGTAAACGTGCGGGCTGAGGCGGAGCCGCCCGCGCCGGCAGGCGGCGGCGACCCCACGCCCGCGCAG
>Ga0164243_10013762_pt1 | contig 11347 bp, 9 predicted proteins | sample OricompcompostOP_FD_108781 | JGI IMG/M metagenome (GOLD analysis project Ga0164243, IMG submission 108781) | Organic Plus compost microbial communities from Emeryville, California, USA - Original compost - Organic plus compost (OP) | ecosystem: Engineered > Solid waste > Mixed feedstock >... | reverse complement strand
GCTCGCGACCCCGAAGATGATCCGCCGATTGACCGGTTAACGGGCACCGCCCGCCCGGCCGAGGCCCCTCTCAAGTCAAGGGGCGGACCTCGGCGACGGGTAGGAGCTGGACACGGCGCTGACCTGCCGGATCGGGGCCTTGCTCGACAGCTCGCGGGCCATGTTCTGGAACTCGATCTGGGACCGGACCGCAGCCTCCCCGGCCTTCGGCGGGGGGACGCGGCGGTAGACACCGTCGGGGCCGAGGACGCGGGCCTTGACGTTGTCGGAGAGGACGACGCCGAGGATGCCGTCGACGATCCGGTTCTGGAGCCTCGGGTCCTCGATCGGGAACATGATCTCGACGCGCCGGCGGAAGTTCCGGGGCATCCAGTCGGCCGACGAGAGGAAAACCAGGGGCTTGTCGTCGTTCTGGAAGTAGCTGATCCGCGAGTGTTCGAGGAACTTGTCGACGATGCTGATGACCCGGATGTTCTCCGAGACCCCGGGGACGCCGGGCCGGAGGCAGCAGATGCCCCGGACGATCAGGTCGATCCGCACGCCGGCCCGCGAGGCGGCGTAGAGCGCCTCGATCGCGCCGGGGTCGACCAGCGAGTTCATCTTGGCGATGATCCGCGCGGGGCGCCCCTCCTCGGCGTTGCGCCGCTCGCGGTCGATCAGCTCGATGATCTTGTCGGCCAGGTGCATCGGGGCGACGACCAGCTTGTTCCAGGAGTGCCCCTGGGAGTACCCGGTCAGCAGGTTGAACAGGGCGCTGGCGTCTTCGCCGAAGTCGGGCCGGCAGGTGAAGAAGCTCAGGTCGGTGTAGATCCGGGCGGTGGTCGGGTTGTAGTTGCCGGTGGCCAGGTGGACGTACCGGCGGATGCCGTCGTGGTCGCGGCGGACGACCAGGGCGGCCTTGCAGTGGGTCTTGAGGCCGACCATGCCGTAAACGACGTGGACCCCGGCCTTTTGCAGCGCGCGGGCCTTGACGATGTTGTTCTCTTCGTCGAGCCGGGCCTGGAGTTCGACCAGGGCGGTGACCTGCTTGCCGTTCTCCGCGGCGCGCTCCAGGGCGCTGATGATCGGGTTGTCGTCGGCGGTCCGGTACAGGGTCTGCTTGATCGCGAGGACGTGCGGGTCTTCCGACGCCTGTTCGATGAACTGGACGACGGCGTCGAACGACTCGTACGGGTGGTGGACCAGCACCTCCTGCTCCCGGATCGCGGCGAAGACGCTGCGGCGGCCCGAGAACTGGGCGGGCATCTGCGACTCCCAGACCGGCTCCTTCAGCTCGCGGAACCCCTCGATCCTGCCGAGGGCGGCCAGCGCGGTGAGGTCGACCGGGCCGGAGACCTTGTACACGTCGCGGTCGTCGAGGTCGAGCGCCGGGGCGTTCTGGAGCAGGGCGAGGAACTCGTCGTCGGCCCGGTCCGAGATCTCCAGCCGGACCGCGGCCCCCCACTTCCGCTGCCGCAGGGTCTCCTGGATCGTCGAGAGCAGGCTGCTGAAGAGGTCGGTCTCCTGGATCGTCAGGTCGCTGTTGCGGGTCACGCGGAAGGCGGCCCGGCCGGCGACCCGGAAGCCCCCGAACAGCGAGTCGAGCCGCGGGGCGATCACGTTTTCGAGCAGGACGAACCGGAGTTTGCCGTCGCTCTCGGCCGGCAGGCGGACCAGCCGGTTGAGCACCGAGGGGACCTGGAGCACCGCGTTCAACTGCCGGCGCGGGTCCTCGTCGACCGTCTCGATCCGGAGGATCAGGTTCAGGCTCTTGTTGTGCAGGTGCGGGAACGGGTGCGCGGGGTCGATGGCCAGGGGGGTCAGGACCGGGTAGACCTGGCTGTCGAAGTAGTCGTCGAGGAACTTCTGCTGGGCCTCGGTCAGCTCCTCGGGGTCGCAGATGAGGATGCCGCGTTCGGCGAGCTTCGGCCGGAGTTCCTTCCGCCAGACCTCGTACTGGAGCGCCACGAACTCGTGGGCCCGGCGGGTGATCTCGGTCAGCTGCGCGAGCGGCCCCTGGCCGTCGGGGGGGGCGTCCTGCGGTTCGAGGTTGTCGTAAAGCTGGGCCTGGAGGCCGGCGACGCGGACTTCGAAGAACTCGTCGAGGTTCGAGGCGCTGATGGCGAGGAACCGGACCCGGTCGAGGAGCGGGTTGGTCGGGTCGCGGGCCTCTTCCAGGACGCGGGCGTTGAACTCGAGCCAGCTCAACTCGCGGTTGATGAACAGCGACGGGTCCGAGGTCGCCCCGCCCCCCTTACCGGTCTGGGGGGGGCCGTTCACGCGGTGTTGGGGAGTCGAGTGGGGCATGTCGGGCCGAGTTCCGATCGATAGGGTTCGTCGAGTCCGGCGTCGGGGCGGCCGACGGGGCCGGGGCCCCCGGCCGGTTTACGACGGGGTTTCCTGTTCCAACTGGCGGAGGGCCCGGTAGTTCAGGGCGTCGAGGTCTTCGCCCCCTTCCTCGCCCTTCGGCGTCTCCAGGATCATCGGGATCGGGTGGAAACGGGCGTCGTTGACCACGCGGCGGAAGGGCTCCAGGCCGAGGCGTCCCCGGCCGATCCCGGCGTGCCGGTCGACCCGGCTCCCGCACTCCCGAAGGCTGTCGTTGAGGTGCCAGACGCGGACCCGGCCGAGGCCGACCGCCCGGTCCAGTTGATCCATCGTCTCATCGTACTCTTCCACGGTCGCGAAGGAATAGCCCGCCGCGAAAATGTGGCAGGTGTCCACGCAAATCCCGAGCCGTTCGGGCGCTGCGACCCGCGCGATGATCCCACCGAGGTGCTCGAAGCGGTGCCCGAGGCAACTCCCCTGCCCGGCCGTGGTCTCCAGGTCGATCGTCACCGAGCCGCCGGCCGTGCGGCGGTGAATTTCGTCCAGCGCCGCGGCGATCCGGCCGATCCCGGCCTCCTCGCCCGACCCGACGTGGGCGCCGGGGTGGGCCACGATCTCGCGGATGCCGAGCGCCTCGCAGCGCTCAACTTCCACGGTCATCGCGTCGATGGATTGATTCCACAGCCGGTCGTCGGGGCTCGCCAGGTTGATCAGGTACGAGTTGTGGACGACCGGGTCGACGACCCCGGTCTCGTCCAGGGCGAGGCGAAAGGCCGAGATTTGGGCGTCGGTTAAAGGCGGGGCCTTCCATTGGTTATTGTTTTTTGTGAAAAGCTGAACGGTTTGAAAGCCGATCTTCGAAGCGGCCCGGACCGCCTTGTCGACTCCCCCGGCGATCGACATGTGGGCGCCGATTTTGGCGGGCATGGGTGGCTCGACTCCTTTCCTGGTCCGTCCAATTTCCGCGGCCGAGCCCGCCCGGGGTGAAAGCCGGGCGGGAAACAGGGCCAGAGATTTCACGGATTTTTCCTCATAAGTCAACGCCGCCTTGCGATTCCGATCCGGGCGGTCCTAGAATACACAATCCGCTCCATTTCCCGAGCACCGGCCGGGGACTCGACCAATGGGAATGATCATCTGGGGGGCTGTTCTGCCGGCCTGCCTCGTCGTGGGCTGGGCACTTTTGCGCCGTCCCGTCCGGCAGTTCGCCGAGGAACTCCACGTCGACCACGCCCGCGCCCTGTTCCGCCAACAGCGGGAATGGCTTGAGGCCCGCTTCCTCACCGCCCTGGCCCGCGTCGACCCGATCGAGCGCGTCCGCTGGGAAGACGCCCACTGGCACGACGAGATCCTCTGGGCCCGCGACCGCCAATCCCGCGTGTTCCTCGCCCTGATCGGCGTCCACTTCGACGGCGAGCCGTTCGACGACCTCGGCGAACACCGGCCCCGGCACTCGACCGCCCTGTTCGAGTACCGCAAAGGCCGCTGGTGCGCCGACGGCAAGCGGCTCGACGAGATCCGGCCCGACGAGGCGGTCCTCCGCAACCACCGGTTCGAGCCGGTCGTCACCCACCCCCGCCGCACGGTCTAACCCGGGGCGGGGCCGGAGCGGTCTGGAAAACACGTGTCCGACGGAAACCCGGTGTCGGGAGACACCGGGTTTCGCGTTTTAACCCCCGACCCGTGGCGGGCCGTTTCGCGGCGTCATTCGCGGATCTTCGCCGTCATGTCGGTGCGGCGGCGGATGTACTCTTCCAGGTCGAACGCGTCGGAGCGGCAGATTTCGAGCAGGGGGCGTTCGAGGCGCTCGACCTCCCGGCAGGCGTCGGCCAGCTTATGGGCGACCTCGGTCGGGATGATGCAAACGCCGTGCTTGTCGGCGTGGATCAGGTCGCCCGGGCGGATTTCGACGCCGGCGAGCTTCACGGGCTTCCCGAAGTCGACGAGTCGGACGTAGGCGTGGCTCACGCACGGGTTGAGGCCGAAGAGTTGGAAGCCCAGCCCTTGGACCTCGTCGAGGTCGCGGGGGCAGCCGTCGGTGATGTGGCCGACGCAGCCGAGCTTCTTGTGGATCGTCGCATTCACCTCGCCGAACTGGGCCCCGAGGCCCGGCGGGTCGTCGAGGTCTTGCCCGACGGCGATCTTCGGGCCCGGCTGCGCGGCGACGTACCGGAGGTAGTCGGCGTTCAGGTCCGGGGCCTTCTCCTCCGAATACGCGGCGCGGGTCTGCGACGTCACCGCGTAGCCGACGATCGGGCCGAGGTCGGGGAGCAGGCAGCGGATCTTGTGCGGCAGGAACCCGAGGTGCCGTTGCCGGACGTTGAAGATCTCGATCGCGTTCGAGATCGTCGGCGTGTTGAACCGCCGCAGCTCTTCGAGCTGTTCGGCGGTGAGAGGGGTCGTCGCCATGTTCGGGCGTCTCCGGGTCCGGCCTCGCGCGAGGTCGGTTCAGGGGTCAAAACAAGGGCCGAAGGTCGGAGGGGCGTCACGCCCCGGGCCGTCAGCGGACGGCCGGGGGGGTGCGTGGGTCGGTCGCCGAGGCGGCCCGGCGCACGCTCTTGAGGGCGGCTTCGACGGCGAGGTTGTAGGCGGCCAACACGTCGGGGTCGGGGTCGACCCCGCCGGGGGCGTGGATCGGGCGGGCGAGGAAGTCGACCAGGACGCGGAGCCGCTCGGTCTCCGCCCGGTGCCATTCGAGTTCATCGGCCTTCGTGCCGCTCCCAGGCCGCCGGTCGACGGCCTTCTCGGGCCCGGCGGTTGCGGCGGACTCGTCGGCCGCCTCGCCCCGGGTCATCTCGTGTCCGTGCATGGAAATCGATCCGTCCTGCGGGGGAAAAACGCGTCCCGGCCGGGCGCGGGCCGAGGGGTCTGCCCCGACCGCGGGGCGGCGGAACGCCCGTCCGTATCGTCCTGGTTCTAACCCACGGGGGGGAACGGACGCAAGGATCTGGCCGGCCGCCGGTCGAAGGAAGCCGCACCGGTTGGCCGGCGCGCCGGTTCTCGGGTAAATTAGAACGATCATTGCGACGGGCGACCACGGCGGGGAACAGAACGACGGAGCGAGACTCGACGATGCCGTGGATCCCCCACCTGATGGTCCTGGACGACGACCCCCGCGTCCTCGACTCGCTGATCCCCGGGTTCGTTCAGGAACTCGCCCAGGCGCTCGGCCGGAGCCCCGCCGTGGCCGGCGCGATCCGGCGGGGTGAGCCTTCGGGGTCGGGGACGTCGGCCGCGCGGGTCAAGGTCTCGGCGCACGGGTTCACGAGCGACCGGCTCGCCGCCTACCGCTCCCGGCCGCCCCACGAGGTCCACCTCCACCTCGTCCGCGAGCGCGGGGGGCGGTTCGACTCCGCCCGCCGGCTGCTGAACGAGCAGCTTTTCGCGGCCGTCGTCTCCGACCTCCGCTTCTCCGACGACGCCGGCGGCCAGCGGGCCGGCCACCTCTTCGTCGACGAGGTCCACCGCGTCCACCCGCAGGTCCAGGGCATCCTCTACTCGGCCTACCCCCGCCCGGACGGCTTCCCGGCCGACCGGTTCGTCCGTAAAGGGGACGACATGCGGGGGGCGGGGAGCGGCCTGGCCGACGCCGTCGCACGGGCGACCGAACGGCACCTGGCCGACCCGGCCGTTGCGGCCTTCGCCGCGGCGATCGGCGACCAGGGGGTCGTCTACCAGTCGGACGCCTTCGGCACGACGCTGGCCCAGCTTTTCGACCTCGCGCGGCTCCTCGGCTCGGAGTCTCCGGGGCCGCGCCCGGCGGCGCCGGCCCGGTCGCGCCGGCCGCTCCCGTGCCTGCTCCTCGACGGCGAAAGCGGCACCGGCAAGCGGGCCTTGGCGTCCCTCTTCCACGCCGCGACGGACCGCCGCAAATTCCCCCTCGTCGTCGCCTCGTGCAACGAGTTGACCAACGAAACGCTCCTGCGGAGCATCCTCTTCGGCCACAAGCGCGGGGCGTTTACCGACGCCCGCGACGACCGCCCCGGGTTGGTGGCCGCGGCGGGGCGCGGGGTCATCCTGCTCGACGACTTCCACCGGCTCCCCGCCTCGTGCTCGGCGATCCTCCACTCGTTCCTCGAAGACGGCGAGTTCAGCCGGCTCGGTGAGGAGGAGGTCCGCCGCCAGGCCGAGGCGGCGGCGGTCTTGACCGTGGAAACCGGCCCCTGGCAGGAGAAGAGGCGGTCCGGGGAGTTGCCCCTGGCCTTCCTGGCGCGGGTCGAACGCCTCCCCCTGGTCGTCCCGCCGCTGCGCCAGCGGCCCGAAGACGTCGAAGCCCAGGCCTGCTGGATCACCCGGGCTGCCGGGGCCGAGGTCGGGGCCGACCTGGAGTTGTCCGACGACGCCGTCGAAGGTCTCCGGGCGCAGCCCTTCGCGGAAAGTAACAGCCGCGAGCTGCGGAACGTGATCGAGCGCGCCGTCTTCCGTTTCAGCCGCGAAGTCGAGATCCTGACCTGGGACCACCTCCGCCCCTTCCTGGCCGCGCCCGAGACCGCGACGACGGTCGCCGTTCCGGCCCCCTCGTCCGTGGGCGGACCGCCCCCCGCACCCGCTTCGCCTCTGAACGATTGGCAGCGCCGGCTCCGCGCCCTCGCCGCCAAGATCCTCGCCCGCGGGACCGGCGTCAGCCCCGAACGCGCCGAGGCGCTCGCGGCGACCCTTTTCGACCAGACGCTCCCCCCCCTCTGGGCCCCGACCGAGTCCGCCCGGGCCGCCCTCGGGCCCGAACCGCCGATCCCCTGGCCCGTCTGGGAAGACCTCTGGCGCTGCTTCAGCGTCTCCCGGCTCGGCGGCCCCGCACCCGCCGAAAAGGTGCTCGGAATCCCGGCGAACACGCTACGCCAGTGGATCAACGATCGGGAGTCGCGCTGAACATTTTAGCATTTGAACGAATCACCAATTTCCACAACAGTACGCTTACCCGGCATCCCCGACGTCGGCTGGCAAACCGATTCTGAACTCCGCGCCGCCCCCCGGGCGGTCTCCGACCTCGATCTCGCCCTCCTGGACGAACACCGACTCGCGGACGATCGCGAGGCCGCGGCCGCGGCCGCCCCCTTTGGTGCTGAAGCCGTCGTCGAAGATGCGACGGCGGACCTGTGCGGGGATGCCCGGCCCGTTGTCGGCGACGGAGACCCAGACGCGGGGGCCGTCGGCGCGGGCGGAGAGGGTGATCTCGGGGGGGGCGGTTGCCCCGGTGCCGGAAACGGCTTCGAGGCCGTTCTTGATGAGGTTGACCAGGGCGTGGATGAACAAGCGGCGGTCGGCCCGGACCGCCAGACCGGCCTCCGCGCCGGGGTCGCGCACGAGGCGGACCCCGGCGGCGTCGATCCGGGGTTGCAGGAGGGCGAGCGCCTCGTCGAACCCCTCGGAAACCTCCACGCGCTCGGGCGTCACGGGGAGCGCCGTGCGTTTGAGGAAGCCGTCGAGTTCGCGGACGGTCAGGCGAATATATTCCGAACAGACGTCGATCTGTCGGCAGACGTGGCGCGCGATCGCCGCGCTGCCGCGGAGTTCGACCTCGGGCTCGATCCCGCGCGCCGCCAACTCGCGGCGGAGGGCGTGGTCGAACCGGGCGGCCTGGGCGGGGTCGAGGCCGACCCGCCGCGCCGCCGCCTCGCGGGCGAGCGGCTCCTCGGCGAGGTAGCGTTCGAGCAGGTCGAGGTGTCCGGAGAGGTTACGGCGCTCGTTGGAGAGGACGAACACCCCGTTGCCCAGTTCGTGACAGGCCCGGTCGGCCAGGTCGAGCGTCGCCTCCTGGGCCGACTCACGGGCGACCCGGCGGCTCAGCGCCTGGGCCTGTAAGATCATGTAGCCGAGGCAGAGCAGCGAGAACCCCGAAAGCCCGAGGAGCGCCAGCAGGACCCGGCGGAACGACGTCTCCACCCGCCGCGCGGCCCCCTCCAGGGCGTCCGTCACGCGGTAACGGACCCGCAGGTCGACCGCGGGCCGGTCGGGCCCGGCCGGGTCGAGCAGGGAGATGGCGTCGACGATCTCCGACGCGGACGCGCCGGGCGCCGCGGACGGCGCGCCCCAGCGCGGCAGCGGCGCGGAACCCGGCGCGACCAGTTCCAGCGCGACCACGTGGATGAGCGGGAAGCGTTCCCCCTGGCGTTCGAGTTCGTTCCCGAGCCGTTCGAGCGCCTGGCGGAGCATCTCCCGGCGCGACTCGCGTTCGGCGGAGGGGGCGTTCCGCCAGGAGTCGGCGTAGTCGACGAGGGTCAGGCCGAGGTAGTCGGGCACCCGCACCCAGTGGCCGACGATCCGGCGGACGGCGGCCCGGGCGGCCTGCCGGGGGCGGTCGTACTCGTTGGCGAGGACGAGCAGGCCGAAGCCGAACGAGAGGAGCGAGAAGGCCCCGATCATCAGCCCCGGCGCGCCGAGGACCGTCGCCAGGTGCCGGCCGAGGTCGCCGAGTCGACGGAGGATTCTCACGGCCGCACCGCGAGCGGTTCCGACTTCAACAGGGCCGGCGCCCCCCACTGGCCCGACGGACCCCGGGCCAGGGCGAACACCCCGGGGTGGTCGGGGCGGATCATCAGGACGTGTCCGAGGTCGTCCCCCCCGCGTTCGCCGGACCGGCTGAAGGAGAGCGACCGGCCCATCGCCGCCGGGTCGCCCGGGGCGATCCTGAGCGACGCGAGGGCGTCGCGGAGGCCGTTTCCCGTCAACGGCTTGGAGGGGGGGAGGTCCATGCAGAGCACCAGCGCGGCGACGATCTCGGCGGCGACCTGGGTGTCGGGCGAGAGCCCCTGCCCCACGGCCTGAGCCGCCACGGGAACCGAGGCCGACGAACTGCACCAGACCGGGAACGGGCAACGGCCGGCGAGCCGGGTCAGGCTCGTAAACCCGATCCCGTCGCCGCAGAGGACCCGGAGCGGACCCGGGCCGGTCCCCGGCACGAGGCGGGCGTGGCGCCGGAGGGCGGTCAGGATGCGCAGGGCCGGCTCTTCCTGGAGGGGGAGCAACACCCAGGTCGTCCGCCCGTCCGGGCGGGCGTCGACCTCGCGCCAGATCGATTCGGCCAGCGCCTCCTCGGAAGGCCCGGGGAGGGCGTAGACGTCTTGCGGCAGCGGCAGGCCGAGCGAGTCGGCCCGCTCGACGATCTCGGCCTCGGGGGCGATCCGCTCGACCGCCCGGTGGAACGCCGCGCCGAGGTCCACCGAGTACGGGTCGAGGCGGTCCTCGACGAGCACGACCCGCGCCGGGGTTTTGCCGCCGTCGTTCGCGGCGAGGCAACTGACGAGCAGGTCGGCCTGGCGTTGGTTATTCGGACAGAACCGGAAGGTCCGGCCGGGGTGGATGTCCAGGAGCGCGACGGGCCCCTCGCCCGGCTCGGGGCGGTCGGCCAGCACCGAACTCGCCCAGGGGACCAGCAGCACCGGCCCACCGCCTTCCCCGGGTCCGGCCGACGCGCGGAGCGTTTCGGCGATCGCCTGGGTCAGCACGGTGTTGCTCGAACCGACGAACGCGACGGGGGCCGGGTCCGTTTCCAGCAGGTCCTGCACCTCGTCCTTCGTCGCGCGGAGGCCGCGGACGTCGTGCAGGTCGAACCGGACCTTTCGCTTGTAGCGGGCGGTTTCGACGAGGATCGACCCGTCCGACTCTTCCAGGACCCGCGTCAGGCGCTTGCGGACGCAGGCCTCCACCCCTTGGCGGAACTCGCGCCAGAGGGTGCGGTCGGGGTAAAAGACGGCGACCGGGGTCGCGTCGTCGGCCGTACCGGACCACCGCCCGGTGCCGCCGAGGCCCGAGTCGAAGTAGACCGTGTAGACCATCAGCGCCGCCAGGGCGAGTCCCCCCGCCCAGAGAAGCGCCTGCCCGATCCGGTTCATGGACACCGCCCCCTGCCCGCCGAGCCGCCCCCGTCTGTCGTTAGCGTAACCGGCGACGGGGCTAAGGGCAATCAGAGGAAGCGGTCGAGGAGCCTGCGGCTGTGCCCGTCGAGGGCGCGGGCGTCGGCCACCTGGTAGCGGAGCTTGCGGGAGTCGGTGATCAGGAGCCGGTTGGGGCCGAGCTTGCGGATGTCGTCCTCGCTGTCGAGGGTGAACGTGGTCGGCCCACGGTCGGTCTCGACGTCCCAGTCGACGGGGGTCGCCTCGCCCGAGACGCGGACGATCCGGCGGATCAGCGGCAGGAACTCGCGCCGGGCGAGTTCCTCGTCGAGCACGCGCCGGGAGGCGGGTTCGAGGCCGTCGGGCGAACGGAGGCGGAAGACCTCGCGGCCGTCGGCGTCGCAGAACGAGACCCAGCCCCCCGGGTCGGTGATCGGAAAGGCGCGGACCGGATCGACCCCGACGAGGCGGCGGCCGTCGGGGGTCGACAGGATGAGCCGACCCCACGCGTCGAGGGCGAGTTGAACGCCCTTGCCGTCCGAAGGGGGTACGTCCGGGATCGATTCCTTTCTCATGACGGCTGCCCCGGCGCGGGGCCGGTCTCCGGTGTTGGGTGTGCGTCGGCCGAGGCCCGGGCCGTCACGTCAATGCGGGACGCCGGAGGCGAGTTCGGCCTGGGCCTTGTGGAGCCGGGCGTAGGCGCCCTTCGTCTTGATCAGGTCGTGGTGGTGCCCGACCTCGACCACCCGGCCCCGGTCGAGCACGACGAGGCGGTCGGCCTTGCGCAAGGTGCTGAGGCGGTGGGCGATCGCGATCGTCGTCCGCCCGCGGATCAGGTTGTCGAGCGCCTCCTGGATCTCGCGCTCGGTCTCGGTGTCGACCGACGACGTCGCCTCGTCGAGGATCAGGATGCGCGGGTCGATCAGCAAGGCCCGGGCGATCGAGATCCGCTGCCGCTCGCCGCCGGAGAGCGACTGCCCGCGCTCGCCGACGAGCGAATCGTAGCCGTCCGGCAGCCGGAGGATGAAGTCGTGGCACCGCGCCGCGCGGGCGGCGTTGATGATCTCCTCGGGGGTGGCGTCCGGGCGGCCGTAGGCGATGTTCTCGGCGATCGTGCCGAAGAAGAGGAACGGCTCCTGGAGCACGATCCCGATGTGGCGGCGGTAGTCGGCGACGCGGTACGAGCGGATGTCGACCCCGTCGACGAG
>Ga0164243_10013761_pt1 | contig 11347 bp, 6 predicted proteins | sample OricompcompostOP_FD_108781 | JGI IMG/M metagenome (GOLD analysis project Ga0164243, IMG submission 108781) | Organic Plus compost microbial communities from Emeryville, California, USA - Original compost - Organic plus compost (OP) | ecosystem: Engineered > Solid waste > Mixed feedstock >... | reverse complement strand
GTCGCGCATCTCGCGGCTCGCGATCGTGCTGGACGGTGTGTAGCGCTTGCACTGGATGACCATGCTGCGGCCGTCCGGGAGGCGGCCGACGACGTCGGCTCCGTTGTCGTGGGAGCCGCCCACCCGGCGTACCTCGGTGCAGCCGTCCCGTCGGCACAGTTGCGCGACCAGTTCCTCGAACTCGGTGCCGGTCATCGCGTCGACCTCGGCCAGGGTCCGGCGCCCGGCGCTGATCCTGTCGGCCTGGCGCCAGCGGCGGTCCTGTTCGCGGGTCAGCCGGTCCTTGCGCCACAGCCACCAGCCGCCCGCGCCCGCGGCGGCCAGCAGTGCCGCGGCCAGGAGGTAGGGCCGGACCTCCGGCCGGAGTGCGGTCAGGAGGACAGCCGTCGCAACGATGGCCGCCGCGGCCGAGCGGCGGCGTGCCGCCTTCCGTCTGCGTGCTGCCGCGCCCCGTCCGCGCCGAGCCGCCATCCGTGTCCCCTCCCCCTCGCCGCCGGTCGAGTACGGCAGTCTCGCCGATGGGGGGCGTCGTGCGTAGGGGGTAAGTCGGCCACTGGCCGGATTCCGGGCGCGGCCCGTTCGTGTCGCCGCCGTCCGGTGGGTGGTGGGTGAGGGCGTGGTCGGGGTGCGTGAACGTACGGGGTGATACGGGCAATATGGGCGTTTGTCTGTGGGTGGTGTTCCGGGTGACGTTCCAGGAGGAATCGTGCGGATCTCTTGTGTCGGTGGTGGGCCCGCGGGGCTGTTCCTCGCGGTGCTGATGAAGCTGCGGGACCCGGCGCACGAGGTCACCGTGTACGAGCGGCGACCGGAGGGCTCGACATACGGGTGGGGTGTCACCTACTGGGCGGGGCTGCTGGAATCGTTGGAGCGGGGCGACCCGGTGTGCGCGGGGGCGATCCGCGAACAGTCGGTGCGGTGGAGTGACGGGACCGCCTTCATCCACGGGGGGACGACCACGCACCGGGGGGACGAGGGGTTCGGGATCGGACGACGGGAGCTGCTGGGCATCCTCACGGAGCGGGCGCGGGGGCTGGGGGTGCGGGTGGAGTTCTCGCACGAGGTCGCGCCGGGGGCGGCCGAGCTGGCGGGGGCGGATCTCGTCGTGGCGAGCGACGGCGTCAACAGCCGGCTGCGGAGTGCGTGGGCGGAGGACTTCGGGCCGCGCCTCACCCGGGGGCGCCATATGTACGCCTGGCTGGGCACCAGCAAAGTGTTCGACTCCTTCACGTTCGCGTTCGAGGAGACGGAGCACGGATGGGTCTGGTGCTACGGCTACAAATACAGCGACGAGCGCAGCACGTTCGTGGTGGAGTGCGGGCCGGACACCTGGCGGGGGCTTGGCCTGGACCGGGCCGGGGAGGCCGAGTCGCTGGAGCTGCTCCAGCGGTTGTTCGTCAAGCCACTGGACGGGCACGCCCTCCTGGCCCGGCCGCCGGCACCGGACGCGGCGGGGCAGCAGGCCGGGGTGCCGTGGCAGAACTTCCGCACCCTCAGCAACCGGACGTGGCACCGGGGCAACGTCGTCCTGCTCGGGGACGCCGCGCACACCACGCACTTCTCGATCGGGGCCGGCACCACGCTGGCGCTGGAGGACGCGCTCGCCCTGGCCGACGCGCTCGACCGGGCGCCGGGGCTGTCCGAGGCGCTGCGCCACTACGAGCGGTCGCGTCGGCCGGCCGTACTGGCCGCGCAGAGCGCCGCCCGCTACAGCGCCCGCTGGTTCGGGAACCTGCCGCGCTACACCCGGCTGCCACCCGAGCAGATGTTCGCCCTGCTGGGGCAGCGGCACTCGCCGCTGCTGCCGTACGTGCCGCCCGCGCTGTACTACCGGGTGGACAGCGCGGTGAACCGGTCCGAGGCGCTGCTGCGGTTCAAGCGCTGGCTGGGTCCACGCCTCGGCCGCGCCCTCCACCGGGACGGTGACGGTGACGGTGATGAGGGTCGCCGGTCGTGAACGGGCACGCCCTGGCGGACCGGGCGGGCGGGTGTGCCCGGTCGGGTAGGGCCCACCACGTCCGGCCGGACGGGATCCACCGGACGAGCCGGATGGAGCCCGCGGTAGCTGACCGCATGGAGCCCGCAGCGGCTGGCCGGAGGGACCCACGGCGTCCGGCCGAACGAACCCCGCAGCCCGCTTGGCCGGACGGGACCGTTCGCGCCTGGCCGGACGGGACCGTTCGCGCCTGGCCGGGCGCGTGCCGCAGCCGACCGGACGAGACCCGCCGCGAACGGACAGACAGTGCCTGCCGCCGGGCTGGACGGGATCCGCCCCACCGGATGGACAGCACCCGCAGCCAGGCTGGGCGGGTCCCGTACGCACCCGGCCGGGGCGCCTGCCACGGCCAGCCGGGCGGTGTCCGTCCCAGCCCGAGTGGGTTCCCGGACGGGGCCGGCGGTGGCTTACTCGTCCTGTTCCAGTTCGCCTTCCGTCTCCAGGTAGATGCGGCGGAGGGCGTCGAGGGCTTCCGGGTCCGGCTTGGACCACATGCCGCGGGACTCGGCCTCCAGCAGCCGTTCGGCGATGCCGTGCAGCGCCCAGGGGTTGTTCTCCTGGAGGAAGGTGCGCGTGGTGTCGTCCAGGACGTACGCCTCGGTGAGTTTGTCGTACATCCAGTCGGCGACCACGCCGGTGGTGGCGTCGTAGCCGAAGAGGTAGTCGACGGTCGCCGCCAGTTCGAACGCGCCCTTGTAGCCGTGGCGGCGCATCGCCTCGATCCATTTGGGGTTGACGACGCGGGCGCGGAAGACGCGGGACGTCTCCTCCATGAGGGTGCGGGTGCGGACGGTCTCGGGGCGGGTGGAGTCGCCGATGTACGCCTCCGGCGCGGAGCCGCGCAGGGCGCGCACCGTGGCGACCATGCCGCCGTGGTACTGGAAGTAGTCGTCGGAGTCGGCGATGTCGTGCTCGCGGGTGTCGGTGTTCTTGGCGGCCACCGCGATCCGCTTGTACGCCGTCTCCATCTCCTCGCGGGCCGGGCGGCCGTCCAGGTCGCGGCCGTAGGCGTAGCCGCCCCACACCGTGTAGACCTCGGCGAGGTCGGCGTCGGTGCGCCAGTCGCGGGAGTCGATCAGCTGGAGCAGGCCCGCGCCGTAGGTGCCGGGGCGGGAGCCGAAGATCCGGGTGGTGGCCCGGCGTTCGTCGCCGTGCTCGGCCAGGTCCTGCTGGGCGTGGGCGCGTACGTGGTTGACGTCGGCGGGCTCGTCGAGGGACGCGGCCAGCCGGACGGCGTCGTCCAGCAGCGCCACCGCGTGCGGGAACGCGTCCCGGAAGAAGCCCGAGATCCGCAGCGTGACGTCGATACGGGGACGGCCCAGCTCCTCGTACGGGACGGGTTCCAGTCCCGTGACGCGGCGGGACGCCTCGTCCCACACCGGGCGGATGCCCAGCAGCGCCAGCGCCTCGGCGATGTCGTCGCCCGCGGTGCGCATGGCGCTGGTGCCCCACAGGGACAGGCCGACGGAGGTGGGCCAGGTGCCGTTGTCGTCGCGGTACCGCTCCAGGAGGGAGTCGGCGAGGGCCTGGCCCGTCTCCCAGGCGAGACGGGAGGGGACGGCCTTGGGGTCGACGGAGTAGAAGTTGCGGCCCGTCGGCAGCACGTTGACCAGGCCGCGCAGCGGGGAGCCGGAGGGGCCCGCCGGGACGAAACCGCCGGCCAGCGCGTGCACCGTGTGGTCCAGCTCGGCGGTGGTGGCCGCCAGCCGCGGCACCACCTCGCGGGCGGCGAAGTCGAGGATCTGCGCCACCTGCTCCGGGTGGCCGGCGGCGACGCGGGGCACCGCCTCCGGGTCCCAGTCGGCCTCCTCCATCGCCTCGGCCAGCTCCCGCGCCGTCGCCTCGGCCGCGTCGGAGGCCGTACGGGTCGCCGCCGACTCGTCCAGTCCGAGGGCCTCCCGCAGACCCGGCAGGGTACGCGTGCCGCCCCAGATCTGGCGGGCGCGCAGGATCGCCAGGACGAGGTTGACCCGGTCCGCGCCGGTGGGCGCCGCGCCCAGCACGTGCAGCCCGTCGCGGATCTGCGCGTCCTTCACCTCGCACAGCCAGCCGTCCACGTGCAGCAGGAAGTCGTCGAAGCCCTCGTCGTCCGGGCGCTCCTCCAGACCCAGGTCGTGGTCCAGCTTCGCCGCCTGGATGAGGGTCCAGATCTGTGCGCGGATCGCCGGCAGCTTCGCCGGGTCCATGGAGCTGATCTGCGCGTACTCGTCCAGCAGCTGTTCCAGCCGGGCGATGTCCCCGTAGGAGTCGGCCCGCGCCATCGGCGGCACCAGATGGTCCACCAGCGTGGCGTGCACCCGGCGCTTGGCCTGGGTGCCCTCGCCCGGGTCGTTGACCAGGAACGGGTAGACCAGCGGCAGGTCGCCCAGCGCGGCGTCGGGCGCGCACGCCGCCGACAGGCCCGCGTTCTTGCCGGGCAGCCACTCCAGGTTGCCGTGCTTGCCCAGGTGGATCATCGCGTCGGCGCCGAAACCGCCGTCCTCGCGGGGCGTGGCGATCCAGCGGTAGGCGGCCAGATAGTGGTGCGAGGGCGGCAGGTCCGGGTCGTGGTAGATGGCGATCGGGTTCTCGCCGAAGCCGCGCGGCGGCTGGATGAGGATCAGCAGGTTGCCGCGGCGCAGTGCCGCCAGGACGATGTCGCCCTCCGGGTTGCGGCTGCGGTCGACGAACATCTCGCCGGGCGGCGGCCCCCAGTGCTCCTCCACCGCGTCGCGCAGCTCCTGCGGCAGCGTGGCGTACCAGCGGCGGTAGTCGGCTGCCGGGATGCGGACCGGGTTCTTGGCGAGCTGTTCCTCGGTGAGCCACTCCTGGTCGTGGCCGCCGGCCTCGATCAGGGCCCGGATGAGGGCGTCGCCGTCGTGCTCGCCGACGGCGGCGGTCTCGGAGCCGTCGTTCTCGTCGGCGGCCCCGGAGCCGTCGTTGCCGGCGGTCTGCCCGCCGTCGTCAGCGGTCCGCCCAGCGTTGCCGGCGGGGCCCGTGAGGCCCGGGATGTCCTCGGGCGGGCCGAAGTCGTAGCCCTCCGCCCGCAGCCGGCGCAGCAGGGCCATGGCGCTTGCGGGGGTGTCGAGACCGACGGCGTTGCCGATGCGGGAGTGCTTGGTCGGGTAGGCGGACAGCACGAGCGCCAGCCGCTTCTCGGCGGCCGGGATGTGCCGCAGCCGCGCGTGCCGGACGGCGATGCCCGCGACCCGCGCCGTCCGCTCCGGGTCGGCGACGTACGACGGCAGACCGTCGGCGTCGATCTCCTTGAAGGAGAACGGAACGGTGATCAGACGGCCGTCGAACTCCGGCACCGCGATCTGGCTGGCCGCGTCCAGCGGGGAGACGCCCTCGTCGTTGCGCTCCCAGTCGGCGCGGGGCGCGGTCAGGCACAGCGCCTGGATGATCGGTACGTCGAGTCGGGTGAGGGCGCCCGCGTCCCACGCCTCGTCGTCGCCGCCGGCCCCGGCCTGGGCCGGTGCCGTCCCGCCGGCGCCGCCCGCCGCCAGCACGGTGGTGACGATCGTGTCGGCAGCGCGCAGCGCCTCGACGAGTTCGGGCTCCGGGGTGCGCAGCGAGGCCACGTACAGCGGCAGCGGCCGGCCGCCGGCCGCCTCGATCGCGTCGCACAACGCCGCCGCGAACGCGGTGTTGCCGCTCATGTGGTGCGCCCGGTAGTAGAGCACCGCAACGGTGGGCGCATCGTCCGGGAGGGATTCCGCCTGCTGGCCCGGGCGCCGCTCCAGCGGGCCCCAGGACGGTGCCGGGGCCGGGGGCTCGAAGCCGTGGCCCGTCAGCAGGACGGTGTCGGACAGGAACCGGGCCAGCTGGGTGAGGTTCGCCGGGCCGCCGTGCGCCAGGTAGGCGTGGGCCTCCGCCGCCACCCCGATCGGCACCGTGGACGCCGCCATCAACTGGGCGTCCGGGGCCTGTTCGCCGGTCAGCACCACGAGGGGGCGGTGTGCGTCGGCGCGCAGCAGGTCGATGCCCTGCTGCCAGGCCCGGATGCCGCCGAGGAGGCGGACGACCACCAGATCGACGCCCTCCAGCAGCGCGTCGAGCTGCTCGGCGAGGGCGTCCTCGGGGATGCGGCTCGGGTTGGCGTACCGGTAGGTGATGGGGGCGGGGGCCGTGTCGGTGCCGGCGGCGCTGTGTGTGGTCTCGGCGCCGTCGGTGCTCGTGGTGCTCGCGGGGTTCGCTGCGGTCTCGATGCCGTCGGCGACTGTGCTGTCGGCGTCTGTGGCGTCGGCGTCTGTGGCGTTCGACGCATGGGCGGCATGAGCCGCATGGGCCGCGTTCGCCGCGCGGGCGCTGAGCAGGTCCGTGTCGGAGGTCGAGAGGAGGAGGATCACCCGGGGGGTGTCGTCACCCTGGGCGGCGGCGTCGCGTGACGAAAGCGGCATGCTGCGGTCGGCCCTTCCTCGGGGTGTCCACGCCCCGGGCGGTCTCGGACGGCGGGAGTTCCTGGCTCACCCGGCCGGTAGCCGGGCTCACAGTGGCGGGACCGCGCCGGATTCGCACCGGGCTTCCTCCCCTGTCGCCGTCGCTGGCGATGAGGGCGGACCGGATGGTCCGCCCAGAGCATCGTAAGGGTGTCCGACGAGCAGCGGGAGAGCGCCCGGTGGGGGCCCGGGCGGGGAGGGCTCCGGTGGGAGTGCGGGAGGGCCCCGCCGAGAGTGCGGGAGGGCTCCGCCGTGGTGGCCGGTCCCGCGTGGAGGCGGCCCCGCCGGGAGCGGGAGGCTCGTACAGCGGGAGGGGCCGCGCAGCGGGAGCGGGAGGGCCCGCGCAGGGGGTGGGTATGCTCGCCGCCATGCCCGTCTCCCCCGCCCGTCCGCCCTCCCAGGACGCCGCCACCGTTGCTCCTGCAACGAGTTGTGCGGCCCCCAGGGTGCGCGACGACGCCTGCCCCGGCGCGCTCCGGCTGCACCAGGCGGACGACGGTGCGCTCGCCCGGATACGGGTGCCCGGCGGCATCCTGGACGCCGGGCAGGCCGCAGCACTCGCCGAGGCGGCGGACCGACTGGGCGACGGCGAGCTGCACCTGACGTCACGCGGCAACATCCAACTCCGCGGGCTCGCCCCCGAGTCCGGGCGGGAGCTGGCCGCGCCGCTGACGGACGCCGGACTGCTGCCCTCCCGCGCGCATGAGCGGGTACGCAACATCGTGGCCTCGCCGTTGTCCGGACTGGACGACGCCGGACACCGGGACATCCGGCCCTGGCTCACCCGTCTCGACAAGCTGCTGTGCGAAAGCGAAGAGGCCCAGGGGCTCTCGGGGCGGTTCCTGTTCGCGCTGGACGACGGCCGCGGGGACGTGGCCGCACTCGGCGCGGATGTGACATTGCTCGCGGTCCGCGACGGCGGCGCGCTGCTCCTCCTGGACGGTGCGACGCAGGCTCTCCGTATCGACGGCACGGACGAAGATCGCGCCCCGGCTGCGGCCCTCACCGCCGCTTTGACGTTCCTCCGCGTGGCGCGTGAGGACGGCGTACGGGCGTGGCGCGTCCGCGAACTCCCCGACGGCGCCGACGCGCTGCTGCACCGGCTCGTCGCCCGGCACCTCGACGGTGACGCCACCACTGTCGCTGTACCCGGCGCCGCCGGCGCGGTTCCGCCCGCCGCCGTTGATGCGGTACCGCCAGCCGCCGCTGACGCGGTACCGCCGACCGCCGCTGCGGCCCCCGCGTCGAGCGGCCCGCCGCCCGGGCTCGTCCGCCCAGGTACCCCGGACGGCAGTGCCGACCTCGCGGATGCCGGAGCCGACACCACGGACGCCGGTGCCGACACCACGGACGCAGGCACCGTCGCGCTGTCCGTGCTCGCTCCGCTGGGCCGGCTCACCGTCGCGCAGTGGCGGCTGCTGGCCCGCACCGCCGGTGAGCAGGGGGCCGGTGAGCTGCGGGTCACGCCGTGGCGCGGCGTCGTCCTGCCCGGCCTCGTACCGTCCCGGGCCGCGGCGCTGCGGGCCACGCTGGATGCGGCCGGGCTGGTGACGGACCCCGGCTCCGCCTGGCGCGGAGTGGGCGCGTGCGCCGGACGGCCCGGCTGCGGCAGGGCGTTGGCGGACGTACGGGCGGACGCGGCGGCGTGCCTCAAGGACGACGGCCCCGCAAACGGTGGCGGCTCCGCGACTCGCGGCGACCCCGCAAGCGGCGGCGGCCCCGCGACTGGTCGCGCCCCCGCCGCAGGTCCCGCAACCGGTCGCGCCTCCACCACCGGTGAAGGCTCCGCAACCGGCGGCGCCCCCGCCACCGATGAGCCGTTGCCCGTGTACTGGTCCGGCTGCACCCGCCGGTGCGGCCAGCCACGGGGCGCCCGCGTCGAAGTGGTCGCCGCACCGGACGGCTACCACGTGGCGACGGTGGCCCCGGGCGCCGAACCCGGACCGGGCGCACCCGCCACCGGCAGGCTCGTACCGTTCGGCGCTCCGCGGCAGCTGGCCCCCGCCGTCGCCGCGGCCCGCTTCCGGGCCGACCCGCAGCAGGCGGGCACCACCCCCTCCCTCCCCGCGCCGACGCCCGACCTGCCGACGACAACAACCGACCGACCGACGGACGACGACGAGAGCTGAGCGCACAGTGTTCGAGTACGAGAAGGACGGCGCTGCCATCTACCGGCAGTCCTTCGCCACCATCCGCGCCGAGGCGGATCTGGCGGGGCTGCCCGCCGACGTCAGTCAGGTCGCGGTGCGGATGATCCACGCCTGCGGCATGGTCGATCTGGTGCGGGACCTCGCCTACACCCCCGGTGTGGTCGCCCGTGCCCGCGAGGCGCTGCGCGCGGGGGCGCCGATCCTGTGCGACGTGGCGATGATCGCCAGCGGGGTGACCCGCAGGCGGCTGCCCGCCGACAACGAGGTGCTCTGCACGCTGGCCGATCCGCGGGTGCCCGACCTGGCCGCCGAGTTGGGGACGACGAGGACCGCCGCGGCTCTCGAACTGTGGCGGGACCGGCTGGAGGGCTCCGTGGTCGCCGTCGGCAACGCGCCCACAGCGCTGTTCCGGCTGCTGGAGATGGTGGCGGAGGGGGCTCCGCGCCCGGCGGCGGTCATCGGGGTGCCGGTCGGTTTCGTGGGTGCGGTGGAGTCCAAGCAGGCGCTGGCCGCGAACGAGGCAGGGCTCGATCACCTGGTCGTCCACGGCCGACGGGGCGGCAGCGCCCTGGCCGTGGCCGCGCTCAACGCCATCGCCAGCGAGGAGGAGTAGAGCCGGTGACGAGAGCGAACGCGCACGCGGCGGACGGGAACGGCGCGGGCGGAGCCAACGCAGGTGGCGCCGGCACCGGCGGCACCGGGCGGCTGCTCGGTGTCGGACTGGGGCCGGGCGACCCGTCGTTGATGACGGTACGGGCGGTCGAGGCCATCGCGGAGGCGGACGTGGTCGCGTACCACAGCGCCCGGCACGGCCGCTCCATCGCCCGCTCCATCGCGGCCCGGCATCTGCGGCGCGACCACATCGAGGAAGCGCTGGTCTACCCCGTCACGACGGAGGGCACCGACCATCCCGGCGGCTACCGCGGCGCGTTGGAGGAGTTCTACGCCGAGGCGGCGGCGCGGCTGGCCGCCCATCTCGACGCGGGCCGCACGGTGGCGGTCCTGGCCGAGGGCGATCCGCTCTTCTACGGCTCCTACCAGCACATGCACAAACGGCTGGCCCACCGCTATCCGACCGAGGTCATCCCGGGGGTGACGTCCGTCAGCGCGTCGGCGGCCCGTCTCGGCACGCCGCTGTCGGAGGCGGAGGAGGCCCTCACGATCCTGCCGGGCACGCTGTCCGAGGAGGAGCTGACGGCGCGGCTCGCCTCCAGCGACGCGGTGGCGGTGATGAAGCTGGGGCGCACGTTCCCGAAGGTACGACGCGCTCTGGAACGCTCCGGCCGGCTCGCCGAAGCGCACTACGTCGAGCGCGCGACGATGGCCGGCGAACGCACGGGCCTGGTCGCGGACGTGGACCCGGACTCGGTGCCGTACTTCTCCGTCGCCGTCCTGCCGAGCAGGGTGGGCGCCCCGGCAGGCGCCGCACGGGAACGGGACGGGCAGCCCGCGGCCACCACGGCCCGGGGCGAGGTGGTCGTCGTCGGCACCGGCCCCGCCGGCCCGCTGTGGCTGACGCCGCAGACGCGGGGCGCGCTGGCCGCCGCCGACGATCTGGTCGGCTACACCACCTACCTGGACCGCGTACCGCACCGGGACGGCCAGCGCCGTCACGGCTCGGACAACCGGGTCGAGGCCGAACGCGCCGAGTTCGCGCTGGAACTGGCCCGGCGCGGCCGGCGGGTGGCCGTCGTATCGGGCGGGGACCCGGGGGTGTTCGCCATGGCCACCGCCGTACTGGAAGCCGCGGCGCAGGAGCCGTACGCCGACGTGCCGGTACGGGTGCTGCCCGGGGTCACCGCCGCCAACGCCGCGGCGGCCCGCGCCGGTGCCCCGCTCGGCCACGATTACGCGGTGATCTCCCTCTCCGACCGGCTCAAGCCGTGGGACGTCATCGCCGACCGGCTGCGCGCCGCCGCCCGCGCCGATCTGGCCCTCGCCCTCTACAACCCCGGCTCGCGGAGCCGCACCTGGCAGGTCGGCAAGGCCCGCGAGGTCCTGCTGGAGCACCGTGCGCCGGACACCCCGGTCGTGGTGGCCCGCGACGTGGGCGGCGACGGCGAACGCGTCCACGTCGTCCCGCTGGCCCGCCTCGACCCGGCGGACGTCGACATGCGCACCCTCCTGATCGTCGGCTCCTCCCAGACCCGCACAACGACCCGCCCGGACGGCACCACCACGGTCTGGACCCCCCGCCGCTACCCGGAGAGCGGGGAGGGGCGGCACGCGGAGGGGTGAGCGCCGCAGCGCGGGCCTCCCCGTCATGTGCCGTACCGACGGTCCCGTGACGCCGCGTGAGCGAGGAGGACGGCGGCTCGCATCTGTACGACGGGGTCGGCCGTCCGGTCCGGCGCGATCATGAACGGGCCGCTGCCCTGACCGTCGTGTTCGCGGGCGTTGCGGCGCAGACGGGTGGCGAGTGTGAGGGCGGCCCCGGCTTCGCTGCGCGGGAGGGGCCGGTCCCTCGCGTCCCACGCCAGCCGAGCGAGCGCGTGGGCCCGGTCCTCCGCGCTGCTGGTGCGCCAGGTGCCGGCCAGGAAGGTGGAGTGGGCGGCGTCGTGGTGGCCGACGATGTGCAGCTTCCACCTGATGTGGCGGACGAGGGTGAAGCTGCGGGCTGTGCGCTCAGCCATCGGTCGGCTCCTTGGTCGGGTATGCCCGGGGTGGGCAGGCACAGCGGCGGGTGACGCTGATGATCGGCGGATAGTCCCCGGTCACCGGGGTGGTGGTCACATCCAGGCGAGGCATCTGCCCGCAGTCCGAACACAGCGTCAGGTCCC
>Ga0164243_10013759_pt1 | contig 11349 bp, 12 predicted proteins | sample OricompcompostOP_FD_108781 | JGI IMG/M metagenome (GOLD analysis project Ga0164243, IMG submission 108781) | Organic Plus compost microbial communities from Emeryville, California, USA - Original compost - Organic plus compost (OP) | ecosystem: Engineered > Solid waste > Mixed feedstock >... | reverse complement strand
CCGATGGCCAGGTTTATTATGTACCGCAGCATTACGGCCAATACAGCGGTCTGACTGTTGCGGAGGCTTTGCATATAGATAAAAAGCTAAAGGCTTTAACCGCCATCCTGGCGGGCGATACAGCAGAGGAAAACTTCCAATGGCTGGACGATGACTGGACAATCGAAGAACGTTGCCAGGAAGCGCTCGCCTATTGGGAGATGGAAGGATTGGACCTGAATCAACCGATGGATACCCTCAGCGGAGGACAGAAAACGCGGGTCTTCCTCGCCGGTATACAGATCCATCAACCTTCCGTAGTATTGCTGGATGAACCGAGCAATCACCTCGACGTGCAAAGCAGGAAACGATTGTACGACTATATTGCCAATGCCAGGGAAACATTGGTTGTAGTAAGCCATGACGTTACTTTATTAAACCTGCTCGATACAACCCATGAACTCAGCAAGAAAGGGATCAGCTCCTATGGCGGCAATTACGACTTCTATGCTGCACAGAAAGCAATTGAACAGGAAGCGTTAAGCCAGGATATACGAAACAAAGAAAAGGCATTACGAAAAGCGAAAGAAACGGAAAGAGAAACCATGGAACGCCAGCAAAAGCTGGATGCAAGAGGCAGAAAGAAGCAGGAGAAAGCCGGTTTACCCACTATCTCCCTTAAAACTTTCCAGAACAGTGCAGAAAAAAGTACGGCAAAGATCAAAGGCGCGCATGCAGAGAAGATAGATAATATCTCGGAGGAATTGCAGTCGCTAAGGAAAGACCTGCCAGACGCCGATAAGATGAAAGTCTTGTTCGACAACTCTACCCTGCACCAGGGCAAAATACTGGCAACGGCAAAAGACGCCAATTTCCGGTATGGGGATAAAGCTGTCTGGAAAACAGCGCTCAGCTTCCAGATACTAAGCGGAGAACGCATTGCCATCAAAGGCCCTAACGGCAGCGGCAAAACGACGTTGATCAAACTCCTGCTGGGCAACCTCCAACCCAGCGCAGGATCACTAACCAGGGCCGACTTCAACTCTATTTACATAGACCAGGATTACTCGCTTATCGATAACGATCTAACAGTTTACCAGCAACTGGAACAGTTCAATCATGGCGCCTTGCAGGAACATGAGATCAAAATGCGGCTCAGTCGCTTCCTCTTCGATAAAGACGACTGGGATAAACCTAACAGGTACCTGAGCGGCGGAGAAAAAATGAGATTGATGTTATGCAGCCTCACAGTCAGCAATCAACCGCTGGATGTGATCATACTGGACGAGCCTACCAACAACCTGGACATCCAGAACATCAATATTCTTGTACATGCATTGAAAGATTACAAAGGAACATTATTGGTGATCTCGCACGATGAATATTTCCTGCAGCAGATAGGCGTTACCAGGACTATTGACTTAGAATAATGTAAGCTGCGTTTCCTGCTGCGGAGTGGCAATTGAGAGTCCGAACTGCGATTGAACGGTTTTGTAGAAATCGGATTCATACTTCCCGTCGTGTACATGCAGGAAGAAATAAACTTCCCCGACACCCTGCGCTTTCAATTCTTTGATTCGCTGATCCCATTCCCTGAGCCGTACTTCATCCAGCGGGTGCCCGCCTTTGGTTACAAAACGGAGAAAGAGTTTGGGCAGGGTAAGCGTCATGTGCAAGCAGTCGCGACGCCCCGGCGTATCGGTTATCACCGTGCCGACGCCCAGTTGATGAAGCGTATTGAATAGTTCTTCCCTCTCCTGCTGGTTATTGAACCAGTCGGGATGCCGGAGTTCTACAAAGAAGGAGATATCGCGGGGCAGGCTTTCCAGGTAGGTATACAGGTTGCGTTTACGAACGGGCGAAAAGAATTCGCTTAGCTGGAGAAATACGGGACCGAGTTGATCTTCGAAGGCCCGGATACTTTCTATAAAAGCAGCGGTTTCTGTACCTGCATTCAGGAGAGTGCTCTGATGGCTGATGGCCTGGGGTACTTTAGGGCAAAATTTAAAATCGCGGTTCTTCACCTTCGCCGTCCATTTACGGATCGCATCGGGACTGTAGATCTTATAATGAGTTGCGTTCAGCTCTACGCAGTTGAACAGTTTTCCGTATTCGGCAAGCAGCGCATCATCCTTCACACCAGGAGGATATAATGTACCGGCATATTCTTTCCTGCTCCAGCCGGAAGTACCGATCCGGAGCGGAGTATCAGCAGGTTTACCATTCAGCACACGGGCATTGAACTGATCCCAGGCGGGAATTGAAAGATCCGTTTTCTCGTATAACTGCCAGTTTGCACCAAAATCCATCGTCCGTTTTTTCCTGCAATATAAATAAATAAAAAAGCAGGCTACGTTGTAGCCTGCTGGAAAGTAGTTCAAATAACATCAGCTGATCATCGGAAGGTACTTGTTGCGATTTTCTATCAGTACCCAGATTTCGATAGCCCAGAGCGGGAGTACGATCGCCAGGCCGGAAGGCGCCGCTGTTATGTTGATTAACAGGATGCCTACCAACACGGGGAACAGGATCAACGCTCCCAGCGCCCTGGTTTTGCGGAAAATAAATAAAATGCCTCCTAATAATTCTGCAATTCCTACCAATGGAATGAACCATGAAATACTGCCCAATGCTGTAGTCAGTTTAATCAATGGCTCCGGCATATCTTTAGGCGCCGGCATGTAATTCAGGAATTTGTTCAGGCCTGCATTAATAAACATTAAGCCGAACAGGAGGCTTAGTACAAATAGAATGTTCTTTTTCATAGTGTGTGTTGGTCAAAAAATATGGCTTTATTTTGATGAAGCAAGGAGTTCGTCCAATCCGTCCATCGCCATTGTAATACCTTCTTTGAAGCCCATTTTGATGATGTCCTCCAGTTGCGAAAGGTCGTCGAATGAAATCTGGTATTCTACAAGCGTATTTGATCCTATCTTTGAAAAACTTACCTCCCATTTCGATTGGGGAAGGACCTCATTTATGTTTCCATCGGCATCACAAAATGCGTCCTCTGCGGAATAGCGTTGATGTGGTTGAATATTTTTATAGTTCGCCAAAGACCAGTGTTCTTCGCCATTGGGACCTACCATGGCATATAGCCATTGTCCTCCATCCCTGAAATCCATTTTTTTGGTCCTGGCTTTCCAGGGTTTTGGCGCCCACCATTGATCTAAGATATCACTTTTTGTGTAAGCGTCCCAAACTGTTGGAACATCGGCAGCAAATTCCCGTTTAATGACAATTCTTTTGTTCTCTTTATCAACAGAAAAGTCAAATTGCAAGTTACTTCTCATTTTTTTGGTTTTTTATAGTTAACAGTAATTGATCCAGTTGATTGAATTTCTTCTCCCACAGTCTTTTAAACTCCTCCAGCCATTTTTCTATTTCCTGCATTTTTGTACCGTTTAATTCGTAATAAATTTCTCTTCCCTGTTGTTGAGGCTGTACCAGTTCGCACTCCGACAGGATCTGGAGGTGCTTGGATACTGCCTGCCGGCTCATGTCAAAATGGGCGGCAATAGCATTAGGCGTCATTGCCTGCACCGCGATAAGCAGGATAATAGCCCGCCTGGTGGGATCTGCTATGGCCTGGAATACGTCTCTTCTCATTTTTTAAATATTTACGCAACCATTCAGTTGCAAATATACGCAACTATTCGGTTGCGCAAAATTTATTTTTAAAATCGCTGCGATTTTAATTGTCCGAGGCTGCGAATTGCCTGTAAGTCTTACCCAATCTGTGTAGTGGTCAACCCATTTTTCAACACGTTGACTTGTTGCAGGACGATTCATACAGACACATCATAAACGATTAATTATAAATAAGTTACACCTGAACCCGGCAACAAAAAAACAGATAGTGGTATGTTAATTGCCTTTTTAAAAGGCATAACCAAAACGTATCTTTATGAAAATGTTTATGAGCTTCATGGGAGCGCTTCTCCTGAGTACATTGTTGTTTACCTCCTGTAGCAAAGACAAGGACCCTGCTGACACAGATATTTTTGCAGGTACATTTAAAGGAAAAATTGGCTACACTGATTCCGATCAAAATATTAGTAAGGATAACGGAAGTGTTTTCGTAACTAAGGTAGGCACCCGTTATGACTTCAGGTTCTCTGATGGGATCCCTGATCTGACAGGCGTGGAATTCGAGAAAAAAGACGACAACACCATGGTTAGCATCGGCTCTTCCGGCACCGGATTGATCACTATCAACAAAGACAGGTTGGTGATCGGTTTTACCAGGGATAATAAAGCCTGGTCGGCGGATTGTACAAGGTAAACCTACAGCTTAATTCATTTGACAGATGCCGGGGGATCGCTTCCCCCGGCATCTTTTTTTGGCTGCAACCCGGGCGATAATTTAATAGACATTTAATAAAGCTAAATATCATTTTAAATCTCTATGAATAAATAATTTACAAAACCAATTAAGAATAATAAGTATAAATACGCTTCATTATTGCCCAACACTGCGTACATCTACTCTTGACTATCAATGAGCCGCCTGCTAGTTTTGTACCCGGAATATAGCTTTCCGCGCTTCCTGCAGTGGTGTACAGCAAAAAATAACGATTGTCATTCAGCGAAATCATTTGTATATACACTGTGTCTACCTACAACTGTTTTTACAACAGGAAGCATACTGTTAAAAATTAATACAACGTATTCGAAGCTTTCGAGAGTCAATAAACCAGGAAAGCAAATGTAGAAGAAAGTATTTCCGAAAGGGAATCGCCCAACCAGGCATTTCAATGCCAGGTTATATATTAACCGTACACCTGCTGTTATAGCCTTTTTGAAACTACAGCACACCACCTGTTCTTTTATCCGGAAAGGCTCTCCTAACCAATACAATGTGGTGAAAATAAGCATAAAACCAGGTTACTGATAAGCGGAGCATACCAAAATAAAAATGGGTGAAAGCATTTTTAGATTTATTTTCTGATTTACATTGCAGGTAGGAAACCAGCTTTATAATTTTTATAAGGCGCTGGTTTTGAGTAGATTTTTTATATATTCGTCACTATTACAAGACTATAATCGTCCTATATGAAAGGATATTCATTTGTACTGCTTTTATTCCTGTCAGTTGGTGCATTTGCACAGAATTCAATCAATAACTACAAGTATGTACTGTTGCCAGAAAGATTCAGCTTCTCTAAGGAAGTGAATGAATACGGATTGAATACAGTTGCTAAAAGTTTGCTGGAAGAAAAGGGATTCACTGTCTACTTCAACAATACAGAAATTCCGAAAGAGCTTGCCGGCAATAAATGCAATGCGCTGCTGGCGGATGTGGAACAACGTAAAGCTATCTTCACTACTAACCTGACCCTGATACTGAAAGATTGCCAGGGAAATGTACTGTTTAAAGGAAAAGAAGGAAAGAGCAGGGAGAAAGATTTTTATGCCTCCTATAACGGGGCGCTGAGAGAAGCTTTTAAATCATTGGATGATGCCCATTATGCTTACAATGGCACTACCAACAATGCTCCTGCTGCAACCCCGGCTCCTGCGCAGCCCCAGGCTTCCGCTCCTGTTGCGGCTCCGCCATCTCCTGTTCCGGCATCGCAACCGGCAACAGCAGAAAGCAAAGAAGCCGCAGGCACCCTGTATGCGCAAGCGACTGCCAACGGTTACCAACTGATCGATACTTCGCCTAAGATCGTGCTGACACTTTCCAAAACCTCCACACCCGACCTGTTCATCGCAGAAAACAGCACAGCGCATGGAGTTGTAAGCAAAAAGAATGGCGACTGGTATTTCGAATATTATAAAGATGGCAAACTGGTTGCAGAGAAACTTCTGATCAAGTTTTAATTTTCAGCCTTACATAAAAAAAGGGAGAATGACCCGGGTCATTCTCCCTTTTTTATAAAACCGTTCAGGGCTCGGTAACCAATTCCACGTTGGGGTGTTCCCTGATTATTTCCATCAATATATCAAAATACGTTTCTCCTTTCCCCACTTCCAGCGCTGCCAGCTTTTTCCTGAAATGATCTTTGTTGAACGGAGACTCCGGCCGCAGCTTTTCTTCATAATACTTCCGGGTTGTTTCAACTCCCAGCGCCGCTTTGCTTTTTTCTGTATGCTTCCAGACCAGCTTCACTTTATCACATCCCTGCAAAGCCCCGAATCCGCCATAGAGCAGATCGTTGAACGCATCCAGGCTGTTGCCCAGCTTCCAGTCTTCCCCTTGCATGAATACGCGATTGATCTCTGCATAAAAAGAAGGAATATCGTGGATGTTATCACCGTCGATAATAAAATGTTTTTCCATCATCAACAATGTAAGACTTTTCGCCTGAAAACAGGAAAACCTGTGAGAAATCACAGGTTCACATATTCATTATCAATCTCTATTGTTCGCTCTATTCAGCGTTTTGCTTTAACCAGTTCAGCCTGCGCTGATCAGGCAAATGAGTTACTTTAAATCCTTCAAACCTAGCCTTGAAGCCTTTCCCGTCGGGCGATGCCGCCATCATCCCTACCATTACCGGGCGATTATCCTGCAAGGGAGCGTTCCTGGTCATTATATAGTTCTTATCGTCCAGCGAGTAGTAGATCTCTACCGCATCCAATCTTCTCACCGCTTTTATCCAAATGAAAGGAGGCGCTTTTTCCAGTGGCAGTACGCTCCAATCGCTGGTTTTATGCGTAACTACGGTGCTCACATTGAACTTTCCGTCTACAAACTCAACGCCTGTCTTTATGTAGTTTTCATGATCAATCCTGATCATTAATCCCATTTGATCAAACCTCGCCTTGTATTCGCCTGTGAGTTTAACTTTCACTTCAAATTCTCCACCGTAGTTAGCATAATAGAATGGCGCATCATCAACCGTGAAACCATAGTGGGAAATGCGCCAGTAATCAGTTTGCGGAGTAACGGTCATAGACAGTTCATTTCCATTTATATCCCATTCAGCCGGTTCGTTAAACCATTGCATTTTTTTCAGCGTCTGGGCTGAAACTGTATGCATCGCCGATAACATCAATACGCTTAATAAAATCTTCTTCATACCATATTCTTGTTTGCCTGCTAACCATTCTTAAAAAGAAATTAACCATCGAATTAATTAGCTTTGCAAAGGTAAATCCTTACCAATGAACACACAATGGTTAAAAATAACCATATTTAACGGGTATGAATATCTTAAATACGCTCAACGATAAACTGCTGCAACAATCATTCGACGATCTTGACCTGTCGGCCCGTCTCCCCTACTGCCAGTTCATTGCCCAGGCTTATGCCAGGGTCGAAAATTCCATCAGCGTACTGAGCGATCTGAAAGCAAATAAAAGCTATATCTATAACGGGGGAACAGCGGCTGCACTGGGACTGGAACATAACGCCAATGCAGAAGAAATTGCATCCATCTGGGAAGAAGATATATTCAGGAAGATAAGACCTGGTGATCTCCTGGAAAAATACGCCCTGGAACTCCGCTTCTTTCATTTGTTAAAAGGACTTCCGGTAACAGAACGTTCCGATTACCAGGTTGTCAGTTACCTGCATATGCACGACAAAGACAATAAGCTCGTCAGGGTACTGCACCGGATGTTCTATATACAAAGTACAGACGATGGGAATATCTGGCTGGCATTATGTCTCTATAACCTCGCGTACGACGCGGGGAATTCAGACGCCTATTATGGCGTTATCGTCAATACCCGTACAGGTAAAGTGATTTTGCCGAACGAAGATGAATTCAATAATATTTTATCAGAGAGAGAAAAAGATGTTTTGCGATTAATTAAGAATGGGAAGAGAAGTAAAGATATCGCATCTATCCTTTCTATCAGCATCAACACAGTTAACCGCCACCGGCAGAATATCCTGGAGAAGCTGCATGTAAGAAATGCCATGGAAGCCTGCAGGATAGCTGAATCGGTAAAGCTGATATGACCATAAAAAAATAAAAAGGAATGACGAGCGGATAAAATTTAATTTACTTCTAACCTATATTTGCGTTCGGAAATTGGATTTTTTCCTGACAATATATATTTTTATGGCTCGATGAAAAGGTGGTTAAACAGATTACTAATATACCTGGGTTTATTTATCGTAGGTTTTTATAGCAAGGCTACCGCACATGCCAGCAAAGGAGTTCGTTTCCCCGCCAGGCAAACGGTGACCACGGTTGGCCACATACCTATGGCAAGGGAAAAGCATACGGATCTGAATTTTTCCCGCCCTAAAAAAGTAAAAGAAAACTTTAAGATCATCTACGCAACAGATACTGAAGACGAAGATGAAACAGTAGTTGCCTTCAAAAAAAATCTTGTTACTCCCCAGTTAGTTGCCTCACTTTATTACTACCTGTTGGCCTCCCTGCCAGACCAGGCTACCTTCAAACCTTTAGTTCCCGTTACACCGCATTTCGATTACCCTGCCGGACTTTATTTGCGCCTGCGAGTGATCAGGATCTGATATTTCTATAATCAACTGTAAACCTGTCGCTGTTTCGGAATAGCCGATCCAGGATACTGTTTTGTATACGTCCGGCTACCCGGAATGCAGGATGTTATTGCCGCCAGGTTTTACCTTCCACTGCCAATCACTTATTGCTACATACAGATTTACTATGAAAAGGATTTTCATGCTATCAGGCTTGTGCGCCCTGCTATGCCATTTCGGCTGCAAGCCTAAAACCGAAGAAAAGGAAAAAGAAGGCCAGTACTTTGTTACCAGCCCGGTGTACATGGACACCGCCGTAACACGGGAATATGTTTCACAGATCCGCTCTGTAAGGAACATCGAGATCCGGGCGCAGGAACGCGGATACCTGGAAACGAGCTATGTAGACGAAGGACAGGCCGTAAAAAAAGGACAACTCCTGTTCAAGATCATGCCCAAGATCTATGAATCAGAACTGCAGAAAGCAACAGCAGAAGCCAAAGCTGCGGAAATAGAATTAAAGAACACCCAGGCGCTGGCAGATAAACATATTGTGTCGCCCAACGAACTGGCGCTGGCCAACACCCGCCTGCAAAAAGCGAAAGCCGAACAGGCCCTCGCCAGCGTACACCTGGCATTTACGGAGATCCGCGCGCCGTTCGACGGCATTGTTGACCGCCTCCCGCGCAAAATAGGAAGCCTTATAGAAGAAGGCGACCTGCTCACAACCCTCAGCGACAACAGCCAGATGTACGCCTATTTCAATGTGGCCGAACCTGAATACCTGGACTATGCAGGCAGCGCTGCCAAAAACAATAAAGCAACCGTTCAGCTGATCCAGGCCAACAACCAGGTATTTAAATACCCGGGCGTAGTGGAAACCATAGAAAGTGAATTCAACAACGAAACGGGAAACATCGCCTTCAGGGCTACTTTTCCCAATCCAGACAGGATACTGAGACATGGAGAGACCGGCAAAGTGCAGATGAAAGTACAGCTGAAAAACGCAATGGTGATCCCACAGAAAGCGACCTACGAAATCCAGGACAAAAGGTATGTATACATCGTTGGAAAGGATAATACGCTGAAGTCGAAAGAGATCAGCATCGCCGCCGAAATGCCCGACCTTTTCGTAGTAGGCAGCGGTATAGGAGCGGGCGACAAGATACTGCTGGAAGGAGTACAGAAAGTAAAAGATGAGCAGAAGATATCTTATCAATACCAGGCTCCGGAAAAAGTGATCGCACAACTAAGATTAAAGGCCGAATAATAAGCCGCACCCAAAAATCAATTAACTATGTTCAGTAATATTATCAAAAGGCCGGTGTTATCAATAATGATCTCGCTCATTATTGTTTTCCTTGGGATCTTAGGAATTACCACCTTACCGGTAACCCAGTTTCCCGCCATCTCGCCCCCTACTGTAAAAGTAACGGCCGAATACCCGGGAGCCAACGGCGAACTGCTGGTAAAAACTGTGATCATCCCGCTGGAAAGAGCTATCAACGGGGTGCCGGGAATGAAATACATGACCTCCGACGCTACGAATACCGGGGAAGCCAACATACAGATCGTATTCGACCTGGGTACCGATCCTAACCAGGCATCGCTGAATGTACAGAACCGTATTGCCAAAGTGATCAACAAACTACCGCCACTGGTTATACGCGAAGGATTGCTGACAAGCCTGGAACAACCAGCCATGCTGATGTATGTAAACCTTTACAGTAAAGATCCCCATACCGATGAACGTTTCCTTTACAACTACGCGGACATCAATATCGTTCCCGAATTAAGCCGTCTGAAAGGTATAGGTAACGCCCGTATCCTGGGAACCAGGGAATACTCCATGCGTATCTGGCTGAAGCCTGACCGGATGCTGGCCTATAAAATATCGCCGGAAGAAGTGATGAAGGCGCTGAACGATCAAAGCCTGGAAGCAGCGCCCGGAAAAACAGGCGAAAGCTCAGGCAAACGTTCTCAGGCCTTTGAATACGTGATGAAATATTCGGGCCGGTACAGCACGAAAGAAGAATATGAAAATATTATCCTACGCGCCAACCCGAACGGCGAAAGCCTTCACCTGAAAGATGTAGCCGATATTGAATTCGGCAGCCTGTTTTACGACATCTACTCCAACCTCAATGGCCGTCCTTCTGCAGCCATTGTATTGAAACAATACTATGGCAGTAACGCCAGCCAGGTGATCAAGGAAGTAAAAGACAAACTGGAAAAGCTGAAAGCCAATTTCCCCGCAGGTATGAACTACGAAATCAGTTACGACGTATCCAAGTTCCTGGATGCCTCCATTGAAAAAGTGTTCCATACCCTGGGCGAAGCTTTCATCCTCGTAGGTATAGTAGTGTTCATCTTCCTCGGCGACTGGCGCTCCACCCTCATCCCCGCCCTGGCGGTGCCGGTGTCGCTCATCGGTACTTTTGTGTTCATGCAGTTCTTCGGGCTCACGCTTAACCTGATCACCCTGTTCGCGCTCGTACTGGCTATCGGTATAGTGGTCGATAACGCGATAGTGATCATTGAAGGCGTACATGCGAAGATGGCCGAAGAGCATCTTTCCGCCGTGCAGGCCACAAAGAAAGTAGTGCATGAATTAAGCGGAGCTATTATTGCCATCACGTTCGTAATGGCGGCGGTATTTATACCGGTTGCATTCATGTCGGGCCCTGTGGGAATATTCTACCGGCAGTTTTCTGTGACTATGGCTACCGCGATCATCCTGTCGGGCGTTGTTGCCCTTACCCTCACTCCCGCCCTTTGCGCTATCATGCTGAAGAACACGCATGGCAAACCGAGGAAGAAGACACCGGTAAACCGCTTCCTGGATGCGTTCAACAACTGGTTCGACAGGCTAACGGGAAGGTATGCACGTTTACTGCGGCGGATCGTAAACAGGCGGGTAGTGACCTGGGGGCTGCTGCTTGCGTTCTGCGCAGGCACCTGGG
>Ga0164243_10013758_pt1 | contig 11349 bp, 10 predicted proteins | sample OricompcompostOP_FD_108781 | JGI IMG/M metagenome (GOLD analysis project Ga0164243, IMG submission 108781) | Organic Plus compost microbial communities from Emeryville, California, USA - Original compost - Organic plus compost (OP) | ecosystem: Engineered > Solid waste > Mixed feedstock >... | reverse complement strand
TGGTGCAGCCGGAGTACGCCGTGTCCGCCGCGCCCCGGTTCGCCGACGAGGTGCTGGCGACGCACCGGCGGGTGACCGGTGCCAGCCCGGCCGCCGGGGCCCTGCAGCTCCCCTGGCCGCGCGCGCTGGGCACGCCGCCGTGGGCGGTGGCCCGCGAGCTGACCCGGGTCACCGGGAAGACGTACCGCTGGCCGGTCGTCCGCTGGCGCGGGGAGACCGTGCGGGACCGGCTGGTCGCGGGCCTCGCGGCGGGCGCCCCGGTGGCCCTCTACGTGGGCAGCACCTGGCTGCCTCGCCACGTCCTGCTGGCGGTCCGGGTCGGCGACGACGGTGAGCCCGAGCTGTACGACCCCGCCCGCGGTCGCCTCGTCCGACGCTCGGCGCGCTGGCCGGTCCCCTGGTTCGTCGTCGCGCCTTGACGGACGCTTCTGAGAGAGTGAGAGAATATCTCTACTCTCTCTCACTGGAGGCCTGATGGACGCGGCGACCGCCGTCGACGACCCGGTGCTGGACGCCGCTCTCGCGGCGTTCCTCGACTTCGGGATCCGGCGCACCAGCATGGGTGAGATCGCCCGTCGGGCCGGGATCAGCCCCGCGACGCTCTACCGCCGCTACGCCGCCAAGGCCGACGTCGTGATGGCGGTCGGGCTGCGCGAGGCGAACCGGGAGCTCGCCGCGATCGACTCCATGGTCGACGCCACCGCGCCTCCCGTCGAGCAGCTCACCCAGCTGTACCTCGAGGTGTCCCGGCGGCTGACCGGCAACCGCCTGCTGCGGCGGATCCTCGAGACCGAGCCCGAGACCGTCCTCCCCCGGCTCACGCTGGAGGCCGGGCCGCTGCTCGACATCGGCCGCGGGTACCTGGGTGAGTTCCTCCTCCGGCTGCAGCGCGAGGGCCACGTGCCGACGTACGACGTGACGCCCGTCGTCGACTGGCTGGCCCGGCACGCGCTGTCCGAGGCGCTCACGCCCGCGCCGGCCCCGCCGTCCGACGACGACGTGCGCGACTTCGTCACCCGACACCTGGCGCCGTTCGTCGGCATCACCCCCGACGCCCCGGAAGGACCCCGATGACCACCACCCCGGACGCTGCCGCACGCCAGACCGGCACACGCGAGACCGGCACACGCGAGACCGGCACACGCGAGACCGGCCGCCGGATGCCGCTGCCCGCCCGCCCCGCGGGGCCGATCCCCCCGCCGAGGCGGCTCGCCGAGCCCGGCGGGGTGCTGTGGGAGGGCGCCGGCCTGGTGACGTTCACCTTCAGCAACGGCAGCGCGTTCCTGCTCCAGACGATGGAGCCGACGATCGCCGCGGTCCTCGAGAAGCACAGCGTGTTCCGCACCGACCCGGTCGGTCGCGGCATGCGGAGCATCGCCTCGGTGATGATGTGGGTGTACGCCGACGAGCAGTCGCTCGAGGAGGTCGAGCGGCTGCGGCAGCTGCACGCCCCGCTCGAGGCGGTCGACGGGGACGGCGTCCGGCACACCGCCCTGTCCAGCGGGCCGTGGGCCTGGGTGCTGCTCACCGGCATGCACGCGTTCGTCTCCGCCACCCGGGTCTTCGGCGCGATCACCGACCACGACGACGTCGAGGCGGTCTACGAGGAGATGAAGCAGCTGATGCGCGGCTTCCGGGTCCCCGAGAAGGAGATCCCCGCGACGTACGCCGACTTCTGCGAGCACTTCGACCGGGTGGTGACCGAGCACCTCCGGGACACCCGCATGGCGCGGGACTTCCTGGACGGCTCGCGCCACCCCGGCCCCCCGCTCGGGCTCCCGCGGTGGCTGCGCCCCGTCTGGCGGGTCGCCCTCTCGCCGCTCGGCTACTTCCAGCACCTGGCGATCCTCGGGATGGCGCCGCCCGCGGCGCGGGAGCGGCTCGGCGTGCGGTGGGGCCGCTGGCAGGACCTCCAGCTGAAGGCGTTCGGCCGGACGGTCGGTGCGGTCGTCCGGGTGCTGCCCGAGCGGCTGGTCTACTTCCCGATCGCCTACGAGGCCCGGCGCCTGGAGCGGCTGCGCCGGGAGCGGCCCGGCGACACCCGGGCGATCGCGCGGGCCGAGCGCCGGCTGCGCACGGTGATCGAGAAGCGCCCGACCTGACCGCGACCGCCGGGCCTGCTAGGCGCCCAGCTCGGCGTACGCCGGCTTGATCACGTCGTCGATGATCTCCAGCCGCTCGTCGAAGGGCAGGAACGCCGACTTCATCGCGTTGATCGTGAACCAGCGCAGGTCGGCCCACCCGTAGCCGAACGCCTCGACGAGCTGGTGCATCTCGTTGGTCATCGAGGTCTGGCTCATCAGCCGGTTGTCGGTGTTGACCGTGACCCGGAACCGCAGCTGGGTGAGCAGGCCGATCGGGTGCTCGGCGATCGAGGTGGCCGCGCCGGTCTGCACGTTGGACGTGGGGCACATCTCCAGCGGGATCCGCTTGTCGCGCACGTAGGCCGCCAGCAGTCCCAGCTCGGCCTTGCCGTCGTCGGCGACCGTGATGTCGTCGATGATCCGCACCCCGTGGCCGAGCCGGTCCGCGCCGCACCACTGGATCGCCTGCCAGATCGAGGGCAGCCCGAAACCCTCGCCGGCGTGGATGGTGAAGTGCGAGTTCTCGCGCTGGAGGTACTCGAACGCGTCCAGGTGCCGGGTGGGCGGGTAGCCGGCCTCGGCGCCGGCGATGTCGAAGCCGGCGACGCCGCGGTCGCGCCAGGCGACGGCCAGCTCGGCGATCTCCATCGACCGGGCCTTGTGCCGCATCGCGGTGAGCAGCTGCCGGACGACGATCCGGCCGCCCGCGGCCGCGGCACCCTCGTCGAACCCCTGCTGGACGGCGGCGACGACCTCCTCGAGGCTCAGCCCGGCGTTCACGTGCTGCTCGGGGGCGTAGCGGACCTCGGCGTAGACGACGCCGTCCGCGACCAGGTCCTCCACGCACTCCCGGGCCACCCGGGACAGCGCCGGGGCGGTCTGCATCACGCCCACGGTGTGGTCGAACGTCTCCAGGTAGCGCTCCAGGGAACCCGAGTCGGCCGACTCGGCGAACCAGCGGGCCAGCGACTCCTCGTCGGTCGCGGGCAGCGGGTGCCCGACCTCGCCCGCGAGCTCGAGCACGGTGCCCGGCCGCAGGCCCCCGTCGAGGTGGTCGTGCAGCAGCACCTTCGGCGCCCGACGGATGGTGTCTCGGGTGAGGGCGGTAGGTTCCGTGGCGGCTGTCATCAGGCCATCCAACCAAACGCAGGGACGAACAGGAGAGCGGTTTTGCGCGTCTTCACCACCTTCGAGGAGCTGGCGGAGGCGGCCGGGTCCGAGCTGGGCACCAGCGACTGGCTGGAGGTCACCCAGGACCGGGTGAACCTCTTCGCCGAGGCCACCGGCGACCACCAGTGGATCCACGTCGACGTCGAGCGCGCCGCGGACGGACCGTTCGGCGGGACCATCGCGCACGGCTACCTGACCCTGTCGCTGATCCCGCTGCTCGGCACCCAGGTCTTCGAGCTGCGGACCCCGGGTGCCAAGCTCAACTACGGCGTCAACAAGGTCCGCTTCCCCCACCCGGTCCGCGTGGGCTCGCGGATCCGGCTCCACGTCACCCTGGGCGAGGTCGCGGAGATCCCCCCGGGTCGCCAGGTGACCCTGCGCCACACGGTCGAGATCGAGGGCGTGGACAAGCCGGCCTGCGTCGCCGAGACCGTGGTGCTCCTGCTGGGCTGAGCCGGCCCGGCTACGCCTTCTTGTACGGGATGCCGTCCGCCGCCGGTGGTCGGGACCGGCCGACCAGGCCGGCCACCGCGAAGATCGTCACGACGTACGGCAGCATCAGCATGAACTGGCTCGGCACCGGTGACCCGATCACCGACAGCACGCCCTGGAGGTTGTACGCGAAGCCGAAGAGGAGCGCGGCGAGCGTCGCCCGGATCGGGTCCCACTTGCCGAAGATCACCGCGGCCAGGGCGATGTAGCCCGCACCACCGGTCATCTCCCGGTTGAACTGGGACACCGACACCAGGGTGTAGAAGGCGCCACCGGCACCGGCGATGGCGCCGGCGATGAGCACCGTGCGGTAGCGCGTGCGGCGCACGTTGATGCCCACGGTGTCGGCCGCCTTCGGGTGCTCGCCGACCGCGCGCACCCGCAGGCCCCACCGGGTGCGGTAGAGCGCCCAGGTGACGACCGCGACGGTGATGTAGAGCAGGTAGACGATCGGCGTCTGCTGGAACAGCACCGGGCCGACCAGCGGGATCTCGCCCAGCAGCGGGATCTCCCAGGAGCTGAACCTCGGGGGCGAGTTGAGGTCCGCGGCGTTCGGCGCGAGCACCTGCGAGAACATGAAGCTGGTCAGCCCGATCACGAGCACGTTGAGCACCACGCCGACGATGACCTGGTCGACGAAGAAGCTGATCGCGAAGACCCCGAGGATCAGGCCCACCAGCAGCCCGGCGGCCGCGGCGCCCAGCGTCCCCGCCCAGACCGACCCGGTGACCGAGCCGATCATCGCGGCCGCGAAGGCGCCCGCCAGCAGCTGGCCGTCGATCGCGATGTTGACCACGCCCGACCGCTCACCGAGGACGCCGCCGAGCGCCCCGAAGATCAGGGGTACGGCGCGGGCGAGCGACCCCGCCAGCAGTCCCACGACCGGGATCGTGCCGCCGGCCCCGGCCCACGCCAGGAACCCGACCAGCCCGACGAAGGTGAAGACCACGGACAGCCACAGCGGGGTGTTGCGGCCGCTGAGCACCCTGCGCATCGACTCGGCGCAGCACAGCAGCATGAGCCCGATCATGACGAAAGCGGTCGCCTCGGCCGGCACCGTGACGACGGGCAGCTCGAACAGGTCGTCCTTGGTGGCCAGCCGGAACCTGGTGTCGCCGCCCTGCGAGCCGAAGACGACGGCGGCCGCGAGCGCCAGGGTGATCAGCGTGAGGAGGATCGGGGTCTTCCGGTTGACGACCGGGATGACCTTCTCCTCGACGGCGACCTCTCCGTTCTCGGGCGCCGTGGGTGCGCTCGTGCTCATGCTTCCTCCTTGGCGGGCAGCCGGAAGATCGCGCGGACCAGCGGGGGCGCGGCGATGAAGAGGACGATCAGCGACTGGATGACCAGCACTATGTCGACCGGGATGCCCTCGGAGGCCTGCATCGCGAACCCGCCTGCCTTGAAGGCACCGAACAGCAGCCCGGCGAAGAGGATGCCCAGCGGGCGCGACCGGCCGAGCAGGGCCACGGTGATCGCGTCGAACCCGATGCCGGCGTCGAGGTCGACCGTCACCCCGCTGGTCACGGTGCCGAGCACCTGGTTGGCGCCGGCCAGCCCCACGAGCGCGCCGGCGATCAGCATCACCACGACGTAGATCCGCCCGACGTCGATGCCTGCGGTCCGCGCCGCGTTCGGGTTCTCCCCGACGGCCCGGATGCGGTAGCCCAGCGCCGACCGGTTCAGCAGCCACCACACGACGACCACGGCGACCAGGGCCAGCACGATGCCGAAGTGCAGGGTGAACCGGTCACCCAGGATCTTGGGCAGGGTGGCGCTCTTCTGCATCGGGAGCGACTTCGGGTTGAACGACCCCGGCGCCTGGAGCAGGCTCTCCTTGCTCAGGGCGTAGAACACCAGGTAGAAGCCCACGTAGTTGAGCATGATCGTGACGATCACCTCGTGCGCGCCGGTGCGGGCCTTCAGGACGCCGGCGATGCCCGCCCACAGCGCCCCGGCAGCCATCGCCCCGAGCAGCGCCACGACCAGGTGCAGCGGCGCGGGCAGGTCGACCTCGATCGCGATCCACCCGGCGACCGCACCGGCCAGGAGCATCTGGCCGCGGCCGCCGATGTTGAACATCGCCGCCCGGAACGCCAGGCCGACCCCCAGGCCGGCCAGGATCAGCGGGGCGGCGAACTTGAGCGTCTCGGTCAGCGGCCGGATGGAGGCCTGGAAGTCCGCGCCCCGGCTGTTGTAGACCGAGCCGCGGAACAGCGCGGAGTACGCGCCGTAGATCGCGTCCCACGAGGCCTGGAAGAAGTCACCGGGCTGCGCGAAGATGTAGCCCGCCGAGCTGCGCACGTCCTCGTCGGTGACGAGGATCAGCACCGATCCCACCGCCACCGACAGCAGCACGGAGAGCACCGCCACCATCGCGTTGCCGCTGGTGATGGAGCGCAGCACCGTGTGCCACTGGCTCGGCGCCGGCGGCGGGGACTCCTGCTCCTCGGGCGGCGCCGCCTCTGCGGCCTGGCTCTTGTCCTCGCTCACGCCACGGCTCCTGACGGTCGCTCTCCGGTCATCATCAGGCCGAGCACGTCGCGAGGCGTGTCGGCGGGCACGATGCCGACGATCCGGCCGCGGTAGAGCACCATGATCCGGTCGGCGAGGGCGACCACCTCGTCGAGCTCGGTCGACACGACGAGCACCGGGACGCCACGGTCCCGGGTGGCGACGATCTGCTTGTGGATGAACTCGATCGAGCCCACGTCGACGCCGCGGGTCGGCTGGGCGGCCACCAGCAGGCGCAGGTCGCGGGACAGCTCGCGGGCGACCACCACCTTCTGCTGGTTGCCTCCCGAGAGGTTGTCGGCGCGCGTGTGGATGCCCGGCGCGCGGACGTCGTACTCGCGCAGCTTCTCGCCGGCGAACGCCTCGAGCTTGTTCATCTGCACCGATCCCGCGCGCACGAACTCACCGCCGTAGCTGCGGTCGAGCATCAGGTTCTCGGCGATCGTGAAGCCGCCCACCAGGCCGTCGACCTGCCGGTCCTCGGGGATGAACCCGACGCCGGCGGCCAGGATCTGCCGGGTGCTGCGCCCGACCAGCTCCTTGCCGTCGAGCCGGATCGAGCCGAGCACGTGGCTCTGCAGGCCGAGGATGGCCTCGGTCAGCTCGGTCTGGCCGTTGCCCTGGACCCCGGCGACCACGACGATCTCCCCCTTGCGGATGGAGAAGCTGACGTCGTCGACGTGCACGAGCCCGGTGTCGTCGGCGACGGAGAGGTGCTCGACGACGAACGCGTCCTCGGCCGGCGAGGCCGGCTCCTTGCTGACGGTGAGCTCGACCGGGCGGCCGACCATCATCGAGGCCAGCTCGGCGTTGCTCGCGGTGGGACTGGCCTCGCCCACCACCTTGCCCAGCCGGATCACCGTGATCTTGTCCGCGACCTCGCGGACCTCGCGGAGCTTGTGGGTGATGAACACGATCGCCGCGCCCGACTCCTTGAGCTGACGCATGATCTCCATCAGCTCGTCGGTCTCCTGCGGCGTGAGGACCGCGGTGGGCTCGTCGAACACCAGGACCTTGGCGTCCCGCGAGAGCGCCTTGATGATCTCGACCCGCTGCTGCACACCCACCGGGAGGTCCTCGACGATCCGGTCCGGGTTGACGTGGAAGCCGAACCGGTCGGAGATCTCCCGGACCCGCTGCCGGGCCGCGTCGATGTCGAGCGAGCCGGCGAAGCCGGTCGCCTCGTTGCCGAGCATGACGTTCTCGGCGACGGTGAAGACGGGGACCAGCATGAAGTGCTGGTGCACCATGCCGATGCCGGCTGCGATCGCGTCACCGGGTCCGGAGAAGTGCTGGACCTCCCCGTCGAGCACGATCTCGCCCTCGTCGGCCTGGTAGAGGCCGTAGAGGACGTTCATCAGCGTCGACTTGCCGGCGCCGTTCTCGCCCAGGAGGCAGTGGATCTCACCCGGCTCCACGGTCAGCGAGATGTTGTCGTTGGCCACCAGCGACCCGAAGCGCTTGGTGATGTTGCGCAGCTGCAACTGCATGGGCGGCATCCTAGGGGCAGGAGACGCAGGAGGGAGGCCGACCGTGTCGACCTCCCTCCGTCGTCATGCGGTCACTGGTTGAGGTACGACTTCACCTCGACGTCGCCGTCGATGATGGCCTGCTTGAGCTCGTCGAGCTCGCCCTGCAGGCTGTCGGACACCTTGCTCTCGAAGTTGTGGAACGGCGCGAGGCCGACCCCGTCGTTCTCCAGCGTGCCGATGTACGGCGAGAAGTCGAAGTCGTCGTCGCTCGCGGCGGACTTGATCGCCTCGTACGTCGAGACCTTCATGTTCTTCAGGATCGAGGTGAGCACCACGTCCTGGGTGTTCGGGTCGGTCTCGTAGAAGTCGGCGTCCACACCGATCAGCGCGACGTCGTTGCCGGAGTCCTGGATCGCGGTGAGCGCGCCCTGGTAGATCGGGCCACCGACCGGCAGGATCACGTCGACGTCCTGGTCGAGGAGCTGCTTCGCGGTGTTGGTCGCGGTGTCGTTGGCCTCGAAGCCACCGGTGAACGAGCCGTTCTTGCCGTCCCAGCCGACGACCTTGACCTTCTTGCCCTTCTCCTGGGCGTAGTACTCGGCGCCCTGCTTGAAGCCGTCCATGAAGATGGTCACCGTCGGGAACGGCTGGCCGCCGTAGGTGCCCACGACACCGGTCTTGGTGTAGTCGGCCGCCACGTAGCCGGCCAGGAACGCCGCCTGCGCGGTGTCGTAGAGGAGCGGCTTGATGTTGGGCTCGTCGGCCTGGCCGTCGAAGGTCTGCCCGTCGTCGCCACCGTCGGCGGCGTCGTCGATCAGGATGTACTTGATGTCGGGGTTCGCGGCCGCGGACTCCTTGGTCGCGGCGGCCAGCGCGAAGCCGACCGTGACGATGGCGTCGCAGCCCTTGCTCACCAGGCTCTCGAGGTTGGGCGCGTAGTCGTTCTCGCTGTTCGACTCCACGGCGGTGAACTCGACGCCGAGCTCGTCGGCAGCCTGCTCGACGCCCTCGTAGGAGAGCTGGTTGAACGACTTGTCGTCGAACCCACCGGCGTCGGAGACGATGCACGGGAGGAAGTCGCTGGCGCTGCTGCTGCCCTTGCTGTCGTCGTCGTCGTCCGGGGCGTCGCCGCAGGCGACGAGCGCCGCCGATGCGACGAGGGCTGCGATGCCGCCGACGACGGCCTTCCTCATTGTCTTCACTGTTGCCTCCAAGTTCCGCGCCCCTCTTCCTGAGGGGCCACGATGGGTCACCGTATGGTGCCGGGCAGCCTAGAGCCGCGCAAAGTCTCGTGTGCGAAGGTTTACCGAGTTGGGACCAATTGCCCGGGTGAGGGGGTGGACGGTGGCACAAAGCGCCGTTGACTGGGACGTGCTCAAGCAGCACGCAGTCGAAGTAATGCAGCGTGCTTACGCACCATACTCCCGATACCCCGTGGGTGCCGCGGCCCTGGTGGACGACGGGCGCGTGGTCGTGGGCTGCAACGTCGAGAACGCGGCGTACGGCGTGACGCTGTGCGCGGAGTGCGGGCTGGTCTCCCAGCTGCACGCGACCGGAGGTGGCCGGCTGACCCATTTCGTGTGCGTCGACAGCCACGGAGACGTCATCATGCCGTGCGGCAGGTGCCGGCAGCTGCTCTACGAGGCCGGTGGTCCAGACCTCGTGCTGATGACCGTCTCCGGCACCCGGCCGATGTCCGAGGTGCTGCCCGACGCCTTCGGACCCGACGACCTCCGGGAGGGAGCCGAATGAGCCACGACGCCGTCGAGGTCATCATCACCAAGCGTGACGGTGGCCGCCTGACCGACAGCCAGATCGACTGGGTGATCCGGGCCTACACCGACGGCGAGATCGCCGACGAGCAGATGTCCGCGCTGGCGATGGCCATCCTGCTCAACGGCATGGACCGCGACGAGATCGCCCGCTGGACCGCCGCGATGATCGCCTCCGGGGAGCGGATGGACTTCTCGTCGCTGTCCCGGCCGACCGCGGACAAGCACTCGACCGGCGGCGTCGGCGACAAGATCACCCTGCCGCTGGCCCCGCTCGTGGCCGCGTGCGGTGTCGCGGTGCCGCAGCTGTCCGGCCGCGGGCTCGGGCACACGGGCGGCACCCTGGACAAGCTCGAGTCGATCCCGGGCTGGCGGGCCGACCTGTCCAACCAGGAGATGCTCGCCCAGCTCGAGTCGGTCGGCGCGGTGGTGTGCGCGGCCGGTGACGAGCTGGCGCCCGCCGACAAGAAGCTCTACGCGCTGCGCGACGTCACCGGCACCGTCGAGGCGATCCCCCTGATCGCCTCCTCGATCATGAGCAAGAAGATCGCCGAGGGCACCGGCGCGCTGGTGCTCGACGTCAAGGTCGGCAGCGGCGCGTTCATGAAGGACCTCGACCGGGCCCGCGAGCTCGCCGAGGTGATGGTCGGCCTGGGCGCGGACGCCGGCGTCCACACCGTCGCCCTGCTCACCGACATGAGCACCCCGCTGGGCCGGTCCGCGGGCAACGCCGTCGAGGTGGCCGAGTCGGTCGAGGTGCTCGCCGGCGGCGGCCCCGAGGACGTGGTCGAGCTGACCCTCGCCCTGGCGCGGGAGATGCTCGCCGGTGCCGGGCGCGACGACGTCGACCCCGCCGACAAGCTCGCCGACGGCTCGGCGATGGACGTCTGGAAGCAGATGATCCGGGCCCAGGACGGCGATCCCGACGCCGAGCTGCCGAAGGCGAAGGAGTCGCACGTCGTCGCCGCGCCCAGCAGCGGCGTGCTCACCCGGCTCGACGCGCTGGCGGTCGGCATGGCGGCCTGGCGCCTCGGCGCGGGACGGGCCCGCAAGGAGGACCCCGTGCAGGCCGGCGCCGGCGTCGTGTGGCACGCCCGCCCCGGCGACGAGGTCCGCGAGGGCGAGCCGCTGTTCACCCTGCACACCGACGACGAGGAGCGCATCGAGCGCGCGATGGCCTCGCTCGAGGGTGGCTACGACATCGCTGCCGACGGGTCGTCCTACGAGCCCGGACCGCTGGTGATCGACAAGGTCGAGCCGGCCTAGAGGTCAGCCGGCCCAGAGGTCAGCCGGCCGGCGCGGTGAGCGCGCCCACGACCGCCTCGGCCAGCACCCGCGCGCCGATCCCGATCGCGCGCTCGTCGACCCGGAAGTCGCCCTGGTGCAGGTCGTACGTCGGTCCGCCCGGCGTGCGCGTGCCGAGCCGGAACATCGCGCCCGGCACCTGGTCGACCATCCAGCCGAAGTCCTCGCCGCCCAGGCTCTGCGGCACGCTGACCTGGCCCTTGACCCCGAGCACCCGCACCACGGCGGCGGCCAGCACCGCGTTGGAGGCGGGGTCGTTGACCACCGGCGGCACGCCCTGGAGGTAGTCGACGGTGGCGGTCACGCCGTACGGGCGCACGATGTCGAGCACCGCCTCGCGGATGATCGCCTCGCACCCCGCCCAGGCCACGGCGTCGAGGATGCGGACGGTGCCGGCGGCCATGCCGGCCACCGGGATCACGTTGGGCGCGGCGCCGGCGTGCAGGACGCCCCACACCACGCTCACGCCGGCGCGGGGGTCCATCCGGCGGCTCAGGATCGCGGGCAGCTCGGTGGCGACCTTGGCCAGCGCGAAGGTGA
>Ga0164243_10013757_pt1 | contig 11349 bp, 9 predicted proteins | sample OricompcompostOP_FD_108781 | JGI IMG/M metagenome (GOLD analysis project Ga0164243, IMG submission 108781) | Organic Plus compost microbial communities from Emeryville, California, USA - Original compost - Organic plus compost (OP) | ecosystem: Engineered > Solid waste > Mixed feedstock >... | reverse complement strand
CATCGCCTGCCCATCCGGTGTCAGGCAGTCCGCTTCGGCGACCGCCTGCGCGAAGTCAGCGTAGGCTGCATTCCCCGTCGTGGGGACCGGAGGAAGACCGCGGTAGAGCGCCGGCACGGCGCTCCACGGAAGCAGGCAGATCAGCAGCATAATCCCGCCGATGAGCCCGAGCATGCCATCAATGCGCCACCCGCCCCCCTGCCCTCCCACGCGGCTCCACAGGCGATCGAGCAGCCACCAGACGGCCCACGCCGCCAGGTAGAGCGTGAGGAACCGCTGGAAGGGCATCAAGCGCGGGGTCTCGAGCTGCGCTATCAAGCCGGTGTTCAGGGAGAGAAAACCGGTAACCAGGGCGTACCCGATGAGCGCCAGGGCCGTCATCCGGGCCGCAGGAAAGCGCCGATCGAGCAGCGAGACGCCGGCTCCGAACGCGGCCAGAACCAGAATCGGTGGCGAGACGGTGCGCGCAGAGGTAGTCAGATAATCACGCAAGGTGGCGTAGGACTGGTAATGCAGGAAGATGTAGAGATGCTCGTATCGCAGAAGCGAGAGCAGGATTGGCATGCACAGGAGCGCTGTGATTCCGCCGACCGCCGCGACCCGGAGCAGCGCGTCCCGGCATTGCGCCCGTTTCATCCAGACGAGACCAAGGGCGATCGCCGCAGCCCCGACGACGACCCCGGCCAGCGAGCGCGGATTGCTATATGTGGAAAGCGTGATTGCGGCAACGGCTCCCAGCATCGCCCACCGGGTCGAACCATGATCCCCATGCAGGGCGACGAGCACCAACAGCGCAAAGCCGATCAGCGCAAAGGTCGCCCCCGCGACGTTGGTGACCAGCCCCCAGAGCACCAGCTCGGTATAGCCGCCGCTCGTCCAGTACGTCAGCCCCAGTCCGCCGGGGATGGCGATCTGTCCGGCGAGGGCGAGCACCGCGACGCCCGGCGTCAGCCCATCGGTACGCGCCAGCACCCAGAACCCGACCACCGGCAGCAGGAAGATCAGGATCACCGTCAGCGTATGGGCCGCCAGGATCGGCACCTGGCCGAGGAGCAGCGCCCAAACGGCCACCTCGATCCAGGCAACGCCGAGCGGATAGAACTCGGCCGGATAGCCGCCCTGATGATTCGCAACCCAGCGCAGGAACTCGCCATTCCGCAGCGTATCGAGCAGGAGCGCGGCACGGGCGGCGTGGAACGGGTTGTCGATCGAGGAGAAGGTGTTCGGCTGCTGCACAAGCCCGCCAGCAGCTGCGACGGTGCGCTGGAGGTCGAACGCGCCGAGCCGGTTTGCCGTCCAGAGGCAGAGCGCGAGAACGATGCCGAGCCAGATCAGGATGGAGCGCCGGGAATGCGCGTCAGCAGAGCGATTGCCAGGGGTGACAAGCTCCGGGTCGCCGGGCGGGCGGGTCATGGCCGTCACTCAGGCCGGCTCCCGCCCCGCCGCACATCCGTGAGCATCAGCCAGATGCACGCCGCCGATCCGATCACGATCACGGACAGCGATCCCGCGAACAGCACCTTCATCGTCATCGATCCAGCGAACTCCGGCAGGTGCTGAAGTTCGTACCACCAGATGTGGGCAACGCGCCGTGGCGCATTCTCCTGCACATAGAACTGCCCGGTCACATCACGGTTCCACATCCGGGCGGTGATGGAGCCGAACAGGAGGTACGCCAGCAGGCCGAGGTCAATGAGCGCCCAGACGAAGATCGCCGCGAGCATCCCACGGGATGAGCCGGAGTGCGCGTCGTCAGACGCTGGCTCGGTCATGTGTGCCTGGGGTGTTTCGGTAACAGGGGAAACCGGGTCGGGCGAGGAATCCATCCGGCGCTCCTGGCGGGCTGGGAGCTGAGTGGCGCCCGGTGGCCCGCACGGCAATCCCGGAGCGCCGCACCGCTGCATGGCGCCCCGGGATGACGATCCGGAATCAGGTCGCGCTCTGGGCCGCAGCGACCTTCTTCATCTCGTGATACTCATTGTCGGCATTCACATCCTCGAGGTCGTGGTGCTCGCCGAGCAGGTTCTTGGCGGCAAGCATCCCCGTCTCGATCGAGTGATCGGTGTTGTTATAGCGGAAGGAGCCGCCCCGGCCGATGTACTGAAGGTTCTCGATCCCGTGGATGTAGTCCTTCATGGCGCCGAGCGGCGCCTTGTAGTCGAGGTCATACGTCGGGTAGGCCTTCGTGGCGCGTACCGTGAAGCCGCCGATCACTTCCTCCGGTTCGACCAGGTGCATGTCCTCGACGAGGTGCTTCACCGTCTGGTTGACCAACTGCTCATCCGACATCTGCCAGATACGGTCGCCCTTGGTGCAGAAGTACTCGACGACGAGCGAGGTGAACTCGTCGTTCGGCACCATGGCCGGGCTCCAGTTCTTCGGCTCGTGGAAGCGCCCGAAGAGGATGTTCTTGTCGTGGACATAGACCCAGGTATCGACCGAGATCTGCCGCTTCTTGAACATCACGTTGACGGTGATGATGTCGCGGAAGGTCAGCGAGTCGGCGGCGGCCAGCACCTCGGCCGGCGCCGGGGGATCGGTGATCTTGCAGAGCACGGTCAGCGGGATCGAGGAGATGAAGTTCTCGCCCTCGATCACCTCGGAGCCGTTCTCCGTACGAACCCGGATGCCCGTCACCCGGTTTCCATCGAGCAGGATCTTCTCGACCGGCGTCTTCAGGCGAATCTCGTTACCGCTCTCGATGATCTTATCGGCCATTCGCTCCGAGAAGCGCCCGAAGCCGTCTCGCGGGTACATGAACTCGTCGATCAGGCTCACCACCGCGCCCTTGGAAGGGATGACGGCGTCCTTCACGGCGGTCATCAGCGACATGCCCTTGGTGCGCTGGCTCACCCAGTCCGCGCTGAGCTGGTCACACGGCATACCCCAGACCTTCTCCGAATAGGTCTCGAAGAAGAGCTTGTAGAGGGTCTCGCCGTATTGCAGCACATAGGCATCCCGCATCGACTTGATCTCGTGCGGGCTGATCTTCTGCTCGGCCTGGGCGCGGCCATAGTCGGCGATCGCCTTAGCGGCGGTGATGGGACCGATGGCCCTCAGCGCGCTTCCCATCTTCAGCGGGTAGTCGATCCACTTGCCGTCAAAGCTGTAGATCCGGCTGAGGCGGTTGACCCACAGCAACTCGTCGTCGACAACTTCCTTGAAGAGGTTGTTGAGCTCATCGTTCTTGGTGAACCAGCGATGGCCGCCGATATCGAACTTGAACTCACCGTAGTCGGTGTCCCGGCGGATCGTGCGGGCCAATCCACCCACAAAGGGGGCCGACTCCACCACCAGCGCGGGTGCCCCAGCCTTGCTCAATACATAGGCCGAACACAGGCCAGCTGGGCCGGCCCCCATGATGACCGTGCGGTTGCGGGCGGTCGTCGCGTCATGCGACGTGGTTTCCGCACTCTTCCCGTTCGGGCTCTGTCCATTCTGCATCTAGGCCGGTTCCTTCCTGGACTGATTCGAGGCGACATCGAAGGCACGGTCGCCCAGGGAGCGTTGGTCTATCTCGAGGTGCATGCCTCGCACGGCGCATTCCAGCGCCGACACGAACCGCATTCTGTATAACACATACCTTCCACCGAGGCGGCCGGGCCGCCGAGGCCGGATGGGAGCTGTCCAGCCGCAGCCGGTAGCGTGATCTCTAGGCCCGCCACGTAATCATGTTGTTGAGCGAGAAATTCCAGACGGCGGCAACGCCGGCGCCGATGAGGTTCGCAAGGAGATAGTGCATGTCGAACTCGTGAACCAGGACATAGAGCAATCCGGTGTTGATGATCAACCCGCCGAAGTTGATGGGGATGTAGCTGATCGCACGGGTGACAACTCGCCCCGACCCCCGATCATGCCAGGTCCACACCTCGTTGAGCAGAAACGTGACGACCATCGACGCCATGACGGCCACGGCAGAGGCGACCGTCATGTTCCAGGCCATTCCGCCGTGGAGGACGGTCAGCAGGCCCTGATTGACGGCAAGCCCGACCGCGCCGACGACGATGAATTTCTGAAAGCGCTGGGCAAGCGTCCAGGCCCGCACAGCAGCGGGGGGCCACGACTCGACGGAGATCATGCGAACGCCTTTCCCTGCTTCATCCCTCTGCTCCCTGTCATTGGCCCGGGCGGGCTGACCGGCACGATCGCGCCGCCAGCCCGGCCGGACCCACGCGAAACGACATACGCTGGCCGGAGCCGCCCGGTTCCGCGCCGCTCTGCGCCCGCGGCGTTCAGGTGGAGGCCGGCGTTGCCACCGGCTCCCCATTCAGCAGCTTCATCATCGCCTCCTGGGCGCTGACGAGCTGGTTGTCCTCAAGTTTCGTGAATTCGCCTGGCGTCACTTCATCGTTCTGGAAGTCGGTCGGCACGGACATGTAGACACCCGGCTCGTTCTCGATCTTCACGTCAGGCACGACGCCCTTCTTGTAGATCTCTCGACCGTTCGCCGTCAGCCACAGCTGGACCCCCAGCAGGGCAACCGACCCATCGCTCACCTGGAACGGCTGGAGCACGGTGCCGGTGCCATAGGTTGTCTGGCCCATCAGGATACCGCGCCCGGCATCCTGGATCGCCGAGGAGACGAGTTCCGACGACGACGCGGACCCCTCGTTGATCAGCACGACCAGCGGGCCTTCCTGCCACTCGCCGTTGCTGCCCACGCTCTTGGTCGTCTTGGTGTTCCCGTCCCGGTCCTTCTGCTGGAACAGTGGGGTATTCGCGGGGAGGAACTGCGAGGCCACACCGATCGCCTCGAAGACGAGCCCGCCCGGGTTGTTTCGGAGATCGAGGATTACGCCCTTGGCCCCCGCGTTCTTCGCATCCCGCAGCGCCGCCTGGAGCTTCTCCGTCGCGCCGCTGCTGAACTGGCTCAACGACACCCAGGCAATGTCATCGGGCAGCATGGCCCAGCTAACCGGCTCGATGGTGATCCGCTCGCGGGTAATCGTGACCTCGTAGGGCTCCGAATCGCCCTCGTGCTGCAGCGTGAGGGTGACAGCGGTCCCTTCGTCACCGCGCAGCAGGTCGCTGGCATCGGACGGGTCCATGCCCTCCAGGGACTTGCCGTCGATCACCAGGATGGTATCGCCCGGCAGGATACCCGCCTTTTCGGCCGGAGAGCCGTGAATCGGGGCGATTACCTTCGGCAGGTCCCCAGTCGTATCCACCATGATGCCGATACCGACCAGCTCGCCGCGGGAGTCCTCCTCGAATCGCTTGGCATCAGCCGGATCGAGGAAGGTCGAATGCCCGGTATCGCCGAGCGCCTCGACCATACCCGTCGCCGCTCCGTAGACCAGCTGGTCGTCGGTCACATCGTCCGAAAGGACATAGTTCTCACGGATGAGCTGATACACCTGATCGAGCACGCCGTTCGTATCGGCGTCGGAGAAGGTCGCCGTCTTCTGGCCGGCCTGAGTGCCGACGATGAGGTAGCGATCGATGCCGATTCCGGCGCCAATGGCCAGCACCAGCATGGCCGCGCTGACAAGGATCCGGAGATGCGCCATCGCGGGCCGACGGCGGCGGGGAGACGGTCCTTTCGCCGAAGGTTCTGTCGTTGGGGTCATCGGAGTTTCGTGGTTCATGGAGTGCCGATCGCTCCTCTGTCTGCCGGACCGTGGCCCGCAATCCGAAGTACCATCCGTCAACGACCGCTCCGGTCTCGTCGGAGCGAAAGGCCCAGCGTGATCCACGTCCCACGATGCACGCCCTGAATCAGGAAGGTCGAGACCTGCCATGCCCGTTCAGCGTCCGGACGAACTCGTTGATCTCCGTTTCCTGCTCGCCGGAAAGGACTATCCGGTTCGCGTGCGCCGTGGATCGATAGTGCACGAGGCATTCCATCATGGCCTGCCCGCAGAGTATACGGCAGGGCATCGCCTCACATTCCAGACCGCGGAGGGCGATGAGATCTTCGCCGATAATTTCGTTGGCGATATCGTCGATACGTATGGCACAGCAGAGATCGTGACCGAGGCCATCCCCATCGCTGGCACACCGGGGCCGTGGAGGACCATCGGGTTCGATCACCTGGCGATCACGGTCGCCGACCGCAGCGGCGCCCGCGACTTCTTCCACGATGTCGTGGGAATGCAGGTGATGCGTGACGACCCGCACCTGACCGTGATGGCAACCGGGCCAACCGCGCTCTTCCTGTTCGATGCCGGCAAGGACGCGCCGCTCTCCACCGGGCGCCCGTCGTCCATCCATCACATCGGATTCGTGGTGGACGACCTGGAGCACTGCTATGCCCATCTTCGGGAGCAGCGCGACCGGTTCGCCAGTGACTTCGCGCTGCTGGAACGGGACGAGCGATGGAGCCTCTACGTTCACTATCGCAACGGCGACACGACGTTCATGATCCAGTTCTCCGAGGTGAAGGACGCGGAGCGAGGGTTCCGCACCCCGGAGCAGAAGGCGTTCGCGGACTACCTTTACGACTATGCCAGCCGCCCGTACGGTGTCGTCTTCGACCACGATTCCGAGGAGCCGTTAGGGTCCTGAGTCGACAAAACGGTCATAGGGAGGGAGCGCACAGTGCGCTCCCTCCCTATGACCGCTGCGGCGTTATGTCCTGCTTATGCAGGGCAGAGAATCGCCGACGGAATCTACGCCGTTCTGGAACGGAGCATCGGCATGACGTCGATACGATCTGCGTAGAAATCCGCGCAATGCCGCCATGCGGACCGTATTCCCGCCCGGATGGAATCCGTATGGCCTGCGTCAGTCCGCGGCCACGGCGACCGGGACCTCATGCCGCCAGTGCGCGTAGGACGACTCCCGGCCACGCAGAATATCGGTGAACAACGCCTCCAGGCGCGTGGTGATCGGCCCGGCCGTCGAGCCATCGCCGATCGGGTAGCGGTCGAGCGAGACAAGCGGGGTGATCTCTGCCGCAGTGCCACAGGTGAACGCCTCATCGGCAACGTAGAACTCCGTCCGGTCAACTGGCCGCTCGACAACCTCGATCCCGAGCTCCTCCCGTGCGAGGGTGAGCAGCGCGTCACGCGTCACACTCTCGAGGATGCCCTGGGTCACATCGGGGGTGATGAGCTTGTCATCGCGGACCAGCATCACGCAGGCTCCGGGCGCCTCCGCGACCTTGCCCTGCGCATTGAGGAGCAGCGCCACATCGTAGCCGTCCTGCTTGACCTCGTAGCTCGCGAGCTGGCCGTTGCGATAGTTGGAGATGTTCTTGATGCGCGGGGGCATCACAACGTCCGAGATGCGCTGCCAGGAGCTGACCCGGCCATGCTGCACGTAGCCCGTCCCAAGGTGGCTCGGCATCGGATGCGTGTTCACCAGCAGCGTCCCGCGCAGGTCGCTCGGCGAGTTGCGCTTGCCCTCGGCCTCGCCGTGATACACGAGCGGCCGGATATACGTGTCCTCGTGGATGTCATTGGCCACCATCAGGTCATCAATGATGGCCGTGATATCGGACGGGGTCTGGTCGATCGGCAGGCGCACCATGCGGGCGGAGGCGTCCAGCCGCTTCAGGTGCTCGGGCAGCCGGAAAACGAAGAGCTGCCCGGTCTCCTCGTTGGCGTAGGCGCGGATGCCTTCGAACACGGCACCGACCGCCGACCACGCAATGTCGGTCACATGAACGGTGGCATCTTCCCACCGGATGCGTTCGCCCTTCCACCAGATGTATGCGGGATGCTGTGCCATGCGCCCTGTCCTTTCGCCGAATCGATCGCCGTTCGGCGCAGTATGGCACGGTGGATTCCGCAGCGTAACCCCATCGGGCAGTGAACGAGGACAAGCCAGCATCAACGGGGGGCGGTGCCCGCTTCTCTCACCGGCAGCGGCCGTTTCAGCCCCGATCCCTACGCCGGAAAGGCAACCAGCGCCAGCGCGGCGGCGCCATAGACGCCAGTATCGTGTCCCAGCGACGAGTAGGTGACCTCCACATCGTCGCGGAAGTCGACAAACGAATGCTGGGTCATGTAACGCTTGGCCGGCTCGATCAGCACATCGCTGATCGCGAGCAACCCGCCGCCGAAGACGATCACGCTGGGATTCGTCAGGTTGACGAACGCGCCCATCGCCGCGCCGAGCGCCCGGGCTGCCCGATCCAGAATCATGGCCGCCGCTGGGTCGCCATGCCGCGCCGCTTCCGCGACGATCCCGGCGTGAAGCTCTTTGCCTCCGGCGAGCTTCACCATGAAGTCGCCATCGCGCGTGGTGGCGACAGCTTCGGCCTCACGCTTGATCGCCCAGCCGGCGGTGAATGCCTCCAGACACCCCACGCTGCCGCACGAGCAGCGCGGCCCGTCGATCGCGACGACGAAATGCCCGACTTCCGCGCCGAGCCCGCGCACGCCATCGACCAGCCGCCCACCGCTGACGATGCCGCCGCCAACGCCCGTTCCGAGCGCGAGATAGACGAGATCCTGCACGCCCTTCGCGCTGCCGAACTGCATCTCGCCAAGGGTGCCGCAGTTGCCATCGTTCTGCAGCGCCACCCGCCGCCCGGTGAGCTCGTTCAGCCAGTCGACGAGCGGTACATCGCGCCAGCCGGGGAGGTTCGGCGTGTAGAGCACTGTACCGGTACGCGGATTGAGCGGCCCAGGCGAGCCGATCCCGACCGGCACATCGCCGCCAATGCCGGTATCGGCGGCGAGGCGCTGGATGAGCCGTGCCATCCGTTCCGTCACGGCACGAGGCCCCTCCTCCGTGTGCGCAAGATCGTCGACGCGATGGACGAGCTCGCCCCCTTCCGTGACCAGCGCGACCCGAATGCGGGTACCCCCGAGATCGACCGCTATGACCTTCCGTTCCGTCACGTCCTCGCCCACCCTTTGCTCGACACGATGACCAGCTGACAAGCCCCTGCAATCCGCCCGGCCTACAGGCTACAGGATGAAGTTGCTGAGATCCTCATCGTCCACGACCTCGCCCACGCGCTCCAGCACGAACTCCTTGCCGATTTCGATCCGCTCCCCGGCACGGTCCGGCGCATCAAAGGAGATTTCCTCGATCACCCGCTCCAGAACCGTCTGCAGCCGACGTGCGCCGATGTCCTCGCTACGCTGGTTGACCTGGTTCGCCAGGCGTGCCACCTCACGCAAGCCAGCCTCGCTGAACTCCAGCGCGACACCTTCCGTGCCGAGCAGCGCCTCGTATTGCTTCGTCAGGGCATTCTGCGGCTCGGTGAGGATCGCGTACAGATCATCCTCGCCGAGTGACTGGAGCTCGACGCGGATCGGGAACCGTCCCTGCAATTCCGGGATGAGATCGGATGGCCGCGCCTTCGAGAACGAGCCGGCGGCGATGAAGAGGATGTGGTCGGTGTGAATCGGGCCGTAGCGCGTCATCACCGCCGAGCCCTCGACGATCGGCAGCAGGTCGCGCTGCACGCCCTCACCGGAGATGTCGGGGCCGGAATCGCCATCGCCGGAGATCGTCTTGTCGATTTCGTCGATGAAGACGACCGCCGCCTCCTCGACGCGCTGGATCGCCGTCTCCACGACCTGGTCGAAGTCGACGAGCCGCATCGCCTCCTGCTGGGCAAGGATGCGCCGCGCCTCCCGCACCGACACGCGCCGCCGGAGCCTGCGGCGCGGGATCAGGCTGTCGAGCATGTCGTAGATCGACTCCTGCATCTCGTCGAACGGCGCGCTCGATGCGTAGTCGAAGCCGCCCCCATCGTCATAGTTGACGCCCTCATCGAGCTCGATCTCGACGGTCTCGTCATCGATCTGCTCGGTATTGAGCAGGTTCATGATCCGCTTCTGCTCGCGCCGGCGGCGACGCTCGAAGGTCTGGGCCTCACGCCGGGCAATGGTCTCGGCATCCTCGCCTTCGGCGGCGCGGCCCTCGCGGCGCGGCGTCCGCTGGGCCAGTGCCTGCTCGGACATGATCTCGGCCAGGCGTTCGACCGCTGCGGCCCGCGCCTCGTCCCGCACGAGGTCCAGCCGCTGGCTGTGGATCATCGTGATTGCGATCTCGACCAGGTCGCGCACGATCGACTCGACATCGCGGCCGACGTAGCCGACCTCGGTGAACTTCGTCGCCTCGACCTTGATGAACGGCGCATCGACAATCCGGGCCACACGCCGGGCAATCTCCGTCTTGCCGACGCCGGTCGAGCCGATCATGAGGATGTTCTTCGGCTGCACCTCGCGCCGCATCTCCTCGGACAGTTGCTGGCGACGGTAGCGGTTGCGCAACGCGACCGCCACGGCCCGCTTGGCATCGTGCTGGCCGATGATGTAGCGATTCAGCTCATCGACGATCTCGCGAGGGGTCAGGCTATCGGCGGGGCGCTCCTCATCTGGCCCTTCGCCTGCCGGGCGCAACGGCTTGTCCTTGCCCGTCGAACGGCGGGCAGTATCGGCGATCACGCTTCGCCTCCTTCCCCGGCAGACGCATGGGACGGGACCTCGGCATGCGTCTGGGACCCCTCGAGTTCAACCGGCGCATCAGCCACGTCCGCATCGGCCCGTACGACCTGCACGGTGATGTGGTCATTCGTGAAAATGCAGATCTCGGCCGTGATGGCCATCGCCCGCAAGACGATCTCTTCCGCGCTCAGCTCGGTGTTGCGCAGCAGTGCCTTGGCCGCCGCAGTCGCATAGGGCGATCCGGAGCCAATGGCGACGATCCCGTCGTCAGGCTCGATCACGTCGCCCTCGCCAGAGAGCACGAGGAGCGAGGACCCGTCGGCGACGATCAGCTGCGCCTCCAGGCGGCGGAGGTAGCGATCGCTGCGCCATTCCTTGGTCAGCTCGACGGAGGCGCGGCGAAGGTCACCGCTCCATTCCTGAAGCTGGGCCTCGAACTTGGCGAAGAGGGTAAGGGCGTCGGCCACGGCGCCGGCAAATCCGGCGACGACCGCGCCATCGTGCAGGGTCCGGAGCTTCCGGGCCCCATGCTTCAACACGATGTCGCCCATCGTCACCTGGCCGTCCCCGGCCAACGCGATCTCGTTATCGCGCTTCACGCCGAGGATGGTCGTGGCGTGGGGACGCCACTGGGTATCGTATGTCATGTCTGTTTCAATCCTCACCCCGCTCGGAGGCGGGGTGTAACGGCGGGGTTGCGCACTCACGGGATGACCCGACGGGCCGCGAACAATTCCTATATGGAAGTGTATCGCGAACGAGCCGCACCCCTGCAGGATGCGGCCCGTTCCGTCTCGATCCGGTTGGAGAAGGGCCGGTCAGTCGCCTGCCTTCGCGAGTTGCGGCTGCTCGGCGATGACGGTGCTGCAGACCGGGCATTTGAGCTGCCCGCCGCGCCCGACTTCCATCATCCACGGCGAATCGCCATTCGGGCAGGGGTGCTCCACGGGCTTGTTCCAGGAGACGAAATCGCATTCGGGATAGCGCTCGCACCCGT
>Ga0164243_10013756_pt1 | contig 11349 bp, 12 predicted proteins | sample OricompcompostOP_FD_108781 | JGI IMG/M metagenome (GOLD analysis project Ga0164243, IMG submission 108781) | Organic Plus compost microbial communities from Emeryville, California, USA - Original compost - Organic plus compost (OP) | ecosystem: Engineered > Solid waste > Mixed feedstock >... | reverse complement strand
GTGCCGCGGGTGCACGGCTCCGCGCTGTTCGAGCGCGGTGAGACCCAGATCCTGGGCATCACCACGCTGAACATGCTGCGCATGGAGCAGACGATCGACACGCTCAACCCCGAGCGCACCAAGCGGTACATGCACAACTACAACATGCCGCCGTACTCCACCGGTGAGACCGGCCGCGTCGGCTCGCCGAAGCGCCGCGAGATCGGCCACGGCGCGCTGGCCGAGCGGGCGATCCTGCCGGTGCTGCCCACCCGCGAGGAGTTCCCGTACGCCATCCGGCAGGTGTCGGAGGCCATCGGCTCCAACGGCTCCACCTCGATGGGCTCGGTCTGCGCCTCCACGATGGCGCTGATGGACGCGGGCGTGCCGCTGAAGGAAATGGTCGCCGGCATCGCGATGGGCCTGATCAACGAGGGCGGCGAGTACGTCACGCTGACCGACATCCTCGGCGCCGAGGACGCCTTCGGCGACATGGACTTCAAGGTCGCCGGCACGCGTGACCTGATCACCGCGCTGCAGCTCGACACCAAGCTCGACGGCATCCCGGCGAACGTGCTGGGCGCCGCGCTGAAGCAGGCGCGCGGCGCGCGCCTGGCCATCCTCGACGTGATGAAGGAAGCGATCGACGAGCCGGGCGAGATGAGCCCGAATGCGCCGCGCATCATCACGATCAAGGTCCCGGTCGACAAGATCGGCGAGGTCATCGGCCCCAAGGGCAAGATGATCAACTCGATCCAGGACGACACCGGCGCCGAGATCACCATCGAGGACGACGGCACGATCTACGTCGGCGCCACCGACGGCCCGTCCGCCGAGGCCGCGCGTACGGCGATCAACTCGATCGCCAACCCGCACATGCCGGAGGTCGGCGAGCGGTTCCTCGGCACGGTCGTCAAGACGACCACGTTCGGCGCGTTCATCTCGCTGCTGCCCGGCAAGGACGGCCTGCTGCACGTCTCGCAGCTGCGCAAGCTGCACGGCGGCAAGCGCATCGAGAACGTCGAGGACGTCCTGAAGATCGGCGAGAAGATCCAGGTCGAGGTGCGCGAGATCGACGACCGCGGCAAGCTGTCGCTGGTCCCGGTCGAGGTCGTGGAGAAGGAGGCCGCCGAGGCCGCGTCCGGTGAGCCGGCCGCGCCGTCCGGCGAGGAGTCGGGCGAGCCCGCGGCGGCGGACGCCGGCGAGGGCGACGGTGACGGCGCGCCGCGCCGCCGCCGGACCCGTACCCGGCACCGTTCCGAGGACTGATCGCTCCTCCTGACGCGTACTGTCGATGGCACACCGAGGTTTCGGCCTCGGTGTGCCATCGACGTTTTCTCCGACACCCGAGATCATGGAAGGGCAGGACACCTTGTCCCAGTACACGCCTCCGGGGAACGCCCGCGACGCCGAGGCGGACGCCGTCCGCCGGACCGTGCTGCCGGGCGGCCTACGGGTCGTCACCGAGGCCATGCCGACGGTCCGCTCCGTCGCCGTCGGTATCTGGGCCAACGTCGGCTCCCGTGACGAGGACGTCCTGCACGGCGGCGCGTCGCACTTCCTCGAGCACCTGCTGTTCAAGGGCACCCAGAAGCGCGACGCGATGCGGATCGCCGCCGAGATGGACGCCGTCGGCGGCATCTCCAACGCGTTCACCAGCAAGGAGTTCACCTGCTACTACGCGCGGGTGCTCGACTCCGACCTGCCGCTGGCCGTCGACATCCTCGCCGACATGGTGACGTCCTCGCTGCTCAGCCCGCCGGACGTGGACGCCGAGCGCGGGGTGATCCTCGAAGAGATCGCCATGTACGACGACGACCCGTCGGAGACCGTGCACGACGAGTTCGCCCGCGACCTGTTCGGCGACACGCCGCTCGGCCGGCCGATCCTCGGTACCCAGGAGTCGATCAAGGCGATCACCCGCGACCAGGTCGCCGAGTACTACCGCGACCGGTACCTCCCGCAGGACCTGGTCGTCGCGGTGACCGGCAACATCGAGCACGACGTCGTCGTGGAGCTGGTGCGGGCCGCCTTCGACGCGGCCGGCGTGCTGACCGGTGGCACCGAGCCCAGCCCGCCGCGCGTCGGCGGCCCCGGCGTGCCCGTACGGTCCGGCGCCCGGCTGATCACCGACGACACCGAGCAGGCCAACCTGGTGCTCGGCTCGCTGGGCATCAGCCGCAACGACGACCGCCGGTTCGCGCTGAACGTGCTGAACACCGCGCTCGGCGGCGGCAGCTCCTCGCGGCTGTTCCAGGAGATCCGCGAGAAGCGCGGCATGGCGTACGCGGTGAGCAGCTTCAACTCCCAGTACGCCGACACCGGCCTGTTCGGCGTGTACGTCGGCTGCCTGCCCAACAAGACCGACGAGGTGCTGCGGATCTGCCGCGAGGAGCTCGACAAGGTCGTCGCGGACGGGCTCACCGAGGAGGAGCTCGACCGCGGCAAGGGGCAGCTGCGCGGCTCGTTCGTGCTCGGCCTGGAGGACACCGGCTCCCGGATGAGCCGGCTGGCCAAGTCCGAGCTGGTGCACGACGGGCTGATGCCGGTCGATGAGGTGCTGGCGCGCATCGACGCGGTCACCCCGGAGGACATCCGCGCGGTCGCCCGCGACGTCATCGGCGCGCCGAAGGTGCTCACGCTGATCGGCCCGTACGAGGAGCGCGACGACTCGGCCATCGTGGCGTAGGGTTTCGGCCGTGATCAAGGTAGGTGTGCTTGGCGCCCGCGGGCGCATGGGGTCGGAGGTCGTGCGGGCCGTCGAGGGCGCGGACGATATGGAGCTGGTCGCCGGGGTGGACGCCGGCGACGACCGGGCCGCGCTGGAGTCCGCGCAGGTCGTCGTGGACTTCACCCATCCGGACGTGGTCATGGACAACCTCCGCTGGTGCGTGGACCACGGCGTGCACGCGGTCGTCGGCACCACCGGGTTCGACGACGCGCGGCTCGACACGCTGCGCGGCTGGCTGACGGACGCCCCCGGTACGCACATCCTGATCGCGCCGAACTTCGGCATCGGCGCCGTGCTGATGATGCGGTTCGCGGCGCAGGCGGCCCGGTTCTTCGACTCCGTGGAGATCGTCGAGCTGCACCACCCGAACAAGGCCGACGCCCCGTCCGGCACGGCCCGCCGTACGGCCGAGCTGATCGCCGCGGCCCGTACGGAGGCGTCCCCCGACGCCACCACGTCCGCCCTGGAGGGGGCGCGGGGCGCCGACGTGGAGGGCGTACGCGTGCACTCCGTACGCCTGGCCGGCCTGGTCGCGCACCAGGAGGTGCTGCTCGGCGGCTCCGGGGAGACGCTGACCATTCGGCACGACTCGCTGGACCGCGCGTCGTTCATGCCCGGCGTGCTGCTGGGCGTCCGCGGCGTCCTGGACCGCCCGGGCGTGACCGTCGGCCTGGAGCCGTTGCTGGACCTCGACTGACGTGGCGGGCCTCCCTGACACGGAGCGCGGACCGGATGGGCGGATCCACCAGCTCGATCTGGACCTGTCCGGTCAGTGCTTAGAGGGCGTCACCTTCACCGACGTCACGTTCGCCGGCGAGACCCACTTCGACCGCTGTACGTTCACCGGTGAGACCCGCTTCGAGAACTGCGCGTTCACCGGGTACGTGAGCTTCGTCGGCGCCACCGCGGACCGCCTGGTGTTCCGCGACTGCCGGTTCGGGCACATCGTGAACCTCGGCGAGACCGCGTTCGCCGAGCTGTCCGTACGGCGCTCGGAGTTCGACGCGGCCGTCGAGCTCGAGCTGTCCGGCGCGGTCGACATCCACCTGACGACGTTCGCGGGCCGGTCGCGGCTCACCGGCGCGCCGCGGAGCCTGGAGCTGCGCCGGGTGGCGTTCCGCAGCGGCGCGCGGCTGGTGCTGGGCGGCAGCGACGTGACGCTGTACGACGTGGAGCTCGGCGCGCCGTCGTCGCTCGGCTCCCTGGACCGGAACCGGCCCGTGGTGCGGCACGTCGTCGGTACCGACCTGGCCCCGCTGCGGGTGTACGACACCGACCTGTCCCGGTGCACCTTCGTCGGCGCGCACAACCTGGACGGCCTCGGCGTGGAGTCGCTGGACGCGTTCAGCTGGGCGCCGCGCGGCCCGCTGACCCGGCGGCGGGTGGTGTGGGACGAGGTCCGCCTGCGGGCCGAGCCCGAGCCGGGGCACCGGGGCTGGCGCGAGCTGGCCGGTACCGCCCGGCCCGGACCGGGCCCCGCCCAGGTCGCCGCCGACTACCGGGCGCTGCGCAAGGCGCGGGAGAACGCCAAGGACGAGCCGGGCGCCGCGGACTTCTACTACGGCGAGATGGAGATGCGCCGGATGGCCCGGCACCGGGACATGCGCGCGGCGCTGGGGAGCCGCCGGTGGGGCGAGTGGGCGATGGCCGCCACCGAGCACACCCTCCTCTGGCTGTACTGGGCGGTCTCCGGGTACGGGCTGCGCGCCTGGCGGGCGCTGGCCGCGCTGGTCGTGGTCGTGCTCGGCGCCGCCGTGGTGTTCCGCTACGCCGGCTTCCCCGGCGACACGCACACGTACGCGGCCTCGCTCCGCTTCTCCGTCCAGTCGGCCATGTCGCTGCTGCGCGGTACCGACGAGGCGCTGACGCCCACCGGGGAGTGGGTCGCGCTGGCGCTGCGCCTCCTCGGCCCTCTGCTGGCCGGGCTCGCGCTGCTCGCCCTGCGCGGGCGGGTACGGCGGTAGCCCCCGTACGCTAGCGCCATGCGGACACTGGTGCTCTGGGACGTGGACTACACCCTGCTCGACTGCGACGGCCTCGGCCGCGAGGCCCACGAGGCGGCCCTCACCCGGATCATCGGGCGCGACCCGGATCTGCCGTTCCTCGGCGGGCGCACCGACCTCGGCGTGATCGCCGGCGCGCTGCGCGCGCACGGCATGGAGCCGACCCCGGAGCTCCTCGACCGGGCGTGTGCCACGCTGGTGCGCGAGTTCACCGCGCGGGCGGGCCTGCTCGCCCACCGCGGCCGGGCGCTGGACGGCGCGGCCGCCGCGGTGGACCGGCTGGCCGCCGACGGCGGCGTGGTGCAGAGCGTGCTGACCGGCAACCTGCGGCCGATCGCCGAGCTCAAGCTGGCCGCGTACGGGCTCGGCGCGGGCCTCGACCTGGACGCGGGGGCGTACGGCGGCGACGACGAGGACCGGGCGCGGCTCGTCGCGCTGGCCCGCGAGCGCGCGACGGAGCGGTACGGCGACCCGTTCGACGCGGCCACCACGGTGGTCATCGGCGACACCCCGAACGACGTCACCGCGGGCCTGCGCGGCGGGGCGTACCCGATCGCGGTGGCCACCGGGCGCAACGGTACGGAGGAGCTGCGCGCGGCGGGCGCGGAGGTCGTGCTGGCCGGCCTGGCCGACGTGGACGCGCTGCTGGCGGCGATCCCGCGCGGGTCGGTCACACCACCAGGCCGATCGTGAACAGCACGCCGAACGCGATCTGCAGCTTCCCGGTGGCGCCGAGCGCCGGGATGAGCGCCGGGCCGGTGGCGCCCGAGGCGACCTGGCGTACCGACGGCAGCGCGAGCGGGAGCGCCACCAGCACGAGCAGCAGCCACGGGTGGACGACGGCCAGCACGACGGTGACCGCGAACGGGACCAGCAGGCAGGCGATGTACAGCGCGCGGGTGCGCGGCTCGCCCAGCACCACGCCGAGCGTGCGCTTGCCGGACTCGGCGTCGGTCGGGATGTCGCGCAGGTTGTTGACCACGAGCAGCGCGACGATCAGCAGCCCGATCGGGACGCCCGAGCCGATGGCCAGCCAGGTGAGGTGCCCGGTCTGCACGTACGCGGTGCCGACCACCGCGACCAGGCCGAAGAACACGAACACCGACACCTCGCCGAGCGCCCGGTAGCCGTACGGCTTGCTGCCGCCGGTGTAGAACCAGGCCGCGGCGATGGCGGCCGCGCCGACCAGCAGCAGCCACCAGCCGGCCACCGCCACCAGCACCAGCCCGGCCACCGCCGCGACGCCGAAGCAGGCGAACGCGGCCAGCTTGACCGTACGGGGCGGGGCCGCGCCCGAGCCGACCAGGCGCATCGGGCCGACCCGGCCGTCGTCGGTGCCGCGGATGCCGTCGCTGTAGTCGTTGGCGTAGTTGCAGCCGATCTGCAGCAGCAGCGACACGAGCAGCGCGAGCACCGCCCGCCACCACACCGGATGGCCCTCGGCGACGGCCACGCCCGTGCCGATCACCACCGGGACCGCGGACGCGGACAGCGTGCGGGGACGGGCCCCCGCGATCCACTGCGTCGTCGTCGCCACGAACCACACTCCGTACCGCGTCGGGAAGTCAGCCCGTCCAGTATCGCCGGTGTCTAGAGGCCGGTGTGCAGCCGGCTCATGGTGATCGCGGCGCCCATGTCGATCTCGCGGTGCGCGCCGTCGGCCCGCCAGCCGGCGGACTCCAGGAACTTCACGGTGACCGTGTCGCCGTCGGGCACCCAGATGAACGCGGTGGTGAAGGAGTCGTCGCGCAGGGTGTCGGCGACCGCGTTGATCAGCCGGCTGCCGTGCCCGTTCCGGGCGTGCTCGGCCGCGACGTGCAGCTCGTACACCTCGGCGTCGGTGCGCGGCCAGCGGTCGTCGTCGCCCGCCGGGCCGACGGCGGCGAACCCGGCGATCCGCTCGGTGTCCTCCGGCTGGACGGCGATCAGCAGCCGGTGCCGCGCCGTGGGCGGCCGCTCCACCGACTCCCGCCAGTGCGCGGCGAACCGCGCCGTGGCCTCCTCGCCGGTCAGCTCGGCGAGGACGTCGGCGGGCAGCAGCCCGCCGTACAGCCGCCGCCAGGCGTCCACCTGGATCCCGGCGATGGCCCCCGCATCCTCCGGCCGTCCCTCGCGGACGAACCCGTCACCACCCATGCCGTCAGCCTAGGGCGCCCGCGAGGCGGATCGCGTACCGCACCTCCGGTACCCCGACGTCGCCGATCTCGTACAGCTGGCTCTGACCGGTGGCGGACAGGCCGAAGCGCTCGTAGAACGCGCGGGCGCGGGTGTTGCCCTCGAGCACCCACAGGCCGGCCTCGGGGTAGCCGGCGTCGGCCAGCGCGCGGACCGCGCGGTCGAGCAGGGCCCGGCCGTGGCCGTGGGACCAGGCGCGCGGCGCGACGTACAGGGCGTAGATCTCGCCGAGCGCGCGGTCGTCGCGGTCCGGGCCGTAGACGACGAAGCCCGCGAGGCCGGTGTCGTCCTCGGAGACCAGCGACCGCACCTCCGGCGGGTTCCGGTGCATCCGGTGCCGGCGCGCTGCGATGGCGTCGTCGTCGAGCCGCATGGCGTCCAGGTACCCCTGGGGCACGAGGCCGGCGTAGGCGACCCGCCAGCCCGCCACCCGGATGCGCTCGATGTCCCCGGCGTCGTCGAGGGTGGCCGCGCGGACCGCGACGTCCTCCGCATTACCGCTCGCCATGAGGTCAGCCTAGGTCGTACGGGGTGCCGCGGCGGGGGAGCCGAGCGCGTTGGTGACGGATTCGAGCAGCCGGCTCACGCCCAGGCCGGCGATCAGCAGCAGGCCGGTGACCAGCGAGATCACCGCCGCCTGCGTGTTGAGGAGGGTGAGCAGCGTCTGCACGAGCTCGACGGCGAGGACGCCGAGCACCGTGCCGGCGATCCCGGCGCGGCGGCCGAAGACGGAGGTGCCGCCGAGCAGCACGGCGGCAACCGCGGCGAGCGTCAGCGTGTCGCCGGCCGTCGGCGAGGACGCGGCGAGCCGCAGCGTGAGGCCGACGCCGCCGATCGCCGCGAGCAGGCTGGACCCGGTGAGGGCGGCGAACACGGCGAGCGCGGCGCGCCACCCGGCCCACCGGCCCGGGTCCCCGTCCGTACGTACGGCCAGGGCCCGTACCGCCGGCACCCGCCACAGGGCGGCGCCGCCGAGCGAGACGAGCAGGAACAGCACGAACCACACGGCGCCCGGCAGCGGCGCGCCGAGCCGCAGCGGTACGAGGACCGGCCCGGAGCTCGCCAGGACGGTGCCGAGGACGACGAACGCGGCGCCGAACGTGACCGCCCACGCCGGGACCGACAGCGCCCCGGCGACCAGCCCGATCACCGCGCCGATGACGGTCACGGCGAGCACCCCGACCGCCATGGCCGCGGCCACCGGCCACTGCGCGGTGGCCACGAGATGCGCGCCGATCGCGCCGGCGGCGACGCCCAGGGCGCCCACCGCGAGGTTCGGCGCGCCGGCGCGCAGCGACAGCGCGAACCCGGCCGCGACCAGCCCGGTGTACCCGGCCTGCTGGACGACGTTGGCCAGCGTGGCGCCGAACGCGCCCCCCGGCGCGACGGCGAACAGCGCGACGAGCAGGACGACGACGATGACCGCGAGCACGCCCTCCCAGATCAGGTGGACGGGCAGCCGGTCGGGCGGCGCTGTGGGCATCGGTGGCATCGGTGGCATCGGTGGCGTCGGGGACTGGGTCATGGTTCCTCCTCGTGGGTGCGCTTTGTCTACCACGGGAGGCGGGCGTCAGCCCGGCGTACGGCGCCGCGAGCGATAAGTCCGCGTCTTCGCCCGGTTGCCGCACGTGCTCATCGAGCACCACTGCCGTGACCGGTTCTTCGACGCGTCCACGAACGCCCACTGGCAGGTGTCCTCGGCGCAGATCTTCAGCCGCGGCAGGGCGCCCTCGGCCTGCGCGGCGACGATCGCCGCGACGACCGCGGCGAGCGCGCCCGGTACGCCGTGGCCGGTGGGCGCGGCGACCGGCACGCCGTCGCGCATCGCCAGCCGCAGCGGGTACGGCGCGGCGGCCGCGGCCAGCTCGGCGCCGTCGCCGGTGCCGTCGTGCTGCGCGCGCAGCCGGTTCCGCAGGGCGTCGCGCAGCCGCAGCGCGGCCGCCAGCTCGTCGCGGGTCACGCGGGTGCCGGCGGGCGCCAGGCCCTGCTCGGTCAGCCAGCCGAGCAGGCCCTCGGGGGAGTCGAGCCGCTCGGTGCCCTCGTCCACGTCGACCGTGTTGGCGAACGCGACCAGCAGCGACACGTGCGGCGAGTCCTCGATCGCGACCATGACACCACTATAACGCGTTCACCGGTTGCATCTTCGCGACACCAGTGTAATGATTTAGGTGGTGTCGAAATGGGACGTCGAGGAGGACCTCATGCACCCGTACGTGATGGCCGTACTGGCCGATCAGCGCCTGGCCGAGCTGCGCCGCGAGGGGCGGCTCTCCGATCCGGCCGGCCGCCGATGGCGCCTGCGCCGCGCCCGGCGCCGGTGGCGGGAGGAGTCGCACTCGAGTTGATTCCGGTCGATGCGGACGATTTAATTCCTCCGTCACGCGTCGTTAACCACGGCCCTGAGCTGGGGTAATAGCCATACTGAATCCATCTCGTCGTCCGATCGGGGGTTGATGTCATGACTGTGCATGGCGGCGTCGACACGAGCGTCGAGGAACAACGCGTCCTGCTGAGCGCGCGGTATCCGGGCTGGCGCATCGGCCGCGGCGGCTCCGGCCGGTGGTGGGCCGTGCGCGGCGCCGACCACGTCTGGGCCGCGACACCGGAGGACCTGGAAGACGAGCTCACCAGGCACGTCTCCTAGCGCCACGCCGGGCCACGCGGGACTTTCCCGGGAAAATCCGGGCGAACTGTAACGCACGGCCTCCGGCGTGCGATGAGTAAGTGACGCCGCCGGTGTGTGTACCCCCGAGCACATACCGGCGGTGTTTTTTCCTCCCCCGTACATACCGAAATCCTGCGTTCGCGGGCCGTTCGGCGCAGCTCTTCGGGACGGAGGCGGGTAGCGTTCTCCTTATGCCACCCAGGACTGCGCCGGATGCGCCGTTCGGCCGGATGCTGACCGCGATGATCACGCCGATGCTCGCCGACGGTGCCATCGACTATGACGGAGCGGCCCGCCTCTCCGCGTACCTCGTGGACGAGATGCGCAATGACGGGCTCGTGATCAACGGGACGACGGGGGAGTCCCCGACGACCAGCCCGGAGGAGAACCGGCGGCTGCTGAAAGCGGTGCTCGACGCGGTCGGTGATCGCGCGACCGTGGTCATGGGGGTCGGCTCCAACGACACCGCGCATGCCATCGGGAGCGCCCGCGCCGCCGAGGAGATCGGCGCGCACGGCACGCTGGTCGTCACGCCGTACTACAACAAGCCGCCGCAGGAGGGCCTCCTGCGGCACTTCACGATGGTCGCGGACGCCGCGGACCTGCCGGTGATGCTGTACGACATCCCCGGCCGTACCGGCACCGCGATCACCACCGAGACGCTGCTGCGTCTCGCCGAGCACCCGCGGATCCTCGCCGTCAAGGACGCCAAGGGCGACCTCGGCGCGACGTCCCGGGTGCTCACCGAGTCCGGCCTCGTCGTCTACAGCGGTGAGGACATGCTGAACCTCCCGCTGCTGTCCATCGGCGCGGCCGGGTTCGTCAGCGTGGTGGGCCACGTCGTGGGCCACCGGCTGGCCGAGATGATCGAGGCGTACCGCGCGGGCGACGTGGCGCGGGCCACCCGCATCCACCGCGAGGTGCTGCCGGTGTACCGCAGCAACCTGCGCACGCAGGGCGTCATGTTCGTCAAGGCCGTGCTCACCATGATGGGGCTGCCCGGCGGCCCCGTCCGTCCGCCGCTCGTGGACGCGCCCGCCGACCTGGTGGCGCAGATCCGCGAGGACCTGGCGGGTACCGACGTCAAGCTTCCGGAAGGACCGCATGCCTGAATCACACGGTCGGACGACCGTGCTCGCCCACGCGGGAGGCCATCGGTGAGCCACCCGCATCCGGATCTCGCCCCGCCCGCGCCGCTGGCCGACGGCGCCCTGCGCATCGTGCCGCTCGGCGGGCTGGGCGAGATCGGCCGTAACATGACCGTCTTCGAGATCGACGGGCGGCTGCTGATCGTCGACTGCGGGGTGCTGTTCCCCGAGTCCGAGCAGCCCGGTGTCGACCTCATCCTGCCCGACTTCGAGTACATCCGGGGCCGGCTGGACGACGTCGAGGCGCTGGTCCTCACGCACGGCCACGAGGACCACATCGGCGCCGTGCCGTACCTGCTGCGCGAGCGTCCGGAGATCCCGCTGGTCGGCTCCAAGCTCACGCTGGCGCTGCTGTCGTCCAAGCTCGGCGAGCACCGCATCAAGCCGGAGACGTACGAGGTCGCCGAGGGCCAGACCCGCGACTTCGGGCCGTTCTCGTGCGAGTTCCTCGCCGTCAACCACTCCATCCCGGACGCCCTGGCCGTCGCCATCCGCACCGACGCGGGCCTCGTCCTGCACACCGGTGACTTCAAGATGGACCAGCTGCCCCTCGACGGGCGGCTCACCGACCTCGGCGGCTTCGCCCGGCTCGGCGCCCAGGGCGTCGACCTGCTGATGGCCGACTCCACCAACGCCGAGGTGCCCGGG
>Ga0164243_10013755_pt1 | contig 11351 bp, 11 predicted proteins | sample OricompcompostOP_FD_108781 | JGI IMG/M metagenome (GOLD analysis project Ga0164243, IMG submission 108781) | Organic Plus compost microbial communities from Emeryville, California, USA - Original compost - Organic plus compost (OP) | ecosystem: Engineered > Solid waste > Mixed feedstock >... | reverse complement strand
TTTAAAAGTTCGGCCAATTGGATTTAGTAGTATAAGTTCTTTGATAAATGTTTGCCCCTACTTCCTGGACTATCATATAAAATCGGATGTAAGCTTAATAAGCCAGTCGGAAAATCCATTTGAGTGGATATACTTTACATATGGCCAAACGCGCATCCAGCTTGATTTTGATGACCTGATTATTATCAGGAGCAATACCCTATCCTTTGATAATTATTTTCTCCCGCATAGCGTTATCAGATCGCTGGAAATGCCGATTAACAACATTATCGGAGCTTTAGAAAGCAGGAATGTGCTCATTAATCGCAGGGGGCCACGTAACATTTTCAGCTCTGAAAAAAGCGACGTTTCTGGCAATATCGCATTGTCAAAAAGCGAAGAAGAAGAATTGCGTAAAGAACTTCTTAGATATGGATTGAGAAAGGGTCAGATACCGGACATCATCACTACAGCCGCAATAAAAGTCCAGAGTGTAGGTTTCCCGACAAAGGACTTAATGCTATTTGAGGAGATACATGATGACATTCAGCGCATCTGTGACAGGACCGGATATCCGTACGAACTACTCAGTAAAGATAAGGGAACAACTTTTAACAACAAGGATAAGGAGGGAGTGAATCTTTACCAGAACACCATTATACCGGAAGCAACCATCTATTATGAGCAGCTAACATACGCATTAGGGCTTACAGAAAAAGGATGGTGCTTGGATAAAGACTTTAATCACTTAGAAGTTCTCCAGCCAAATAAAGTACAGCAGGCAAATGCCAGGAAAGTATTAGGGGCGGCCCTGCTGGAAGAATACAAAAACGATCTTATCACATTCAATCGCATGCTGGAACTATTGGGAGAAGATACGCGGGATGGCATGGATAAATATTATTCAGAACTGCGTCCGGATAATGCGGATGCGCAAAACATAAATTCAAATGAGCAAGGAGGAAATCAAGAAGCAGCTTGAGGCTTCCAAAGAAAAAACAAAGTCTCCTGATATAAAAAAGGCCGTTGAAAATAAGATTAAGAAACTGAATAAACCGGTATCAAAATGATATTCTGCAAAGAACTCGATCAAAATTTTTCTACGAAAAAGGAAATGATAAAAGCCCTTGTTGCGCATAAGCAAGAGCTTATCGGGTTAAAGAAGTCTTTTATCAAGACCGCTAATAATCCCTTTTTTCTTTATAAAACAGCGGCTACAAAAGCTGCATCAGAAAGAGAATTGAAGATAGGCGATACCGTGGAGGCAGTTATCAATACTTGCTTGGTATTCGATCATCATCAGGACGTGCATTTGCTCGGAATCTGGAATAAAACAGTGAAAGAACAATCCGGGAAAATATTCCATCTGACCGATCACGATATCAGGCTCGGAAGTGTGGTAGGATATCCTAAAGATGTTACTCCCAGCGTAATGCCCTTGTCATGGCGCCAATTGAGACAAGAGGCGGACGGGTATACAGAAGGACTTGTATTTAATACAGTCATGACAGACAAAACCAACCCGGATGCATTTAAAGCATACAGGGATAATGAGCCGGTTCAGCATTCCATAAGAATGGAGTATGTAAACCTCGCTCTTGCAGTAGATGACCCGGATATGAAGGAAGAATACGCCCTGTATCAAAAGATTTACCCGACAATATTCAACCGGCAAGATGTAGATGAATATGGCTATTTCTGGGCCGTTAGCGAAGCTAAGATATCCAGGGAAGGCAGCATTGTCTTATTCGGTTCAAATGAAATAACGCCGCAGCTCAGTAAGATTAGCACTCCATTCCAGCCGCACAAGGGCACTGGAAGTGAGCCGCAGAAGTTCAACGTGAGCGAGGCAATATCCAAAACAACAATTCTTAACTAACCCACAAAAACAAAAGATATGAACGAAAATGAATTCAATGCCCTTGTTGAAAAAGTAGGCAAAGAGGCAGCAACGAAAATAAAAAAGGAGATGGAATCCTATGAGACGAAAGCAAAGCAGCTTGCAGAAGAAGCCGTGAAAAATGGCGGAGTTACAAAAGATGCGTTTGACGAATACAAGAAGTCTGCCGAAAGTGCTCTAGCAGAAATGAAGGGCATTGCCGAAAAGCAAGGCACAACTCTCGCTGAGCTTACAGAGAAAGTAAATTCAGGTAAAGCAACAGGAAAATCTATTGCACAGGTTCTTAAAGAGGCTGAACCCGAGTTAAAGCGAATATATCAGCAAGGAAGTGGCGCCAAGACCTTTATGGTGCACATGAAAGCTAATGGCCAAATGGTCATGCGTCCTTATGATGAAACGCAGAAGGCAGCAGGTCCGCATGCTACAATTGACGGTGTTGGTGATGCTGGAAACGTTGCTTCTATCACGCAGGACATGGCTGCATCCACATTGTTGCGCATTGGTGGTAACGCCCCTATCATTAGCCAGTTTAGAAATACGCCCTGGATATTCGATCTGTGCAGGACTACCCAGGCAGGCTTTGATATGCCTTTTGCCATTTGGTTTGAAGAACAACCAAAACAAGGTTCCAGCGATATTGTTGCGGAAGGTGCTGCTAAGCCACTGGTTCAGTATTCATACAAGCTGCGTTCCGCAGAGTACAAAAAGGAGGCATCACTCATTGGCATTACGCAGGAGTTTAACATGGATTTTGCACGGCTGGAAAGTGACATTATGACCAAGGGTCGTATAGACGTAACCAATCGTATGAATACTTCCATTTTGGCAAACATTACAGCAGCCGCTACGGCATACAATACCGGAGCGCAGTTCAAAGGTGCAGATGGCGTTCCGAATGTGAACGATTTTGATGCTCTGGCAGCTATGGCCGCCCAGGTTGATAATGCAACATTCGGGAATCTTGCTTTGGGGAATATGTCTAATGCTGCGATCATGAGTACATTCAAGAAGTACCGTATGGGCATCACGAAGTCCACTCAGGGAGAATACCTTAACCGGCCGGAAGTGCTCGCCGGGCTGAACTTCGTAGGAAATCCGGACATGGGAGATGACAGCGTAATAGTGGGTGATTTCACAAAATACAATATCATCCTGCGTGGCGGTTTCCTTGTGAAAGTCGGATATAATGGAAACGATTTCGCTGAAAACCGGTTCTCAGTTGTAATGGAGCAGTTCTATTACGATTACATCTCCGATATCATGAAATCTGCCATTGTTAAAGGTCCGGATTTCGCAACCGTTAAGACTGCAATTGCAGCATAATTCAATAAATCTTTAAATCATCTATAATGGAAAAGAAAACTTTAATCGTAAGTAATAATGGCCCTTTGGCGGCATCGTTATCCGAAATTTCAAGTAATGCATTGATTAAAGTGGAGATATCATATCCGAAGGAATATGAAGGGCCCAAACTAATGCATGAAGGCAGAGAATATAACGTAAGTCCCGAAACGGCTGAAATACTTATCAATAAAGGAATCGCTTCCATTGTAGATGGTAAAACAAAACAATCATCTGCTTCTGAGAAATCGGAAGCAGATGATTCAATCTCAAAACAAACTCCTAAAACAAAAACAAAAGAAAAATGAAACCAATTATAATGTTTCTTATCGCGTTTATGTCATTTTCCATTGGGGCATTTGCCCAATCGGTAATGATACCGGCATCCGATACCAACACGAATGCACAGACTACCTATGTAACCAGCTATTCTCTTCCATCAAATACCGGTAACTTCTCGCTTCAGTATGTAGGTACTAAGATATCAGGAACAGTAGCAGGAACAGTACTACTACAAGGAAGTCTGGATGGTGTTAATTACACATCGGTGGCCGATACCTTAACTCTCTCCGATCAGGCCGTAAATACCAAGATATGGGATGTTTCCGGATCGAAGAGAATAAAATGGCGATTTGAAATAACTACTACCGGGACTAATAAAATAGCAAGTACCGGCTATTACACTGAGCGAAAATAGATAAAGGAATGGCTTCACTGATAGACATATCATACTTTTTCAACGAACTGAAAATTGCCCAAAAATCTCAGGGTGAAGTATCCAGCTTATTAAACAGCTACATCGGCACCTATGAGCCGGAATATCTGGGAAAAATTTTGGGGAATGATTTCTATGAGCTGTTTAAAACAGGCATTAGCAATTCTGAGCAAAGATTCGTTACGTTGAAAGATATGCTTTTAGTGAAGCCCTCCCCTATTGCTGCGTATGTATTCTTTTACTATCAAAGAGACAATGCAATAATATCCACCGGCGCCGGAGATGCAACAACAAAAACAGAGAACGCTATACGGGTTCCGGAAAGATCACGACAAGTAAGAGCATGGAATATCATGGCAAAAGGGTCTTCTAAAATGATAAGATACTTGATCGATAATAAGGAAGCGTATCCGGAGTTCGACATAGAGAAATCATGTCGTGATATCAGGTGTAAATTAAACGTTTTCGGGATATGAATAAACAAATCGTAGAAGCATTCCGGGAAATAGTCGAAAAGGTTGAAGATAACGTTTTGGCGAAGCTGCAGCAATATGATGCAAACATTCAAACAGTTCATTATGAGCACGGGCATTATGCGGAAATAGCTAATACACTTATAAATTTCGATAAATCACCTGATTTCTATAACAAGAAATATCCTCTTATAGCGCTCTTTGAAGATATCCGTGAAACGATTAAAGATGATATAACGACCGCTAATCTATCGCTTATCATTTGCTATTCCACCAAATCGGAATACAAATCAGCGGATCGATATGCGGAAGTAATAGACCCAATCCTGGAAGTAATTTACGATGAACTAATCGAACAGATTACCACTTATCCGTACTTCAAAGGTTATGATATCCCTCATTCAAAGATAATTCGCCCCTATTGGGGTGTGGAAGGTAAAATGGGCAACCGGGCGAACATTTTCGGCGATTTCTTGGATGCTATTGAATTAAACTCTTTGATTATAAGATACGAAAAATCATTTTGCAACCCAACAAATAACAAAACATGGCAACTATTAACGGATTGAACTGTGGTTCAAACATCCTAAATACCGGTATTCCGGCATGCACCTTCGACCCGAAGGAATTTATTGGCGCCATTCTGGTGCCAAAGGGCAAACGATTTACAGCTTCAGAAGTAGCAGACTGGCAGAATACGCTACAAACATTGGCTAATGCTGACGATAAAAAGACACGTATCTATCCTATAGGGAGGTTTGTTGCAGTAACGGATAACAGTGAAGATGTAGTCAATGAAACGCTTGGCTATGGCGATGAATTTGCTATCCGTGACGGACGATACAAATGGACTTTCCGGGTAAAAAATGGCAGCAAATGCTTCCATACGCAACTGCGTTCATTCAAAGGTCAGGAAAACAAATTTGATGTGCTGTTCATAGACAAGCAGCAGGCCGTAATGGGCACCATTATTATCGACCAAACTACCGGAGAGCCTACCCTCGGAGGCTATGATTTAAGCCAGATATATGTCCCTAAAGCTAAAATTGCTGATGGGAGCAATTCGGCTATGTATGAAATCAATTTTAACCTGGCCGATGAAGGTCAGTTTAATGACCGGTTCGGTTTTGTGCTGGAAACAGATCAGCCATTTGATGTACTGAAATCCGTTTTGGGAATGCTGGATGTATCCATTCAGAATCTTACACCTTCTGGTGCTCCTGCAGGTACAAAAACATTGGCATTGCTTTCCGGATGTGGTAGTGCTGCCTTGGTAGATCTATTTGCAACGGAACTTTCTTCTCCCTCATTGTGGGTAGTAAAGAACGCATCTACCGGTGCAGCCATTACTATCACTTCAGTGACCCCGTCATCTGTTGGATTTGTATTGGTACTGAGTACTTCAGATCCCGATTATCCTACCGGGGGCCAGCAATTGGCAATAAGCCTTGCCGCTCCGTCCGTATTAGCAACTGCCGATGTCATTAGTCCTGAAGGAAACAAATTTGAATCTCAAACGATAAAAATTGCAGCATAATGAAAACCTTACGATATGAAGGCGTTGGTTATAATGCGGAATGGGTTGCCAGGCAAACTATGGAAGATTTTGTAAAGCATCGTCTCAATCATGACTTTAAAAATAAGCCATTGGATGAGCGTAAAGCTATGCTTGCTTCTGTATATCGTAAATGCTGCGGTTTGTGTGGCATTAAACCAAAAGCGCCTGAAAAAACGGATGAAAAACCCTCAAAATCAAGCAAACGAGAGGAGGAACCGACAGCAAATAAGGCATAAAAGCCTATAACAGATAAAAGGGGCTTAAACAGCCCCTTTTTTACAATAAAAATCAAATGGGAATATCTGTAGCAGAAATGGCCAGAAGATGGCGCCAATTGCGTATAAAAGATAAATTGAAGGATATTGTCATCGCTTCATCTGAACAGATTGTTTCCTTAAACCAGAATCAGCTTATCGGGGGTATTGGCAGAGATGGAACAGAGTTGCCCTATTATGCTGATGTGAGGAAATCGAGGGGATATGGAGAAATGAAGATGGAGAAAAACCCATTAAATGAGGGCCGGTATGACATGAATCTAACCGGTGAATCATTCCGGAATATGAAGTTAGATATTGAAGGAGATAAATATGATATCAATACCACTGGCCATGCAATGGATTTTGAAAATGGGAATCCAACAAATCAACCAACATCTGGGCGGATTTTCGGTCTTGATGCAGATAATAAAAATGAGTATCGGGAAAATGTATTATATCCCGATTTGGCCGCTGCGATAGAATATGAAACCGGTGTAAAATTCAAATAATATGAGCTGTCAATATTGCGAATACGAAAAACAAAGAAGGGAGACCCTTTATGAAAACGCAAGGAACCACGCCCGGGAAAAGGGGCTCGAAGAAATTGCTATTGTTAAAACGAAAAATGGATTCCTCGGATTCCGGGAACCAAACGACGAATCCCTCCAGCGACTTGAAGTCGTGGAGTATTTACACATCGGCGAAAGAACTTCCGTTTAACATTTTCCAGACTATTTGCATAGAAGAAAAGCTGGAATTGCTTATAAAGGATGGGAATCCTCCCGTGTCGGAACTGATTAATGCGTGGCTGAATATTTATACGGAATATTCCGATGCTTTGGATAGCAGGTATTCTGCAACGATGGAAGAAAGCATGGATACAGAAGTTTTGCGAACAAAGACCATGCTGGTACACAATATTATTCAGATTTTAAGCAAAAAGCATTATCCGGAATTAATAGATATTCTTCGCCAGCATGGATATCCTTTCAAATTCGATTGTAATAATCCGGAAGAATATCATAGAGACATTTCCCGGGTGGTGACAAGAAGCAAATTTTGGGTACTAAAGCTGCAGCAAAAAGACGCAGAAAATAAATTATACACAAAGACAGCAAAACCGACCTATGAGCACTTCGCAGAATGCCTTTTTGCATTAAGCATGTATGCAGGCTATGAAATCCGGGCTTATGATATAACGGCTTTTGAATTTGCTACACGGTATAAAGCAATGATGGCATACTATAATATGAAACGTAAACCACAAATTGATGATTAATGGCCTCAGAATATATAATTGATTTTCTTGGTGAAGGTGCTTTGGATCAGATTCAGCATCAGGTACCCGATGCTTTGGATGCTATTGCAAAACAGATTGTGGAGATAAACAATTTGGTTTCAAATACAAGTAAGGTAGGTAATGTAGGCAATACGCGACAATTAATTGATAATCTAAATCAATTGAATATTGCGCAAGGCGCAGCTGTAAAAATTAGCCAGCAGCTGCAACAAATGAGAAAACTGGAAATAGCTGGCACAAAGGAATTGCTATCTGTTCAAAAGGCAGCTTCTGATGCTGAAATAAAAGCGAATAATGATGCAAATAAAATAACCACAGCCAATATTCAAGCCTCAATAAATGCTATAAAGCAAAAAGCTGATGCGCAAAAAGCAGCTTCTGCACAATTAATTAAATCTTATAATGATGAGCAGCAAGCCCAAATAGATAATATTAATCTGACAAAAAAGTTACAAGCACAGGTAGATACAATAAATAAGCAAAAAGAAGCTCAGGCCAAAGCCGCATCAAAAGAACTCATAAATCAATATGATAAGGAAAATCAGGCTCAATTAGACAACATTAAGCAAGCAAGACTTTTACAAAAGGCCATTGATGATATAAACAGGAAAAAAGCACAGGAGGAGGCGCAAATAAGAAAAAACAATGATGCCTATGAACAATTGAAGATAGAATATAATGCTGCTGCTGCAAATGCAAAAACTTTAGCCGCTGAATATTTCAATCTTCAAAGGTCTGGTCAAGCCGGATCAAATGAATTGAAGGAGATGGGTATACAGGCTCGCGATGCGAGTAAACAGGCTTTATCGCTTCATAAGGAACTTTTAGGCATTGAACAGGCGGTAGGCCAAAGCCAGCGAAATGTCGGTAATTATAATGCTCTCTTATTTGAAACAAATCAGATTTTACGAGAGCTTCCAAACTTCGCTATAAGTGGCCGCACGGGAATACTTTCTCTATCTAATAACCTACCAATGTTCGCTGATCAATTCCAAAGAGTAGCGAAAGAAATTGACGAAACGACGGGTAAGGCTAAAGGATTTGGAGGAGCATTAAAAGAAGTAGGAGGGGCAATATTTAGCTGGCAAACTTTATTAATACTTGGTGTTACGTTCCTTGTTCAATATTCCGATCAAATAACTGCATGGGCTAAATCTTTATTTTCCGGATCTGCTGCCGCAGCCAAAATGGCCGAAAACCAAAGAGAATTAAATGATGTGACGCAAAAAGCAACAGAAACAGCGAAAGAAAATGCGGCTGAAACGGCATCCAGCGCCGAAATACTCTACAAGGCGGCTACCGATACAAATAATTCCATGAAGGACCGGAAACGGGCGGCACAGGAAATGATCGATCAATGGCCCCAAATATTTGCCGGGTTTTCACAAGAGGCTATCATGGCCGGTAAAGCAAAAGATGCATATGATGAACTTACTGAAGCTATAGAAAGAAAAATTGCACTGGACGTTAATGAAGAACAGGCAAAGACATTATATAAGCAGATGGCCGATGCAAAGGAGGCCCTGCAGCAGCAGCAGGATGCCGTAAATGCTTTTGTAAAATTCGATGCTATGATGAAAGGGCAGGTAAGGGCTTCTCAAAAAGATATTAATGAATTTCAGAAACAAAATGCAAAGGCTATAGCGCAAGGTGCAAATACTTCTAAAAAGGATATGAATGCCTTAATTGATGTATATACTCAGGCTTATGCCCAATATCATGGTCTGACTTCAAAAATCGCTAAGGATAAGGAAAATATTGATTCATTATTGAATAATAGTCCAGATAATAAAAAATCTGGCAGGCCTGTTGATACAACAAACGCAGAAATTTCTTCCGGCAATGATCTTATTGAGGCCCAGGCCCGGCTAAATAAAGCCCAAATTGAGGCTGATGCGGCCGCACAGAAGGAAATATCCGACAATCAGAAAAATAGCCTTGACCAGCGTCTGGCTGCCTATGGTCAATATGTAAATGATCAGATCGCTTTATATGAACTTGATAGCGGTGTTGAATTGGCCCAGGTTCAAAATAAGCTGTCCAAAATCGAAGAAATAGAGAAAATTGATGCCAGCAAACGAACGAAGCAGCAACAAAAATTACTTCTTGATAAAGATGCATTACTTACACAAGAATCGGCCATTGAAACCGAGCATGCATCTAAGGTTAGTGCTATTTGGAGTAATGCAGCAAAAGAACAATCTGAGATTATAAAATCTTCAAGCATTGAAACATTGCGGGAGATTTCACAATCGATGCAGGAAATCGAATCTCAAATAGATAGCCAAACCAGGGATAATATTGATTTAATACAGCAGAATTTTTTAAATGGAAATATATCATATGAAAAAGCGCAGCAGCGAATAAAATTAGTTCAAGATAAGGGAGCTATTGATAGTGCTCAACGTCAAATTGAGGCATATAAGGCAATATTAAATGCAGGTGGATTAACGGCTGACGAAATTATTAAAATAGAAAAAAATCTTAATGATGAAGAAAATAAACTTACGGATGGCAGAGTAAAATATTTTAAGGACAAAGAAGATGAAAGAAAGAAAAAAGCTGAAGATACTGCGAATGCTATCAAGGGAATTTCAGAAGCATCCTTTGATGCATTATTTGGAGTTCTTGATAATGTAAATAAAAAACAGATTGATAACATATCACAACAAAAAACAGCCATTGATGCCAGATACCAAGCGGAAATAGATGCCATTAATAATAGTTCAATCAGTGATGATGAGAAACAAAAAAAATCCGCTCAACTTTCGGCCCAACAAGCGGCAATGGATGCAAAATTGGATGCAGAAACAAGAAAAAGAAACCAGCAAGAGGCTATATATGATAAGGCATCAACCATATTTAAAATCACATTAAATACTGCCGAACAAGTTTCTAAATTAATTGCTACGCCTCCATTAGCCATAGCTGCTGCGGCAGAGGGTGCTGCACAATTAGTCATTGCCGCTACGGCGCCTATACCACATTATTGGCAAGGCACAGATAACCACCCTGGCGGCCCGGCTATAGTGGGCGAACGCGGCCCTGAATTAGTAAATCTTCCTTCAGGATCTTCTTTTATAACGCCGGGCATACCTACTGTTATGGACCTACCCAGGCATACCGAAGTAATACCGCATCAGGAAATAATGAATGCCGCACATGTAGAGGCGCTGCGACAGGTGTCAGGAATAAAAAATGTGCAGCCCGATAACTATGCTATGGCTATGATAAAAGCTTACGAGAGCCAAACGTCAAAAATAATTCATGCTATTAAAAATAAACAGGAAGTGCATTTCAAATGGAGCAATGGAGAATTAAAGAAAAGCATAAAACATGGGAATAGCTGGACGCATTATGTTGATAATGTCGTTTAACTATAGTTTGAAGCTGAATCCTAAGTGTATGGGAATTAATATTGAAGAATACGGGAGTTTGGCATTATTATCACTTTTGATGCCATTAATATAATGAGCATTATAATGAAGGTAGGTTGGAGTAATTCCGAAAGTGATGCCAGAAAAATCGCTAATACTATAGGTAAATTCAGCATTTAATCCGAAAGAATATGAAAAGGAATATTCATAATCATTAAACTGTTTGGGAACACTTAATCTGAATGGAGTGCCAGCCAGTAATCCGAAAGTGAACTGCTGTTTTTTTGAATAGAATGACTTTTCAGTGAAAATAAATGGCATTAGACAAGGTGCAAAAAGTTTATTATCAGCATCAATAATCACATTAAACATATTTGTACCAATACCAAATTTATAGGATTTGCTGCTGTATGCAACTTTTAAACCTACAAAATATGAGGCGTATCCAATA
>Ga0164243_10013754_pt1 | contig 11352 bp, 10 predicted proteins | sample OricompcompostOP_FD_108781 | JGI IMG/M metagenome (GOLD analysis project Ga0164243, IMG submission 108781) | Organic Plus compost microbial communities from Emeryville, California, USA - Original compost - Organic plus compost (OP) | ecosystem: Engineered > Solid waste > Mixed feedstock >... | reverse complement strand
TCGGCGTAGAACTCCACCCAACGCAGCGCTTCGAGCGGGCGCGCACCCTCGCGGCTGAGGATGTCGGCCCAGCGCCTCAGGCGCTGCTGGCGCGTCATCGGCGGGCGGGCTTCGGTGATGTCTGCGACGGCGCGAACCTGATCCAGACGCTGGTAGAGCATGATGATGCCTCCTGCGGCCTCCGAGCGCGCGGGCTGTCCCAAGCTGCCGGGTGGCGGGGCGGCGGCCGAAGCCGCGAGGGCGGACGCCTCGCCGTCATCGTGCGCAACCCGCGAGGCCGGCTCCGGTTCCAGGGCGTCAAAAGCGGCGCCGTGAGTAACCGAAGTTGGTGCGCCGGCGGTCGAGCGCGGAGATGCTGGGTCTCGCGAAGGCGATGCAGCGCCGGTTCCCCCGCCAGGCGCCCATTCCCCACCGCCTTCGCGCGGCGCAGGACCTCGGCATTGACACCTTGCGCTGAGCGCGTCGCGCCGCTTCCCCCGCGGCGCGACGCGACGAGGGGGCTCCGGCGCGATCGTCGACAGCAGCGAAGTCCGCAGCGAGCCGCCGCTCCGGCGGCGGGCGTCGCGCGGAAGCTCCTCTACGGGCGGCCAAGAGGCCGCCGGCCGCTGAATTCGTCGTCGCTGTCAAAAACGCCGCGTGCGCCTATCAAATGACAGCTTTCCACGGCCGAGCTTGGCCTATCGTTCCTGTACAGATCACGTGATCGCACGCCGCCGCCATCTCTCCCCTTTGCGAGGCGACGTAACTTCCCCTCGGCGGGCCCGCCGAGGGGACTTTGTTTTCCGGGTCAAGCCGTTGCGGCGCGACTGAGGCGCTGGAGAGGATCGCCGTCGGCGCGACCTCAGCTGGCGCGGCGGGAGCCGGTCTTGGCGCCGCGGGAAGGGCGGCCGGCCTTGGGCGGCGGCAGCCGCACAGGTCCGCTGCGGCCGTCGCGGGCCGAGCGCCAGCCGTTGATCCAATCGACCGCGCCGCCGCGGCCTTGACGGCCCAGGCTGACCGCGAGCGGCCGGCGATCGCTGGTGAAGCATTCCTGCATGAAGACGCGCCGTGCGCTGATCAGGGCGTCGAGCTCGTCGTCGAAGCGCATCTCGAATCCGGACGCCCCGTCCTCAGCGTGCATGACGATCACGTACTTCGATGGCATGCGGTTCCCTCTGGTCTCCGCTGGTTGTGTTGGACGCGGGTACGGGAACGCTCAGTACGAAGATTCGGTGCGTCTGGATCGCTCAGCCTAGCGCAGCTGCGCGACAGAGTAGTGACTGGCGACGTATGCGACGGCGACGATTAAAATTCCCCATAGAACCGCAGCGGCGGCCGCCGCCCCCAGCACCGCCCAGCCGCGGCGCGTGATCCCGCGCGGCGGGCGAGGGGCGGCGTCCCGCCGGGGCGAGCCGCGCCCCCGCTCTGGTCCGTCGCGCCCGTAGGCGTCCGGGGAAGGGCGGTGGTTTTCGGCCTCGATCATCTCGGCCCCCAGCATTCGGCGCGATGGGCGGCGCGGCGGCGCCGGCGTGCGGCTCCAAGCGGTAGAACTCGCCAACAACCCTGTGTGCTCCCGGCTGTCCGCCGCGGGCCATGGGCCCTGCGGCCATGTCGCGCGGCAGCGTGCCGGAGCTTGGCTGTTGCGGGCTGATCATATGATGCGTGCGCCCGCGGAATGGCGGCCGCCGCGCCGGGAACAGCGATCCGCCGTCGGCGGAGCAGCGGCGGGACGGCCCGGCCGAACAAGGCGAGGCCGCGCCTGCAGCAAGGTCCGCCGGCCTCAAGCGCCGCCGCCCCAAGGATGATCTCACGCCGACGAGCGCCCGCGCCCGCGGTTAAGCTTAATCTGGCTGGGTTACAGCCTTGACCGGGGCGCATTGCACTGCTCGGCGGCGGCCGATCGCGCCACGAGTGCTGTAGCTTCGTCCACCTAAACGGGCGCCGCCAGCAGCGTGGTACGCTGGGGGCAGTGTTGAAATCTTGCCACCAAGAAAGTTGGTAACATTTGAGGGCGGGTGGATTCGGCGAAATCAGTGGCGTCGGAAGCGCCAAGACAAAGTGACGAATCGCCATCCAAAGACAATTTGATCACAGCTGTGTGAGTTCAGTGACGTAAAGTGCTGTGAGAAGCTCGGCTTCAGTGGGAGCTTAGTTAACGTTCAGGGGTCCTCGCGTTACAGTTGTATCGTCTGTTGGCGGGTCCATACAACGCGCTGGATCTTTGCAACCTGGGGTGGAGGGGCAATCAATGCCTATGTCCGGCGAAGTCGGCGTCATTCCGCGCGAGAGGCAATCTGCTTTCGCAGGTCTCAACGATTTTCGGCAGATGGATGTCGGTCGTGTGCGGACCTTCTGGCGCACGGTCGAAAGAGTCCCTGCTGGCGCCAGCATCGGCGCCGAGAACGAAGCCCGTAAACGGCAGATCGTGGTCGTCTCCGGCTGGATCGCGGAGACCCGCATTCTGCCCGACGGGCGGCGGCAGATCTTCGCCTTCCTGCTGCCCGGCGACGTCGCCAGCGTCACCAGCGCCTCGAACGTCGGCATGCGCGGCCTGGTCGCGCTGACCAACGTCGAGATCGCCGACGCCGCGGCGCTGACCGTCGGCGACCAGGGCGAGCGGGTCGCCGCCTCGCTCAACGAGGCGATCCGTCTGCGTGAGGAGCGGCTGTTCGACCAGATCGTCCGCATCGGCCGGCTGACCGCCAAGGAGCGGGTGCTGAACCTGCTGCTCGAGCTCTACGACCGGCTCGACTCCATCGGCCTGGTCAAGGAGAACACCTTCCGTATTCCGCTCACCCAGGAGGTGTTCGCGGACGCGCTGGGCCTCAGCGTGGTGCACATCAACCGCACCTTGCAACAACTCAGGCGCGAGGGGCTGGTGACGGTCGGGCGCGGCACGGTGACCTTGAACCAACGTCACAAGCTGGCGGCCTTCGCCTGTTACCAGTCTGAGACCCAGGCCGCAGGTTTCGACCGTTCGTCGCGCCGCGTCGGCGGCCTGTCGCACGGCTGATCGTTCTCGTCGACGGCCGGGTCGCGCGCTCCGCGCAGGGCCTGGCCGTCGGTTTTTTCCTGTTTTCAGAATTCCGGGACCCCAGCCTTCAATCTGGCGCCGATAATGGCGAATGATAGTGAAGGTCACCCGTCAAACCGGAACTTTCGACGAGTAAGTTCGGCGCTGTCCCATCGCGCCGCGGTCGGAAGAAAAGCATGGCGGACCAGGGCGCGACCTTCAAATCGTCAGGGCACCCCGCGGTGGAGGGGCTGGTCCGGGCCTGCGGACTGCCGGCCACAACAGCGCACACCCTGGTCGAGCTGGTCGGGCCGATCGAGCGCTATCCCGCCGCCGCCGTCGTCAGTTCGATCGCTCCTGCGCCGCGGCTGAAGTGGATGCTGAGCGGCTGGACCTGCGAGATGCGGGTGCTTCCGGACGGCCGCCGCCAGATCTTCTCGTTCGCGGTGCCGGGCGATCCGGTGCTGTCCCGGCCGGTCAACGCCGCCAATCCCTGCTCGGTGGTGGCGCTGACCAGCGTCGAATGCATCGACGTCGCCCAGACCCTGGCGCGGGCCAAGGACGCCGACCGGGCGGAGATCACCAAGGCGATGAACCATGCGCTCAACCTCGCCCAGGAGCGTCGCTACGAGGACATCATCCGGCTGGGCCGCCGCTCGGCGCTGCAGCGGCTCGCCGACCTGCTGCTGGAATTGCACGACCGGCTGGAGCAGATCGGCCTGGTCGACGAGCGCGGCTTCCATCTGCCGTTGACCCAGGAGCATCTCGCCGACGCCTTGGGCCTCAGCGTGGTGCACGTGAACCGCAGCCTGAAGACCCTGCGGCTTGACGGCATGGCCACCTTCCGCTTCGGCCGGGTGACCCACATCGACCGCGACCGGCTGGCCCAGCTCTGTCGGATCTGACCGCCGTCAGGCGGCGCCGTCGCCATCCGGATCGTGCGCGGCGACAAGGCAGGTGCAGCCCGACGGGCCGCTCACCAGCTCCTTCTTCGGGGTCTCGTCGAGCGCCAGGAAGTCGCCCTTGCGGTAGGGCTTGCCGTCCGCGAGCAGCGCGCCCTCGATCACCAGCAGCTCGGCCACCGGCTGCGGCAGGTCCAGCGGCAAGGTCACGCCGGGCGCGGCCTTGACCAGGTAAACCGCCTCGCCTAGGCCGCTGGCGCCGTTGACGGCGGTGAACTCCAGGCCCGGCTGCAGCACCTGGGTCTCGCCGTTGCTGAGTTCGCTCGGCGCGACCCCGGCCGCGCCCAGCGCCTGGACGCGGCTGGCGCAGCGCGGGCAATACTCCACATGGCGCGTCAGCAGTAACGCTGCGCCCGGGGAGCAGTCGCCGATCAAGAAGTTCGCCAATGCTTGGGCGCTGGGATGGTGCGTCGGCGCCATCAGCGACCCGCGTTGCGGTAATCGTATTCGGTCGTTACAACTAAGGGATGTGGCATATTGGTCCCGACCGCTCGTTCGAGCGGAGCCTTTGCGCGGATCGGAGGCAAATTGCAACGCTTCAGGACCCCATCGTGTGTTCCTAAGCACTAAATACAACTGGGGCGTGTTTAGTTGCGTCCTCTACAGCTTCAATGGCGCGCAAACAGAAGCAACGGCGCCGGACACACCGGCGTCTCGCGACTTTGCCGGGTAGTTCGTGGCCTTGCTGTGACAAAATGGACGCGATCCCGTGAACGTGACGGGATCGCGCCGCGGTTCAGAAGCCTTCGACGATGACGCCGCGGTATTCGGCCGCCTTGAGGCGGTGCTGCACGGCGTCCTGATACTCGGGACTGTAGTACCAAGCCTTCGCCGCCTCGACGCTGGGGAACTCCAGCACGACCACGCCGTCGGGCGGCGAGCCCTCGAGCGGCGTCTGTGCGCCATACACCGCCAGCGGCTTCAGCCCGAACTTGCTCGGGTCCGAGCCCTTGTCCCGGTATTTCGCCATCTCCTCCGGATCCCGCACCTCGCTCTCGCGGAAGAGCACGACATAGGCGGCCATCATTTCGCTCCCTTGAATGTAGTTTTGCCGACGAGAGCTAAGGCCCATGGCACGGCCAAGTCCAGGCCGACGCGCAGCCAGTAAAGCGCAGACGCCGCCAGCTGCTGGCGATCGGCGAGGGCGAGACGCCGCAATCGCGGCCCGGAAACCGCGAGTTCCGCCCCCTTCCGGCGTCGGGCGCCCAGGCTTTGGGCGCCCCGGCCCCCGTTGCGCTCAAGGATCGGACAAGCTGGGGCGCAAGGGCTCGGCGGCGGTGTTACGATTTGAGTGAAACGTAATAACGCCCGAGGGTCCCTCCATGACGACCGACACCGTTTCCCAGCTCGCGCGCCTGAGCGTCAGCCTGCCGGCGGAACTGCTCGCCCAGCTCGACGCCATGGTCGCCGAGCGCGGCCTGCCGAGCCGCTCGCAGATGATCGCCGAACTGATCCGCCACGAGCTCGCCGAGCACAGCGAAGGCGTGGCCGGCGCGGTGCTGGCCGGCACCATCACCTTGATCTACCGCGCCGAGCGCGGCCGCGTCCGCCAGGCGCTGGCCGACGCGCAATGCGAGTTCCTCAAGGAGGTGATCTCCTCGCAGCATGTCTTCCTGGAGGAGGACCAGTCGCTGGAGGTGCTGCTTGTGCAAGGCCCGTCCGAGCGGCTGAACGCCCTGTGCGACCGGCTGCGGAAGATCCGCGGCGTCCAACAGATCAAGCTCGTCACCACCACCGCCCTCCTGCCGCCGCTGCATGCGCACGGCGCCGAGGACGTCTCCGCATCCCTCCAGTCAGGCCAGACGAGATGACCGAGTTCAGCACCGCCGATCCCGCCGGCGCCCGCGCGCACGCCCGCGCCATGGCCGGCCTGCGCGTCGAATCCCAGCCGACCGTGCCCGCCAGCGCGGCGGAGGACCGGCCGGAGGGCGTGGACCCCCAGGCCATGCTGTGGGCCGAGACCATCGCCCCGGGCGGCTATGCGGCCAAGCGGCTGAACCGCGGCGCGCGCCTCCGGCTGGTCGACCTGAAGGGCGACGCCTGCGTCTCGATGCTGCTGTTCAACGCCGAACGGCCGGTCGAGCGGCTGAACGTCGCCGACACCCAGAAGGTGCAGTGGAACGCCTATCTGGACGCCGGCAAGCTGCTGCTGTCCGACATGGGCAAGGTGCTGATGAGCATCGTCGAGGACACCGCCGGCGCGCACGACGCCTTCTGCGGCGCCTCCAACGCGGCCTCCAACGCGCGCAAGTACGGGACGGGGGACAACTGGGGCCCGCATCCCAACGCCCGCGACCGGTTCATGCTCGGCGTCGCCAAGTTCGGCCTGGGCCGCAAGGACATCCACCCTTGCGTGAACTGGTTCAAGGGCGTGCGCATCGCCGAGGACGGCGCCACGCGCTTCAACCTCGGGCCCTATGCCCCCGGGCGGCAGGTGACCCTGCGCGCCGAAATGGACGTGATCGTCGTGCTGGCCAACTGCCCGCACGTGCTCGATCCGCGGCCGGAGTACGCCGTGACTCCGGCCCGCGTGCTGGCCTGGCGCGGCGAGCCGACGCCCGAGAACGATCCCATCCGCAACGCCACCCCCGAAGGCCTGCGCGCCTTCCAGAACGTGGAAGAGGACCTGCGCCGGTGAGCCTGCCCCCGATGCCCGACCTGACCGGCCCGATCGTCCTCGACGAGGTGGTCCCCGCCCGCGCGCCCTGGACCGCCGTGGTCAGAAAGGGCCAGACCCTGCGGATCGTCGACCTGGAGGGGAACCAGGCCGTCGACTTCCTGATGTACGCCCTGGCCGACGACGCCGAGCGCTATTCCGCCCAGGACACCATCGCCGCCCAGGGCAACATCTTCCTGCGCACCGGCTCGGTGCTGATGTCCAACGAGGGCAATCCGATGGGCGTCGTGACCGGCACCAGCGTGGAGTATCACGACACCATCGGCGGGGCCTGCTCCTGCGAGAGCAACACCCTGCGCTACGGCCACCACACCAAGAGCCAGCACGCCTGCGTGGAGAACTTCCTGCAGGGCAACGCCCGCTACGGCCGCGGCAAGCGGGACATGGTCTCCAACATCAACTGGTTCATGAACGTGCCGGTGGAGGCCGACGGCGCCCTCGGCATCGTCGACGGCATCTCCGCGCCCGGCCTCTACGTCGACATGCGCGCGGAGATGGACCTTGTGGTGGTGGTCTCCAACTGCCCGCAGATCAACAACCCCTGCAACGGCTTCGATCCGACGCCGGTGCGCATGGTCATCGCCGGCTGAGCGGGGCGAAACAAAGTGTTCACCAAGGTCTTGATCGCCAACCGCGGCGCCATCGCCTGCCGCATCATCCGCACGCTGCGCCGGATGGGGGTAGCCTCGGTCGCCGTCTTCTCCGACGCCGACGCCGGTTCGGCCCACGTCAGCCTGGCCGACGAGGCCGTGCGCCTGGGCCCGGCGCCCGCCGCCGAAAGCTATCTGGACGTCGAGGCGGTGCTGGCCGCCGCCAAGGCCACGGGCGCCCAGGCGATCCATCCGGGCTACGGCTTCCTCTCGGAAAACGCCGCCTTCGCCGAGGCCTGCGAGGCCGCCGGGATCGTCTTCATCGGCCCGACGCCGGCCAACATCCGCGCCTTCGGCCTGAAGCACACGGCGCGGGACCTGGCCCAGGCCCAGGGCGTGCCGCTGGCGCCCGGAACCGACCTGCTCACCGACGCCGAGGCGGCGCGCGCTGCCGCCGAGGCGATCGGCTATCCGGTGATCCTGAAGGCCACCGCCGGCGGCGGGGGGATCGGCATGCGGGTCTGCGAGGACGCCGCCGGCCTGTCGGAAGCCTTCGCCGCCGTCGTCCGCCTGGCCGGGGCCAACTTCTCCGACGGCGGGGTCTTCCTGGAGCGATACGTCCGCCGCGCACGGCACATCGAGGTGCAGGTGTTCGGCGACGGCCGGGGCAGGGTGGTCGCGCTGGGCGAGCGGGACTGCTCGCTGCAGCGGCGCAACCAGAAGGTCGTCGAGGAGACCCCCGCGCCGCACCTGCCGCCGGCCACCCGCAGCGCGCTGATGCAGGCCGCCGTCGACCTTGCCCGGGCCGTCGACTACCGCTCCGCCGGCACGGTCGAATTCCTCTACGACGCCGAGCGCGACGACTTCTTCTTCCTCGAGGTCAACACCCGCCTGCAGGTCGAGCACGGCGTGACCGAGCAGGTCACCGGCGTGGATCTCGTCGAATGGATGGTCCGCGGCGCGGCCGGGGACTTCGCCTTCCTGGACGCGCCGATCCCGCAGCCCCGCGGCGCTTCGATCCAGGCCCGCCTCTACGCCGAGGATCCCGGGCAGGATTACCGGCCGAGCTCCGGCGTGCTGACGGAGGTGGGTTTTCCGGAGGACGCCCGCGTCGACGGCTGGGTCGCCGCCGGGACCGAGGTCAGCGCCTTTTACGATCCGCTGCTCGCCAAGTTGATCGTCACCGCGCCGACGCGCGAAGAGGCCGTCGCGAAGCTGCAGGCCGCGCTCGACGTCAGCCGGCTCGCAGGCCTGGAGACCAACCTCGACTGGCTGCGTCACGTGGCCCGCAGCGAGCCGTTCGTCTCGGGCCAGGTCTCGACCCGGGCCCTGGCCGAGCTGCCCTACCGCGGCCGCACCGTCCGCGTGCTGAGCGGCGGCGCGTCGACCACGGTGCAGGACTATCCGGGCCGGCTCGGCTACTGGGACGTCGGCGTGCCGCCGTCGGGGCCGATGGACGCCCTCTCGCTGCGGCTCGGCAACCGGCTGCTCGGCAACGAGGAGGGGGCGGCGGGGCTGGAGATCACCGGCCTTGGCCCAAGCCTGGTGTTCAACGCCGACACCGTCGCCTGCCTGGCGGGCGCGGAGCTGGACGCCAGCCTCGATGGAGCGCCGGTCGCCGCCTATGCGCCGTTCCGGATCGCCGCGGGCCAGACGCTGAAGCTCGGCCGCGTGAAGAACGGCGGCCTGCGGGCCTATCTGCTGGTCGCCGGCGGCTTCGACGTGCCGCTCTATCTCGGCAGCCGCTCCGGCTTCACGCTCTGCGGCTTCGGGGGACACGCCGGGCGGGCGCTGGCCGCCGGCGACGTGCTGCACTTGCCGGCCCCAGGCGAGGTTCGCTGCGGAAGCCCGCCGACGGAGCTGCGGCCGCAGATCGGCAAGGCCTGGACCTTGCGGGTGCTCTATGGCCCGCACGGGGCGCCGGACTTCTTCACGCCGAAGGACGTGGAGACCTTCTGCGCGACCGACTGGGGCGTGCACTACAACTCCAACCGCACCGGCGTGCGACTGGTGGGGCCGAAGCCCGAATGGGCGCGGCGCGACGGCGGCGAGGCCGGGCTGCACCCGTCGAACATCCACGACAACGCCTACGCCATCGGCGCGGTCGACTTCACCGGCGACATGCCGATCATCCTGGGGCCGGACGGGCCTTCGCTGGGCGGCTTCGTCTGCCCCTTCGTGGTGATCCAGGCCGACCTCTGGAAGGTCGGCCAACTGGCCCCGGGCGACGCGGTGCGGTTCGTACCCGTGGACGACGAGACGGCGGTCGCCGCCGAGCGGGCGCAGGACGAGCTGGTGGCGCGGCTGCAGCCCCCTCCACCGCTTCGCGGTCCCTCTCCCCCTGTGGGGGAGGAGAGGCGCGGCGGGCGCCGGGACCCCGAAGGGGTGGAGGGGGTTCGCCGTCTAGGCTCCCCCATCCTCGGCCGCATCCCGGCCCAGGGGCATCGGCCCGAGGTCGTCTACCGCCGCCAGGGCGACCGGAACCTGCTGGTCGAGTACGGGCCGATCGTGCTGGACCTGGAGCTGAGGCTGCGGGTGCACGCCCTGATGCTGGAGCTTCAGGCCCTGGCCCTGCCGGGGGTGATCGACATCACCCCGGGCATCCGCTCGATGCAGATTCACTACGACAGCCGGGTTCTTTCCCAGCCGCGCCTGCTGCAGGCGCTGGCGGGCGCCGAGGAGCGGCTGGGCGGGCTGGACGACTTCGAGATCCCGTCGCGGATCGTGCGCCTGCCGCTCTCGTGGAAGGACCCGGCGATCTACGAGACGATCAACAAGTACATGGCCTCGGTGCGCGACGACGCGCCCTGGTGTCCGGACAACATCGAGTTCATCCGCCGGGTCAACGGCTTGGCGTCGGAAGATGAGGTTCGGAGGATCGTCTTCGACGCGCGCTACCTGGTTATGGGGCTGGGCGACGTCTATCTCGGCGCGCCGGTCGCCACGCCCGTCGATCCGCGCCACCGGCTGGTGACCACGAAGTACAACCCCGCCCGCACCTGGACCCCGCCGAACGTGGTCGGCATCGGCGGCGCCTACATGTGCATCTACGGCATGGAGGGGCCGGGCGGCTACCAGCTGTTCGGCCGCACCATCCAGGTGTGGAACACCTGGCGCCAGACGAACGCCTTCACCGACGGCAAGCCCTGGCTGCTGCGGTTCTTCGACCAGGTGCAGTTCTTCCCCGTCTCGGCCGAGGAACTGAGCGAATGGCGGCGCGACTTCCCGCTCGGCCGCCGCGAGATCGACGTCGCCACCGAGACGTTCCGACTTGCCGATTATCGAAAGTTCCTGGCCGGCAATGCGGAAAGCATTGGGGAATTCCAGGCGCGCCGCCAGGCCGCCTTCGACGCCGAGCGGGCCGATTGGGAGCGCAGGGGCGAGTTCGACCGGGTCGCCGCGCTGACGGCTGAGGCCGACGCCGGTGAGACGGCGGTCGAGATCGAGATCCCCGCCGGCGCCGAGCTGGTGGAGGCCCCGTTGGGCGGCAGCGTCTGGAAGATGCTGGTCCGACCCGGCGACCGGGTCGAGAAGGGCGCGGTCATCGCCGTCATCGAAGCCATGAAGACCGAGTGCGACGTCGCCAGCCCGGAGGCCGGGACGGTGCGCGCCGTCTACGCCGCCGAGCGCCAGGCGATCGCCGCCGGCGCCCCCATGATCGCCCTGGAGCCCGCCTGATGCCCGTCCTCAACGTCGTCGAGATCGCCGCGGACGTGCAGGCGCAGCGGCGCTCCGCCGAGGCGGTCGCCCGCGAGGCGCTGGCGCGGATCGAGGCCTATGACGCGGTCCAGGCGCACGCCTGGATCGAGCGGCCGAGGCCGGCGGAGATCCTGACCCGCGCCCGGACCGTCGATGCGCGCATCGCCGCGGGCGAGATCCTGCCGCTGGCCGGGGTGCCGTTCGCGGTGAAGGACAACATCGACGTCGCCGGCGTGCCCACGACCGCGGCCTGTCCGAGCTTCGCCTATCGGCCCGACGCCTCGGCCACGGTGGTGGCCAGGCTGGAGGCCGCCGGCGCGATCATGATGGGCAAGACCAACCTCGACCAGTTCGCGACGGGCCTCGTCGGCGCGCGCAGCCCCTACGGCGCGCCCGGCTGCGTCTTCAACCGTGACTACGTCAGCGGCGGCT
>Ga0164243_10013753_pt1 | contig 11352 bp, 8 predicted proteins | sample OricompcompostOP_FD_108781 | JGI IMG/M metagenome (GOLD analysis project Ga0164243, IMG submission 108781) | Organic Plus compost microbial communities from Emeryville, California, USA - Original compost - Organic plus compost (OP) | ecosystem: Engineered > Solid waste > Mixed feedstock >... | reverse complement strand
TCGCCGGCACCACCGACCTGCTGGCGCTGACTCGGCTCGTCGCCGCCGCGGGCCGCGTCATCTGCGGCGACAGCGGCGTCGCGCACCTGGCGACGGCGCTCGGCACGCCGTCGGTCGTCCTCTTCGGCCCGACCTCGCCGGCGGTCTGGGGCCCGCCGCCCGACCGCCCCCGGCACGTCGTCCTCTGGCACCCGCGGCAGCGGACCGGCGACCCGCACGCCGACCGCCCCGACCCGGCGCTGCTGGCGATCGGCGCCGAGGAGGTGATCGCCGCCTCCGCGCGGCTGCCGGGCCGCCGCGGCACGGCCGGGGAGCGCGCCGATCCCGGCAGACCGACCGGCGCCGCCGACCGCCCCGGCCCGGCCGCCGACCGCGCGGCCGGCCGCCCCGCGCGCCCGCCCGGCCTCACGGCTTCAGCTGGACCTTGAAGCAGCCGTCCTGCTTCTTCTGGAAGATCTCGTAGGCGCGCGGAGCGTCGTCGAGCGGCAGGCGGTGGGTGGCGTAGTCGTCGACGCCGAGCGGGTCGCCGTCGCCGGTCAGCAGCGGCAGGATGTCGTCGATCCAGCGGCGCACGTTCGCCTGGCCCTGCCGCACCGTGATCTGCTTGTCGAACAGCTGCAGCAGCGGCATCGGGCTGGCCGCGCCGCCGTAGACGCCCGACAGCGAGATCGTGCCGCCGCGCCGCACCAGCTCGATCGCGGTGTGGAGCGCGCTGAGGCGGTCGATCCCGGCGGTCGTCATCAGCTTCTGCGCGGCGACGTCGGGCAGCAGCGCGGTGAGCCGCTGCGCGAGCTTGCCGATCGGCGCCCCGTGGGCCTCCATCCCGACGGCGTCGATCACCGCGTCGGGACCGCGGCCGCCGGTCAGCTCGCGCACGTGGCCGGCGAGCCCGTCGCGCTCGGCCTCCAGGTCGAGCGCGACGACGCCGTGCCCCCGCGCCCGCGCCAGCCGGTCGGGCACGAGGTCGATCCCGATCACGACCTCGGCGCCCTGGTGCTGGGTGATCCGCGTGCACATCTCGCCGATCGGCCCGAGCCCGAGCACGGCGACGCTGCCGCCCTGCGGGACGTCCGCGTACTGGACCGCCTGCCACGCCGTCGGCAGCACGTCGGAGAGGTAGAGGAAGCGGTCGTCGGGCGGCCCCTCGGGAACCGTGATCGGCCCGTACTGCGCCTGCGGCACGCGCAGCAGCTCGGCCTGGCCGCCGGGGACCTGGCCGTACAGCTTCGTGTAGCCGAGCAGCGCCGCGCCGGTCCCGTACTCGCGCACCTGCGTCGTCTCGCACTGCGACTGCAGCCCCTGCCCGCACATCCAGCAGTGGCCGCAGGAGATGTTGAACGGGATCACGACCCGGTCGCCCGGTCTGATGTGGGAGACCTCGGAGCCGACCGCCTCGACGATCCCCATCGGCTCGTGGCCGAGGACGTCGCCGGCGTCGATGAAGGCGCCGAGCACCTCGTACAGGTGGAGGTCCGAGCCGCAGATCGCCGTCGAGGTGACTCTGACGATCGCGTCGGTCGGCTGCTCGATCGTCGGGTCCTGAACGGTGTCGACGCGGACGTCGCGGGTGCCATGCCAGGCGACCGCCTTCATCGCCGGCTCCTTTCCTTGGGGACGGTGTCGGTGGCCGCCCCGTACCCGAAGGCGCCGTCCCGAATCGATCAGCGCATCGGGCCCTGCTCGAAGCGCGGCAGGAGCTCCTTCGCCCACGTGTCGAAGAAGGCGTCCTGCAGCGGCCCGACCTGCTGCACGTAGAGCTCGTCGACGCCGGCCTCCTCGTAGCTGCGCAGCGCCTCCAGGTGACGGTCGAGGTCCGGTCCGCACGGGACCGGCGAGCCGGCGATCTGCTCCTCGCTCACCAGCTCGCTCGCCTGCATGAAGTGCTCGGGCGTCGGCAGCACCTGCGACAGCTCGCCGGGCAGCTGCTCGGTCGGCCACAGCCGGTGGAGCGTCTTGTGAGCCTCGCCCTCGTCGGGGCCGAAGCAGACCTTCGCGCCGGCCTGCACGATGCCTCTGCCGCCCTCGGCGCGATACTGCCCGATCAGCTCGCTGTCGGGCGTGGTCGTGACGAAGCCGTCGCCGACGCGGGCGGCCATGCTCGTCGCCTTCGGCCCGAAGGCAGAGACGAGCACCGGCGGCGGCGCGTCGGGCAGGTCGTAGAGGCGGGCGTGCTCGACGACGTAGTGGCGACCGCGGTGGTGGACGACCTCGCCGCTCCACAGCTTGCGCATCACCTCGATCGCCTCCTCCAGCAGCTCGATCCGCTCGTCGGCGCCGGGCCAGCGGTCGCCGAGGACGTGCTCGTTGAGCGCCTCCCCGCTGCCGACGCCGAAGGTGAAGCGGCCGTCGAGCAGGATCGCGCTGGTCGCCGCCGCCTGGGCGACGATCGCCGGGTGGATGCGGATCGTCGGGCAGGTGACGCCGGTGCCGAGCGGCAGGTCGGTCGCCTGCGCGATCGCGCCGATCGCCGTCCAGACGAACGGGCTGTGGCCCTGCTCGTCGTTCCACGGGTGGTAGTGGTCGGAGATCCACAGCCCGGAGAAGCCGGCCGCCTCGGCGCGCACCGCCAGCTCGACGACGTCTCTGGGCCCGAACTCCTCGCAGGAGAGGAAGCAGCCGATCTTCATGGCCGGCCCCCTACCCCGGCGCGCGGCGGTCTAACAGGACGGCCGGCCGCTCACCCGAAGCAGCCGGCCGCCGTCACCAGCTCGGCGCGCATGTTGCGCTCCATCATCCGCAGCGCGGCGTCGCTCAGCTCGCGGTCGATGTGGGCGACGCCGTCGGTGACGACGCGGACCGTCAGTCTGCGCACGTAGGCGTCGAGCGCGGTGTAGAGCACGCACTGCTCGGTCACCTGGCCGGTCAGGATCACGCGCTCGACGCCGCGCTCGCGCAGCAGGTGCTCCAGCGGCGTGCCGTAGAAGGCGCTGTGGCGCGGCTTGATCAGCAGGTCGTGGCGATCGGCCGGCACGATCGGCTCGACCAGCTCCGGGTGGCGGCCGCCCAGCGCCCGCTCGACCAGCTGCTCGCGCGAGACGGCGTAGTCGCCGTGGTTGTCGTTGACGTAGACGACCTCGATTTCGTCGGCCTCGCCGGCCCGCCCGATCAGCTCGGCCAGCGGCCCGACGATCGCCGCCGCGCTCTCCGCCAGCGCGTCGGCGTCGTCGTGGTCGTACGGGTTGAGCATGTCGGTGACGATCAGCGCGCTGCGCTCGGTTCCGGGCACGTCCTCCAGCCTGCTCGCAACCGGGCGCGGCGATGCGTCGATCTGCGCGACCGGCCCGGCTCAGGCCGGCTGCGCGCTGGCGGCCGGCGCCTCGCCGCGCACCGACGGGGCCGCCAGCTCGCGCACCAGCGCCAGCCCGGCCTGGCGTCCGGAGAAGATGCAGCCGCCGACGAACGTCCCCTCCAGCGCGTTGTAGCCGTGGACGCCGCCGCCGCCGAAGCCGGCGACCTCGCCGGCCGCGTAGAGGCCGGGGAGCGGCTCGCCGTCGGGGCGCAGCACCTGCGCGTCGAGGTTGGTCTCCAGCCCGCCGAGCGTCTTGCGCGTGCAGACGTTGAGGCGGACGGCGATCAGCGGGCCGTGCTCGGGGTCGAGCAGCTTGTGCGGCTTGGCGATGCGGGTCCGCTCGGGGCGGTACTTGCGCGCGTTGCGGATCGCCATGATCTGCGCGTCCTTGCCGAACGTGTTGTCGATCTCGTGGTCGCGCAGGCGGATCTGGCGCTCGATCTCGGCGGCGTCGAGCCGCGGGTCGGGCACCAGCTCGTTCATCGCCGCGACGAGGTCGCGGACGTTGTCGCGCACGACGAAGTCGACGCCGTGCCGTCTGAACGCCGCGACCGGCGGCGGCGTCGCGGAGCTGAGCCGGCTGCGGGCGGCCTTGCGCAGGTCCTTGCCGGTGATGTCGGGGTTCTGCTCGGAGCCCGACAGCGCGAACTCGCGCGAGATGATCGACTCGTCGAGGATGAACCACGAGTGGTCGTGGCCGGTCGAGAGGATCCGTCTGAGCGTCCCGAGCGCGTCGAAGCCGGGGAAGAACGGCGCCTCCAGCCGCCTGCCGAGCGCGTCGAACCACATCGACGACGGGCCGGCGATGATGCGGATCGCGTGGTTGGGCCAGACGCTGTTCCAGTTGCGCAGGCCCTCTGGGTAGTGCCACATGCGGTCGCGGTTGACGACGCTCGCGCCGGCCGCCTCGCTGATCCCGAGCATCCGCCCGTCGACGTAGGCGGGGACGCCGGCGATCATCTCCCGCGGCGGCTCGCCCATCCGCTCGCGCGGCCAGCTTCTGCGGATCAGGTCGAAGTCGTGGCCGATCCCGCCGGAGCTGACGATCACCGCCTTGGCGCGCAGCTCGAAGGCGCCGATCTCGGTCCGCGGCGAGGCGACGCCGCGCTCCAGCTCGTCGCACGGCGACAGCACGCCGCCGCGCACGCCGACGACCGCGCCCCGCTCGACGACCAGCTCGTCGACGCGATGGCGGAAGGCGAAGGCGACGAGGCCTCTGCGCTCGGCCGCCTCGATCGGCTCCTGGAAGACGCGCACCAGCTCCGGCCCCGTCCCCCACGTGAGGTGGAAGCGCGGCACCGAGTTGCCGTGGCCGCCCGCGAGGCCCGCGCCGCGCTCGGCCCAGCCGGGCACGGGCAGGGTGCGCAGGCCGAGGTCGCGCAGGTAGCGGCGCTTCTCGGTCGCGGCGAATCTGACGTACGCCTCGGCCCACCTGCGCGGCCAGCGGTCCTCGCGCTCGCGGTCGAAGCCGGCCGATCCGAGCCAGTCGGCGAGCGCCAGCTCATAGGAGTCCCTGATGCCGGCGCGGCGCTGCTCGGGGCTGTCGACGAAGAAGAGGCCGGCGAGCGACCACCACGCCTGGCCGCCGAGGTTTCTGCGGTTCTCCTGGTCGACGATCAGGACGCGCCGGCCGCCCTTGACCAGCTCGTGGGCTGCGACGAGGCCGGCGAGGCCCGCGCCGACGACGATCACGTCAGGGTCTTGCATGCGGCACATCCTTCTCCGTGTAGGCGCCGACGACGGCGAGGAACAGGTCGCGGCGCCGCCGGAGGGCGAGCGCCGTGTCGGGTTCGACGAGGACCTGTGCCGCGGTCCCGTCGTGAACGGCGACGAGCGCCGCCGCGAACGTGTCGCGGTCGACGACGACGCGGCGGCCGACGTGCGCGAGCGCACGGTCGAGGAACGGCAGCAGCAGCCTCGCGATCGCCGCCTCGCGCTCGGCGACGACCGCGCGCAGCCCCGGGGTGCGGAGGGCGTGCGCGTTGAACTCCGACTGGATCCGGAACCAGCGCTCGTCGACGGCGACGACCGAGGCGAAGCGCTCGATCCCGTCCTCCAGCGAGGTCACCGGCTGCACGGTCGCCTCCTCCAGCGCCTGCGCGGCCGCGGTCAGCAGCGCGTCCGTCTGCTGCTGCCACATCGCCAGGAACAGCTCGTCGAGCGAGGCGAAGTTCGAGTAGAAGGCGCCGCGCGTGTAGCCCGCGCGAGCGCAGACGTCCTCGACGCTCGCGCGTCCGAACCCCTCCTCCGCGAAGACGTCCATCGCCGCGTCGAGCAGCCGCTGCCGGGTCTCGGCCCGCCGTCTCGTCACGCGCGGCGGCCGCGTGCCGGCCGCCTCCTGCTGAACGCCGTCGTTCACGATGCAGGACCGTATCAGATACAGATCTGTATCGTGAAGCGGCGCGCGCACGCCCCGCGCGCCGCCGCCGACGCCGGCAGGAACCGCGCGCCGCGCCTGGTAGACAGGTAGGGCATGTCAGGTCGCCACCAGCAGCACCGTTGACGGCGACGAGCCGCTCCCCCGCGTGGCGCAGGCCGGTCGCGATCGCGCTCGTCGCGGTCGCGGGGATCGTCGTCGCGCTCGCCGTCGCCGTGCTCGCGGTGCGGCTCGCGCACGACGGCGAGGCGCTGCCGGGGACGCGGATCGCGGGGATCGAGGCCGGCGGGCTGACCGCCGAGCAGCTGCGCGCGCGGCTGCGCGGCGCCGCCGACCCGCAGCGGCAGGTCGTCGTGCTCGCCGGCGACCAGCGGCTGCGCGTCGCCGCCGCGCAGGCCGGCTACGAGGTCGACCTCGGCAGGTCGGTCGACGCCGCGCTCGGCGCCGGGCGCGACGGCCTCCTCGGCGGCGCCTTCGCGACGCTGGAGGGGCTCGTCTCGACCCGCGAGGTCGAGCTGGAGGCGACCGTCGACGCCGACCGGCTCGACCGCGCCGTCGCGGCGCTGGCCAGGCAGATCGACCGCCCCTCCTTCCCCGGCCGGCTGGAGATCTCCGCGGACGGCGCGCAGGTCGTGGCCGAGCCGCCGCGCGCCGGACGCAGGCTCGACCGCGCCGTCCTGCGCGAGCGCCTCCGGGCCGCCCTGCTCGGCCTCGCGAGCGGACCGGTGCGAGCGCCGGTGGCGCAGCGACCGGTCGTCTCGCAGGCGCAGGTCGACGCCGTCGCCGCCGACGCCGAGCGCTTCCTCTCCGAGCCGCTGATCCTCACCGGCGGCGGGGAGCCGCTCACCGTCGAGCCGGCGAGGCTGGCGCCGGTGCTCGCGCTGGAGCCGCGCGCCGGCGGCCGCCGCGTCCGGCTCGGGGTCGACCAGGCCGAGCTCGACGGGCTCGTCGCGGAGGTCGCGAGCGCACGCGACCGGCCGGCGCGCGACGCGACCGTCGAGGCGCCGGCCCGCGCCGAGGTCGTCGACGGCAAGGAGGACCTCACCTGGAGCGCGCGGCCGGCCGGCGTCGCCGTCACGCCCGCGCGGGCCGGCCGCACGGTCGACCGGGAGCAGCTCGCCGCCGAGGTCGAGCGCGCCGTCGTCGCCGGCAGCCACCGGGCGACGCTCCCGGTCGAGCGCGTCGAGCCGGAGGTGACGACGCGGACGGCCCGCCGCATGACGGACCTGATCGGCACCTTCACCACCTACTACGAGGCCGGCCAGCCGCGCGTGACGAACATCCAGCGGATCGCCGCGGCGGTCGACGGGACCGTGATCCCGCCCGGCGGCTCGTTCTCGCTCAACGGGATCGCCGGCGAGCGCACGCGCGAGAAGGGCTACGTGCCGGCGCCGTTCATCGCCGACGGCAGACTGGTCCCGTCGGTCGGCGGCGGCGTCTCGCAGTTCGCCACGACGATCTACAACGCCGCCTTCCTCGCCGGCCTCCAGCTCGACACGAGCCAGCCGCACAGCGCCTACATCGACCGCTATCCGGCCGGGCGCGAGGCGACGCTGAACTTCCCCGACATCGACCTCGCCTGGACCAACGACACCGACGCGCCGGTGCTGGTCCGCACCCACACCGACGACGCCGGCGTCACCGTCAGCCTCTACGGCGACAACGGCGGCCGCGTCGTCTCCGCCGAGACCGGCGCCAGGCAGCCGTCCGGCGACGGCTTCTCGATCGAGGTCACGCGCGTGATCAGACGACCGGGCGGCGAGACGACCCGCACGTCGCGCACGACGACGTACGAGCCGCTCGACGAGTAGGCGCCGCCGCCCGCCTACCGCTTCAGCGTCAGCGTGCCGCGCGCCTTGCCGGCGAGCAGCGCGAGCTTGACCTGCTTCTGGCGCGCCAGGCGCTTGCGCGCCTTCGCGCTGAAGCGCAGCGTCGCCGTCGCGGTGCCGGAGCGGCCGACCTTCGCGCGGCCGGTCGCGACCGTCTTGCCCTTCGACTTCGCGACGACCGTGACGGCGCCGGCTCTCAGGCCCGACAGCCGGACGACGAAGCCCTTCTTCAGCGCCTTCGCGAGCGAGACGCGCGTGCGAAGCGCGATCGCGGGGCGCGACGGCTGCGGCTGCGGCTGCGGCTGCGTTCTCGGATCTCTGGTGACCGGGCCACCGCCCCCGCCGCCGCCGCCGTCGACGGGCCGCGCCGGCGGCACGTCGGCCGGGCCCCAGTCGGGGTTGGAGGCGCCCGGGATCAGCAGCCGCTTCGTGTGCTCCTCGGTCGGTCTGCCGCAGTCGACGCTGAAGTCGGGCAGCGGCAGCACGTTGACGCCCGCGCCGTCGGCGAACGCCAGCTTCGTGCCGTCCGGCGACCACGACGGGGAGCTGATGCGGCCGACCCCGTCGGTCAGTCTGTAGCAGTTCTCCGGCACCTGCGGATAGCCGCCCTTGCCGCGATAGAGGTAGAGCGTCTCGGCCTGCTCGCCGGTGACGAAGACGAGCTTCGTCTTGTCGCGCGACAGCTCGCCGTCGCGCAGGCCGCCCGGCGCCGACGGGTCTCTGAACCACGTCAGCAGCCCGCCGGGGACGCCGCTGGCCTCGTCGCCCGGCGTGTGGATCACGACGTCGGGGTTGCCGACCTGGATCGGGTCCGACAGCAGCGTCTCGCCGTCCTGGTTCCACGACGGGCCGACCCAGCCGGTCTGCTCGCTCCAGCCCGGCTTGTCGAACGGGCTTCTGCCGTCGGGCGAGATGTAGTTGGTGCCCTGCCGGCCGTACACGGTTCTGCAACCGGTCGACGGGTTGCAGTTGGGGGTCTCGCCGTACTGCGTGTAGTACCAGGTGTAGGCGATCTTCATCCCGTCCGGCGAGATCACCGGGTCGAACGGGCCGCGGAAGGTCGTGCCCGGCATCGTGTACGAGTGAGGGGTCAGGATCGAGTATCTGGTCGTGCCGTCGACGTTGATCGCGCTGCCGTCGGGCTCGAACGTCTCGATCCGGTCGCCGCGCAGCGCGACGAGACGGCCCGAGTCCGACTGCGAGACGGTCGAGTAGCCGCCGTCGAAGGTGACCTGGTACTGGCGGGCGCCGTCGGGCGTCGTGAGCCAGACGTTGCCGTCCTTCACGTACGCGATCGAGTCGGCCGAGGCGGCGCCGGGGGCGGCGAGCAGCGCCGTGCCGGCGAGCGCGAGCGCTGCGCCGGTGCGCAGCGGGGACCTGCGGCGGGCCGGCCGGCCGGCCGCGGTGCGTCGGGAGATGAGCGAAGAGAGCATGGCGGCAGCGTCGCGCCGCGCGGCCCCCTGCACATCGGGACCCCACCCCAGCATCGGCCCCGCAATCGTCCCGACCTCCCTGGGCCGCGGCGGGCGCCGGCACGCCCGGTCGGCCCCGATCCGACCGCTCCGGATCCTGGTCGGTTAGGCTCGGGCGCATGACGGTCTCCGCCCGTCCGAGGCGTCATCTCGCCGGGTCGATCGCGCTGCCGGCCGCGCTGCTGAGCGCCGGATGCCTCCTGACCGGGGCGACCGCCGCGCCGGCGAACGGTCCGCAGGCCGTCCAGCGCGGGCTCCAGCGGCTGGTCGCGGCCGACGGCGGGCCGCCCGGGGCGATCGCGACGCTCCACCGCGACGGCCGCACGACCGTGCTGCGCGCCGGCCGCGCCGACGTCAGACGGCCCGGCGCGCCGCGCCTGAACGACCACATGCGGATCGCGAGCGTCTCGAAGGCGTACAGCGCCGCGGTCGTCCTCCGGCTCGTGCAGGAGGGCCGCCTCGGGCTCGACGACACGATCGGGCAGCGGCTGCCGGCGCTGCCGGCGGCGTGGGGCGCGGTGACCGTCCGGCAGCTGCTGAACCACACCAGCGGCCTGCCCGACTACACGAGATCGCGCGGCTTCGCGCGCCAGGCGCGGACCGACCCGCGCGGCCACGTCTCCCCCGCCCGCGTCGTCGGCTGGGTCGCCGCCGAGCCGCTCGTCTTCGCGCCCGGCTCGCGCTACGCGTACTCGAACACCGACAACATCGTCGTCGCGCTGATCGCCGAGGCGGTCGCCGGCAGACCGTACGGGACGCTGCTGCGGGAGCTCGTCTTCGGCCCCGCGAGACTGCGCCGGACGAGCTTCCCGACGCGGGTCGCGCTGCCGCGGCCGTTCATCCACGGCTACGTCGTCGAGGACGGCGCGGCGCAGGACGTCTCGACCGTGCTCAGCCCCAGCGGCGCGTGGGCCTCGGGCGCGATCGTCGCGACGCCGGGCGACCTCGGCCGCTTCCTCCGCGCCGACCTGGGCCTGCGCTTCTTCGGCGCCGAGCAGCAGCGCGAGCAGCTCAGATTCCGCGCCGGCTCCTCCAGCCCGCCCGGCCCCGGCACCAACGCGGCCGGCCTCGGGCTGTTCCGCTACGCGACCCGCTGCGGCACCGTCTACGGCCACACCGGCAACTTCCCCGGCTACGTCCAGTTCGCCGCCGCGACCGCCGACGGCAGACGCTCGGTCACGACCTCGCTCAACATCCCCGCGCCGACCGGCGCGCTGCTGAGACGGCTGCGCGCCGTGCAGACGACCGCCGTCTGCGCGCTGCTGCGCGGGTGAGGGCGCCGGCAGCGCGACCGCCGGCCGGCGTGCAGCGGGACGTCACCGCGAGCTGGAACACTTGCGCGCGTGCTGGATGGCGCGCAGACGCTGGGGCGGATCGTCGACCGCGACGGCGAGATCGCGCAGATCGCGGCCGCCGTCGACGCGGGCCTGCGCGGCGACGGGCGGCTCGTCTACGTCGAGGGCCACGCCGGGATCGGCAAGACGCGGCTGGTCGAGATCGCCTGCGCCCACGGCGAGCGGCGCGGCGCGCGCGTCCTGCTCGCGCGCGGCGGCGAGCTGGAGCGCGACCACAGCCACGGGATCGTCCGCCAGCTGTTCGAGGCGGTCGCGCGCACCGCGGCGCCGCATGAGCGGCGGGCGCTGCTCGCCGGCCCGGCGGCGCTCGCCGCGCGGGCGCTCGGCGCGCAGGTGCGGGCCGGCGGGGCCGAGGCCGGCGGGGCCGCCGACGCGACGGGCTCCGGCTGGGCCGGCGGGGCCGAGGCCGGCGGGGCCGCCGCCGGCGCGACGGGCGGCCGCGAGGCCGGCGGGGCCGCCGGCGCGGCGGGCTCCGGCTGGGCCGGCGCGGCCGTCGCCCCCGACTCGCCCTTCCCCGTCGTCCACGCGCTGTGGTGGCTGACGGCCGGTCTCGCCGCGCGCGAGCCGCTCGTGATCGCGATCGACGACGCGCACTGGGCCGACGCGCCGTCGCTGCGCTTCGCCGACTACCTCGCCGGGCGGCTCGACGGCCTCCCCGTCACGCTCGTCGTCGCGGCCCGCCCCGCCGAGCCGGGCGCGCCGGCCGTGCTGCTGGAGCGGCTGCGGTCCGGCCGCGACCCGCTGCTCGTCCGCCCCCGGCCGCTCGGCGAGCGCGCGACCGCGGCGCTGCTGCGCGAGCACTGGCGCCGCGAGCCGAGCGCCGCGTTCGTCGCCGCCTGCCACCGCTCCTGCGGCGGCAACCCGCTGTACGTCCACGCGCTGGCGCGCGAGCTGCACGACGCCGGTGTCTCCCCCGACGCCGACGGCGCCGCGGTCGTGCAGGAGAGCGGACCCGACGCGATCGCACGCCTCCTGACGCTGCGGACGGCGACGCTGCCGGAGGGAAGCGCCGCGGTGCTCGACGCGGTCG
>Ga0164243_10013752_pt1 | contig 11352 bp, 12 predicted proteins | sample OricompcompostOP_FD_108781 | JGI IMG/M metagenome (GOLD analysis project Ga0164243, IMG submission 108781) | Organic Plus compost microbial communities from Emeryville, California, USA - Original compost - Organic plus compost (OP) | ecosystem: Engineered > Solid waste > Mixed feedstock >... | reverse complement strand
TAGTTCTTCCAGCCCTCCTCGTACAGCAGCAGACCCAGCGTCTGGTACTGGTTGTCCGCGCCGCCGGTGACACCGTTGGGGCCCTGACCGAAGATCAGCGGCTCACCGAAGAGCTGGGTGGCGCCGATCGTCGACAGCACGATGGTGAACACGATGGTGGAGCGGATGCCGGGCACGGTGACGTTCGTGAACTGCTTCCAGCGGGAGGCGCCGTCGATCGAGGCGGCCTCGTAGCGCTCGGCCGGGATGGCCTGCATCGCGGCCAGGTAGAGCAGCGCGTTGTACCCGGTCCAGCGCCAGATGACGATGGTGGAGATCGCGAACTGCGACGGCCACTTCTCGGCCTCCCAGTCCAGCGGGTCGATGCCGATCGAGCCGAGCGCCCAGTTGATCATGCCGAAGTCACGCTCGTAGATCATCGTGAAGACGAGCGCGGCCGCGGCGACCGACGTGGCGTACGGGACGAGGGACGCGACCCGGAAGAACAGCGAGGCGCGCATCCGGTAGTTGAGCAGGTGCGCCAGACCGAGCGCCATCAGCAGCTGAGGCACGGTCGAGATGACACCGATGGTGATGGTGTTGGTCAGCGCGTTCCAGAAGCGCTCGTCCTGCCACAGCTCGATGTAGTTGTCGAGGCCCACCCACTCCCGCACGTCGAGCGTGGCCAGCTCCACATGGTGCAGGGAGATCCACGAGGTGTAGATGAGCGGGTAGAAGCTGAACGCGGCGAAGACCACGAAGAACGGCGCGACGAACGCGTACGGCGCGCCCTTGACGTCCAGCCGGTGCAGCAGTGAGGCGCGCCGCCGGGTGGAGGTGCCGTCGCCCGCGGCGCCGGGCGGGGCCGGCGGCTCCTCGCCGGCCAGGGCCTTGGTGGTGGAGGTGGCCACCGGACTTCCTTCCTGAGAGGGGGTGGGTCAGCCGGACCCGGGCCCGCGGCGAGCGCGCGGACCCGGGAGGCTGCGGGGGCATCGGGTCAGCCGACGGCCTTCTCGATGCGCTCCGTGGTGGTCTCCCACGCCTCGTCACGCTTGGTGCCCTGCTCGATCAGGGCCAGGCCCTGCGAGAAGGTGTCCTTGATCGTGCCGTCCTTGCGGCCGAGGACCTGCTTGTCCGGGATCTCCTGCGCGGCGGCGCCGAAGATCTCACCGATCGGCGCGTTGTTGAAGTACTCCGACTTGGCGTTCTTCACGTCGGGGTTCTCCAGGGCGGCCTTGGAGGAGGGGATGTTGCCTATCTCCTTGAAGATGTGGGCCTGCTGCTCGGGCGCGGTCAGCCACGCCACCAGCTTCTTGGCCTCCTCCTTCACCGGGCTCTGCTCGATCACACCGAGGAAGGAACCGCCCCAGTTGGCGCCCTTCGGGGCCCGGGCGACGTCCCACTTGCCCTTGTTGGCGTCGCCGGCCTTCTCACTGATGTGGCTGAGCATCCAGGCGGGGCACACGGCCGTCGCGAACGTGCCGTTGGCCAGACCGGGGTCCCAACCCGGCTGGAACTGACGGAGCTTGGCCGTCAGCCCGCCCTCGGCGGCGTCGGCGGACAGCTTCCAGGCGTCCTTGACGACCGGGTTCGTCTCGTAGATCAGGTCGCCCTTCTCGTTGTAGTACTGCTCCGGGTGGCCGTAGACCATCGCGTTGAACAGACCGCTGGAGGAGTCCATGTAGGCGACCTTGCCGCCCTTGAAGTCCTTCTTGAAGGTGCGCCCGACCTCGACGTACTTGCTCCAGTCGCCCTCCCAGAGCTTGCCGACCGCCTCGCGGTCGGTGGGCAGGCCGGCCTTCTCGAAGTAGTCCTTGCGGTAACACACGGCCATCGGGCCGATGTCGGTGCCCAGGCCCAGCACCTTGCCGTCCTTGGTGCTGATCTGGGACTCCTTCCACGGCAGGAAGTGGTCGGTGCCCGCCACGTCGGAGAAGTCCGCGAACTTGTCGGCCTGGGTCTCGGTGATCTCCTTGGCCCGGCCGATCTCGATGCCCTGGATGTCCTTCAGGCCCTTGCCGCCGGCGAGCCGGGTCTGGAGCGCGGTGTAGTAGGTCTGTTCGTCACCGGCGATCTCGGCCTTGATCGTGACGTTGGGGTTCTCCTTCTCGTACTGCTCGAGCAGGCCGGTCTCCTTCAGGCCCATGACGCCGAACAGGCCCATGGTGATGGTGACCTTGCCGTCCTTCTTGCCGCCGCCCGTGACCGAGTCGTCGCCGCTGCTGCAACCAGCGACGAGGGCCAGCGCGCTGACGGCCGCAGCTGCTGCCGCCAGCCTCTTTCCGCGCAACGATCCGAGACTGCTCATGGTTCTCCTCCCAACGGCCTGCGCAGACGTGTCGGCTCGGACACGAAAACGACGACCGCAGCGGCTCCGGCGAGTGGTGGGAACGTACCCAATCTCGGGTGGGCACGTTCCCAGCGATGGATGGCAGACTCTCCGGCGCGAGCGCATCTGTCAATGACTTGAACGCAACGATCGGCCGTTCCGCGAGATTTGCGTTCATATTTCGTGCTGGACCGGCCACCTCGCGGAGCGTGCGGTCTGCCAGAATTGGCGCTGGTCACCTACGCGACAGGAGGGTGCCGCGGATGCAGGGAGGGGAGCGCATGGCTGGGAACCGCCGTCCGACGATCAAGACGGTCGCCGCCCGCGCCGGTGTGGGCCGGACGACGGTGTCCCGCGTCGTGAACGGCTCGGAACTGGTCAGCGCCGAGGCCCGCTCCCGGGTCCTCGCGGCGATCAAGGAGCTCAACTACGTGCCGAACTCCGTCGCCCGGGGTCTGGTGACCAGCCGGACCGACGCGGTGGCGCTCGTCATCCCCGAGTCCGCGAGCCGGCTCGGCTCGGAGCCCTTCTTCGCCGCCCTGATCAGGGGCGTCAGCCAGGCCCTCGCCGACAGCCGCACCCAGCTCCAGCTGATGCTCGTCCGGGACCAGGCGGAGCGGGAGCAGCTGACCGAGTCCGTGGCGACCCGCCGCGTGGACGGCGTCCTGCTGGTGTCCGTGCACTCCGACGACCCGCTGCCCGCCATGCTGGAGGAGATGGGCCTGCCCACGGTCCTCGCCGGCCGCCGCGACGCCGACGAGGCGCTGAGCTATGTGCACGCGGACAACACCGGGGGCGCGATCCAGGCGGTCCGCCACCTCCTCGGCAGTGGCCGGAAAAGGGTGGCCGCGATCGCCGGTCCGCTCGACATGGACGTCGGCCGCAGCCGTCTGGAGGGCTGGCGGGCGGCGCACGAGGAGGCCGGTCTGCCCGCACGTCAGGACCTGGTCGAGGTGGGCGACTTCAGCTGGGAGAGCGGATCCCGGGCGATGCGTTCGCTTCTTGAACGAGCCCCCGATCTGGACGCCGTGTTCGCCGCCTCCGACCTCATGGCGATCGGCGCCCTGGAGGAACTGCGCCGCCAGAAGCGGAAGGTGCCGGACGACGTGGCGGTCGTCGGCTTCGAGGACTCCCCGCACGCCCGCTGGACCAACCCGCCGCTGACCACGGTCCGTCAGCCCGTCGAGGAACTGGGCAGCGCGATGGTCCGCATCCTCTCCGAGATCACCGAACCGGGCGCGGCGCGGCAGCAGTTGATGCTGCCGACGGAGCTGGTCGTGCGGGAGTCGTCCGGGGGGTCGTCGGAGGAGGAACCGGAGGGCGACGAGGGACGGTGACGGCCTTACGTCAGCGGTGTCCCTGGGCGCCCCGCGTCCCCGAACGCCGCTCGGCGCGGCGGCGGAGGGTCAGTGGGAGGACGTACCAGCACAGGCCGAACCACAGCATGACGGCGCCCGCGAGGATCTCCGCCAGGACGCCCGGTACGACGAAGCGGAGGATCAGCAGGAGCGTGCAGCCGATGGTGAGCGCCAGCAGGACGATGCCGCACATCATCAGCCGCCCGGCCGCCTCCACCACCTCGTCCTTCATGCGCTGACCGGACAGGAAGCGGTGGATCGACACGGGCGCTATGAGCGACCCGGTGGCCGACGCGCCGAGCACCACGGTCGTGACGTAGATGCCCCGGTCCAGCGTCCCCAGCTCCCGGAACAACGGGGTGAACGCCACGCTGAGCAGGAAGCCGAAGAGGATCTGCACGCCGGTCTGGGCGACGCGCGTCTCCTGAAGGACCTCGTTCCAACGCCGGTTGACCCGCTCACGCGCCGTCTCGGGCACCTCGGCGTCCGGCGTCGCGCGCGAACTGTCGTGCCGGCAGCCGCAGGAGGCGTCGGTGGCGTCGTGCTCGGCGGACTGCTCTGTGAACGTCATGCGCTTCCTCCCCGGGTCGGAGAGACCGTTTGCCCCGTTCGCGCGCCTCCATGCAGGTGGGAGCCGTTCCCGGAGCCGATCGTGCGGGTGTCCGGCTGCTCCGGCACAGGGTTGTCGTCATCACCGATGCCGATCGCGGCCTTTCCGGAACCCGGCGTGAGGTGCCCCTCCGCCCGCTAGCCTCGGCTCCCACCGAGCCGGTACGACCAGGAGGCCCGCATGGCCGAACAGCCCCTCAGAGCGCACTTCGTGGCCGACCCGATCAAGCTTCCCGACGGCCGGCGGGTCCGGGTCAGCGCCTATCCCGACGGCAGCATCCGGTTCAGCGTCGACGGACTGCCGTACGTCCTCACCGAGGCGTATCTCAGCGGAAACCCGGAGACCGACAAGGCGATCGTGCAGCTCTCGCCCGGCCGGCAGGGCAGCGCGGCGGCGTACAACTACGTCGAGGAACTCGCCAAGCGGAACCACGCCTAGAGGCAAAAAGCCTGCCTCAGACCACCTGGACGTCCAGCTGCCCGGCCACGGACGTCAGCGCCGGGCCCAGGGGGAGGGCGATGCGGGCCACGGCGTGACGGTCACCGCGGGTCGGGTCCCTGTTGATGATCAGGACCGGCTTGCCGGCCTCGGCTGCCTGCCGTACGAACCGCAGCCCGGACATCACAGTCAGCGAGGAGCCCAGGACCAGAAGCGACGCCGCCTCGTCGACCAGGGTGCGGCAGCGTTCGACCCGCGCCGGCGGCACGTTCTCGCCGAAGAACACCACGTCCGGCTTGAGAATGCCGCCGCAGCGCGTGCAGGGCAGGACCTGGAAGTCCTGGACCTGCTCGTCGGTGAGGTCGGCGTCACCGTCCGGGTTGATCGCCGCGGCCACCGGGTCGAAGCCCGCGTTGGCCTCCTCGAGCCGGCGGGCGAGTTCGGCGCGCGGGCTGTACGTCCCGCAGGACAGGCAGACCACCCGATGGAGGCCGCCGTGCAGCTCCACGACGTCCGGGCTGCCCGCGGCCTGGTGCAGCCCGTCGACGTTCTGGGTGATCACGCCCCTCAGCAGACCGTGCCGCCCGAACGCGGCCACAGCACGGTGGCCGGCGTTGGGGTGGGCCCGCCCGAAGGTGCGCCAGCCGAGGTGGCTGCGCGCCCAGTACCGGCGCCGCGCCGGGGCGCTGGACGTGAACTCCTGGTACGTCATCGGGGTGTGCCGGCTGAGGCTGCCGCCCTCGCCCCGGTAGTCGGGGATGCCGGACTCGGTGGAGATGCCCGCGCCGCTGAGCACCAGCACCCCGCCCGTGTCCAGGGCGTCGACGACCGGACCGAGGTCCGTGGTACCGGCCGGCCAGTCCTCGGCCGGCGTCCAGACGAGAGTGGGGCGCATCCGCATGCCGCAAGGGTACGAGGCGGCGCAGGCTAACGGTCCGTGCCCCAGCGCCACACGAGCTCCCCGCCCTCCGGGACGGCGGCCCAGCGCTCCGCGGCTGCGTCCAGCCGTGGCCCGGTCCTGGCCAGCTCGTCCGCGCCCAGCGGGGCACGACCGACGCCGCGGCCCTCCGTGGGAAGCCCCCGCCAGACCCGGTAGGCCCAGTTCACACGCAGCTCGGCGGCCATGACCGCGTCACCGTCGCGGCGCAGCACCTTCAGCCCGGAGCGCCGGTGCCGGCCGGGTGTGACGAGCAGGAATCCCTGGAAGGTGGCGCCGCGCGCCGTGGCACCCCAGAAGCCGTCCTCGATGCCGAGGGCGGTCTCCACGACGGCGTGCACCAGGTCGTGCGGCATGGTCGGGCCCACCGGCTGGGCGGGCAGCCGGACGTCCGGTCCCCTGCGGTCGCGGACGACGATCTCGTGCTGGTTCTCCGGCAGCTTCCGGAACGACATCTCCATCACCGCGAACGGTAGGCCGGGGCCGGGCCGCCGCCAACCGGTTTTCGGCGGCCCGGCGGGTCAGGGCTCCGCGGTGTCCGACGCGTGGCGCGGGCACTCCGGGCGGGTGCCCGGCGCGTCAGCGAGCGTCCAGCCGGCCAGCAGGTCCAGTGCCCGCTTCGACGCCGACCCGGCCTCCGCCGTGTAGACGAAGAGGGTCGTGTCCGGGTCGCCGGGCAGCGTCAGCGTCTCGTAGTCGACGGTGAGGTCGCCGACGAGGGGATGGCGGAGCCGTTTGGAGCCGTACGTGCGCTGGTGGACGCGGTGCTGCTCCCACCACGCGTCGAACGCGCGGCTGCGGGCGCGCAGGTCCTCGACGAGCGTGAGCGTCGCCGCGTCGTCGGGTGCCCGGCCCACCTCGAAGCGGAGGCTCTCCACCGCTGCCCGCGCCTGGTCCTCCCAGTCCACGAACAGGGAGCGGGCGTCGTCGTCCAGGAACATCCAGCGCGCGTAGTTGCGCTCCTTGGCCGGCCGTCGGTCGAAGTCGCCGAACAGCGCCTTGGCCATGCGGTTGGCGGCGAGGACGTCGGTCCGGCGGCCCAGGACCAGCGCGGGCTCGCCGTCGAGGGCGTCCAGCAGCTGGTACACGCCCGGACGCACCCGCTGCATGGGACGCGGGTGCCGGGCGGGCGCCGCACCGCCGCCGATGAGGTCGTGCAGGTGGGCGCGGCCCGTCTCGTCGAGGCCGAGGGCCCGGCCCAGGGCCTCGACCACCGAGGGGGAGGGGGTGATGGGCCGGCCCTGTTCGAGACGCGTGTAGTAGTCGGTCGACACCCCGGCGAGGAAGGCGACCTCCTCGCGGCGCAGGCCCGGGACGCGGCGGACCCGTCCGTCCGCGGGGAGCCCGGCGCGCGAGGGATCGCCCTGACTCCGGGCCCGCCGCAGGAAGTCGGCGAGTTCCTTGTTCGTCTTGGCCACGGCACCAGTGTCGCCGAAACCGGCCGTCGGGGACTGGGTCTGTGCGTCCTGGGTTGCGGCGTCCTCGGTCGCGCAGGGCGGGATATGCGCCCTTACGGCGGGGTCCGCCGACCCAGTCTGGAGACAGGCCGAACAGCCCGGGGAAAGGCCCCGGGGCGGCCCGCTCCCCAGGAGGACGATCATGGCTTTTCCGACCGGCCGGCCCGCGACCTGGTTCGTGACCGGCACCTCCCGCGGCCTGGGACTGGAACTGGTCCGGCAGCTCCTGCGGCGCGGCGACGGCGTGGCGGCGACCACCCGGTCGTCCGAGCGGCTGCTGTCCGCGCTCGGTGACGACGTCGACACCTCGCGTCTGCTCCCGCTCACCGTCGACCTGCGGGATGAGCAGCAGGTCGCGCGGGCCGTGCGGCGCGCCACCGAGCGCTTCGGCGGCCTGGACGTGGTCGTCAACAACGCCGGCTACGGCTACCTGGGCGCGGTCGAGGAGACCACCGGGCAGGACGTCCGGGACATGCTCGACGTGCAGGTCGCCGGCGTGTGGAACGTGCTCCGTGCCACGCTGCCCGTCCTGCGGGAACAGCGCGCCGGGCACATCGTGAACGTGTCCTCGGTCCTGGGCCTGACCGCCGTGCCCGGGTGGGCGCTGTACTGCGCCGGCAAGTTCGCCCTGGAGGGTCTGAGTGAGGCGCTGGCCGCCGAGGTCGCGGACTTCGGGGTGGACGTGACGATCGTCGAACCGGGCTACTTCCGCACGGACTTCCTCACCCGCGACTCGCTCGCCCTGCCCGCCGCCACGACCGAGCACTACCCGGCCCTGCGGGAGATGGTCGAGTCCCACCTCGAGCTCCAGGGCAGCCAGCTCGGCGACCCGGTCAAGGGGGCGGCCGCCGTTGTCGACCGTGTGCTGGCCGGTGAGGGACCCCTGCGCCTGCTGCTCGGCTCGGACGCGCACGCCTACGCCACCGCCAAGGTCCAGGCACTACAGGCCGACCTGGACGCCACGGCCGCTTCCGCCCCCGCGACGGACTTCCCCGCCGCCGCGTAGCGGAGTACCGGTGCCGCCGGCCGGGGCGGAAGCCCCGGCCGGGCCCCTCTACTGTGAGCCCATGCGCATACGGATCGTGCTGCTGGTGCTGTTCGCGCTGCCGCTGCTGTGGGGTGCCGTCGACCTGCTGCGGGCCGCGGCGACCACCGGCTCCCGCTGCCCCGGCCTCCAGACCGGGGCGGACGGCGAGTCCGAACCCGGACCGATGCGCCCCGGCCACTCCTGCGCGCTGTCGTACGACGCGGGAACCGGCCGCTCGGCCGGTACGAGCACCTATGAGCAGGTGAGGTACGCCCAGGAGGTCCGCCGCGAAGACCTGGCGGTCCGCGGCACGGTCCTCACGGTGTACGGCGCGGCGGGCGTCGCCGTCGTCACCGTGGCCGCGCGGAGGCGCGCGGCCACCGTCTGATCACCCCTGTGCCTGTTGGGCGGTGCGGAAGCGGAAGGGGCCCTCCGCGCCGCCGAGCGTGAGCCAGGTGTCCTCCCCGTTCCGGACCAGGCGCAGCGCCACCCGCGAGCAGTCGGCGCACCGCGCGGTCAGGCCGGGCTCCGGCCCGTACACGTGCAGTTCGGCGAGGGGACCGGTCGAGCCGCAGCCCGGACAGCGCCACGAGGCCCGGGTCATGTCGACGGAGAAGATGTCCGACAGCGGCCCGGCCAGGCTGTTGCCGTCGACGTGCGGCGAGACTTCTGTCATCGGTTGCCTCCAGGCGGGAGGGCCGGGGAGCGGGGCTCACCCGAACCGTTCGGTACGGATCGTGGCGGGGTCCTGCCCCGCGGACGTCAGCAGATCGGCGGCGGCCTCGACGAAGCCGGTGGGCCCGCAGACGTAGACGGTCCCGGTGGGCGTCAGCCGTTTCAGCGCGGGCTCCAGATCGGCCGCCATGAGCCGGCCGGCGGCGCGGGTGCTGCCGGGCGGAGCCTGCCGCGTGTAGAGGAACCGCACGTCCAGGGCGGGGTCGCCGGCGCCGAGCTCCGCGCGGTACCAGAGGTCGGCCTCGCCGCGCACGGAGTGGATCAGCTGGAACGGGCTGGTGGAGGCCGCCCGCCGATGCGCGCGGACCATGGCCATCAGGGGCACGACCCCGGAGCCGCCGGCCACGAGGAGGACGGGCTCGTCCTGCTCGGGCCGCCACACGAACCAGTTCCCGAGCGGCCCGCGCACCTCCACGGACGCCCCGATGGGCAGGTCGTCCGCCAGATAGGGGGACACCTCGCCGCCGGTCACGGGCTCCACGCCGAGTTCGAGGCGGGCGCCGTCGGCGGGCGCGGCCAGCGAGTAGCTGCGCGCCGCCTGATAGCCGTCGTCGGCGGTGAGCCGTATGTCGACGTGCTGACCGGCCAGGTGCCCGGGCCAGCCCGGCGCGTCGAGGACGAGCGTGCGGGCGGTCGCCGTCTCGTCCGCGCGCTCCACGAGCCGGGCCGTGCGCCAGGGGAGCGGCATCGTCAGTCCCCCCAGTGGCGCTGCTCCCGCCAGGGGTCGCCGTAGTTGTGGTAGCCGGCGGTCTCCCAGAACCCCGGTTCGTCGTCGGGCGTCAGCCGCAGTCCGCGCACCCACTTCGCCGACTTCCAGAGGTACAGGTGCGGCACCAGCAGACGGGCCGGGCCGCCGTGCTCGGGGGAGAGGGGGTAGCCGTCGTAGGTGTGCACGAGCCACGCCTTGCCGTCGAGGAGGTCCTCGAGCGGCATGTTGGTGGTGTAGCCGCCGTAGCTGTGGACGGCGGCGTACTCGGCGGTGGTCTCCACGTCGTCGAGCAGCGTGTCGAGGCTGACCCCGCGCCATCGCGTGTCGAACTTCGACCAGCGGGTCACGCAGTGGATGTCGTGCACGGAATCCTCCTGCGGGAGGGCCATCATCTCGTCCCACGTCCAGGCACGTTCCTCGCCGGTCTCCGTGGTGACCGTGAACGTCCACGTCTCCGTGGGCACGCGCGGAGTCGGCCCCGCCGAGAGGACCGGGAACGACTCCGTCGGGTACTGCCCGGGCGGCAGGCGGTCGGTGAGGGACGTGGAACGCCTGCGTCCGTGGAATCCGGGGGAAAGAGAACTCACGACTGGTCTCCCTGGAACGGTGGCATGTCAGCCCGCGCGAAGGACCCGTTCCTCACACTATTGGGCAGACGGCCGCCGTCGGCCACTCGCCGGACCGAAGCCGTCCGGGACGGGCGGCGTCAGACTTCCGTCACCTCGGCAAAACCCTTCCTTGGCCGTCCGCGCCCTACTGTCCGGGACAGTCAGCACCACCGCCCTGCCGAGAGCCGAGGCCCGCTCCCATGACCGACCGACGTGCCCTTCTGGACCGGTTGCCCGTGTCCCCGCGCTTCTGGCGCAGCCCCCTGCGCGGGACGTGGCTGACGTCCGTGCTCGGAGTCGTCCTGCTGGCCGGGGTGCCGCTGCTGTTCGTGACGGGCCTGCTGTCGTACGCCGCCTACAACCCCGATCTGTCGCCGCTGAACGACAAGACGCCGGACAAGGGCCTGCTGGGCTTCTACCTGTTCTCCTGGCCGACCGATCCGCACTGGCTGTACCGGGTCACGCAGGGCGTCCACGTCGCGCTGGGCGTGGCGCTGATCCCGGTGCTGCTCGCGAAGCTGTGGTCGGTGATCCCCCGGTTCTTCGCGCTGCCGCCCGTGCGGTCCGTCGCCCAGGCACTGGAACGCCTGTCCCTGCTGTTCCTGGTGGGCGGCGGTCTGTTCACCTTCCTCACCGGCGTCCTCAACGTCCAGCTCGACTACGTCTTCCCCGGCTCCTTCTACCGTCTGCACTTCTACGGAGCCTGGGTCTTCTTCGCCTCCTTCGCGGCCCACGCCGCACTGAAGATCCCGCGGACCGTGCGCGCGTTCCGGGAGCACGGCGGCCCGCTCGCGTACGTCCGCTCCACCACCCCGCCGGCCCCCGCCACGCACGACGACCTGGCCGCGCCCGACCCCGCGCCGCCGACGCTCTCGCGGCGCGGACTGGCCGCACTCGTCGGAGGCTCCTCACTGCTTCTCCTCCTCACCACCGCCGGCCAGAGCATCGGCGGGCCACTGCGCCGCACCGCGCTGTTCGCGCCGCACGGCGGCGGCGACCCCGGAGGCGGACCCAACGGCTTCCAGGTCAACAAACCCGCCGCCCTCGCCGGCGTCACCGACGCGCGGACCGGGGAGGCCTGGCAGCTCGTGGTGACCGGCCCGCGGGGCCAAGTACGCCTGACACGGCAGGAGTTGCTGGCGATGCCCCAGCACACCGCCGCCCT
>Ga0164243_10013749_pt1 | contig 11355 bp, 7 predicted proteins | sample OricompcompostOP_FD_108781 | JGI IMG/M metagenome (GOLD analysis project Ga0164243, IMG submission 108781) | Organic Plus compost microbial communities from Emeryville, California, USA - Original compost - Organic plus compost (OP) | ecosystem: Engineered > Solid waste > Mixed feedstock >... | reverse complement strand
GGCTTCCTTCTCGATCTCGGAGACGCCGCCGAAGAACTGGAGCTGGATGCGGCGCACGGGCAGCTTGAAGCGGAGGGCGGCGACCGTGTGGGCCAGCTCGTGGACGAGGACGGAGGCGTAGAAGGCGACGGCGAAGAACAGCGCGATCAGGTAGCGCAGTGCACCCAGGTGGGGCAGGACGCGGTCGAGCTGGCCGCCGAAGACCCAGGTGATCAGGATGGCGACGAGGAACCAGGAGGGCGCCACGTACACGGGTACGCCGAAGGGGCGGCCCATCAGGATGCCGCCGCCCGGCGGGCTGGGGCTCCGGGGTGTGCCGGGGGCCGGCTTGCGGGAGTCCGGCGTACCGGGGCCCTGCCCCTCGTCGCCGGAGCCGCCGGTCCGCGGCTTCCCGTCGTTGTCCTCGTCCGCCACGGGTTCCCCTCTGCTGCTTCCCTCTGGCCCGCCGCCGTCCCGCCGGTACCGGTGGGGCGCGGGTCTGCCGTCGATGGTAAGTGTCCGCTGTCAGTCGTGGGCCGTAGGGTCTTCTCCCATGAGAACCAGCGCGGCCACACCGCCGACCTCGCTGTCGCCCTCCCGGGCAGCGGATTTCATGCAGTGTCCGCTGCTCTACCGCTTCCGGGTGATCGACAAACTGCCGGAGAAACCCTCCGCAGCCGCTACCCGCGGCACGGTGGTGCATGCGGTATTGGAAAGACTGTTCGACACCCCGGCGGCGGAACGCAGCCCGGGCCGGGCCCGGGCCATGGTGGCCGGTGAATGGGAGCGGCTGCTGGCCAAGCGCCCCGAGCTGGCGCAGCTCTTCGCCGCCGAGGCCGGCCGGCCCGAAGAGGGCTCCGCCGACGGGGCCGCCCCGTCCGCCGGCGCGGGCGGTGAGGGCGGCGCGGACGGCGAGGGCGCCGGGGCCCCGGTGGACACCGCGCGGCTGGCGCAGTGGCTGGCCGAGGCCGAGGCGCTGGTCGAGCGGTGGTTCACGCTGGAGGACCCGACGCGGCTGGAGCCGGCGGAACGCGAGCTGTTCGTCGAGGCCCGGCTGGAGTCGGGGCTGCGGCTGCGCGGGATCATCGACCGGGTGGATGTCGCACCGACGGGTGAGGTGCGGATCGTCGACTACAAGACGGGCAAGGCGCCGCGCCCCGAGTACGCGGACGGCCCGCTCTTCCAGATGAAGTTCTACGCCCTGGTGCTGTGGCGGCTGCGCGGCGTGGTGCCGCGGCGGCTCCAGCTGGTGTTCCTGGGCAGCGGCGACGTGCTGACCTACGACCCGGACGAGGGCGATCTGCGGGCCACCGAGCGCAAGCTGCTGGCGCTGTGGGACGCGATCAGCCGGGCGACCGAGACGGGTGACTGGCGGCCGAAGCCCGGCAAGCTGTGCGACTGGTGCGACCACCAGTCGCGCTGTCCGGAGTTCGGGGGTACTCCCCCGCCGTACCCGCTGATGATCCAGCCGCGGCTGCCCGAGCCGAGGCCGGTGTCAGGGGCACCGGACCCGGTCGGGGGTGACTGAGCGAGAATGGGCCGGACCGCTGCCGTCCCCGCCCGAAGGAGTTCCCGTGGCTGTCCGCGTTCTGCTGGTGGACGACCAGCCGCTGTTGCGCACCGGCTTCCGCATGATCCTGGAGGCCGAGCAGGACATCGCGGTGGTCGGCGAGGCCGGTGACGGGCTCCAGGCGCTCGACCAGGTGCGGGCGCTCCAGCCGGACGTGGTGCTGATGGACATCCGGATGCCCCGGATGGACGGCGTGGAGGCCACCCGCCGGATCACCGGTCCCGCCAAGGACGGCCCCGCCAAGGTGCTGGTGCTGACCACCTTCGACTTGGACGAGTACGTGGTGGAGGCGCTGCGGGCCGGGGCGAGCGGCTTCCTGCTCAAGGACGCGCCCGCCGCCGAGCTGGTGCAGGCCATCAGGGTGGTGGCGGCCGGCGAGGCGATGCTGGCGCCGAGCATCACCCGGCGGCTGCTGGACAAGTACGCGGGCAAGCTGCCTTCGGGCGAGGAGCCGGTGCCGGACACGCTGCACCAGCTCACCGAGCGCGAGGTGGAGGTCCTCAAGCTGGTGGCGCGGGGGCTGTCGAACGCGGAGATCGCCGCGGATCTGTTCGTGAGCGAGACGACGGTCAAGACCCACGTCGGCCACGTCCTCACGAAGCTGGGGCTGCGCGACCGGGTGCAGGCGGCGGTGTACGCGTACGAGAGCGGACTGGTGCGGCCGGGCACGACGTGACGTGCGCCCCGCCACCGGATCGCTCCGGGCGGCGGTGCTCCGGCCGGCCGATGGCCCCCGGGGCCCGGGCCGGAGCCCGGAGCGCCTGCGGATGATGCGCTGAGAGGGCCCCCACCGGGCGCGGTGGGGGCCCTCTTCTTCACGCTTTCGGGGATCAGCCGTCGTGGCCGCGGCCCAGCTCCCACAGCTGGAGGACCGAGGAGGAGTTGAGGGCCCATTCGACGCCGGTGATGTCGTCGCGGGCGGCCAGGTACTGCTTGCCCTGCCACAGGGGCAGCACGGGTACCTCGTCGGCGACGATGTCCTGGGCGCGGCCGAAGCTGTCGGCGGTGGCGGAGCGCTCGGTCTGCCGGCGGGTCTGCGGGATGATCGTGTCGCGGATGCGCCGGTTGGTGTAGGTGGAGCCGAGGAAGTTGTCCTCCTCGAAGAAGGGCGCGATGAAGTTGTCCGCGTCCGGGAAGTCGGCGTACCAGCCGTAGCCCCACACCGCGTACCGGCCGCCGGTGGCCGCGGGACGGAACGCGTCCCACTTGACGCCCTTGACGCGCACGTCGAACAGTCCGCTGCGGTTGAGCTGCCGCTTCAGGAGGGCGAACTCCTCGGCCGTGGCGTCCCCGTAGTGGTCGGTGGTGTAGGTGAGGGTGAGCTTGACCGGCTTGTCGATGCCGGCGGCGCGCAGAATGCTTTCGGCGCGCTTGGGGTCGGGCTCGCCGTACTTGTTGAAGAACGAGTTGCGGTGGGCGGTCAGTCCGGCCGGCACGAGACTGTAGAGCGGCTCGGCGCTGCGGTCGTAGGCGTCCCGCACGATCTCCTTGCGGTCGACGAGCTGCGCCATGGCCTGGCGGACGGCCTTCTTCGCCGTGGGGCCCTTCTTGGTGTCGAAGGCGAGGTAGCGGATCTCCTGGCCGGGCTGTTCGACCAGTTCGATGCCCTCGTCCTGGCCCGCGTCGAGCCGGGAGACCTGACCGGGGGAGATCGTCCGCCCCATGACGTCGATCTTGTCGTCCTCGAGCGCCTTCTCCATCGCCCGGGAGGTGTCGAAGAAGCGCAGCTCGATCTTGTCGTTGTGCGGTGTCAGGCCGCCCTTGTAGTGCGGGTTGCGGGTGAGGGTGGCCGACTCGGCGTCGATGCCGCCGAGGGCGTAGGGGCCGGAGCCGACGAGCTGTGAGCCGGTGGTGAGGGAGTCGGCCGGATAGGTCTCGCTGTCGACGACGGCGGCGGCCGGGGTGGTGAGCTTGTACGGGAAGGTCGCGTCCGGCTTCTTGAGGTGGAAGGCGATCTCGCGCTTGCCCAGCGCCTCGACGCGGTCCAGGTTGCCGAAGAGCACGGCCGGGCCGCCCTTGTGGTTGATGCGCTTGACCCGCTGGAGGGAGAAGGCGACGTCCTTCGCGTCGAGGGCGTGCCCGTTGGAGAAGGTCAGGTCCTTGCGGAGGGTGCAGCGGTACTGCTCGTTGCGGGTGTCGGTGAAGCCGCACCGGTCGGCGGCCTCCGGCACGGGGGTGGTGCCGGTGCGGGGGGAGCGCAGCAGCGTCTGGAAGGTGTTGCGCATGACGCTCCAGGCGGCGACGTCGTAGGCGGCGGCCGGATCGAACGGCGCCGGTGCGCGCTTGCTGACCGTGAAGTGGTCCGTCGTACCGACGACGATCGGGTCGCCGCCGGCGCTTGAGCCCTGCTGCGTTCCGCAGGCGGCGAGCGTGGGGGCGAGCAGCCCGGCGAGCACGGGCAGCACCACGGTTTTACGGTTCATACGACGATCTCCTCGCCCGGCCGAGGGTGTGTTGCAGGGGGGGAATGGCCGGTGCTCAGACATTAATCGCCTGTGCGTACACCTCTTGAAGCGTAGGTGCTCGCAGTGCTTTCACAGACCGCACCCAGAGCATTTCTGTCCGCTATCCGGACGCCGGAACGTATTCCGCGTCGCTCCATCAATACGGACACATGGGAAGGACATTTTCCCCGCCAGTCACACCCGCACCACGCCTTCGGAGAGCCGCGACGGGGCCCCGCGTGAGGAACGTCACTGATTTTCCCCACGGCACCGGACATGCGTATTCGGCATTCCGCCGGGGCCCCCGAAAAGCATTTCGACAACGCGGCCGACAACCGGCGCGGAGGGTTCAGCGCGCCACCATGATCAAAGAGCGCAGCAATTCGAGATCGACTTCTTCGAGCGAACTGACAATCGTGCGGCCGGACTTGGCCTCGATCGGCGAAACGGACGGCACGGCCACCACCTGGCACCCGGCGGCCTCCGCGGCGGCCACGCCCGTCGCGGTGTCCTCCACCACCGCGCAGCGCGCCGGATCGGCCTTCAGCCGGCGTGCCGCCGTCAGATACGGGTCCGGGTGCGGCTTGGTGCGGGCCAGCTCGTCACCGGCGATCGTGCAGGCGAAGTTCTCCGGCCCGATCCAGGCCAGCATGCGGTCCACCACCGCACGGTGGGAGGCCGACACCAGCGCCGCGGGGATACGGTGCGCGGCCAGCTCCGCCAGGAGTCTGCGGGCCCCCGGCATCAACGGCACCCCCCGCTCCAGCCGCTCCACGAACTTGGCGTTCAGCAGCACGCTCAGCTCTTCCAGCGCGATGTCACAGGCCGTGGCCTCGATGAGGAACCCGGCGCTGCGTGACATGGGGCCGCCGACCACGACCTGCCGCCACTCGTCGCGCAGCTGGTGGCCGAGCTCTGCGAAGACCTCGACCTCCGCGTCCCACCAGAAGTCCTCCGTGTCGACCAGGGTGCCGTCCATGTCGAGCAGGACGGCCTGGAGCGCGGGCTCCTCGCCCGTGAGAGTGGTGACGGCGGGGGATGAGTGGACCATCCGCGAACACCTCCAAAGGGACGACGAGGCCGGTCGTGCCCCTCCCCGGGCGGGAAGGGGACGACCGGCCTCCACCGGACCGATCAGTGTACGACGTGCGCGCTCACCGGGCGTTGAAGTACTTGGCCTCGGGGTGGTGCAGGACGATCGCGTCGGTCGACTGTTCGGGGTGGAGCTGGAACTCCTCGGACAGCTCGACACCGATCCGCTCCGGCCGCAGCAGCTCGGCGATCTTGGCCCGGTCCTCCAGGTCGGGGCACGCCCCGTAGCCCAGGGAGAAGCGGGCACCCCGGTACTTCAGGTCGAACATGCCCTGCATCTCGCCGGGGTCCTCGCCGGAGAAGCCCAGCTCGCCGCGGACCCGGGCGTGCCAGTACTCGGCCAGGGCCTCCGCGAGCTGGACGGACAGACCGTGCAGCTCCAGGTAGTCGCGGTAGGCGTCACCGGCGAACAGCTCGGCGGTCTTCTCCCCGATCCTGGAGCCGACCGTCACGACCTGGAGGCCCACCACGTCCGTCTCGCCCGACTCCTCGGGGCGGAAGAAGTCGGCCAGGCACAGCCGCCGCCCGCGCCGCTGGCGGGGGAAGGTGAAGCGGGTGCGCTCGTTGCCCTGCTCGTCCAGCAGGATCAGGTCGTCGCCCTTGGAGTAGCACGGGAAGTAGCCGTAGACGACGGCCGCCTCCAGCAGGTTCTCCGTCTGGAGCCGCTCCAGCCAGCCGCGCAGCCGCGGCCGGCCCTCGGTCTCCACCAGCTCCTCGTAGGAGGGCCCGCCGCCCTTGCGGGACTCCTTGAGCCCCCACTGGCCCTTGAAGAGTGCGCCCTCGTCGATCCAGGAGGCGTAGTCCTGCTGGGCGATGCCCTTGACGACCCTGGTGCCCCAGAACGGCGGGGTGGGAACGGGGTTGTCGACGGCCACGTCGGAGCGGATGGAGCCGTCGTTGACCTCCGGCTCGGGGATGTCCACGGTCCGCCTGGTGACGCGGCGCTGCCGCAGTTCGGGCAGTTTGGCCCCGGGCACCCCGCGCTTGACGTCCATGATGGCGTCCATGAGGCTCAGCCCCTCGAACGCGTCCTTGGCGTAGCGGACCTCGCCCTCGTAGATCTCGTGCAGGTCCTGCTCGACGTAGGCGCGGGTGAGCGCGGCGCCGCCCAGGATGACCGGGAAGTCCGCGGCCATCTTGCGCTGGTTGAGCTCCTCCAGGTTTTCCTTCATGATCACCGTGGATTTCACCAGCAGCCCGGACATGCCGATGACGTCCGCCTTGTGCTCGGCGGCGGCCTCCAGGATGGCGCCGACCGGCTGCTTGATGCCCAGGTTGACGACCTGGTAGCCATTGTTGGACAGGATGATGTCCACCAGGTTCTTGCCGATGTCGTGGACGTCGCCGCGCACCGTGGCCAGCACAATGGTGCCCTTGCCCTCGACCCCCTCGGCCTTCTCCATGTGCGGCTCCAGATAGGCCACCGCGGCCTTCATGACCTCCGCCGACTGGAGGACGAAGGGCAGCTGCATCTGCCCGGAGCCGAACAGCTCGCCGACCACCTTCATGCCCGCGAGCAGGGTGTCGTTGACGATGTCGAGGGCGGGCCGCTCCTCCAGCGCCGCGTCCAGGTCGGCCTCCAGACCGTTGCGCTCGCCGTCGATGATGCGCCGCTGGAGCCGCTCCTCCAGCGGGAGCGCGGCCAGCTCCTCGGCCTTGCCGGCCTTCATCGACTTGGCCGTGGCCCCCTCGAACAGCTCCATCAGCTTCTGGAGCGGGTCGTAGCCCTCGCGGCGCCGGTCGTAGATCAGGTCACGCGCCACGGTGACCTGCTCCTCGTCGAAGCGGGAGATCGGCAGGATCTTGCTGGCGTGCACGATCGCGGAGTCCAGGCCCGCCTTGACGCACTCGTCGAGGAAGACGGAGTTCAGCACGATGCGCGCGGCCGGGTTGAGGCCGAAGGAGATGTTCGACAGGCCCAGCACCGTCTGCACATCGGGGTGCCGCTTCTTCAGCTCGCGGATCGCCTCGATGGTGTTGAGTCCGTCCTTGCGGGACTCCTCCTGGCCGGTGCAGATGGTGAAGGTGAGGACGTCGATGAGGATGTCCGACTCGTGGATGCCCCAGTTGCCCGTCAGATCGGCGATGAGGCGTTCGGCGATGGCGACCTTCTGCTCCGCCGTGCGGGCCTGGCCCTCCTCGTCGATGGTCAGCGCGATCAGCGCGGCGCCGTGCTCGGCGGCCAGCGCGGTGACCTTCGCGAACCGCGACTCGGGGCCGTCGCCGTCCTCGTAGTTGACGGAGTTGATGACCGCCCGGCCGCCCAGCTTCTCCAGTCCGGCGCGGATGACGTCGATCTCGGTGGAGTCCAGCACGATGGGCAGCGTGGAGGCGGTCGCCAGCCGGCCGGCCAGCTCCGTCATGTCGGCGACGCCGTCCCGGCCCACGTAGTCGACGCACAGGTCGAGCATGTGGGCGCCCTCGCGGATCTGCTCCCGGGCCATCTCGACGCAGTCGTCCCAGCGGCCGTCCAGCATGGCCTCGCGGAACTTCTTCGACCCGTTGGCGTTGGTGCGCTCGCCGATGGCCAGGTACGAGGTGTCCTGGCGGAAGGGCACCGCCTGGTAGAGGGAGGCCGCCGCCGGCTCCGGCTGCGGCCTGCGCTCGGTGCGCTCCATGCCGCGCACCCGCGCCACCAGCTGCCGCAGGTGCTCGGGCGTCGTACCGCAGCAGCCGCCCACCAGGGAGAGGCCGTAGTCGCGGACGAAGGTGTCGTGCGCGTCGGCCAGCTCCTCGGGGGTGAGCGGGTAGGTGGCACCGTCCTTGCCGAGCACCGGCAGTCCGGCGTTGGGCATGCAGGAGAGCGGGACACGAGCGTGCTGCGCCAGATAGCGCAGGTGTTCGCTCATCTCGGCGGGGCCGGTGGCGCAGTTCAGCCCGATCATGTCGATGCCCAGCGGCTCCAGCGCGGTCAGCGCCGCGCCGATCTCGGAGCCGAGCAGCATGGTGCCGGTCGTCTCCACGGTGACCGAGCACAGCAGCGGCAGGTCCACACCGGCCGCCTCCATGGCACGGCGGGCGCCGATGACGGCCGCCTTGGTCTGGAGCAGGTCCTGGGTCGTCTCCACCAGCAGCGCGTCGGCGCCGCCGGCGATCATGCCCTCGGCGTTGCGCTGGTAGGCGTCCCGCAGGGTGGTGTAGGGGGCGTGCCCGAGGGTCGGCAGCTTGGTGCCGGGGCCCATGGAGCCGAGCACCCAGCGCATCCGGCCGTCCCTGCCCTCGAACTCCTCGGCGACCTCGCGGGCGATGGCCACGCCCTTCTCGGACAGCTCGAAGATGCGGTCGGTGATCTCGTACTCGCCCAGCGCCGCGTGGTTGGCGCCGAAGGTGTTGGTCTCCACGCAGTCCACGCCGGCGTCGAAGTACGCCTCGTGGACGGCGCGGATGATGTCGGGACGGGTCACGTTCAGGATCTCGTTGCAGCCTTCGAGCTGCTGGAAATCCTCCAGCGTCGGGTCCTGGGCCTGGATCATCGTCCCCATCGCTCCGTCGGCGACGACCACCCGCGAGGCCAGTGCCTGGCGGAGGGAGTCGGCCCGGGTGGGGAGAGAGGATGCGGACGTGCTGCTCGGCGACGAGGCCATGGAAGAGGCTCCCTGGGTTGCGACGGCTGTCGGCTTTGCGCGCCGTTGCGGCAGCGCACCCGGTCAGCGTAGCGGGCGGACGCAAGAGTGCAGGCCGACATTCCGACCAGCGGACACAGAACCGCTGGACCCCGGCTCGATCCCGACTACCACCGCGTCGACATCAAGCGATACCGTTCGGCATTGTCGAATCGGATATCGGACGGCAGGTCAGGGAGGACCGATGGCCCGGACCATCCAGTCGCTGGAGCGCGCGGCGGCCGTACTGCGGCTGCTGGCGGGCGGTGAGCGGCGGCTCGGGCTCTCCGAGATCGCCTCCGCGCTCGACCTGGCCAAAGGCACCGCACACGGACTGATCCGCACCCTCCAGCAGGAGGGCTTCGTCGAACAGGACCCGGCCACCGGCCGCTACCAGCTGGGGGCCGAACTGCTCCGGCTGGGCAACAGCTATCTGGACGTCCACGAACTGCGGGCCCGCGCCCTGGTGTGGACCGACGATCTGGCCCGCTCCAGCGGCGAGAGCGTCTATCTGGGTGTTCTGCACCAGCAGGGCGTGCTGATCGTCCACCACGTCTTCCGCCCGGACGACAGCCGCCAGGTGCTGGAGGTCGGCGCGATGCAGCCGCTGCACAGCACCGCGCTGGGCAAGGTGCTGGCGGCCTACGACCCGGTGGCGCTCAGCGAGGCGCTGGAGGGCGAACGGCAGGCCTTCACGGAGCGCACGGTGACCGGCGAGGCGGAGTTCGAGGCGGCGCTGGAGGTGGTCCGCTCACGCGGCTGGGCGGCGGACGTGGAGGAGACCTGGGACGGCCTGGCCTCGGTGGCGGCGCCCATCTTCGACCGGCGCCGGATGCCGGTGGGCGCGGTCGGTGTCACCGGGGCGGTGGAACGGGTCTGCGAGGGCGACGAACTGCGGCCTCTGCTGGTGGCCGCGGTGCGGGACACCGCGCGGGCGGTCTCCCGGGACCTGGGCGCCCGCCGGTTCTGAGGGGTCCGGGTGCGGTCCGGGTGCGGCGGCCGGCGCCGGCGGTGACCGTCCGGAGGCGGCCGGGCACCCTGGGCCGTCCCGACATGCCGGACGGCTGCGCGGGTCGCAGGATGGCTCTCAAGAGTGATCCGTCACACCCCCTTGACGTGGTCTTCATGAAGGAGAAAGGTTGCCGTTCAGCGGTCGACATTGTCGAACACCGGACGCTCAGCCGACCGGATCGGCCGACCGACCCGCTTATCCAATCTGGACAAAAGGACAAAGGAGTCGCGGGTGTCCAGCTCCGACATCTTCGCGAGTGAGGTCACCGGCACCATGGTGCTGATCCTCCTCGGTGGCGGCGTGTGCGCCGCCGTCAATCTGAAGCGCTCCAAGGCGTTCGAGGCCGGTTGGGTGGCCGTCGCCTTCGGCTGGGGCTTCGCGGTTCTCACGGGCGCCTACATCGCCCAGCCCTCCGGCGCGCACCTCAACCCGGCCGTCACCCTGGCGCTCGCGATCAAGGGCGACATCAGCTGGGGCGACGTACCGGTCTACATGGGCAGCGAGCTGCTGGGCGCCATGCTCGGCGCCGTCCTGGTGTGGCTGGCCTACTACAGCCAGTTCCAGGTCACGCTCCGCGACCCCGAGGCGGCCGAGATGAAGAACGCGAACCCGGGCCCCGTGCACGGCGTCTTCTTCACCTCCCCCGAGGTGCGCCACCCCTTCCTGAACTTCCTCACCGAGGTCATCGCCACCTTCGTCCTCATCTTCGCGATCCTCACCCAGGGCCTGAGCGCCAACGGCAAGGGGCTGAGCACACTGGGCGCCCTGATCACCGCGCTGGTCGTCGTCGGTATCGGTCTCTCCCTGGGCGGCCCTACCGGCTACGCGATCAACCCGGTCCGTGACCTGGGCCCCCGCATCGTGCACGCCCTGCTGCCGCTGCCCAACAAGGGCGGCAGCGACTGGGCCTACGCCTGGGTTCCCGTGGTGGGTCCGCTGGCCGGCGCCGCCATCGCCGCCGGCCTGTACAACCTCGCCTGGGGATAGCGGGTGCGCCAGAGCACCGAGAGGCAGACCGAACCCACGACGCATCGGAGCAGACACAGCATGAGCGACACCCACGAGACCCACGCCTCCGCGCACGGCGGCGGCCCGTTCATCGCGGCCATCGACCAGGGCACCACCTCCAGCCGCTGCATCGTCTTCGACAAGGACGGCCGCATCGTCGCGGTCGACCAGAAGGAGCACGAGCAGATACTCCCCAAGCCGGGCTGGGTGGAGCACGACGCGGCGGAGATCTGGACCAACGTCCAGCAGGTCGTCAAGGGCGCCATGGAGAAGGCCGGGATCACCAAGGACGACGTCCTGGCGCTCGGCATCACCAACCAGCGCGAGACGACCGTGCTGTGGGAGAAGGCGACCGGCAGGCCGGTGCACAACGCCATCGTCTGGCAGGACACCCGCACCGACGGGCTCTGCCGGGAGCTGGGCCGCAACGTGGGGCAGGACCGCTTCCGCCGCGAGACGGGGCTGCCGCTGGCCTCCTACTTCGCCGGGCCGAAGATCCGCTGGCTGCTGGACAACGTCGAGGGGCTGCGGGAGCGCGCCGAGAAGGGCGAGATCCTCTTCGGCACCATGGACTCCTGGGTCATCTGGAACCTCACCGGCGGCACCCAGGGCGGCGTCCACGTCACCGACGTCACCAACGCCTCGCGC
>Ga0164243_10013747_pt1 | contig 11356 bp, 8 predicted proteins | sample OricompcompostOP_FD_108781 | JGI IMG/M metagenome (GOLD analysis project Ga0164243, IMG submission 108781) | Organic Plus compost microbial communities from Emeryville, California, USA - Original compost - Organic plus compost (OP) | ecosystem: Engineered > Solid waste > Mixed feedstock >... | reverse complement strand
CCTCGAAGGGCCGCTCGAAGAGCAGGAACAGGCACGCCGCGATCGGGCCGACCGCGTTCTGCAGGGCGAGGCCGATCACGATCGAGCCGATGCCGAGGGCGGTGAACAGCCCCCCGATGTCGGTGCCCCACACCCACGAGAAGATGAGCGCGACGGCGATGACGATGAGCAGCGCCCGGCCGAGGTCGATGAAGATCTTCGGCACCCGCTGCCGCCAGCTGCCCTCCGAGGCGCGGGCGAAGACGAAGAGGTTGACCGCGTTGAGCAGCACCAGCACGACGAGGAAGCCGAAGGCGGTGGCGAGCACTCTCACCCAGTCGACGTCGCCGGTGACGAAGCGGGTCTGGGCGAGCAGCAGCAGCATCGCGCCCACCGGCACGAGCCAGTTGCGCACCAGCCGCACGATCCGCGCCGCGCCGTTGCGGCCGTGCTCGACGAGCGCCAGCTGCAGCTCGGTGAGCACGAGCAGCAGGATCGGCACCCCGACGATGACGATCGCCACCGGCCAGAACCACGGCTGGGAGAGCAGCTCCTCGAGGACACCCATCGTCAGATCCGCACCAGCCGCCACACCCGCATCGGGCCGCCCTCGACATCGATCCAGCCGGCCTCCTCCAGCTCGGCGGCGTCGGCGAGGCGGTCGCGCACCCGGTCGCTGAGGAACACGCCGTCGGCACCGCGCTGGCCCTGCAGCCGCACCGCCACGCCGGCGGCCTCGCCCCACAGGTCGAAGGCCACGTGCTGCTGCCCGATCAGGCCGCTCGTCACCGAGCCCACGTCGATCCCGGCCCGCAGGCCGAGGCTCGTGCCGCTCTGCGCGTTGTGGCGGGCGAGGATGAGCGAGAGCTCCTGGGCGAAGTCGACCACCCGCCGGGCGGCGTCGATGCGCGGCACGGAGAGGCCGCTGCCGGCCAGGTAGCCCTGCCGGGTGGTGCGCACCCGCTCCACGCCGAAGCGCTCGGCCGCCTGGTCGAACTGCTTGACCAGCTCGTTGAGCACCCCGAGCTCGTGCTCGGTGTCGACGGTGCGGCTGTAGGCCTCGAAGCCGACGATGTCGGCGTAGACGACGGCCGCCTCCTGGTGCTCCTGCGCGATCGTGGTCGCGCCCTCCTTGTAGCGCTGGGCGATGGTCTCGGGCATGAAGGAGAGCAGCAGCCGGTCGTTCTCCTTCTGCTGGGCCTCGAGCAGGTCGTTCTTCACCTGCAGGCTGCGCGACATGTCGTTGAAGGCGTTGGCCACGGCCACGTACTCGTCGGCGGTGCCGGCGTCCACCGTCACGCCGTCCTGGCCGGCGGCGATCTGCTCGGCCGCGGTCTGCAGCCGGCGCAGCGGCCGCACGAACCACTGCGCGATCACGAGCGAGAGGATCGAGACGAGCAGCACGAGGATCGCCGAGGAGATGAAGAGGTTGGTGGTGAACTGGTTCACCGGGGCGAAGGCCTCGCTCGTGTCGACCTCGGCGATCACCGACCAGCCGAGCTCCTCCACGCCGAGCGGCGCGTAGGCGGCGATCGTCTCGGTGCCGAGGGAGCCCGGCGCCACCACGGTGCCGGTCTGGCCCTGCTGGGCCAGCTGCACCGCCTGGCTCGAGACGGGGATGAGCAGCAGCGGGGAGCCGGCCGCGGCGGCCCGGTCGACGGTGGTCTGCGGCACGCCGAGGCGCCCCACCGCGGAGGCGAAGGCGTCGGGCTGCTCGGCGAGGTCGCGCGAGGGCGAGCGCATCAGCCCATCCCGGCCCACGAGGTAGGCCTCGCCGGTGGCGCCGAGGCCGGAGCCCGACCACTCCTCGCCGCCCCGCATCACGTTCGCGATCCGCTCGATCGGCATCTCCACCGCGAGCGCGCCGATCACCTCGCCGCCCTGCGAGACGAGGCCGACGCCCCAGGCCGCCGGCAGGCCGATCGAGGGGCGGTAGGTCTCGAAGTCGGTGAACACCACCGAGTCGAGCACCCGCTCGCTCATCGCCCGGGTGTAGGCGGAGGCGAGGTTGGAGACGCTGTAGGGCCCGCTGCGCAGGTTGCTGCCGAGGTCGATGCCCTTGAACGCCGAGTAGACGACGTTGCCCTCGGTGTCGATGAGCAGCAGGTCCTGGTAGTCGAGCTGCTCCACCATCCGCGCGAAGTAGGGGTGGTAGCGGGCGTGGGCCGCGCTCCAGGCGCTGCCGTCGCCCGCATCCGCGATGGCGATCGCCGCGTCGAAGTCCACGGGCGGCACCGTGTAGTGCGCCTGCAGGTAGCGCTGGGCCGGGCCGGTCGGCACGAAGGCGGCCACGTCGACCGGCTCGCCCACCGCCTCCTCCAGCGCGGGGGCGAGGGTGCCGGCGTAGTAGCCGTCGAGCAGGGCGGCGTCGGCCTCGCTCAACGGCGCGCCGTCCAGTCCCCCGAAGCCCTCGGCGAAGGCGCGCAGGGCGCCGATCACGCTCTCGCCGCTGGCGTGCACGAGCATCGAGTTCTCGATCGTCTGGTAGAGGTCGGCGATGCCGCGGGCGCGGGCGTCGCGCACCTCGATCACCCGCGCGGTGGCCGCGTCGCGCAGCGAGTCGGTGCCGTTGACGTAGCCGATCACGCCGATCACCACGTTGGAGAGGATGCTGACCAGCAGCAGCATGATGAGCAGCACCGACTGCACGCTGAGCAGCGGCTTGCGGCGGCGCGGGGCGGGGACGAAGACGGGCGGCGGAGCGTCCTCTGCGTGCGCCATAGCTGAGCCTCCCTGATGGATAGCTGAGACTCTAGCGGGATGGGGGCGTGGGGCTAAGACCCCGTCGGCGGCGCCCCGCGCCGCCTCCGCCCCTCGATCATCCGCTGCTGCGCCACGAGGTCCGCGTAGAGCCCCTCGCGCGCGAGCAGCTCCTGGTGCGTGCCCTGCTCCACGATGCGGCCCCGGTCGAGCACGAAGATCACGTCGGCGCCGACCACGGTCGAGAGCCGGTGCGCGATCGCGATCGTGGTGCGGCCCTTGGAGGCGTCGTCGAGGGCGGCCTGCACGATCCGCTCGCTCATCGTGTCGAGGGCGCTGGTCGCCTCGTCGAGGATGAGCACGGCCGGGTCCTTGAGCAGCACCCGCGCGATCGCGATGCGCTGCTTCTCGCCGCCGGAAAGACGGTAGCCGCGCTCGCCCACCACGGTGTCGTAGCCGTCGGGGAAGGAGGCGATGGTGTCGTGGATGTTGGCCGCCCGCGCCGCCTCGATCAGCTCCTCGTCGGTGGCCTCGGGCTTGGCGTAGCGGAGGTTCTCGGCGATGGTCGCGTGGAAGAGATAGGCCTCCTGGCTGACGATGCCGATCGACTCCATGAGCGAGTCGTGGCGCAGCTCGCGCACATCCGTGCCCGCGTAGCGCACCGCGCCGCTGGTCACGTCGTGCAGCCGCGGCACGAGGTAGCTCACCGTGGTCTTGCCGGCGCCGCTCGGCCCCACGAAGGCCGCGTACTGCCCGGGCTCGATGCGGAAGCCCACCCCGGCGAGGGTGGGCGGGGTGTCGTCGCCGGCGTCGGGGTAGCGGAACACCACCTCGTCGAACTCGATCTCGCCCAGCCGCGCCGGATCGGCGTCGACCGCGCCGGGGGCGTCGGAGATGCGCGGCCTCATGTCGAGGTACTCGAAGATGCGGGCGAACAGCGCCGAGCTGGTCTGCAGGTCGAGCGCCACCCGCAGCAGGCCCATGAACGGCCAGGTCAGCCGGGCCTGCACGGTGGTGAAGGCCACGACGGTGCCGGCGGTCACGAGCACGTCCTGGAAGAGCAGCCACGCCGCCACCAGGTAGATGATCGCCGGGATCGACGAGAGGAAGACGTTCACCGTGGCGAAGAAGCCCTGGCCGCTCATCGCCTGCCGGACCTGCAGGCCGATCTGGGTGACGTTCTCGGCCACGTAGCGGCCGATCTCCCAGCGCTGTCGGCTGAAGGCCTTGGTGAGCAGCACGCCCGAGACGCTCAGCGTCTCCTGCGTGATCGCGGTCATGTCCGACAGCGACTCCTGCGTCTTGGCGGCGATGCGGGCGCGCACCCGCCCCACCCGGCGCTGCACGAGCATGAGCACCGGCAGCAGCACGACCGCGACGATCGTCATCTGCCAGCTGAGCAGGATCATCGACACGAGCGCCGCGATCACGGTGACGGTGTTGCCGATGACGCTCTGCACGGTGTTGCTGAGCACCCCGGCCACGCCGCCGACGTCGTTCTGCAGCCGGGACTGGATCACGCCCGTCTTGGTGCGGGTGAAGAAGCCGAGCTCCATCTCCTGCAGGTGGCTGAACAGCTTCACCCGCAGCGCGCCCATCACCGAGTTGCCGATCCTGGCGGTGAGGTAGGTCTGCCACACGCCGAGCGCCGCCGAGCCCAGCCAGAGCAGGATCATCAGCCCCACCAGCTGCAGCAGCACCGGCACGTCGGGCCGGCCGGCCTCGGGGAAGAGGCCGCGGTCGAAGGCCTGCTGGGTGAGCAGGGGCGGCAGCACGCTGATCGCCGCGCTCACCAGCACGAGCACGATGACGATGGTGAGACCGGTGCGGTGCGGGGTGAACAGCCCGCCGATGCGGCCGAGCAGGTCGGGGATCCTCGGGGCGGCCGCGTTCTCGGCGCGCTGCGCCTCGTCGTCGACCCCGCGGCGCACGCGGCCGGCTCCCCCGCCGCCCCCGCGGCCTCCCATGCTCACGCATCGACCCTAACCGGGGCCGCGGACGGCCTGCAGGGCTAGCCCTTGGTGGAGCCGGCGAGCAGGCCGCGCACGAAGTAGCGCTGCAGGGCGAAGAACACGATGAGCGGCACGATCAGCGCCACGAAGGCGCCGGCGGGCAGCAGATGCGTGTTGCGGCCGAAGTTGCCCACCATCTCGGCCAGCCGCTGGGTGAGCGGGGCGACGTCGGCGGTGCCGCCGGAGAAGACCAGGGCCACGAGCAGGTCGTTCCACACCCAGAGGAACTGGAAGATGCCGATCGAGGCGAGCGCCGGCAGCGACAGCGGCACGATGATGCGGAAGAAGATCTGGGTGTGGTTGGCGCCGTCCACGCGCGCCGCCTCGATCACGTCGCGCGGGATCTCGCTGATGAAGTTGTGCAGCAGGAAGATGCACAGCGGCAGGCCGAAGATGGTGTGCGCGATCCACACCGCCGGGAAGGTGCCCGAGATGCCGAGCGCCTGGGAGAAGATCTGCAGCAGCGGGATGAGCGCCATCTGCAGCGGCACGATCTGCAGGGCGAAGATGCCGACGAAGATCCAGCTGCTGCCGCGGAAGGGGATCCACGCGAAGGCGTAGGCGGCCATCGTGCCGATCACGAGCGGGAACACCACGCTCGGGATGGTGATCACGAAGGAGTTGAGGAAGTACGAGCCGAGGTTGGCGCTGCTCGCCCCCGTGGCGAAGAGCACCGACTCGTAGTTCTCGAGGCTGAAGCTCGGGTTGACGAACACCGTCCACCAGCCGGTGCTGCGGATGTCGCCGGCGGGCCGGAGCGAGGAGACGAAGAGGCCGAAGGTGGGGATCGTCCAGATCACGGCGATGAGGATCGCCGCGGCGGTCGCCCACGGCGAGGTGAGCGACTGCTTGACGCGGCGCGCCTTGCCGCTGCCGGCGGTGGTGACCGCCGAGGTCGTGGTGGCGAAGCCCTGAACGCTCATCGGATCTCCCGCTGCTTGGCCAGGCTGCGCACGTTGTAGATCACGATCGGCAGCACCATGATGAACAGCACGACGGCGAGCGCGGCGCCCTGGCCGAACTCGGTGCGCACGAAGGTCTGGGTGTACATCTCGTTGGCGATCACCGAGGTCGAGAACTGGCCGCCGGTCATCGCGCGCACGATGTCGAAGACCTTGAGGGTGGCGATCGTGATCGTGGTGACCACGACGATGATCGTGGGCCGGATCGCGGGGACGGTCACGTTCCAGAACGACTGCCACGCGTTCGCGCCGTCGAGCCGGGCCGCCTCGATCGTCTCGATCGAGACGCCCTTGATCGCCGCGGACAGCAGCACCATGGCGAAGCCGGTCTGGATCCAGATCATCACGATGATGAGGAAGACGTTGTTCCACGGCGAGTTGACGAGGAACTGCTGCGGCTCGGCGCCGACCCAGACGAGGATCTGGTTGAGCAGGCCGATCTGCTCGAAGCCCTCGGCGCGGTACTCGTAGATGAAGCGCCAGATGATGCCGGCGCCCACGAAGGAGATCGCCATCGGCATGAACACGAGGGCCTTGAGCGCCTTCTCGCCGCGGGACTTGTCGATGAACACGGCGTAGGCCAGGCCCACCACGGTGGAGACGGTGGGCACGAGCACCACCCAGAGCAGGGTGTTGCCGAGCACGGTGAGGATCTCCGGCTGGGTGAACATCCACTCGTAGTTCCTCAGGCCGATGAAGTTCTCGCCGCGGCGGTCGAAGAAGGAGAGGTAGATGGTGCGCAGCGCCGGGTAGACGAGCCCGACCAGCAGCAGGATGATCGCCGGCGCCGTGAAGGCGAGCAGCTGGATGAAGTCCCGCCCCCGCTTGGGCGCCTTGTCGGCGAGGAAGAGCACCACGCCCACCACCGCGGCGAAGGCCACGATGCCGATGACGAGCACGCCGAGCTTGCCCAGCAGGTCGTCCATGCACCCTCCCTTGGGTTTCGAGAACGGTAGCGAGAGGTCGGCCCGCCGGGCAAGAGCCCGACGGGCCGACCCTGGTCACCAGGACCGGAGCGCGAGCGTCAGCTCGGCCAGGTCCCGTCGATGAAGGTCAGCAGCTGGTCGGTGCTGAGCTCGCCGACCACCCAGTCGTTCAGGCCGGTCCAGAAGGAGCCGGTGCCGACCGCGGCGGGCATGAGGTCCGATCCGTCGAAGCGGAACACGGTGTCCTCCGCCTGCAGGATCTCGACCGAGGCGCGGGCGATGTCCGAGCTGGCCAGCGCCGGGTCGAGACCCTTGTTCGCGCTGATCACGCCGCCGAGCTCGACCCGGATGTTCGCCCAGGTGTCGCTCGAGAGGAAGGTCTGCAGCGCATCCACCGCCTCGCCCTCCACGAACTTCGCGACGAGCTCGCCGCCGCCCGTGACCGACTGCCCGGCCCCGGCCTCGATCGGCGGGGTCAGGAAGGCCCAGACGTCGCCGTCGGGGGCCACCGTCGTGCCCTCCGGCCACTGGGCCTCGTAGAAGGAGGCCTGGTGGTGCAGCGAGCAGTTGCCGTCGAGGATGGGCAGGCCGCCGGAGTTGAAGTCGGTCGAGACGATCGACTCCACGCCGCCGAAGCCGCCGTTGACGTACTCCGGGTCGAGCAGGATCTTGCCGACCTCGTCGAAGGCCGCCCTGATCTGCGGGTCGGAGAACTTCACCTCGCCGGCGACCCACTGGTCGTAGACGTCGGGACCGGCGAGCCGGAGGACGAGGTCCTCGACCCAGTCGGTGCCCGGCCAGCCGGTGGCGTCGCCGGAGCCGAAGCCCACGCACCACGGCTTGTAGGTGGCGCTGTCGCCCTCGGCGAGCGTCGCCGTGAGGTCGAGCAGCTCCTGCCAGGTGGTCGGCACCTCGAGCCCCTTCTCGGCGAACTCGGTCGGCGAGTACCAGATCCAGCCCTTGACGCTCGCCATGAGCGGCGCGGCGTAGAAGGTGCCGTCGACCGTGCCGTAGCCCTTCCAGGACTCGGACCAGAACTCGTCGACGTTGGCCTCGACCGCCTCCGAGGCGGGGATCACGTAGCCGTCGCCGATGAGCCGCTGGAGCAGGCCCGGCTGCGGGACGATCATGAGCTCCGGCGCGTCGCCGGCCTCGGCGCGGACCGTGATCTGCGTCTCGGCCTGCTGGGTGCCGACCACGTCGACGTCGATGCCGGTGCACTCGGCGAAGGCCGCGACCGACTCGACCAGGTTGTCGAGCTCGACGCCCTGGATGGTGGTGTACAGCTCGACGGCGTCGCCGTCGAAGGTGCCGTACTCCTCGTAGGGCGCGCAGTCGGCGTCGCCGCCGCCTCCGCCGCCTCCGGGGGCACAGCCCGCGAGCGCGAGCCCCGCGATGCCGGCCGCCGCGAGGGGCAGCAGGGCGCGGCGCTTCATTCGTGAGAGCACTTCTCCTCCTCTTTGAGGTCGGGACGGGCCCGTGTGCACGGACCCGGTGATGGTGCAGGTCCCCCGGTCCCGGCGGAGGGATGCGCGGAGCATCCACCGGCGGAACCGGTTCCAGGCTCTACGCTAGGCGGCTTTGGGAGCGGTTGCAAGCGGTCGGCACGATGCGGGAAGCCGGAGAGACCGGTCCTCGTGGCCTCTGGGCGCCGTGGCGCTTGCCGCCTTCCGGAGACGGCGTCCTATGATTGTGGAACCGCTTCCAGTCTCGCCGCCCCACCCCCGCGACGACCTCTCTCCGACGAAGGGGAACCGTGAGCTCACTGGCCGACGTCGCCGCGCGCGCCGGAGTCTCCAAGGCGACCGCCTCGCGCGCGCTCAGCGGAGCCGCCCACGTGTCCGAGGCGGCGCGCGAGCGGGTGATGGCCGCCGCCGCGGAGCTGGGCTTCGTGGCCTCCTCGAGCGCGGCGAGCCTCGTCACCGGGCGCACCCGCAACATCGGCGTGGTCACCCCGTCGGTGAGCCGCTGGTTCTTCGGCGAGGTGATCGAGGGCATCGAGGGCGCGCTGATCGAGGCGGGCTACGACCTCACCCTGTTCCGGGTCGCGGAGGACCCGGAGCGCCGGCAGCGCGTCTTCGACTACTTCCTGGTGCGCAAGCGCGTCGACGCCGTCATCACGATCAGCGTCGCGCTGAGCCCCGAGGAGGTGAGGCTGCTGCGCGCCCTCGGCAAGCCGGTGCTCGGCATCGGCGGCGGCATCCCCGGCATGTCGAGCCTCGCGATCGACGACGTGGCGGCCAGCCGGCTCGCCACCGAGCATCTGCTGAGCCTCGGGCACGAGCGCATCGTGCACATCGGCGGCGACCAGGCCGAGCAGATGGACTTCCACGTGCACACCCAGCGCCTGGCCGGCTTCCGCCAGGCGATGGCCGACGCCGGGCACCGGCCGGGCGCCGACTTCTACGGCACCGACTTCTCGATGCCCGACGCGCACCGCGTGGCCCTCGACGTGCTGGGCGACCCCGCCCGCCGCCCGACCGCGGTGGTGGCCGCGAGCGACGAGATCGCGATCGGGGTGATCGTGGCCGCCCGGCAGCTGGGCATCCGGGTGCCCGACGAGCTGTCGGTGATCGGCGTCGACGACCACGACCTGGCCGAGATGTTCGGCCTCACCACGGTGCGGCAGACGCCGCGCGAGCAGGGGGCGCAGGCCGTGGCGATGGTGCTCGCCTCGGTCGCGGCGGGCGACGCCGAGACGACCCAGGAGGTGAGCCTCCCGGTGTCGCTGCGAGTGCGCTCGAGCACCACCGCGCCGCCCGCTCCCCGCTGAGGCCGGGCCGCCGCCCCCCGCCGAGGTCGGGCCGCGCCGCCGAGGCCGGGCCGTCGCCCATGCCGAGGAGGCCCCTGTCCGACCGAACAGGCCCCCGACCCAGAAAAGCGCGGGGGGACCCAGCAATATCTGGGTCCCCCCGCGCTTTGATCCAGCGAAGTGCGCCGGAGGGGACTACTTGAGGGTGACGGTGGCGCCGGCCTCCTCGAGCTGCGCCTTCGCCTTCTCGGCGGTCTCCTTGTTGACGCCCTCGAGGACGACCGCGCCGGCGGTCTCGGTGAGGGCCTTCGCCTCGCCCAGGCCGAGGTTCGTGAGGGCACGGACCTCCTTGATGACCTGGATCTTCTTGTCGCCGGCGCTCTCGATGACGACGTCGAAGGAGTCCTTCTCCTCCTCCGCCTCCGCGGCGCCGCCACCGGCACCGCCGGCGGCAGGGGCGGCCGCGACGGCGACCGGCGCGGCGGCGGTGACCTCGAAGGTCTCCTCGAACTTCTTCACGAACTCGCTGAGCTCGATGAGCGACAGCTCCTTGAACGCGTCGAGGAGCTCGTCGGTGCTGAGCTTGGCCATGTTGTCTCTCCTTGTGTTCTGGTCGTCTTACTCCGCGGCCGCCGGGGCCTCGGACTCCTTCTTGGCGCGCAGCGCGTCGACCGTGCGGGCGGCCTGCGCGAGCGGCGCGTTGAACAGGTAGGCGGCGCCGAAGAGCGAGGCCTTGAAGGCGCCGGCCAGCTTGGCCAGCAGCACCTCGCGGCTCTCGAGATCGGCGAGCCTGCCCACCTCGGCAGCGGTCAGCGGGGCCCCGTCCATGAGGCCGCCCTTGACCACGAGCAGAGGGTTGGCCTTGGCGAAGTCACGCAGGGCCTTGGCCACGGCGACGGTGTCGCCGTTCACGAAGGCGATCGCGCTCGGGCCGGCCAGCTGGTCGTCGAACGCGGTGATCCCGGCCTGGTTGGCCGCGATCTTCGTGAGCGTGTTCTTCACCACGGCATAGCTCGCGTTCTCACCGAGGGACTTCCGAAGCTCCTTGAGCTGGGAGACGGTGAGGCCGCGGTACTCGGTGAGCACGACCGCGTTCGAGCTGCGGAACTGCTCCGTCAGCTCGGCGACCGTCGCTTCCTTGTTCGCCATGGCGCTCCTGTGGGTCTGATTCGTCGGCGTCCGGGCGGACGCCGGGCCGCGCGCCCCACGAAAAAGGCTCCGGCGCATGCGCACGGAGCTTGATCCCGGGATCCGGGACGGACTTCACACGCCTGCGCGGGCTCCCTCTCGGGATTTGACCCGCCGCCCCGCTCGCGCGGCACGGCGGAGACCAGCGGTCTACGGCCTCGACGAGGATACGCGACGCGCGGCGCAGCCGCAAGCTGCCGCCATGCCGACAGCGGGGGCGCGAGAGCGGCCGGTCCATTCTCCGTGTTCCGTGCGCATGGCGGTCGGCGCGCGGCTCGACGTGGAGCAGAATGGCCGGGATGACTCTCGTGCAGCCGACCCTCCCGTTGTGGGACGAGTCGGCCGACGAGGAGCACAGCTCCCCCGACGTCGTGCTCCCGCCGCCGCGGGCGGGATCGCACCCGCCCGCCGTCCCGTCACCCGCGCCGCACGGGACGGGCGCCGCTCCGAGCTACCGCCACCGGGTCGTCGCCGACGCCGCGGACCGCGTCGCGTGGCTGAAGGCGCGCGCCCACGGGGTCACCGCCACCGATGCGGCCAAGCTCACGGGACGCGCCGCGATCCAGCGGGTCGTGCAGGACAAGCTGCTGGGCAGCGGCTTCAGCGGCAACGCCTACACCGATCACGGCCGCCGCCGAGAGCCCGAGATCGCGGCATGGGCCCGGCGGACGCACGGCGTGACCCCCTCGAGCACGCTGTTCCACGCGGAGGGGAACCCGGCCCATCTCGCCACCCCTGACGGCCTGCGCGAGCGCGCCGGCATCCTCGAGCTCTGCGAGATCAAGACGACGAGCAGTGCCTGGCGGAGCATCCCCCGCGGCTACCTGCGCCAGGTGT
>Ga0164243_10013746_pt1 | contig 11360 bp, 7 predicted proteins | sample OricompcompostOP_FD_108781 | JGI IMG/M metagenome (GOLD analysis project Ga0164243, IMG submission 108781) | Organic Plus compost microbial communities from Emeryville, California, USA - Original compost - Organic plus compost (OP) | ecosystem: Engineered > Solid waste > Mixed feedstock >... | reverse complement strand
CTAAGCTGTCGGAAGGCATATCCGAGCGGAATGGCGACAGCGAAGAGGCCTATCAACATAATCGCGCGAACGAAGATCGAGAAATGCGCCGAGCCCGCGGATTGAGCCGGGCTAAGCGATGCTCCGAAAAACAAAGCGGAGGCGAGAAAGAAGACGATCCCGGCCGCAACCATAAGCGTGCAGACACCGTCGACCGCTTTGTTTGCGACATCAGCATCCGCCGGAGACGGACCGCGCCGGTCGGACAGATAAAGTGAGAGACAGAGGCAGGCAGCAGCCACCGAGAAAACCGGCGTGTGAAGCTGAAATACGTTCTGATAGACATTTCGTAGGAGGCTGAAAATTCCCGAGTACTGATCAGCGCTCACCATGTTGTTCAGAAACATCACGTTGTAACGAGAATAGAAACTGGCCAGCTCATTGAAGAATTCAACATTGGACGGAGCATGATTTCGCGCGGTGAGCGTGAGCGTGAAATCCGTGACGACAGCCGGCCAGCCCATGAAAAGGACGAGTTGAACTAAAAGTGTCCCGGCTCCCAGCAGCGCACCCAACGCTGATACGACCCAGATCGAAACAATACGAAGCCAGCTGCGCCAATGCGTCAAAAGCGCAAACACCGCCGCCCCGACGCTTATGAATGCGGCGAAGACAAGCTCTCCATAGAAAAGGGCCGCATAGAGCCCCACTGTTACGAGGAACCATTTCCAAAAGCGCCACTGACCAGCGTTCAGAACTGACAGAAAGATGCCGAACAGCAAAAACCCCGACCAGACCCGGTAGGTATTCACCTGCCATTGCGCGAATAACAGATAGTCCGTCATCAACAGGATCATTGCGACGGTGGCAAATAGTTCTCCTGCCAACCGCCGGAAAAATACGAAGCCCATCATCACCGATGCGAGACCGACCGTGAAGGTCGTGATCAATATCTGACTCTCAGCGGACCGCGCGCCTAACGCGAATAGCAAGAAGGCAAACAGTCGGGGAAAGTTGCCCTGATGGGTATGAACCATCGGATGCGCCGAAGCGTGGGGCGACACAGCCTCATCGGTCAGCCCGAACGACTTTAAGAAGTCAAAGTGCCAAAGATTATATGCATGATTGAGAGACGAAAACGTCTCGTTGTTGTCCATCACGTATGGGAGCCCACCCCCCGCCACGATAATGGCAATGTAGAAAGCGGTGTAAACGACAAGGATTATAGATAGGGCGCTGCGCGTGTTTTCACGCGCCCAGACGAGGCCGCCCGAGTTTGAGATCTCAAGCGACGTCATTCACAGCCTCTGATGATGCTTCCTGCAAAGGCATCGCGATGCTGGCAGCCACGCGCCTTGGAAGCGCATACAAATTACGCCCCCCCGAAAAATACGGGACGGACGAACCTACGAAATGCGTAAAAATGTCGCTTGCCGGATCGTACTGGAAGACCTGATACCCAGACTGGGCAAGTTCTGAGCATATCTCCATTAGAGACACATGGCTCGCTTCAAAAAGTATAACCGGCTGCGAGCGTTCGATCGTTCGCAGGGCCCCTCGCAACACCTGAAGCTCGTGCCCTTCGGCATCGATTTTGATAATCGCCGGCTGGATATCAAGACTGTCGATTGGAACGAGCTTGCACGTGATGGATTCGGTTCGGATCCGACGGAGTTGATCTTCTCGGTACGTTTTTGCCAGCGCCGAACGCACTTGCGCTTCATCCACAGAGGAAAACGTATGCAACACGACCGAGCCAAAGATCGGCGTGTATAGGGTGAACTCCCCTTCTGCCTCGCCTGCCCCAACCAACTTAAAATCGTACCGGTCGTGCCGCCGCTTGATCGCACGAAGGTCGGCGGCGTGGACCGGGTTCGGTTCCAGCGACAGCACCCTTGCGTTCGAAAACAGACGTAGGAAATAAAGCGCGGAAATCCCGGAGTTTGCCCCCACGTCCAAGACCGCCGAATCGGCGGGCACCGGGAACTTTGCCAATCCCCGATAGGAACGATCGTGCGGCAGAATGCCACCGAGGCGATTCATCGACCACCAGGCAACTCGCCACAGCCATGGTGACGATTCCGTCGCCTTTTTCAGGTAGTCTATGATGGCAGCCTGCATCGCGCCCCCCTGCCGCTGCGAACACGGCTGATCTATTTTAGCTAGAAGATGGAAGACACAAAGCGGACCAGCTTTGCAAGCCCTTCGCTACCCCACAATCCAGCGAGGAAATCGTCAATCCTGAGGCCAATGCAGTTTGATAATGGCATAGTCTGGCCTGTCAATTTCAATTGAGTTGCCATTTCGCTCCAGCCATTTCGCCACGTCGTGACACGTGCAGCGCTCTCCGCACGACGCGTCCTTTCCATTTAACGCCGGACTCACCCGAATATAGGCAAAGCCCGTATTATCGCACAGGAAGTAGACGGGGCGCCCATACTTGCGGGCATTCGCCCAGTCGGCAAAGTGTCGATATCTCAAACTAATCGATTGCAGATCTGGCGGATTCTTTTCGGGCATGTATGCCCACGCCTTAGTGGAGTACCACACCAAAGCGTCGTACCCAGTGGTCAAAAACGTTCGTCCCTTATACGGTTCAGTCTGGAGCACGTGGGCATAGGGGATAGGACCTGGCAGCCGGGAGACTATCGAAAGCAACAGCCAAATGGTTTGAACGGACACGAGGCCGACGGCCAAAAGCTGACCCGCGCGGCGGCCCAGGGCGCCCCTGTCTGTGGATCCCGCGTCCATCCACCTGAGCGCGCGCGAAAGAAGCAAATCTCCCCCAAAGGTACGAATGCCCGGCCCAATCGATAGAACGAATGAGATTCCTGCCGCCGACAGGATTGCCAGCATGACGACTGCGTAGAAATAGGAGTATCGCCCCAGCACCGCCGGATCAGATGATACATGCGTCGATAGCGCAGCCGCGACCGACACGAGCAGCAATCCCAATATCACATATGGATATCGGCGGGGAGAAGTCGTCTGCGCAGCGGATGAAGATCGGCCCAAGGCATTAATGACCTGCAGCGCAAGGCTCGCCCCGAGCATCAAAGCAAGGGCACCCAACGCGATCGACTTCGGAATGCCATAGAACATGCCATCCGCCGAGATGATGGCATAGACAACGCCGGCCAGCATAACGGTCGCTAACGCGGGACCGACAAGCCTTTGCGAGGAAGACCTGCTTACACGGAGCTTCTCCCCGACACCTTGCCGTAGGTATCTGGAAGCCGCGCCGGTCATAGCTAACTCTGCGAAAGTGGCGGCGACGAGCATTTCGAGCAGAGGCATCGGAGGCCGTCCACCCGCGATCGAGAAGCTCAACGTGAACGCGGGGAAAATCGCAACGGCGACCAGCGTCCCAAATAGAGCCGCGATGGTCAGGCCCGTCAGTTTATCGACCTTCGTCGTCATCCGCGCGTCTTTGAGAGCAAAGCCAATGACGACCAGCGCCGGCAGAATCACGATCATCGGCACGACCCTGGTCGCGCTAAGCGCGAGAGACACCCCAACAACGACCCGCGCCCACATAGGAAGCTTGAGCCGCGCCAACGACCGTACAACCATCAGCGCACAGAAAGGACCAAGCACCAACCAAGCCGGCCCGCTATTCAGGATGGGAGCGCTCGCAAGCACCGCCAAGGTATCGAACAGGTTTGTTTCACGGGAATTGTGCGGCGGCCAGATGACGACGCGGTTGTCCCGATAGATATCCAACAGCCCCTGCGGCGACGTCACGGTCCCAGCGCCGATTCGTCCGAGATACGTGACCTTCGTATCCAAGAGGAAAAAGTCCCAGCCGACCGCATAAATAACCACTGCCTCATAGGCACAAAGCGCCACAAAAGCCGGAATGACAACCCACGTGAGCGCCCACCGCCACGGTACGTAGCCACGTCCGTACGTCGCAACGCCGCAGACAAAGGCGACTATAAATACTGCGAAGCCCCAATCCGAAAGGATGGAGAGGACAACACATCCAGCGATCAGGACGTTGTGGCCTGTCCTATTGAGCTGCGGATTTTTAACCAGGGCCAGCACGGTAGGAAAGAGCAGTAAATACAGCGGCCCGCGGCATAGATCGCCGGCGCTGAAATGAAACGAGCCGTATGACGTAAGAGCGACGGCAACGGCTGCGATGCCCCCCCACCGCGAAACTCGGCCAACCGCAGACGCCAGGGCGCAAAGGCTGGTGGCAACCGCCAGCAGGAGAATGCCTGTCTGTCCTTCCAGCCCAACGCCTACCTGCAACCAAAAAAAGGAAATGGCTTTGGCAAACAAATTAGGATGATGAATGTACCAGTAAGGATGAGCGGCCGGATCAGGCGACGGCGCCATGTCTTGAAGAACAAAGGAAAGAAAGTCGCGAACATTGTAGGCGGCAAGCACAATGTTATGCGACTCGGTCATTGGCTTGACGAAATACGTTCCAGACGCAGTAGCCCAGAGCCCGCCGGACAAAGCAAGAAATAGCCCAGCAAGCACGACCGCACCATCAGGCGTTTCTTTAGGTCCATATTTGCGCAACTGCTTCATCCCTGAAGGCCGCCCATTCCTTGCACCGTCCTGACTCAACCCGCGACTCCTGGAAAGTTCAGACATCAGTTTTCCGACCATTAGCCTGTCGACAACCGATTCTGATTCCCCACCGCGGTGATGGCTTCCAACTTTCCATCGCGCAAGCGCAGCACACGGTCGCACGCTCGAAGAAGCGCCTCGGAATGCGAGACAACGACGGTCGTCACGTTGCCGCGCAGCTCTTCCAAAGAACGGATAATGTGCGCCTCAGTCGTCTTGTCCAACGCTGAGGTTGGCTCGTCCAAGACCAACAGGTCGGGCGAAAGATATAAAGCCCTTGCCAATCCGACGCGTTGTCTTTCACCGCCTGAGAGCATCCCGCCTTTGTCGCCCAGCGGGGTGAGCAGCCCGTCCGGCAGACGCCCCACCAAAGAGGCAAGCCCAGAAAGCTCAATCGCGCTTTGCAAATGCTGCCCGTTTACGTCCGCTTCGGTGGACTCAAAGGTGATATTTCTCAGCAGCGTATCGTTGAAAAGGACAATGCTTTGCGGGACATACGACGACTTCAGTTGGAATTCCCGGCCGGCATCACGGTCATCAATAATCACGGTGCCGGTGGTCGGACTTAGCAAACCCAGCAGAACATCGATGAGCGTCGACTTCCCAGCTCCGGACGGCCCCGTGATTCCGAGCAGTTCGCCCTTTCTCAAGTTCAACGAGATGTCCGTCAGCGCGGAGTCCGATCGCGCAGGATAACAGAAACTCACGTTTTTCAGCGAGATTGACTCTTTGAAGCTCCTGCGATCGGCTTTCTGCAGGCCTTCCACTTGATCGACATCCTTGAGCTCGCGCGCCAGAGTGAAAATCGCCTCCCGAGAATGATTTACGGTTCCGGCGGAGAGAACTAGGCGATTTCCGATTGGGCTCAGCCTGAACGCAATCGCGACCAGAAGACCAAGGACGACTGTCAACGATCCCAGATTATCAACGGTCAGCAGCAGAATGAACAGAGCGGCAGCGACGGAGATAGTGATCGCGATTTCGCCTATCGCGGTCGGAACCCTCTTCAGAAATTCGCTCCTCGAGGCGTTCGCAGCGACTGCACCCTGAAGACGCGCGAACTCAGCGACCAGGAACTCTTCTCGGCCCGTAATCCGCGCCTCCCGAAACAAATTGAGAGAGTCACTGACCAGCCCCAATTCTTCAGCAGCGAGCGCGACGTGCTCTTCGCCCAACCTGAAATGCTTAGTGCGAAGGACGCGGTGCTGTGTCACATGAATAACGACAATCAGCGCACCCGCCGCAATCGCCGGCAAGGGCGCGGCCGCGATCGAGAGAACGATCAGCACAAGCGCCGCGGTCGCATCAGCCACAATGGTCAGGAGCGCGTTCAGAAAGCGACCATAGATATCTTGGGCTAACACTGTGATCGTGCGGATGAGCTCCGACGAGTTGCGCGACAGATGAGTGAGATAGGTCGCGGACATGTAGCCGCGCAGCAAACGCACGGCCAGCGCTGATTGGGCCCGCGCCACCAAGGAGGTTTGCAATCGATAGTAAAAGGCTTGCAGCCCCGCCTTCGCTAGGTAGACAACCGTAAACGCAGCGACAAGGAGGCCGACCAGCTGCGAAGGCGTCTGATCCGTCCGCATGCTCACCAAAACTGACGGCAGCTTTGCGTGGTCCGGGTCTGCGATCAATGCCAGCAACGGAAACAACAGAACGATTGCAAGCAGTTCGAGAACGGCTACGAAAGCCGCCAACACAAATAGCCGTATCAGCGCTCGCTTGAATTGCGGCGTTTCGAATCCCCAGAAGGCCTTGATTTCTTCCAACCTGATTTACTCCGTGCCCTCCGAGCATAGCTGTCACTATTTAGCTACGCAGAGGAATTTGGGACGCCCGATCTGATGCGGGCAACTCAGCTCAAGCAGGCACCCCACCTGTCTCTGAAAAGAAATCTGCTACCTCAAAAGAGGTGCTAGAAACGGGAGGATCGGCTTGCTGCGAGCGCACGGGAAATGTCCCGTTGGTTCAGTGATCCGGCTAAATTGCCGAACGAAGCCGCAGACACTGCCCCACCGGGCAATCATTGAATGATTGTCCAGCTCCAATCGCCGGAATAACCCGCCTCCTTAAACACTTGCAGCCAGCCGTCGGGGTAATCATGAAACTCCGCGGTCAGGACCCAACTCTCAAAGATTTCCTTTTGCTCCGCGGTAAGATAGCTGTCGACAACGACATACGACCTTCCGCGTGAAACCCGCTCGATTTCAGCCAAGGCTCTGATGGCACGTGGCCTGGGAAGATTATGAATGGTGTTCAACGACAGTACGCAATCGAACGAACGATCTGAGAAGATGAGCTTCTCGGCCGTCCCCAGATGCAAGCGCCCCGTCAGCTCTTCCGGCGCATTACGGATTGCGTAGAGGGACACGTCGAGCCCAAAAGCTTCGAGCCCGGGACATTCGAGCATCAGGTCCTTGACGAGAAAGCCCTTTCCGCAGCCGACGTCGAGCACGCGCATGCCAGACTTCAGTCCGAAATGCGCGATCATGTCGCGCGCGACCGCACGCCAGCGGCCATCATAGGTATAGCCCCCATAGCCGTACTCGCGAGGACCGTCCCAATACATTTCTCCAAATTGTTTGGAGATCGCAACGACACCCGGATCCTTCCCAGCCGCGCGCTTCTCAATGTTGCGCTTGGAGTTCGGCAGCGAACGCAATAAGTCGATCTCAGCCATGCGCCGCCTCTTCCTGCTCGGCCTTCGCCATACCCTCAGCTAACGTCTGATACTTGAAATCTGGAAAAGCAGCCGAGGTTGCCGAAACGTCGAAAGGACGCAATCCGTTGTGCGGCATGGGACCACGCCGCTCGGATCCAGCGATAATCACCTGTTTACCGGATAGCTGTACGGCGAGTTCCGCCACCTCGCGGAAACTGTGCACTGACCCGGAAGCGATATTCAGGCTCCCCTGAGACCGATGCGCCAGCACACGAGCGACGATCTCGGCGACATCGTCTACCGCGACATGGTCCCGTCGCTCCTCGCCCTCACCAAACAAGGTAATGGTTTCGCCACGATTCGCCTTGCGTCGAAATTGATTCGGGCCGTAACCGTTGTGCGGGTCTCTGAATCCATACACGAGCGTCGGCCGAAGAATGGCAAGCGGCGCCTTCACTTCGGTCGTGAATATGATCTCGCGAGCGAGGTGCATGACCCCGTGATAGCTGCCGGGCGCCTTTGACGAATTCTCGTTGAGCGGCAATGGCTCATCAGCGAATACAGCATCAGAGCTGATATTCACGACGTGTGCGGGAGCGACACGGGCAAGAGCGCGGACGATGGCGGTGGCGAGAACAACATTGTCCCTTAGCATCTCGGGCGTCTTGCAAGGCGCGACCGCGGCTGCCGCGACGACGCTGTCACCGTCCTTAAGCCGCATAGCTAGCCGGTCGACCGCGTCAGGCGCCAGCAAATCGACCTCTGCGCGTGTAACTAATTCGACCGATATCCCGTCGCGCCGAAGGCGCTCTGCGATTGCGCCGCCGACAAACCCACCGCCGCCGATGATGACCACCCGCTGGGGAGACTTTGATTTTTTATTGAGATGGACGAGCATGTTAATCAGGCTGGGCTCTGCGGCGAACGACCGAGGGTGTAGTATGAAAATCCGAACGCACACGCTTTGGCGCCGTCCAGCAACCTGTACGGGTCGATGATGACACGTCCCCGCATCCTCTCGGCCATCGCATCCAACGCCAGCGACCGATACTCCGGCCAAGGAGTCGCGAGCACGACCGCGTCGGAACCATCGAGACAATCGATTGCCTGAGCGCAGCCCTGCGCGAACGGAACAACGCTCGCCGGAACGATCGGATCGTGCACCTTCACATGGTATGGCTGGAGCTGCGACAACAGCTTTAAAGCCGGCGAATTCTTGGTCGAGTGCGTATTTTCTTTATATGCTAGCCCGAGCACGGCGATAGCAGGACGGTCTACCTTGGAGAGCACAGCCTCGTGCAAGGTCCGGAAAGGCCAATCCTTGCGGTACGACGAATTGTGCAACCAAGACTGAACGAGCCCCACATCTGTGCCGCGGGCACCGCCGATCTCGAGAACGGTGCGAAGGTCGCGCTCAAGATTGCCACCCGAAATGCCAAGTCCCGGAGTGAGGTAAGAATACGCGCCAATGCGGCGGTCCAGCTTCAAAGCGGGTGCAATTTCGGTCCAATCGGCCCCGATTGCCTCGCACACTTCAGCCAACGTGTTGGCAACGCTGACTGAGGCCACGAGACAGAAATTAATCGAAATCTTCGCGAGCTCCGCGCTCTCGTAGAGCATCGGAAGAATCGGGCACCCAAACGCCTCAAGCACCGCACGATAGGCTGGCGGCAAAGGCTTGGCCGGATCCGCACAGCCGACGATGTAACGTTCCGGTTTCGTCGTCCTTTCGACGGCACGTCCGAACACAAGCGTTTCGACCTGATAGAAACGGCGCTCCAAAGGTGGCGCCACGAGACGGCGAGTGAAACCTGGCTCCACCTGAGAAAGAACGACCAGGACCGCCTTCTCCGCCAGCACAGCGTTCACGCGCTCAATCAGCGCCGTAATTGCCGCTGTGTCACTGCGCCCGGCATCATCTGTCGGAATGTCGGGAGCGATGTAGACGACATCGCATTCGCCTAGGCCTGCGATGTCGGCTGTAAAACGCTGACGGGCGCCGTTCGAGCGAACGAGGTCGTCGAGGTCGGGCTCGGAGACGGGAAGATCGCAACGCCCCAATCGTTCGATTAGCGCGGCATCCGCATCATAACAGACGACATCAAAGCCGCGCCCGGCAAGTCCGGCAGCCGACACCAGACCCAGATGAGTCATGCCTGCGAAGCCGACGGTGATTCGGTTCATGCTCGACTCCGGATCGCAATCGCCTGCTTGCCTAATCCGCTCAGCACCTGATGCAACCAAAGATCGCTGGAGAGGTCGGTCACTACACCAGCTTTGCAGGCCTCTTTGAATGCTACGTATTCCAGCGCCCAGGTCGGATCGTCTTGCACCAGCGTCACACTTTTCTCCGGGGGGCGGCCACTCGGCAGAATGCGTTGGCGATGGGTGAACGTAGTCGGCCCCCACTTGCACAGAGACGAAATGTGCGCCGTCCCGTTCTCGGCGAGGATGTCGCACGTGAAATGGTTGCGCCACATCAGCAGCGTCATTTCCAGCTCGATCCGAGGCCCTCCGGATTCGCTCGCGATGACTACATGGTCAGGCGCCCGGTTCTCAAAGCAATTTGCCGCGGAAACCGTGAAGCTGCGTTCGGAATGGCCGAACCAGAAACGACACGTATCGAGCAGGTGCGACCCTAAATCCGGCAGCACGCCGGCCTCTTGGTCACGCCACGCCGACTCCCGCACCAAACGGGCCGTGCCGTTTCCATAAAACATGCGGCAGCTATAAATACGGCCCAGGACGCCCGACCTAATTAGATCGCGCATCTGCACGTAATGGGGCTCGAAGCGATGATTGTACGCCGTGTAGCAATATGCGTTGGTTGAGCGGGCAAGTCGCTCTAGCTCGAGAATCTGCTCGTCGTTAGCAACGAACAGCGGCTTCTCGACGAGAACGTGTTTGCCGCTCTCCAACAGATGGCGCAGAATTTCGAATTTCGGCCCGTCCGGCGTACAGACAAGCGCCGCATCGTAGGCATCGAGCGGCACCGCAAGAACGTCTCGCCAGTCCGCCTTGTCGTAAAACGGGTCGACGACGCCAACTGCGTCGGTGCCGGCGAAGTGCAGGCGCTTCTTGCCCTGCACCCCATAGCCGATGACAATTACACGCATACGATAATGACGCCTGTAAGCTAGGAGTAGTTCGCCAGCCGCTCGAACCGTTCGATTTGGTCGAGCACGTCCTTCGGTCTTACGGGCACATTGCCTTCATGACCACATTCGACGGCGGCGGAGAAGGAACCGAGGATGGATGCAATGACCGGATTTTGCGTCGCGAAGAGAGAGAGCGCCGCATAAGCCAGCAGAGCGTCGCCCGACCCGACCGCGTCGACAACGCGATCAGCGAAACTGTCGACCGAGAAGAAGGCACGCACGTCCATGGCCTCAGGCACGCCTCGGAACGTCATCAGGCCCCTTTCGCCCAACTTCAAGATCAGCACCTTGCAGGCAGCCTGGCGATAGAGCTGCAATCCGAGCGGGCGCACGACCGAATCCTGATCGCCAAGCGCGAACCGAGCCTCTCGCTCGTTGGGCGTGATCAAATCGAAACCGCCAAATTCCAGAATGTTGCCCCACCGGCTCGCCACTTGGCTGTCCGCGACGCGAAACACGCCGGGCGGAATTGCGGCCGTAAGTTTCGGAATGGTTTCGCGGTTGAACATGCCGTGACGGAAGTCGCTGAACACCACGATATCAGCGGGAGTATCGCGAACGCTTTCCATCAGTCTGTTGAGGACCCGGTCGGAAATCGACCTGTTATCGACCGTGTCGACCTTCAGCAGATTGTAGTTGCCTGCGATAATTGCGTTCTTGTTCGTCGTGGGCCGCGTCGTGTCGACGATCGGCTCACACTTCACACCTGCGGCCTCGAGATCCTTGAGCGCGAACTCCGCCAAAGCGTCGTTGCCAAGGACGGTCGAATAGGTCACGTCCGCACCCGCCGATTTGAGGTGTTTTGCAACGATGCCCGCGCCGCCGACAAAGTCGAGACGCTCTTCGAAGCGTACGCTCATAGTCGGCGTCTTGGTCATGCCGCCGATCATCGCGCAATGGGTGTAGCTATCCACGATTGTATCGCCGACGACGTGAACACGAACGCCCGTAAACCTTGTCAGCGCCTGACG